>OWIM01000316.1_pt1 | contig 28149 bp, 23 predicted proteins | sample 1732751 | NCBI WGS metagenome assembly OWIM01 (sample SAMN05065749, study PRJEB22554) | human gut metagenome | biome: ENVO:2100002; feature: ENVO:00000062; material: ENVO:00002003 | host: Homo sapiens | place: USA
CTACACGCGTAAGATCGTCGGCAGCGTCAGATGTGTATAAGAGACAGGTATTTATAGCATCCATTTTGATTAATCCCTCCTATTCTTTATATGTTACTTTCATAGTTATGCTACCTGAACATACTGCATAACTACTAGAATTATAAGCAGACTGAATACCAAATCCTTTTATAGTACCGTCTGAAAGCGCATTAAGTATAGTACTATTAGTTATAGTTAATTTACCAGTATCACCAACTGCAATTTTCACACTTCCACAACTTGATCCATATGAAGGTTTTCCACTTGGTCTACTTGTATAATTATGAGTTTTTACTACTACTGGCACGGCTGAATGAACCCCACCAGATATTCTCTTAATAGTAAGTTCTATCTTTGTTACATTTTTGCCCTTAAATTGATTAAATTGGCTACCAAAGAACCAACATCCATTACAATCACCGTAACCATAATCGCCCTGTCTTGCAGTATTATCTTTCTTCCAGTTGTTATATACTGAACTTCTATAAGTATCACCACTGTTAGATTTTATTGTTACAGTTTTTGTAGTTGTTGGAGTAGGAGCTGGGTTGTCATCTGTAGTTTGGTTGCCTCCTTCATATGTAGCATTACCATGTGCTATTATTTGTCCAGGTAGTGTTTGAGCAATATTTGCAGTAAGACCTCCACAGTGAGCTGCGTTGGCTATTGTTATTATTGAGCCACTTGTATTCTGGAACCCATATTGACTACATACACCACTTGAAGCTGCATCATGTATTCTTCCTCCACCACTTCCTCTAAATCCTACATCACAATTGACAAACTGTATATTCTTATAGTATCCAGTAGAATATGAATCACCTATAATGCCAACAGTTGCAGATTGTCCGTCAGTAGCTTTATTATCACTACCGTATATTTTAAGACTATATCCAATAATTGGTGCACTTTCCTGTCCGATCAAGCTACCAGTTCTACTGGCAACTGCACAACCTGTGCTTGGATGTATTACACCAGTCTTAGCAGTTTCATATTTCATATAGCCGCCATATACACGGACTTTAGCTGAACTCATATAATTTCGTATATAACCATATACTGTATTGCCATCTAAATATAGATTTATTACACCACTAGTAAAATATTGAAAATCTATATTTTCGTATATACTCTCTTGTATCCATATATTTACAGTTTTACCATTAAGAAATTTAGGTAGAGCGTCTATTGCACCACTAACTGTGGCGAATGATACACCGTCATATAACTCATTATCATCGCTACCACCGCTATTAATTGATATTTGTATATCATCATCTAATGTACTTGGATATTGCGCATTGTTTATTGTATTGGCAGTTATGGTGTCGGCTGTAAGTTCTCCTTCAACTGAGAAACTATCTCCAATAACTTCAGAACCTTGTATTTGTGCACCGATAATGTTACCTTCACTATCAACACTAAATGTATTATTTTGATTTCTAAAAGTACTGCCTATAATTTCAGAACCTTGCATTTTTGCACCAACAATGTTTCCTTCACTATCAACACTAAATGTATTATTTTGATTTCTAAAAGTGCTACCTATAATAGATACACCTGTAATAGTTTTACCGTCAATAGCGCCATCCACTATCATATCTCCAGTTACTTTCACTTGTTGTGTTATTATACTCAATGCGTTCTCTGTTAGTGCCATTGAACTTGTATTATTACCTTTAACCCACCAAAAAAATTTATCCGATAATTGTTGATATTGTGTTTCATTATGTTTAATAACAGAGCTTTTTGTAATAGACGCAACCGGAATAGTCTTATTAACATTTGTTTTCCCTTCAATATTAATAGATATCTGTATCTCACCAGCATTTCCTGTCACTGTAAGGAGAGTGATCGTTTTATGATCATTCTCCAATTTTGCAGTACAGTTAGAAGTGTTGGTTATGGTTACTTTATATTGTCCGTCAGTTGGTGTTGAGTCAACTGCGACTAACTGAGTAGTTCCATTGTATATATTAATTTGAGTATTGTTACTAGTTTCTTCTACAACTACTTTATTTACTGTTGCAGTAAATATATTACTGTATATAGTAGTACTTGTAGCTGGTCTATTAACTTTTGATGTAAATGAATTACTATATATTTCACTCATAAGCAATCACCTCCTAGCTTGTTTTAGTTAAATTACAATATGTTAAATATTTACCTGGGTCGTAACAACCATATCTTATCTTAGTCGTCGGTGCAGTGAACGTGTTTTTGTAGTTATTGTTACCTGAACTTGTGAATAATTCGCTAACATAATTATCGCTATCATCAAACGCATAGCCCCATACCCATGTGCCATCCATTTGTAATGTATAAGTCGCACCTTGTTCAACTGTTACAGGGTCAACTGTTGCCCAACATGCAGCGTCATCCTTAATAAGATGTGTAGTTTGATCTATACCTTTACCGTAAGTCATGTTACCTATAGTTCCTGGTTCTGGTTCAGGAGTAGTACCACCTGAATCTTTAGCTCTTAATACTCCATTTGTTACAGTTAATGTAATTTGTTTTGATACACCTGAGTGAGAAGTGGCAGTTATTATTACTTCACCATTAGCATCTGCATAAGTACTACATAATCCACTATGAACCCAAACTAAACTTGAATTACTAGATTCCCACGTCAATGATTTATTAATACAGTTATCATTGAATGTTGGTCTTACCATACAGTTATGTGAACTATCATTGGCATCCATAGCAGTTAGTGAGAAGTCGCTACTATTAAGTACTACATTATCAGTACTTAGTGGATAATATTTTACCCAATCTACATATTGAGTAATTTCAGTAGTACTACTATCAGGAGTACCACCACTAGCACCAATCGCTTGATTAAGTAAAATGAAGTGTGGTATATGAAATGCTCTATTATCAGTAGCACTTGTTCTTGATAATTCATGACCATCTATTGAGAATATTAAAGTACCATCAGTTTTCCATTCCATTGCAAACTCATGCCAATCTCCAGTTGGATAATTGTTATACCATACACGTCCGCTTTCCTCTTTTTCATTAAAGAAAGCACCACAAGTTAATTTTCCATTATAAAACTCCATAACGTCAAACTCGCCACAGTATGCCCACCATTCGCCTAAAGTATCAGGATTGCCATTTTCTTTATAACCAAATTCAAAGCTATCACCTAAAGTCCAAAATGCACCAAATGCTCCATTTAAGTTACATGCTCTAACTCTAGCAACTATCTTACCATACATGAAAGCAAAGTGACCTTTTGAAATAATTGAAGAAGATGTCCATGAACCATCACTGGCTTTTAAACCTCTTAAAGCTAATATACCATCATTAACTACTGCATTTGTATTTGTGTATTTTTGAGTTTCATTATTTCTTACATAACCTAATTCATATGACCACTTATTTGAATCTATTGTGTTACTTGAGAAATCATCTATAACGTAAGCACCATCATTATCTAACAATCCACCCGTACTTGTACCGGAAGAAGATTTAGTTAATGTTCCAGTTACTTGTGTATTATCACTTGTTCCACATATTCTAATATATGAAGCACTAGCTGGTACAGTAAATGTTGTTGACAATGAACCAACTGACCAATCTGATGTATTGTTTTCTATAAATCCTTCTGAATCATTGCCTAGATAAGTATCACTACTATTATAGAAACATACACAAACATAACTTACAGGATTCATATCAAGCGTATATTTTGCTGATGAAGTTACTGGTATTTTATTAATTGTACTATAGTATTTCGCATCTGTAGTATCTGTAACTACGCCATTATCCAATTTTTTATACTGCGTAAAAGATAATCCACTATTATCTACTAGTGTAACAGTAAATATATTACTTGTCTTTGTAGTACCTTTGGCTGTTGTAACTCTTATAGCCATTTGATAAGTTCCAGCACTACCTCCATTATCATGTTTAAATCGATATTTTGTGCCACTGGATTCCACGTCTGTTGTTTTATCATAGAATGTATTTCCTCCGTCCCATGATACTTCATGTTTTGCTACTGCTATATTTGTACTGTATTCAATGTAGAACTCAGTTTTCTCAGGTTTTGTTATATTAGCTATATTGCTTATAGTAAGAGTAGGAGGTTGTTCGCCACCACCAGTACTTCCGCCACCTGGAAGTTCTACTTCGGTATTAGTCATACATGCTTTAAAGAAAGCAAACATTCTATCTGAACCAAGTTTATTAGGATGCAGACCATCTGATGAATAATCACCAGAATAAGTTACTCCATCTTCATTAGCAGATGTTGCCTTATCAAATCTTGGAGATACCCATCCTTGCTGTAATATCCAAGCATTTGCTTTCTTTACTCTGTCGTTAACGTCTGTTTGACATAGAGTTAAACAGCATATAACTGGATCGACACCGAATGTATCTTTAATATAAGGAACGACTTTTTCTTTCATGTCGGTTTTCCAACCTTCTAACCATTCGTCTGCTCCCCTAACATCATTAGCCCCTATTAGGACGATGACATTTTCTTGTGGTCTAATTCCTAATTCATATATAGCTTTCATTCTAAGCATCATATCATTAGTAGTAGACCATCCTCTACCACATATTAAACAATTACCATTATAATATTTGTCCCTTACTTGAGATGACCACTTATCATAAGTTCCTGTTCCTCCCTTTAAGTTTGTACCCTCGGTAATACTATCTCCGAATATTATAGCTTTAGGAGTTGGATTACATAGTAAATCATATGTGAATGAATGTACTTTAATGCTTCCGCTAACACAACAAACTCCAGGAAGTCCCCAACCTTTACCACAATATTCAGTACCTGAGTCCTTACCATCATTGGTATAAGTAACTAGTGCTGTATTTTTAGCATTAGTAGTATCTGTAATGGTGAATGTATAAATCCACCCATGTTTTTGTCCCTTTATTTTGTATTTCTTACCAGCCTCTATGGTAAAAGGTGTCTCTGCCCTTACTGTAGTAGGTATCTTAAAATATCCCGTATAGTGGTCATACAATCTTATATATCCACTATCGAATAACATCAATGCTCCTTTTTGTGCTCCAGCAGTAGGTACTCCGTTTATTATCGGTTCTGTCAAGAAACCAAATACAGAAGATTTATCAACTACTTCTACCTCAGCCTCCATCTTCCATAAGTCACAACTCAAATATTTATCGATTACTGAATAGCTTCCTGTACCCATGGACATTCCGCCAGCTTTATAACTACACTTTTCGTTCCTCATAAACGAACTAGTATTATCTCCAAAATCAGTTGTTACTATGAAACTATTTGAAGGACTCTCTACTTCCCAACTATTATCAGGAGCTTCCCCTCCACCACTACTAGTTTCGGTATATACACATTTTAGTTTGCAGTTATTGTATGTCCCATTATCCCAGTTACTAATATTAAAAACGGCACTAGAGTTGGTAAATGAAGTAGCACTTATATAAGTACTACCTCCATCTTTACTTAGTAAAATGTCGGAAATATTAGTGGCATCTGTTGTAAAATCTACAGTCAACGTATCTCCTGTTGTACTAGGATTACTTGACACAGTTATTGTTGCCATATAAACACCTCCATTAATCACAAGTAGTTACTATACACTCTTTACTAAGTATTATAGTATACCCATCTTGATTTTGAATCGATTCCTTAACTTCATTTAATCCTTCTTTTGTTGCATATGTGCTGCTTACTGTCATTTTGAACCCGTCTAAAGATTGCTCTAATTTTGATTGTTTGCTAGTTACATCTTTTATTTGTTCTGCCACCTGTTCCAATGTTGGGGTTGTATAAGTAGTTTGTGTAGGGTTCTGCCATACTAATTTATATCTTAACCATAAGTATTTATCTTGTACTACAGATGGCATACTTTCAACCCAGCTGCCGCCAGTTTGTGTAGTGTTACTAGTAGATAAATACCATTGTGGTACTGAGTTAACTAACGATTGCCCCTTATCGCCTTGAAGACCTTGGTCACCTTTTTCGCCATTAACTCCCGGTTCACCTTTAGCTCCTTGAATACATACTGGAGTAGAGTATGTTATACTACCATCACCGTATGTGTATTTTATTCTTTGCCATATATATTTTCCATTTTCCCATTTAGGAGTAGTATCTTCTATCCAGTTACCACCAGTTTGAGTGGTATTGCTTGTAGATACATAGTATTGGGTTGCAGTCTTTGTTAATGTTCCTTTGTAATTAGTTTCCAATTTACCTATTGTAACGCTATGCTCATTAACAGTATCTTTGGTTTTATTATATTCATCTTTCAGTTGTGTGACCGTTCCATCTTGTTTTGTAATAGTTGTATTGTCAATTAAAGTGCTAATTTGTCCTTGAGCTATACCAATATTAGTTGTATTAGTACTTACTTGTTCGATGACACTACTTAAATCTCCATCAATAGTTATATCTTTTATTGTGTCAACAGTCTTTTTAAGTTGGTTAAAAGATACATCTAACGTTTGTTCGGTGTCATCAAATTTTATATGACTAGCTTTAATTGTGCTAGTGTTATTATTAATGTTACTGATAACACTACTTATATCAAGCTTACTTCCGTTTATATTAGCATTATCGGCTACTTTACTATCAACGATTAACCCATCCTTAATTGCATCGCTTGATTGAATTCCATTTTGATTAATAAGCTGACCTTTACCAGTTTCGTCATAAAGAACAAACGTAAAATTTCCAGTAGCGTCTTTCCCTAACTGTATGCGTACCTTACCGTCTTTATCTTTGAACTGTTGAAGATTACCTTGTAACAGCATAGAGCCGTCATCGCTTTGAATACTAACGTTATTTGTATTAATTGTTCCAGTATTAATTTTACTTGCGCTTACAGTATCTATCATGGCGTCTTTTATTAATGCATTTTCAATTGTTGTATTCGCCGCTGTTAAATGAAGTGATTGAATGTTTTCGGATGTTAAATGACCATTAACCAATGTGTTTATGTCAGCATATTTTGTTTCTAATACATCTATTCTTGCTTTATCTGCTTTTAGACTTTTAATATCAGCATTTATGACATCTAAATCTTTTATATTTGCTTTATCTGCTACTAATTTTTCTATCTCAGCATCTTTAGCTTTTAAATTTTTTATAGTAGCATTAACTGCTTCTAAGTCTTTTATTGTAGCTTTATCTGCTACTAATTTTTCTATCTCTGCATCTTTAGCTTTTAAATTTTTTATAGTAGCATTAATTGCTTCTAAGTCTTTTATATTTGCTTTATCTGCTATAAGTTTATCAACTTGTAAGAGGTCTTCTTCTAATTTATTAACTTTAATCGAACTAGCTGAAGGAGAAGTAATATTTCCAGTAACTGTAGCAGTATGATCTTTTATCATTACAGTTACTCTTTCTCCAGATTGTAAATCAGCAGTAGTAGTTATGGGAGTTAATAAATCAGAACCGTCTATTTTGACGTACATCTTAGAATTATATTCTACTGTCGTACCATAAACTATTGATTCTTTTTTCTCTACAGTTTGGTCTTTCGTTATTTTTACAAATTGAGATATCAAATCATTAGACAGACTCATTTAAATCACCCCCATAATTTATTTGTGTATACTGCTTTTTCTGTGACCGGACATCCCGGTTTACATTCTATAGATTGACTAATGACTTTAGCTTTTATGTTTTTTAATCCTGCTCTTTCGTAATTTATTCTAACACAGTCGCCCAATCTTACTGGACAATAACCATGAGTATAGGATATCGTATACTCTAATGTTGATAAATTTCTAAGAAGTTGTTCTGCATATTCATCTATTTGGTTTTTAGTAGGGTCACCTAATAAATCAGGATTAGTCTCTCTATGTATTATTTCTCTACCTCTATTCTGTATTGATATTGGACTATTTTCGTCATTATTTTCAACTCTTGCTGTATAAATATCTTTACCATTAGAATATATTACTTCTACAACATTTGGTATTCCATATAAATCCCTGTCTATATCCAAATCAGGGTATAATATAGAACTATTACTATCATCATAAGTCCATACTGGTTGCAGAGATGCCGTATCTTGCACCGGCATAAATATAATACGACCCATTTCATCCAATCCAAATGTGTATTTAGCATTTGCTATTAAATCGGATAAGAAAGTAATCCATGTATCATCGGTATTTGATACAAAATCGTTAAATAAATTCTTTTCATTTTCAGTTTTCACAACAGGTGCTCTTGCTTGTTCTCGAACAAGTGTATAAGCATTATTCATTATATTATTACCCTCTAGTATAGAATATCCAAGAGGAGGCATGCCTTCTTTAAGTTCTAATAGAGGAGTGTAAGCATCCAAAGATATAGTTTGAATCTTACCATCAAACTTATACGAAGGTGTTTGCACTAAAAATGTGCCTAAAGGATGCTTTTCTCTAACTCCATTTTGAATTGTTATTAGATAAATTCTTATATAGCATTCGCCTAAAGATTCTGCAACGTCTATAGTCGCAGAACCCAAGGTTTCAGCACTAGAATCTCTCTTTATAGTACTCTGTATAACATTATCTATTCTTTTAATGTCTTTCCAAGTCCCAGGATCAACTATATAATATTCAAATGTCTGTTGCATAGTAGATGACCAATCAGCCATATTATGCACCTCCATCTACTCTTGTTATATCAAGTGTAACTGGTATTACCAAATTACAATGTTCTTGACTAAATGACACTTTTATATAAGCCCAATATCCACTTCCTGAAGGTTCTCTCACATATACGTCGTCCATCCATACAGCAAGTCTTCTTAATGCATATAAAGTGTCTTTATCTTCTTTAGCTACATCGACTTTCCATGAAGAAGTAGAACCTAATTGAGTTCCATAATAACTAACAGGTCTTTTTCTTCCTATATATTCAACTAATGTCACATCTGATTCATTTGAATCTGATACATCTATGTTATATGGTAATTTCAACATTGAACCAGCCCATGCAGGTTGTTCCATTTCATCTTCATTTGTAGTATCAAATTCTGTCCACGCTTCATCCCATTGTATAATAACAGCTGTTTCTCCAACAATAACTCCAGGAATATCAGTATAACTTACTGCGCCTGTTGTATCGGATATAGCGACTATTCTATATCTTGCAAGGTCTAATGCAGGATGAGGGTCTGTTACAAAAGTATTGCTTGCATTTAATATACCAGTTCCGATTTCAACGAATGAACCATCAAATTCTCTTCTATATACTGATAGAGTTATTCCGTCTACTAATTCGCTGACTTCTGATTCAACTTCACAGAAATATACGCCTGTTCCTGATGATAGAGTACCATAATAAACTACGTCACCATTCTCTGTAAATGCCTCGTCAACTGAAGTTCCTTCTATAGTTTCTGTTATTATTTCGCTAGTTTGCACATATGTTCCTGTAGTAGTACTCAATTCAACTTTATAGCATACCATTGGATAATAATCACAATATGGATGTATATAAGCGCAAAGGGTTTCTTCATCTATGGATATTTCGGCATTAGGTGTGTATTGTTCGTCTGTCCATGCTACTTCGAATTCAGCAGATTCTTCAACAGTTAAACCTGAATTCATAGATGCTACAACTGTAACTTTATATGTTACGCCATTTTCTAAATCTACACTATGTGCTGAAATTTCCAAGGCTAAATTTTCTGAAATATCATAAAATTGAGAGTAAACATCATCACCAGCACTAATCATTTTGACGTTTCCTATCTCATCAACGGTACTATAAGTTTCTGTTGAAGTAATAGTCACGTGATAACCTATAGGAGTTTGTGTTGCGGGACCTGTTACACCATTTATATAGAATGGAAAGCTTTCAAGAACAGCTAACGATGTTCCCGCCTTATCAGTTATGCTCAAACTTAATGTTGGTGGAGCATATATATCAATTATCCTTTGTGTTGACCAATCACCATATACTCCTGTTATACCTGCAGTTCTTACTTTCCATTTTATTGTCGTTCCTTCAGTATAAGTAAATGTGCTTAAAACATATTGGCTAGTTTTATCTTTTTCAGATTCTTCTGTTGTGTTAGTTATTGTGTGGGTTTCTGTAGTGTCACCGATAATTAATTCCAATTCAGCTTTAGTTTGACTAGAACCATCTTCTGAATTATGCACCCAATATAGTATAACTTTTTCTCCAACAATAGCCGTAGTGGTTGAAGCCCAAGTTGTCGGAGCGGCTGGAGCTTTACCTATTGTTATAGATACTATTTCAGACCAGCCGGATTCCCCTTGCTCATTTATTGCTCTAACTCTAAAGAAGTATTCTTGACCAGATTCAAGACCTGTAACTTCAGCATGAGTTTTAGATTCTATAGTTAATGATTTAACTTCACTAGAGCTATCGAAGTAGATTTTTTTAGTAGTATATTGAACTTCACACTTTGTAGCATTGGCTACATTGTCCCATTCGATTTGAACTGATGTTTCGGATAAAGCTTTAATGGACTTGATACTAGCTGGCGTAGAAGGTATTGTTTTAGCCCCATCTGAATAGTCAGAATATCCACTATAAGATTTATTACGTTTACTTCTAGCACGAACTGTATATGAATGTCCTGCTTCTATATCACATGAAAATGATGCAGCCCATTTCTTTATTGTTACTACTCCAGTTTTATAAGTTTTTGAATTATCTTTAATTACTTGGAATTCTATTTCGGTTGCATTTAAATCATCAAGATTTGTCAATGATGCAGTTAATTTATACTTTTCTATTTTTACAGTTGGAACAGGAGGCATTTTCGGAGGATTATTGTCAAAGTCATAAGTTTTCCAAGATGTATAGTCAGCTGTCCAATAGCTAACTTCTTTTTTGTTAACCTTATGTTTCTTAGCTATAGCTTTTACTTTAAATCTAACTTTTTCAGCATTGTTTGGTGCATTATAAGTACTTTGTTCTGCAGTAATTTCTTCTTCTTTACCAATAAACCATACACCATCTCCAGTATGATAGTTCCATACAACTTTATATTTGTCTGTATTAGATCTTGACCATTCCCAAGTAGCAAACACTGTACTATCAGTATCTGATTGCAAACCAAAATGAACAATTTTTGGACAATTAGATTTTGTAGAAGATGGTTTCTTATCTGGTGTACTATGTGAAGTCGTTGTCTTTCCTGATATAATTAGTTTTTGACCGATATATATAAGATAATTTCCATATCTATTTTTCTTTAAATGATTAAGTTTTACCAATTGAGATAAAGATATACCGTATTTTTTACATATAGGACTTGGTAAGTCCCCTTTTTTAACTATGTGATACTTAGTTGCCATTACTTATATCCTCCTTTCCATTTTAGCTGCTCTAACAAGAGTTTCAACAGCATTAGTAATATTGCTTCCATCGTCGTATGTGATACCATTTATTTGATAAGTAGTATTGCTTGTGTTTCCTAATCCATTTTTTAAGTCTTTTATAGCTGATACTATTTCCTCATTACTAACTCCATTTTGAACTAAACCGATAGATTTTGAGATTCCACCAGATACACCAGCTATATTCATAGTTCTATTTGATAATAAATTATTTAATCTACTAGCCCCATTTTCAACATTTGTCAAATCCAACACTGGAGTTATAACAGGGTTTACATCCATATCAGAATTAAGAACTTTACTTGCCACATTTAATGCTTTATTAGTGGAATTTATGACTGATTGTGCTAATCCTTCAGCTGGTTTGTTTGCAACACTAGCGTATTTGGTTAACCCTTTTGCTAAACCTAAAACTGTATATCTACCTATTTCCATAAATACTCTAGAAGGTGAATGTATCTTTAATATCTCCTTAGCTTTATTTACAACACCACGTATTCCACTTGATATTGCATTCTTCGCAGCAGTAATACCAGATTTAATACCTGATGCTAAACCGTTTATCAAATTTTTACCAGCACTTACTAATGCATTAGCTGCCCCACTAGCGGCACTTTTAGCTGCATTTATCGCACTTCTTATAGCATTTCCAACTGCACTGATCTTATCTTTTATTCCTTTTATAAGTCCAGTTATTAATTGTCTACCTTTATCAACTAAAGCAGTAGCGGCTCCACTAAGAGCATTTTTACATCTATTAAGCGCTTCTTTAGCTGCACTAGCAACCGCACTAAGCTTATCTTTGATTCCTTTAATAAAACCTGTAATTAATTGTCTACCTTTGTCAAGTAAAGCAGTAGCGGCTCCAGCAAGAGCATTTTTACATCTAGTAAGTACTTCTTTAACTGCACTTCCGGCTTGACCAACCTTGCCTTTGATTCCTTTTATAAGTCCACCGATAAGTTTTCCACCAGCTTGTGCCAATCCTCCAACTGCGCTGCCTGCTAAGGATACAGCGGCTCTAACCACTGCTTGGATTAAATTACTTACAGCTTGACCAAGTCTATCGGAATTTTCGTTTAATCCTTTAGCGACACCATCTATAAATTTTATAGCCAAGTTAATACCAGCGTTTATTATTTCTCCTATATGTTCGGCTATACCATTTATAAAATTCACTACAATCTCTGCTCCAACTGTTACTAATTTTTCTATATTATCTGCTATTCCTTGCATTAAATTCAATATTAAGTTTACTCCAACTTCTATAAGCTTAGGAGCTGCCTGACCTATTGCTGTGGCCAATGCCACTACAAGTTGAGTCGCTGTAGTGATTATTTGTGGTATACAATTAGATAATGCTTGTAATAAACCTGTTACAAGTTGTGTTACGGCAGTCAATATTTGAGGTAATCCATTAGCAAAACCAGTTATAAGATTTGTCACTGCTTCAGCTAACTTAGTTCCTAACGTTGGCAATAAACCTATAAGCTGATTTATAAATCCAACTATTGCATATCCACTACCTGCAACGACTGTTCCAACTAATGTTAAACCAGTACCAAATGCTAATAAACCAGCGCCTATTAGAGCACAAGATACGCTTAATAAAGCTACAGCACCTGATAATGCTATTAATGTAGGAACTAGTGGAGTTAATAGAAGGCCTGCCACACCAATAACAGTAAATCCTCCTGCTAATGCTAATAATCCAGTTCCAACTTGTTGTAAACTAAGCGAACTTAATGCCATCAATTGCGGAGTCAACAATGCTAATGCTCCAGCCATAATAACCATAGCTGTTGCGCCTAATATACAACCAGACATTGCATACATTGCCACACCTAATATAGTTAATGAACCAGCTAAAGCAACAAGTCCAACAGCTAATGATTCCCAAGACATACTAGCGAAAGATTGTAAAGCAGCGCTTAATACTAATAATGAGGCAGACATTAAACCAACACCAACCGCCACTAATGATAATTTTCCTCCTGATATCAATGCTGTCGCTGTTCCTAATACGACTAATGCTCCAGCCATACCAAGTAAGCCTTTAGCTAAATTTTCCCAAGATATAGAACCCATGCCCTTAACTGCAGGAACCATAAGATTTAATGCGACTGCCAATGCAGTTAATCCGATAGCTGTAGTTATAATTCCTCCTGATGTAGTTCCAAAACGTGAGAATACTGATAAACCTGTTAATATAACACCAATACCAGCTAAGCCTTGTACTAATGCGCTTAAGTCCATGTTACCAAACTGGCTTACTGCTGATGCTAATACATTTAATGCAGCGGATAATACTAATATTCCTGCGGCATTACCTAATCCCATTTTGACGCCATTCATTAATTTTGAGAAAGCTGCCATTTCTGTTAATACTGTACCTATACCAACAAGACCTTGAATTAAGTTATCTGTGTCCATATTACCAAGTGATTTGATTGATGAAGCAAATATCGCAATCGCAGCCCCGAATACTATCATAGATGTAGCGGTTTTAATCAAACCTTTACCTGAACCTTCCATAAGTTTCGCAGCAGCAGACATTGTAGCCATTAAACCAGCGATACTAACTAAGCCTTTAACTATTTCTCCCCAATTAAGACTGGATAAAGATTTCATCGATGCTGATAGCAATAATATAGCTATAGACATTCCAACCATGGCAGTTGCTAATCCAGTCATTTTTCCAAAACCTTTAGTTAGTTCTATTTTTTCTAAGAGTACCATTGCACCTATTAATTCTGCAAATAATGCTGTTATACCAGTTAAAGCAGTATCTAATCCTGTGTTATCAATTGTTGATAGAGTAGCTAATGAAAATGCTAATATACCAACTGCGGCTGCAATTTTTAATAGAGTTCCAGCCTTTATATTTTGTGACCACGCTGTTAATGAATCACCTACAGAATCTAATATATCTGATACTGAATCTCCAACTTTTTTTATTGAATCAAAGAAACTTGTTGATTGTTCAACTGTGGATTTCAATGTGTCTAAACTACCTTTTATAGTTTTAAATATACCACCTGTTATTAATGCAGTAAGAGCTCCGAATATTGCTCCGAAATCTATTGTACCTAATGCTTTACCTACACCTTCAAGTATTGGCGCTATTCCATTTCCTATTCCTTGTAATGCACTACCTAAAGTACTAAATACTTTGCTAAAATCCAGCTTACTTAAATAGTCAAAGAATGACATAATGCCTTTTCCTGCTCCACTAATAATAGAGCCTATAGCGTTAAGTCCGCTTGAAATACCATCTGAAATTTTACCAAAGAAATTACTCTTATTAGCGGCATCATTTAGGCTCGAAGCAAATTTACCTATACCAGAAGTGACTGATAATAACACTTTACCAATAGTACCAAACACGTTTGTTAATGGTGAAAAAGCTTTGAACAAAGTAGTTACCGCATTTTTTCCTAAATTAAGAACTGAGAATACACCTTTAAATGTGTTTTTAATTTTACCAGCTGTAGAATCACTCATTTTGAATTTTTCAGTAAGATTCTTAAATCCTTCTGAAATTTGAACTAGCTTTTCTCCAGTCATTGGCGGAAAGACATCTCTAAAACCATCTTTAATTGCTCCAAGTCCTTTACCTACGCCTTGCACTATGTTTGTTACACCTTTTATAACATCATCTCTACCGCCGTTCTCATTCCAAAATTTAAGCATTGCATTTCTTGCATCTGTAGACGGTTTAATTATATTATTAAAACCATCACTAATAGATGTTAAAACTTTAGTTGCTTGATCTTTGTCACCTATAATATATTCCCATGATTGAGCCCATCCTGAGCCGACAGATTCTTTCATTGTATCAAATAATTGTGAAACAGTTTTAACTTCTGTAGCTGCTTTAGTAGCATTTTCTGCTAATTGAGTTATTGCTTTCGCTTGTGCATCAGTATAACCTTGAGCTTTCAATTCAGCTTCTGTATATGCCCCAGAAATTTGTTTTAATGTTTCAGTTAATACATCGCCTGTCAACCATTTACCTTCAGTTAAACTATCCCTAAAACTTCCATATTTTTTTATAGCTTCATCGGCGCCTGTTCCCATTACTTCAGATGTTCTTATTAATGCATCTTGGAATAGTTTACCACCCATACCAGCGTTTACAACTGAGTTCCAGTCTTGTAATGACACTTTACCTGTAGCTAAAGCTTGTGATAATTGATACATAGCAGTTGACGCTTGTGCTGATGATGAGCCAGATGCCGCTGCCAAGTTAGCTATACCTTTTATTGCTGCTGTAGAAGTTTTCAAGTCGACACCTGCTGCTGTGAATGTACCTATATTTTTTGTCATTTCGGCAAAGTTATATATAGTTTTATCAGCATAGTCATTTAATTCGTTTAAAGTTTTTGTTACATCTTTTAAAGTAGTACCCTGATGTGCTGTATTTGTTAATATGGTTTGTATAGAATTCATCTTAGTTTCATACTCATTAAAACCATCAGTTATAGGCTGTATAGCTAATGCGCTTACAAGGTTTTTACCAGCATTCACTGCACTATTTGTAATATTAGATAACACTGTTGCGCCTACGACACCAAGAGTCGAGAATTTAGCTTTAACAGTTTCTACTCCTTGACCCAACCCATTTAAATTAACTTTACTTGCAGCTCTACTAATGTTGTCTAATCCTTTACTACCTTCATTCATTTTGAGCTTTTCGTTTAAATTTTTAAGACTATTTAGAGTTGTTTTTACTCCACTCTCAAATCCTTGATTATTAAACTCCATTTGAACAATTCTTTTATCAATTGAACTCATGCATTAACAACCTCCTTCCATGCTTCTTCGGCTATCTTATCAAATATAGGTCTCATGGCCGGATTTATATAGTCTCTTCCTGCTACATAACCACCGGTACCGGTACCATGACCATATTGGAGTATTACTGCAATATTAACACCCTTATTGGTATGACTATTAGACCAATAAATAGCATGAGTATCGCCGTTTGATTCTATTTCATAACTCCATGAATTTGCTGTAGTTCCAGTATCAGTTGGAGTAGCGCTAGATAACGCTGATACGCCTTCTTGCCCATAGCGTTCAAGTATTTGCCTAATTTGAAAACTTTTCATCTTTTCCAAAAATTTAAATGTTTTATTGAAATCACCTTTACTAGTGATTTTTACTTCCATTGTTCAATCTCACCGCCTTTATTTATTAAGACGTTGAATCTCATGCATAACATCGTTATAGTTATATCCCGCTTCTTCTAGTAACATTTTACAAATTTCATCTTCTCCCCATTTACCTTCTACAACCTCTTCTGCTACTTCATGTATTGATAAATTCATTCTTTTTCTAAGCATTGTATTAACTCTCTCGTCAACTATGCGCTTGTCGTATCCAGCTGTACTTAATTCTTTGCTACATAATTTACTCTTTTTACCAATTACAATTTCTTTTGCAATACGTTTATTATTGTTTTTATGACGATTATTAGCAACACGATCGAATGAATTCATGGCGTTCACCTATCCTTTAGTTTTTAAATTTTTCTTTCTCGCTTCGTTTAATGCTCTATTTCGTTGTAGTATTTCATTTCGTCCCATCTTTTTAGGTGGAGAGTTTTTAATATTACATACTTTTACAAGAGTTAATAATCTATTAATATGCCATTTTTGGCATTCAAATGGAATATTAAAAGCAACCATCCAATAATATATTATTTCAGAGGTTATAATTTCCCTATTAGGGGTTTGATTTGTATCACTAAAGGTCGTAGCAGTCATTGGGTTTTCTATATATTCATTTATATCTTTTAAGTTATTTTCAGTTAAGCGGGTATAAACATCTGCGTCAACATTTTGGGTTATTGTCATACAACGAACATAATCTATTACTTCTTCAAGCGTTTTATCTTTTCCATCTAAAAATGGTTTATGCCATTTGGCTTCCCATTTTGAAATGGAGACTAGAGAATGTTCTAGTTGTAAGGACTGTTCCTTGAATAATATAAATTCATTACTAACTTCATCGTAGTATTCCATTGCAGGTACAGTTATTTTTAACATCTCCAGTCACCTTAACCTTTCTATTTCATGCTAGTAGGTAATATACCATTTATGAATTCTGTAGCAGCTTTATCATCAAGTGCTAATTCCATAAATATTTCGCTGTATGCTTCTGTCTGAGAAAATGCATCTGATAATTCCTTACTCTTGATGAATCTTCTTCCATCTGGTGATTTTTCCCCATACGCTTTTAGTACTATTTGTTTAAAAGTACGTATTATTTCTTTATTATCTTTTGAGTTAACGATGTTTTCTAGCATTTGAGCTAGCCCTCCATCTACAGATAATTCCATTTCAGTTACCTCAGCTTTAGATAGGTTGAAATAGAAATCTTCAGTTCTTTCAACGCCATTATAATCAGTATAAGTTACAGTTTTCTTTAACATATTCAAATCTCTCCTTAATCAAAAATTAAAATATAAGAGCCCCCGTAAAAAATGCGAGAGCTCTTTACATATTATAAAAATAAATTAATCAACAATTATTTACCAGCAAGTATTGTCTTTAATTCATCAGGTAATGGTAATTTAGCTGGAACTGTTTCAGTACCATATAGTAGAGTTTCTATAGCTTTTAATATTGTTTCATCTACTTTAGTAGAATCTATAGTTACACTTGCTGTAGGTTTAAATCCTGCTACATTTACAGGTGTTGTAGTTACTTCCCATGAGAAAGTTATTGCTTCTGGGCTATCATTTATTGTTTTATAACCTTTTTCACTAGGAGCAGCTTTTGCACCGTAAATTAAGTGTAGCTTGTATCCGTATTCATTACTTTTAACATCATTACCTAGAACTGTTCTATAGCATAATCCGAAAGTTTTTCTATCTTGTTGACCTATAGTAACACCTGTTCCTAAAGATGCAGAACCATCACAAGCTTCAAACTCTTCTGGATAAGTATAAGCTTCTATAGTTGCTCCAAATTCTTCTGCTGAGAATAATTCTAAGTATTTTATATCATCAGCATATAATGGTGTTGCTTCTGCTCCGGAAGGACTTTCTGTTACAGCAGTTAATCCATTCCATGCTACACCATTTGTATATGCTCCAGATTCATTTTGTAAATATAGTACACCATTTTTTACGCCTGTTTCATAAAGACGTTTACCACTTTCATCCCAAACTATTTTAGCCATGTCAGCTTTCCTCCTTAATTTTAATAATAAATCGTGAACACGTAATGATATAAATTATCACTACAGTATGTTCGATCAAACTTACACATTTGAAATTCTTTTAAAACGTTTTCTATTATATCAATATTTGGTTGTTTATAGATAAACATTAATGAATAACTATTAACATATTGGTATATACTATCATTAGCACGCTTAGTATCGCCATCACCAATTGTATAAATTACACATGGATAAGTTAATTTCACAGATGCTGGAGGCTGAAAATATACATGTTTGTTTTGCATTATGCCTTCAAGTTTTGTTTGTAGTTCTAATCTTCTATTCATTGTATAAGCCTCCAATCGTTAACAGTAATCTTGGATACTGAACTTCAACATCTGTTATTTTCCATTTAGCTCCCATGAATACGACATATCGCATTGCATGAAAGTTATTATTGGCAAATGGGTCGGCTATGATGCTAATCTGATTTGATATATTAATATCGTCATTTATTTTACTTCTTTCTTGTAAACGTCTAGAATTTCGTATTACATCTCCGAAGTACATGTTCTCTGTTATCTGTTCTTCGTATATACCAGGTTCTGTTTCGACAGTTAGAGCATAACCGATTAATCCACAAAACTTTGCCATTTTGAATTATTCCTTTCTATTCTATTCTAAACTGAAGCTGCAGCTTGGTCTAATGCTACTGCTATAGCAGAGAAAGGTTTAACTAATGCACCAGAGCATCTAGTTTCCATTAAGTATTTTTGTTGGTTGTAGTCTATATCGAAATCGTCGAACATATTAATAGCTCCACCTTTATCAGCACCAACATAGTAGTCAACTAGGTTAACCATGATAGCCATTAAAGGTTTTTCAACTTTATTAACCATAGTTTTAGCATTTTCCATAACTTCAACAGGTACTATTTCTTTAACTCTTAAAGCTGTAGCTAATTTATCAACTGTGTCATATATTACTCTTCCGTTTTTGTCTTCTAATAATAAGCAATTAGTTATAACATCTTCAGTAGTGAATAGAGTTGGACTTCCTGATCCTTTGTATTCTTTTCTTGATTTTATAACTGTTCTTATAAATGCTTTCGCTATTTCATCTTCAGTTGCTTTAGCTGCTACAGAAACAGGAGCTTTAACGCAGTATAAATCTTCATCTCTAGATATAGGTCTTATGTTCATTTCATTGATTTTGTCATCATCAGAACTAGATCTTCCATCACCTACTAATATAGCTCTTGCTATTTCCTCATCTAGCATCATTCTCATTTCCATTTTTAACCATGCTACTACATCGAAATCTGTTATATCAACAACATCGTCTCTATCTAATTTTTGCTTTTTGTATATAGTTGTTGGAGTAGTAGTTCTTTTTAATAGTGTGAATACTTCTTCTTTCTTTAAGTTACCTTTGATGTAACCTTTAGCTCTTGCTTGTTCAGCAGTTATATCAGCAAACATAGATTTTATTCTAGAGAATGGTACATGATGAACCCCTCTCATTACTTTTTGTACATAAGAGTCGTCTCTTTTTTTAAAATCCGGTGGTGTGTTAACGTTTTTAGCGTCTGGGAATAACCATTCTATATCTTTGATACCATAATCATTAGCATGAGCTAAAAAGCTTTCTTTTAAAGATCCATATCTTTTAGCATCTTTTAATATAGTGTCCATAGCATCATGTGATAATACATTATTGTTTTCAGTTTCTCTACCTTCAAATACATTATGTTTCATTTCTTGTTCTCCTCCATCTTCTTCAATATTATTTTCATTTTCTTCTATGGCAGATTGTGCCATTTCTTTATCTTCTAAAGCTTGCCCTATTAGAGCATATACAACATTCTTTTGCTCTTCATTCAAAGTGTCAAATACATCTTGAATAGTCTTTTCGTTATTGTCCACTTCATCATCTCCCTTTTTATCTTTTTTATCAGCTTTATCACTTGGGTCATCAGCATGTTGTAGTGTTAATTCTTCACCTGTATATATAACTGCTTCATCCTCGCAAAATTCGCCATGTCTTATTACAGAGTCTATAAAAGCTCCAGGATTAGCACCAGCTAACACTAAACTTACTTCTCTTATAGTTCCATGCATTACATTTGAACCTTTTTGTTTAAGTTGATTAGCGTAAATAGATAAAGCTGTAACATCACCATGTTCTACTAGTAGTTTTGCATTTTTACCAGCTTCTGTATCATTGAAAGTACAATAAGCGTAAACGCCTTCGTCTCTGTTTTCTAATACTGCATGACCTAATACATTAGCTGATTCATTATGTTGATGATTCCATACTAGTGGAACAGTTTGCCCATCATGTTGCTTAAAGGCATCTTTTAAAATTGTTCTACCATCTGAGCATTTAATATTATTTTTAGTTGCCCATCCACTAAAGTCATACTTCATCTCTAACTATTCCTCCTTCTTCTCAGTATCGTCTACTGTATTTTGAACTTCTGGCGCATTCTCGATTTCTTCAGCATTTTTATTTAAGTTCTTGTTACGTAATTCGTCTGCGTCAGGGTCTTCGGATGGTTTCCATCCCATAATTTGTCTAATTTCATTTGATGTCGCTATTTCATTACGTGTTAATTTATCAGCAATCTCGGCAAGATCATTAACTGGAACTAGTTTGAATGGATCTCTAAAGTAAACTATGTCTTGTTTTCTAGTTCTAGCTGTTTTGGTTAGGAATTTCCTTTTCATTTCATCAACTATAGCTGAAACTATAGGCTCAATTGTTCTATTGTAGTAATTTAACATAGTTTTATCATCAGCTGTACCATCTAATATAGTCTGAGTAATCCCTAACTGGCCATATAGCATACTCGTTAAGTATTCAATCTGCTTCATTAGATTGTTCTCAACTGGTCGATTTAACTGTGTTATCTTTTCGGTTCCATCAGTGTAGGCTATACCATACTTAGAACCTGTAAGTTGCATTTCTATTTCTTTACGTCTATTTTCAGCTTGTTGTTTTCTTGCCTCGGATTTGATAACATAAGGTAATTGTATAATTAAATCTAATTTGCCAGAACCACTTTGTTCATCTATAACATCCAAAAGATTAAGTTTTCTTATAAGACGTTGCATAGTTGAGTTTGGTTCATTTATGACCGCATATAAAGGATTCTCTATTATGGCGACCATACTTTTTGGCAATAGTAGATCTTCTTTCTGTCCAGTTTTATCATTATATATTCTAACTTTAACATGTTGTGGACGCCACTCCAGTATTTGTCCTACTCTTAGACTATTTATATCATAAGAGCCAGATATGTTAGGATTTATAGTAGTGTCAACAGGAACTATAGCAATACAACCTTCATCCATCATAGACATAACAGCGTCTTGTATAAACGCTTTTGCTGTCTGGTCCATGTTTGCACTAAGAGTTAAACACTCATTTAAACTAGTATCCATCTCTTCAACAAAACGACCATTGTCATCCAATTTAACATGCATAATATCTATAGACGCTACGTCTAATGCTATTCTGTTGTAAACTGATACGACAATACTTCTTTCATTGCCTCTAGTTAGGTGCATTCTAAAAGGATTATAGCTGCTTATGTGTTCACCATAATTGTATCTTGGTGTTGGGTCTTTGTTTAGGAAGGCATTCCATGCATGTATTAGTCTATCACTAAAAGCCATTTTGACGTTTTCACCTCCTACTTTATTAATAGAAGAATCCCATAAATTCTTTTCCTTTGTTAATAGCGTTTATCGCACTATTTACATTTTGTGCACTAAATTTAACTCGCTGTCCATTAAAAGTTACATTATTAGACATCATTACATCATTAACAACTTTTGTACCGACACCTATTGCTGCTGCAGTGGCAGCTGCTTTTACAGTCATAGTCATTGCACGTTTAGCTGCAGCTTTTCTAGCGCTTCTCTTTGCTCCTACTTCTGGTGCTTTTCTAGCTTTAGCTCTTTGTACATCATGCTGACCTTGTAAATAGTCGTATTGTTTCTTAAGTTCTCTATTGTTCGGATCAGAGTTTAATTGTTTCTGAACTTTTTTAGCTTCACTTAAATATTTTCTAGAAGCATCTTTTCCAACTTCACCTCTTATGGCTCCTTTTCGGTATGTAGTGTTGGAATTTAAAGCTTTCTTATAATCTCTATTAGCCTGTTTATAAGTTTTCTTTAATTGTTTATTCGATCTGTCTCTTTCATAATCCATACGTGCAACATTAGCTTTTTTACCAAGGTCAATAGCATTGGACTTTTTATCGCTATTCTCTTTCCATTTTTTAAAACTTTTATCTACTTTTGCATTTTGTCGTCTAGCTCTTCTAACTCCCCATTTCATACCTTTTATACCATGATGATATAATTCATCGGTATGATTATACTCCCACATTTGACTCACCTCCTATGTTATTCCACATTGTTTATTGGCCCATTTTTCACCTTTTTTTGCGTACTTATTACAATATTTAGATGCTTTCTTTAACATAGCTTTATTAACTACTTTTTCGGATTCAATAGATAAAGACGCCTCTCCATCTAATAATATTATTGGGGATTTAACTGCGCCGTAATTTGTTACTGTATCATAATCATCGCGAAGCATATTATACCCTTTGTTTTTTAACTCCTGATAAAATAATTTCTTTGCTGTTGGCATGTTTTTATCATCTACAAATAAATAGTTAGCATTAAGATAATATAAATCCAGATTCAAACCGTTATCCTTTTTATTACTAACATTTCCTTTGATTATTTCATCCATATGTTTTTTAAATTTTTTATCGTCATTTACAGGTAAATAATCGGCATTTTTTGATACAGCATCCTTATACTCTTTTAATGCAGTTGGATTATTTTTCAGAACTTTAAAAAAGGTACTTGCTGCTTCATCTGTCGATGGAGATTTTAAAGTAGTCTTTGCTGTCATGTTTAATACTTTCGATGTTCCAGCTTTACTTAGAGTATTCATATACATATTATTATCGTGTTTTCCGATAGACGCATAAGTTTGACCTTTAATATTTTGTTTAGCTGTTTGTTTGTCAAATACTATTCTTTGTAATTTAGCACCTTTTTTAATTTCTATACGGCCATCGCCATAATCTTTATATCGATCTTCTCCATATCGTTTTCTACCTTTAGCGTTTCTAGTTCCATCTTCATTTTGCCATCTTCTAATTCCCCATTTCATACCTTTTATACCATGATGATATAATTCCACAACTCATCTCACCTCCTATTCAAATGCATCTTTGTTTAATTTATAAGCAACATATGCATCCATCATAGCGGCAACTGCATCTATCTTTTGTTCATATCTTTTCTTTAATAATTTTCGGTTACCATTTGTGTCTTCAAGAGTTATACAGTTACCCATGGCGAATGTCATAAGTTCTTCGTCAAATAGTAGCATTCTATCCTCTGCTAATTTCTTTAATTCGCCTAATGGAACTGATTCAGTCTTAGCACCTTGTATAACTTTCTCTATTCCAAATGGACCGTTCTCAGATTCCCATCTTTCAACAAATGCTTTTGCATTATAAGGGTCAAATCCAAAACATCTAACATCATAGTCTCTTTCGATTATATGAGCATCAAGGTCTTCATAAACTTCAGTCATATCTAGAACAGTTCCTTCCAATACTATAAGACTTCCTTCTTGTAAGAATTCATCATACTTTAATCTCATAGCCCCTGGTAACTTATGAAGTGTTTTAGATGTTATATAGTTTCTAGTCTTAATTCCAAAAGCACCATCTCTTAAAGGAAACATGAACGTGAACGCACAGAAGTCATCACCTTGTGATAAGTCGGCTCCCAATGCGCATGGCATTTGCCAGAAATCTCTTTTTCTATGTGGAAGAGTTTCATCATAAGTGAAGAAATATGTATAACCTTCCATTGGAATACCAAAACGTTTTGCTAAAATATCATTTCTTGTAGCTGGAGCTTTTTCAGCTCTTTCAACATCTAATTGATAAGTCTCATATGTGACGGTTTTTCCTAAATTTGGATTTGCTTTTAACCAAGTTCTAGGATTATTAACTTCTTCTATATCATCAAGTCGATAATACCAAATCGAAACATGTGGGTTAACGTATTCGCCTTTAAGAATTTCCATTAATTCCATTTTGATTGTATCACCACTACCATTTCTTACGGTCCCTTCTGAACTTGTAGCAACTATTAAATAATCATCTAGTTTAGATGCCCCTTGTTCAACTGCACCTATGACATCTTCTCTTATATCCCCAGAAAGCCATTCGTCTATTGTCGCCACTTTACATCTCAAACCTTGAAGTTTATTAACACTCATCGGTCTTATCTCTAATAGTGACCCTGTTAAAAAATTTTCTATACCTTTTTTAGTGGACGCTAATTTCATTCTATTAGCTTTAGAGCCAGTTGTATTTTGTATAGAACCTTCAGTTAAAAACTGAAATAAAGGACCTCTAGATCTTGTTATAGCGGTTCTTATTGGTGATAGTATTTCTTCGGCTTGTTTCATAGTAGGAGCTGTTGTTATTTGATGAGTAGTTGTAGTGTCTACGTTTAGAAAATAATTCTGTATACATGAGCTGTACATAGATTTGGCTGCACCTCTGGCTACAATGAGATATTGTTTATTAACTAATCTTTTTTTAACTGATTTGGTTACATATCTACCATCATGACCATCAGGGGAAGGTTCATATACACTTCTTTCTACAAAGTAATACCAACCAAATATTTGTTCGGCCCAAAGTTTAAACGAGTCTAGTAAATGTAAATCCGCTCCATCGGTTAATGTAAGTTCTTTTTCGCAATAATCTATGAAACCGTTTATAGCTTGATCATCATAGTAGATTCCAGGATTAGCTATCAGCTCATCTATACGGTTCATTTCCATGGAAATCTCTTTACATACTGGAATCTCTCCTCTTATAACGGCATCTCTAAACTTACCATAATAGATAGGAGTGGCTGTGTTTGATAATGCCATTTTGAGTTCTCCTTTCTGCTATCCTTTTAACTTTTGTATGGCCAAGGCTATAGATAACGCTGAACTTGTAATACTTATAGCAGTTCCAACATTGTTTAATATGGAATTAACATTTGAGCGCCCAGCATTAATTTGCTCAGCTGACATTTTCACATACTGTTGTTCCATATTTAGTCGGTTAACCCTCTCTCTTAGCTCCTGGTCAGACATAATTTTAGCTTCAGACAATTTTTGTTTTTGCGCTTTCTTTTGACCTTTTTTGGAAGTAGTATTATTAATGTTTCTTGTTTCGTTAACTATTGTGCCAGCGGCATCTACTCTCTTTTTTGTTTTTTGTAAATCGATTTTACCTGTAGGATGCCCTAATTGGGCAGCAGTTCTTCTAACTCCCCATTTCATACCCTTTATACCATGATGATAAAGTTCATTATTATAATTCCACATTTAACTCACCTCCTAACGTTGAATTGATGACAAATCTTTTTTCTTTTTCTTTACTTCTTTGGTCATGGTATAATCAGCATAGTATTTCAAATCGTCCTTTGTTAACTTAATAGAACCAGTTTGATTAATCTTATCCATATTCAGTATTATCAATGGATCTTGAGCAGTACCCTTTCTATCGTTGATATCGCTTAAGGCATCAAAACCTTGCTTTACTAAATTAGCATAAAAATTATTACTGGATGTTTCTGCTTTCTTAGATAATACAGCATTAGATACAAATTCCTCAGCTAATTTTCTAGCTTTTTTACTTTCAGGATCATTAAGTTTAGAAATTTTCTTCTTGTATGATTTCGATGTTTTCTCCATAAATATAACATTATCGTTATAGGCTTTTGCCATATCCTTTGCCACTTGTTCGGGATTTTCTTTTGCTATTTTCATAAATGTATTAACTACATCCTTGTCGCTAGCCACTGATATGTCTTTTTTAACCATAAACGTATTCTTATATCCTCTTCCGTCATACATAAAATTACCCATCATGTCAGCATACATGTTTTTATCATAGTCGGTATAAGCTGTATATAGACGATTTTTCTTACCGCTTTGATATTGTCCTCTAGTTATTGTTTGAAATTCAGTACCTGTCTTTATAGTTCTACGCTTAGAATTTATTTCATCTTTTTGCTTTTTAACACTTTTCTTTTTATTGGAAAGATTGTCATCATGTTCACGGTCGCCGTATTTTTTCTTACCTGCAGGAGTTAAATGTCCAGCTTTATCTTCATATCTTCTAATTCCCCATTTCATACCTTTGACACCGAAATGCTTAAGTTCATCATTCATACTCTCACCTCCTTTCGAATTATTCTTCATCAGAAGGCGGTGTATCTTCTATTTTAGGATCTCCTTCCAAAAATATACGCCATTCTATTTCAGATAATGTTCTATTAATACTTTCAATTAAAGCACTGCTAGTGGGTGGGTCGAAAAGTAATCTTACTTTTAGATAAATATAAGTTTTAACCATGTTAAGATTCTTCTCATTTGTATAGTCGTTCCAACTTGAGTTTTCATCTACTATCATAAAACCTGATTTTGGTCCAACACCTAATTGGTTCAGTATAGCAAAAGCAGTGTTTATATGAATGATTATATCATCATCAAAGTTTGTATACTCAGGCATTATGCCTAATAGCTTCTTTATCGAAAGCAATATACTTTCCATCATTTACATTACCTCCTCCATGGGCAAGTATCGTTTTTAGACCTTTCTATAAATTCTCCAAATAGTATATCTTCATCGCCATAATGTATTGCATCATGAGTTCTTTTAGTAGTACAAATCATGTAGTCTGGATTTAGCAAAAACTCGGTTTGATTAATCACATCATACTTTGTCAATGGGTTCATATGATGAATGATGATTCTATTATCAATCTCTCTATCTTCTATTCCTAAATCACAAGCATTGTCTCGTAGAATTACATAATCTCTTATTCTTTTCCACTCTGCTGACCTATAAAACTTCTGATTCAAATATCGGTCAAAGCCAAATGTCTCTTCTCCAACTTTACCACCTAATTTTAGATAGCGGTATCGCTCTTTAAAGGTTTTAAACTTAATTAATTCTTGATAGGTTCTAATAATCATCATCTTCGTCACCATCCATACTAGTCATTTGCCCACTATAGTTTTGCATTGCTTTAAGAGCATTAGAATATAGCTCTTCAATTCTCTTAGCTGATTGTAAGTTCTCGGTTTTAGCAACTATAAGTTCTTTCTGCTTCTCAAGTATCTCCCTTTCTATCTTTTCTTTAGTTGTAGCCAGTTTTAGATAGTGAGTTATCACTTGAGAAGAAGCAGTCCCCTCTATAAGTTGCTTCTCAGCTAAGTCTACAGCTAAAGCTATCATCTGATTCTCTCTTGCTTCTGGAGTAGTTGCAGGTCTAATTTTTTTCTCAGTGCTTTCTTTGTTAGTTCTACTTCGTTTTGCCATTGTTTCGCCTCCTTTTCCACAAGATTAAATATAGTTTGTATGTGGTATTTTAGCAGACTTACAGACTTTTTAGCGCCGAAAGGAGAGGAAAAAACGCTAGCATTAGTTAATGCACCTGTAAGCCCCCTAAAATATCTGTCTCTTATACACATCTGACGCTGCCGACGATCTTACGCGTGTAG
>OWIM01000320.1_pt1 | contig 27876 bp, 23 predicted proteins | sample 1732751 | NCBI WGS metagenome assembly OWIM01 (sample SAMN05065749, study PRJEB22554) | human gut metagenome | biome: ENVO:2100002; feature: ENVO:00000062; material: ENVO:00002003 | host: Homo sapiens | place: USA
GAGATGCAGCGTAGTCTCGTGGGCTCGGAGATGTGTATAAGAGACAGCCCGTAGCGTCAATGCAGGAATTGCGAAGCCGGAGGATGCCAAACGGGGACTCTATCTTCTGGATCAGGTATATGAGCTTATGTTCCGGATAGCGAATAAGTAATGGCTGTTACGAAAATCCTGCCCCGTAACGGCGGCTTAAAAGAAGCCATTGATTATGTTCTGAACGGTGACAAAACGGATGGGCATATTTTAACAGCACATTTTAATTGCGATCCAGGGAGAGAGTACCGCGAGATGATGAAAACAAAGCTGGAAACCGGACGATTGGATAAGCGTCAATGCTATCACATCATTCAATCGTTCAAGCCTGGTGAAATCACACCTGAACTTGCTTTAGAAATTGCTAAAGCATTTGCGCAGGAACACTTGGACGGCTTTGAGGTTGTGATTGGGACCCATGTAGACCGGCATCATATCCATTCACATATCGTATTTAATTCGGTGAATGCAGATACCGGCGAAAAGTATCACAGTACGCAGCAAAGCTACTACCAGCAGATTCGTGCCATTTCAGACCGGCTCTGTCGAGAGCATGGATTATCCGTCATCGTGCAGGGCGCGCCTGCCAGGTCGGTCAGCTACATTGAGTGGCTGCGCCAGTCCAGGGGGCAGCCCACCTTCCGTTCCATGCTGGAGGCAGATCTGCGGGATGCCATCCGAGACGCCAACGACCTCGGCCACTTCTTCCTGCTCATGGAGCATAAGGGGTATGAGATCCATCATGGCGGCAGGCTCGGCTTCCGCCTGCGGGGGCAGGAGCGATTTCAGTACCCCGGCAGACGAGATCCGCTGTTCACAGAGGACGGAATCCGCACTGCCATCCAGGGCAACCTGGAACAGATCGAAGCGGGGCTGCGGCCTGTCTTGCCTGTGCGTCCAGCGTATCAGCCGTACCGGAAACATCCCAGATACAGCGGTTTCCTTGCCCTCTATGTCCATTATCTCTATCTGCTGGGCAAGATCGAAAAGCGGCAGTACCCGCCCCGCATGACGCCGCATCTGCGGCAGGCGGTCATGCGCTTTGAGCGGTATCAAGCGCAGTTCGCGTTCCTGCGGGAAAATGACATCACAACGCCTGCTGACATGGCGGCATTCGAACATCGCACAGAGGAAACGCTGGGCAGATTGACAAAGCAGCGGACCCTCCTCAATGTGCGGAAGAAGAAACGCCAGCCGCTCTACGCGGCGCTGGCAGATGCGGAGGCACTGGAACCCAGCAGAGCGTTATACGAGGAAGGGCTCACCGGCATGGAGCAGGAGTTTGAGCAGTACATGAAAGCCGTGAAGCTGCTGGAGGTCAGCGGCATTCCACAGGAGGTGCTGAAGAAAGAAAAGGCAGAAGTGTATGAACAGCTCTCAGAGGTGAATCGGAAGATCCGGGCGGAACGGGAAAAGCTGAAGCTCTGCCGGGAGATCTGCCAGCAGACGCCTGTAATGGAGCAGGACATCCAGAAAACAGAAGAACACCAGAAGGAGGTGCGGGAACATGAACATCGGAGGCGGTGAAGCGGCGGACCAGCTGGTACGCATGATGCTCTCCGGCAGCGAGGTCGCTGTCCGGCTGAGCGGCTCCGCCATTAAAAATGTACTGGCGCTCACCATGGCGCTGGCGAAAAAACACAAGACCATTTCCGGCAAAGTCAATCTGGCAAAGATGCTGAAGGAGACCCGCGATGTGCGGCGGTTCGCCATGTCTCCGGAGCAGTATCAGCAATTCAGGCAGCGGGCAGGAAAACAGAAGATCCTGTTCTCTGCCATCCGTGATTCGGATAACAAGGGAAAAGTCGTGGATGTGATCATGCCGGTAACGGAGATCGACCGCGCCAATATGATCTTTGAGCGCATCCGATATACCGGGCAGCCGGAGCAGGCGCGGCAGGATGCCCCCTCTAAGGAACAGGAAGCCCGTGTGGGACAGGAGGCGCCGCAGCGCGAGCAGCAACGCCCCCGGCAGGGGGAAACGCCTGTGACACCGCCTGTGGGCAAGCGGCAGGAGGTGGCGCCAAAAAAAGAATCTCGGTCGGGAACAGACTTGCCAGATACCAAAGGCAGATCGACCTCATCCAGCGGCAGGGAAACGGCTGCCGGGCCGATGACGAGTGAGCGGCCTTCGGTTCTGGAACGGCTGAAAGGCTATCAGGCGCAGCTGGATACCCGGCAGAAGTCTGCCCCGGCCAAGGAAAAGGTCCGTCAAAAAGTACGACCGGACAGGACAAAGTAAGAAAGCCGTTTCGTCAGCGAGGCCGGCAGAGCATTCTACTCTGCCGGCCTCGTATTTTTTATGCAGGAGGTGATGCGGCTGAAAAAGACATCCCAAACAACGAATCTGGTACTTGCGCTGTTCCTCTATATCCCTGTGGTATGGGCGGCGCTGCTGATCGCCCAGTCCCTTGGCGGCGGTCTGCCGGAGCTGCTATCAAACTTAACTGCTGCGCTGGAACAGCCCTTCCAGATCCAATGGACAGACAAGAGCCTGTTGTCCATTCTCGTCTGCACCGGCGCATATCTCATGGGGCTGTGTCTCTATGCTTCCGGACAGGGCAGGACACGGGACGGAGAGGAACACGGCTCCGCCGCATGGGGCTCTCCCCGGCAGCTCAACGCGCAGTTCCGGCAGAAGCAGAACAAGATCCTCACCCGCCATGTGCGGCTGGGGATGGATACCCACAAGCACCGGCGCTCACTGAATGTGCTGGTCATTGGCGGCAGCGGCGCCGCCAAGACGCGCGGCTATGTCAAGCCCAACATTCTGGAAGCAAACAGCAACTATGTGATCACGGACCCGAAGATGGAGGTGCTGACCGCCACCGGAGGGTATCTGAAACGGCAGGGATACGACATCCGAGTGCTGAATCTGGTAGATCTGTCGCAGTCGGACGGCTATAACCCGTTCCGCTATCTGCGGGATGAAAAAGACGCGCTGAAGCTGGTGAACACGCTGATCCAGGCAACGACGCCCAAGGGCAGTCACGAGTCCGATCCGTTCTGGTCGAAGTCCGAGACAGCACTGCTGCAGGCCATCATCCTCATGCTGTTCCAGGAAGCGCCGGAATATGAGCAGAATTTTTCAATGGTGCTGCGTGTGCTGGAATATGCCGAAGTGAAGGAGGACGATGACGAGTATGTCTCCCCGCTGGATCTGCTGTTCCGGGCAATGGAGTATGAGAACCCGGAAAGTGTTGCCCTGCGGCAATATAAGGTTTTCAAGCAGGCGGCGGGCAAGACAGCGAAAAGTATTTTGGTAAGCGCCGCCGTGCGGCTGGCCCCATTCAATCTGCCGCAGATCAAAGCTGTCACCGACCATGATGACATGGATTTGTATACTTTAGGCGAGAGGAAATGTGCCCTCTATGCCGTGATTCCGGATAATGATACGACCTTCAATTTCCTCGTCAGCCTGCTGTACTCCCAGATATTCCAAACGCTGTACTACTGTGCCGACCAGATCCATCACGGAGCCTTGCCCTGCCATGTGCATTTCATCTTGGATGAAGCGCCATCGGTCAATCTGCCGGGGCTGCCGCGGGAGCTTGCGACCATGCGCTCACGCAACATCTCCTGCAGCACCATCATCCAGAACATGGCGCAGATCAAGGAGCTGTATAAGGACTCATGGGAAACCATCCCCGGCAACTCGGACACGCTGCTCTATCTGGGCGGTAACGAGGCAAGCACCCACAAGTACATTTCCGAGGCGTTGGGCAAGTCCACCATCGACACCAAGACCCACGGGCAGACCAAAGGGCGGTCCGGGTCTTACTCCACCAACTTCCAGATCAGTGGGCGGGAACTGCTGACGCCGGACGAGGTGCGGATGCTGGATAACCGGTATTGTATTCTGTTCATCCGCGGCACACGGCCGGTGATGGACGAAAAGTATGAACTCATGGAGCATCCCGCCATCCGCTATACGATGGATGGCGGCGGACCGCCCTACATCCACCACGGGACGGCAGAGCCTCCTATTCCGGGAGAGCCGCTGTTCCAAGCTGATTTTGACAATGAAAAGGAGAATGCTGCAGCATGAAACATGATTTGAACAACAAAAATTTCGAGAGAAAGGCAAAGCGGATCTATTCCGTCTTTGCCTGCGTTGCCCTGCTTCTGGTCGCCACCGCGGTGCCTGCGCTGGCCGCAGACGATCCGCTGACGGTGGTCAACAACCTGTCTGATTTTATTTTCTCGCTGATCCGCGCCATTGGTCTCATCCTGCTGGGCTTCGGCATCCTGCAGGTGGGCCTGTCCCTCAAGAGCCACGATCCCTCCCAGCGCGCCAACGGTATGCTGACGGTGGCAGGCGGTATCGTCATTACCTTCACTAAGGAGATCCTCTCCCTCATCACCGGCTGAAAAACGCGGCAGGGTGAACGGCATGATACCGTTCACCCTGTTCTTCCCGTAGGAGGTGATTTTGAATGGGAAGCGGAAACTGGATCGTAGACAATTTGAACTCTGCGCTGGAAATGTGGAACGGAAGGCTGGCAGAGATCTGGCAGCTTATCAGCACCTCGCCGGAGTCCTTTAAGGGCGGCGGTGTCTGGAATGTCATCGTGAACATCAACGATGGATTAAAAGCTGTGGGGTATGCGCTGTTGGTACTGTTTTTCGTGATGGGCTTGGTCAAGACCTGCGGCAGCTTTACCGAGATGAAGAAGCCGGAAGTGGCCTTCAAATGCTTCATCCGCTTTGTGCTGGCGCAGGCGGCGGTATCGTGGGGCATGGCGCTGATGACCGGCGCGTTTCGCGTTGCCCAGGGCATGGTGACGACCATCATGGATTCCTCCGGGCTGACGGCGATGTCTGCCACCACATTACCGGATGAACTGGTGAGTGTCATCGAGGATGTGGGCTTTATTGACTCCATCCCCCTTTGGGCGGTGACACTGCTGGGCTCGCTCTTTATCTGGGTGCTCTCCCTTGTCATGATACTGACGGTGTATAGCCGTTTTTTTAAGCTCTATATCGCAACGGCCATCGCACCCATCCCGCTGGCCAGCTTTGCGGGCCAGCCCTCCAGCAGTATCGGCGTAGCCTTTTTGAAAAGCTATGCTGCCATCTGTCTGGAGGGCTGTGTCATCGTATTGGCTTGTGTGATTTTTTCGGCGTTCGCGTCCTCGCCGCCTGCCATCGCGGACGATACGCTGGCGGCAGCCACCATTGTATGGAACTATGTGGGCGAGCTGATCTTCAATATGCTGGTGCTGGTGGGCGCGATCAAGATGAGCGACCGCATCATCCGGGAGCTGATGGGCCTTGGCTGATTCAGCGCCACAGACCCTCTGTGCTGACGGTGTCTTCGCCGTTCTCCCGTGCTTTGCGAACACGGTAGGAGAAATACTCCATAGCGGCAGCGTCATCCCGTGCCTGCATAACAAGATCGCAGACAAAGCGAATCAGCGAAAGCAGCCAGGACAGCACCACCAGCCCTACAAGGGCGAACAGGATGCGGTCTGCCAGCACGGTATGGGCGCGATACCAGCCGTGGAACACCGTCAGCATGGACACGGTGTACAGCAGCGGGATGGTCATCCGCGTCAGCGCGGCCAGCCGGGAGAGAAGCGCCAGGACGCCAAGCCCGGCGATCATCAGAAAAGCGATCATGTATCACGACCTCCTTCATCGGGTTTGTGGCATAGTACCATGACTGCACAGACAAAGCAAGAGTCTGTTCAGCAAAACTCAGAAAAAACTTGGAGGTGATCTATTGGAGGTCCGCATCAACAAAGAAGTACGAAATTACCAGGAGAGTCTATTCTTCGGCCTGTCCCTACGGCAGTTGCTGTTCGCACTGCTGGCGGTCGCCGTGGCAGTGGGCGTATATTTCGGCCTGCGCCCTGTGCTGGGAAATGGGGAGATCGGCTGGGTCTGCGTGCTTGCAGCCTTTCCCTTTGCTCTGGGCGGCTTTTTTCAGTATAACGGCATGACGCTGGAACGCTTTCTGCTCGCGTATATCCGCTCTGAATTCCTGTTTCCCCGCAGGCTCGTGTTCAAATCGGACAACATATACGCCAAAGCTCTGGAAAATTCAACGATAAAGGAGGCTCTCAAACTTGATTAAAACTCTGCAAAATACACTGAAGCAGGACAAAGAAAGATTTACGGTTCCGAGATCTGTACAGGACATCATCCCCATCCGCCGCATCTGGCCGGATGGGGTCTTTCAATTTGGCAGCAAGTATTCTAAAACACTGCGTTTTAGCGACATCAACTACGCCATCGCCTCGAAAGAGGATAAGACGGCGATGTTTCTCAGCTATTCCGAGCTGCTGAACGCACTGGACACCGGCTCCACCACGAAGATCACCATCAACAATAAGCGCCTGGACCGGCGCAATTTTGAGCAGGAGATCCTCATCCCGCCCAAGGGAGATGATCTGGACGGCGGACGCAAGGAATACAACGCCATGCTGCTGGATAAGGTTACCGATTCATCCAACAGCGTGGTGCAGGAGCGCTACATCACCCTGTCCGTCCACAAGAAAAATGTAGAGGAGGCCCGCGCATTTTTTGACCGCACGGTCCATGACGCCTCTTCCCGTCTGAACCACATGGACTCCCACTGCGAGGAGATGGATGCGGCAGACCGCCTCCATATCCTGCATGATTTCTACCGTGTGGGAGAGGAAAGCGAGTTCCGCTTTGACCTCCGGGAGAACATGAAGAACGGGCGCTCCTTCAAGGACGCCATCTGCCCGGACAGCATGGAATTCAAAAAGGATCATTTTATCATGGGCGGTAAGTATGGCCGGGTACTGTTTCTGAAGGAGTATGCCAGCTACATCAAAGATTCCATGATCAATGAGCTTACCAGCCTGAACCGCAGTCTCATGCTGTCCATTGATATCATCCCTGTCCCTACCGATGAAGCGGTGCGGGAGATGCAGAACCGCCTGCTGGGTGTGGAGACCAATGTGACCAACTGGCAGCGCCGGCAGAACGCCAACAATAACTTTTCTGCCGTTGTCCCCTACGATCTGGAGCAGCAGCGCAAGGAGACCCGCGAGATGCTGGACGATCTCACCACCCGCGACCAGCGGATGATGTTTGCCGTGGTGACGCTGGTGCATCTGGCAGACAGCAAGAAAGAACTGGACAGTGATACGGAAACGCTCCAGTCCATTGCCCGCAAGCACCTCTGTCAGCTCACGACGCTGAACTGGCAGCAGGCAGACGGGCTGGTGACGGCGCTGCCGCTGGGTCTGCGCCGCATCGATGCCCTGCGCACTCTGACCACGGAAGCGCTGGCTGTTCTCATGCCCTTTAAGGCCCAGGAGATCTGGGACCGGGGCGGCGTGTACTACGGGCAGAACGCCATCAGCAAAAATCTCATCGTGGCGGACCGCAGGCAGCTTCTCAACGGCAACGCATTCATTCTGGGCGTCTCCGGCTCCGGTAAATCCTTCAGCGCCAAGAAGGAGATGGTGTCACTGGCGCTGTCCACGCAGGACGATATCATCGTCATCGATCCGGAATCGGAGTACCGCCCCCTCATCGAAGGACTGGGCGGCCAGGTCATCAACATCTCCGCCACATCTCCCAACCATATCAACGCCATGGATATGGAGCAGGGCTATGGGGACGGAGAGAACCCCGTGGTGCTGAAATCCGAGTTCCTGCTCTCCCTCTGTGAACAGCTCATTGGGGCAGGCAAGCTGTCTGCCAAGGAAAAATCCGTCATCGACCGCTGCACCGCGCAGGTGTACCGGGACTATATCCGCAGCGGCTATCACGGCGCGGTCCCCACCTTGCAGGACTTCCACGCCGAGCTGCTCCGCCAGCCGGAAAAGGAAGCACAGGATGTGGCGCTGGCCATTGAGCTGTTTACAGACGGCAGTCTCAACACATTTGCCAAGCCCACCAATGTGGACACCAATGCCCGTATCCTCTGTTACGATATCCGGGATCTGGGCAAGCAACTCCTGCCAGTGGGGATGCTGGTGGTGCTGGACAGCATCTTCAACCGCATCATCCGCAACCGTGGGCTGAAGCGCAACACCTGGATCTATATTGATGAGATCTATCTGCTGTTCCAGCATGAGTACAGCGCCAATTTCCTCTTCACCCTGTGGAAACGAATGCGAAAATACCAGGCTTGCGGAACGGGGATCAGCCAGAATATCGAGGACCTGCTGCAGTCCCACACGGCCCGCACCATGCTGGCAAACAGTGAATTCCTCATCATGCTGAATCAGGCGGCTACAGACCGGGAGGAACTGGCGCGCCTGCTGAACATCTCGGATAATCAGCTCTCCTACATCACCAATGTGGACTCCGGGCGTGGGCTCATCAAGTGCGGCAGCGCTATCGTGCCTTTTGTGGATCATTTCCCCAAGAACAAGCTCTACCGCTTAATGACCACAAAGCCCTCGGACCTGGCTGCGTGATAGCCTATGGAGAAAATCAAAGAAAAACCGGCGCTGGGCGAGCGTGTCAAAGAGAAAGCTGTATCCGCGCCAAAGGAACTTTTGCGCAAGGGGCTGGATGACGGCTCGGAGCGTCTGCGGACGCAGCTGCGGGATACGGCCCAGCACGGGCAGGCAGACGAGTACGGCGGCGACACCATTGAGGATACCGCCGCCCGCGGCCTGCGTCGGGCAGAAAAGGAACTCACCCGGCAGCGGAAGAAGAAACCGCAGGAGCAGCCGCCGGAGGGCGGCGCTCCTGCTGCCGATGCCACAGGGCAAAAGCCTTCTGCTATCAAGGAAAAAGATACCACTTCTGCCGGGTCGCAGCCGCAGACCGCTGCGGAGCGTGGACGGCAGCAGGCGCGCCAGAACGCCGCGCAAAAGGCCGCCAAGGTCAAGACAAAAGATACTTATATCGGCGCACAGACAGAGACACAGGTCACAGTGGCAGCGGAACCGCAGCGGCAGGGGCAGAGAGTATTCATGGAGGAACGCGGGCGCAAAGCTGCCCGATGGCAGGCAGAGCAAAAGCGAGCCGTATCGCGCCGCCGAATCAAGACGGCACAAGCCTTACATTCAGACAGGGACGGTAGCGCCATGCCGGACAGAATGCGTTCGGAGCAGATACCGCACATCAAAGAACGGGCTGAAACCAGCTTGCCCAAACCAGCGAGGAAAAAGCACTTGCCGATGGGGCGTGACATCGTCTCTGTTTCGCCGCGTTCTAAGAAGATAGCTGATACAGCGAAAACTTTGGAGTCCGCACAGAAGCAGGCGGCCATGCTGCAAAGCAACGCCCATGCCGCACGGGAAGCAGCGGTGCAGACAGCGCGGTATCAGCAAGCCGCGAAAGCGGTGCAGGCCACGGCGCAGAAAGCATCCCAGGCGGCAGGACGGGCGCTGCGGGCCATCCTGTCCGCCGCCAGAAGTCTTGCGGCGGCGATGATGGCTGGCGGCAGTACGGTCCTCTCGATGGTGTTAGTTATCTGCCTGATCGGGCTCCTGGTCGCGTCACCGTTTGGGATATTCTTTTCCGGCGAGGACAGCGGCACCGGATATACGATGCCGGAGGCTGTGACTATGCTGAATACAGAGTTTACAGACCGCATCGAGCAGATCAAGGCGGAGAATCCGCATGATGAATTGGATATGGACAACGCCGGCAGCGCCGCCATGATCTCTAACTGGCGGGATGTGCTGGCTGTTTATGCTGTGCGGACAACGACAGATGCATCGTCGCCGGACGAGGTGGCGACGCTGACGGAAGAAAAGCTGGATATTCTGCGGCAGATTTTCTGGGATATGAACGCCATCTCTTATTGGGTGGAAACCATCTCAGGCGACAAGGATGAAAGCGATACCGTCATCCTGCACATCACTGTCACAGTCAAGGATCATCTGCAAATGGCGGACGAGTATCGGTTCAACGCCGAGCAGCACAAGCTGTTGGAGGAACTGATGCAGCCGGAGTATCAGGAACTGTTCGCGGCGCTCACCGGTAGCTACCAGGACATTGAGCTGAGTCCCGACGAGGTAGCGAAGATCATGGAAAACCTCCCCGCCGATCTCAGCGAGGCACGCAGAGAAGTTGTGCTGACAGCATATCAGCTCTTGGGCAGAGTCCATTATTTTTGGGGAGGAAAATCTTTGGTAATCGGCTGGGACTCCCGCTGGGGAATGCCGATGGAGGTCACAGCCGAGGGCAGCTCCACCACCGGCACTGTGCGGCCCTTCGGACTGGATTGTTCGGGAATGGTGGATTGGGTGTTCTACAACCAGAGCGGCGGACAATATGTCATTGGGCATGGCGGTGGGGCTACGGCACAGCACAGCTACTGTACCCCCATTGACTGGAGCGATGCCCAGCCGGGCGACCTTGTGTTTTACCCGGAGGATTCCCATGTCGGCATTGTCTGCGGATTTGACGGCAGCGGCAATGTGCTTATCATCCACTGCGCCAGCAGCGAGAATAATGTGGTGGTGACGGGGAAAAGCGGCTTCACCTCGATTGGCAGGCCCGAGTATTTTGCGGATTGAGAAATGTGCGCATGGAGATGTGTTCATAGTTGATTGCTATCGTGCTCCATGATATACAGCGAAAGGCAGGGAGCCTCAATAGAGGCTCCCTGCCGCTTGGGTTCTTACTTGCCCTGATAGGCTCTGAAAAGGAACGTAACGATTTGTGCGCGGGTGCAGCTATTGTCCGGCCCGAACAGGCCATCACCAATGCCGTTTGTGACTCCGTTCTCCACCGCCCATGCCACAGCGTTTGCATAGTAGCTATCGGTAAGAACATCGCTGAACTCTGCCTTGCTATCGACCAGCTTACCAATGGCACGGAACAGGAAAGTCACGCTCTGGGCACGGGTGCAGGTGGCGTCAGGACTGAATTTGCCATCACCCGTTCCTGTGGTGATACCGTTTTCTACCGCCCATGCAACCGCCTTTGCATAATAGGCATCAGTGGACACATCGGCGAAACTGCTCATAGCCTTGGGTTCGGGAGAACCGGCAGCACGCCACAGGAAGGTGACGATCTGTGCGCGGGTGCAAGGCTGGTTCGGCCCAAAGAGGCCGTTGCCAATACCGCCGGTGATGCCCTTCTTGGCGGCCCACTTCACAGCCTCATAGTAGTAGGCGTCGGTGGGAACGTCCGCGAAGTCCAGCGTCTCGATCTCAGCGAATTCCGCGGAAACCGTCACCTTGGAGGCGGGCATGGTAAAGGTAAACTTGCCGTCGCCCTTATCCTTCACCTTGATCTTGCTGCCGCTGGCGTCCTTCACGGTCAGGGTGTCCAGCTCATAGCCGCTGTCGGGCTTGACGGTGATGGTCACGGTATCGCCCTTGGAGGCGCTCTTGGGGCTGACGGTCACATCGCCGTGCTTGACAGAGGGCGCGGAGACGTCATAGCGTCTGGAGGAAGAGCTGGAACCGCCGCCGGAGCTGGGCGCAGAGTAGCTGACCGTCCAGACACCGTTCGCGGTGCTGCTCACATAGTAATTGCTTGCCAGAGCGCCGGAGGGGTCGGTCAGATACACGCCGGAGGTCAAACCGGATTTTGCAAGAACCGTGTAGGTATAAGCGCCCTCGCTGCCAGCGCGCTTGACGATGTAGTCTGTCCCGTTGTTCTTGACCTTCGTGCTCGGATCAAAGCTGAACGTGCCGCCGGTGATGGAGATGGTCTCGCTGCCCGGGCCGCCGCCCTTCTGAATTTCGCCATTGAAAGAGCCATTTTTGATATTGATAACAGCTGTTGTGTCAGTTGTAGCATCAGCGCGAACAACACCGGTAAATGTACCGTTCTCAATGTTGATCGTACCGCCGGAGTTGTAAACATAGGCAGCATACGGAGCGGTATAGGTGCCGCTCTTTACAGTGGCGGTGCCGCCATACTGAACAGCCACCGCACAATTCAAGTACGTGCCATCTCCAGTTCTGATATCCGTAACTTTGATCTCGCAATTTTCCAATGTTGCATTGCTTCCAACCTGCACGCAGCCGCCGTATTTTGCGGTCAGCTTCATGTCGGTGAACGATGCGGTCTTGGTTTCAAAAGCAGCGCCCAAGAATGCATTGATACCAGTGATGTTATAGGTGCCGCCGGAGACAATGACCTCACCGCAGCTGGAAGCCTTCACAACGCGCTCGTCCGTCTCGGCGCTGACATTGTTCAGGACCAACTTGCTCTCACTGCCCACCGTAAACAATGCAGTGTAGTGATAGCTGTCGCTTGCGCAGGTGCTGCCGGTATAAGATCCACCGTTAACAGTTACCGTAGAACCAGCAGAACCCTCGCGAAGGTCAACAAAGCCCCACACTTTTGCCTCCCAGTTGGTATCATGCGTATCTCCCATCGTCATACCGCTCCCTGCGGTCGTGCCGTCGATGGTCAAATTTACCTTTTCAGCAGTGACCCAAATCGCGCTGTTTTTTACGGTAGCTGTTGATGCCGTCGCAGCAGTCAGTACATGACCGTTCAGATCAAGCGTCATGCTCTTCGTGACTTCAATCGGGTTGGTAACGGTCACATCCTTCAGCAGCTTGATGGTGTCGCCGTCCTTGGCGGCGGTGATAGCGTCGGGGAGGGTGGGGTACTCCGTTGCCCCGATCATAGCGACCGTACCCTCGTTCGGCTTCACCCAATGACCCTTCGAAACCTCCACAAGCACTTCGTTGGCGTTCTTGTTAACAATATTGCCGTAAGCAGTACCGGCGGCAACGACCTTGTTGTCAACGATCACAAGACCGGTATCGTTGACCGCGTCGCGGCCGAAGATGCTGTCTTTGGGCTTTTGGGGGTCTGCATTTTCCTGCGTCAAGGTATTCTGGCTTGCGGAAGTAGCAGCGTCAACGGTGATCTGACCGTCATTCGCCGTGCCGACCAGATCGCCGACGCGCCAGCTCTTTCCCGTCTCAGTGCACGTCAGAGTGCTGTCCTTTACAGTGCAGCCCGTGATGGTGTGGTAGGTGGCGGGATTCGCACCGGCGTGACCGATCAGGCCGCCGACAGAGCCCTTCGCCTCAATCGTCACATTCTCGACGGAGCAGTTTGTAAGCGTGACCTTGGTATCGACCGGGCCGTCGGTCGGTTTGTTATAGCCGGATGTCCAGCCGATCAGACCGCCGACGCGCGCGCCGCTCGTACTCTCGATTGTGCCGCCCTTGACATGGCAGTTGGTCAGTGAGATGGTCGGCATGGAATCGACCGCGCAGATGAACGCGCCGAAGCCGGTGCCCGCATATTCAGAACCAGTATCGTTGAGATTAACATTTTCGAGCGTTAGATTGTTGATCACAATGCCGGATTTGCCCGCAAAGCCGCCCGCAAACAAGGGGGCGCTCAGGCCGGTGATGGTCTTGCCGTTGCCGGTCAGGGTGATGACGCCCTGACCATGGTTTCCATCCACACTCACCGGCGTCCAGCTCTTACCGGTCATATTGATGTCGTCCAGCAGCTCGATCACGGTGTCGCCGGTTTTGTCTGCGGCCGCAAAGGCGTCGGCGAGGGTGGGATACTCGGTATCGCCGATTTTGGCAACATACGACATTTTAACCTCGCCTGTGGTCGCGTCAAAATTTGCACCAGGCGCAAGGTAGTCATTGTTGATTTCTCCGGTGAACGTACCGGCTGTGATGTTGAACTCGTTCTTGGCGGCTTCGGCATCCTTTTGGGCTGTAATATTAAAGTCACCGCTGATGCCGGTGCCGTTGGCCTCGATGGTGACTTTCTGCTCGCCCTTAGAGCCTTCAATGTCCTTCTGAAGCAGGCCCTTAGTGCAGTCCGTAGCGGTCACAGTCGTCAGCGTGATATTCGTAGGCTTGGAAGCAACGATAGCCGCCTTTTCAGTCAGACCGTCAAAGCTCGTGTCCGTGACCGTCACCGTGGGCGCAACATCCAAATCCCCCTCGTTGTAGGTCTTGATGCCGCGCGTGCCGGTGAAGGTGCTGCCCTTCACTTCGGTATTGCCGCCGTAGTTCCACAGATTGAACTTACCAGAAGTATCATTGGTGAACTGGCATCTGTCAAACACCGTCTTGCCGTACTGGTTGTTGCACACGCCGTTCGGGAAAACACAGTTCGTGTAGGTCACGGTGTTTTCCGCCGCGCCGGTGTTGCGGAGCCAGCAGGTGAAGTAATTGGTGCTGTGACCGTAGTCACCACCATAAGTTGGATTAGGTTTGCTCAGCTTCAGGTTTGTAAAACTGACATCGATGTCGTACTTCTGATCAGCCAAGATTGCAAGACCGCCGGTGATGCAGATTTCCGCATCGTCGTTTATGCCAACGAACGCGACCTTGGAGAGGTCGGCCAGACCAGCTTTTGCGACCTGCACCCAGCCGGTATCAGTCACATCAACCTTACCACTGATCTCATAGGTGATGACGCCGTTTTCGTCAGGCGCCGCCGCATTGACGGCGTCGCTAAACGAACTATAGGTCTTCCCCCCTACCTTGATCGGTCCAGCGCCTGTCGCCCCCTCCGCCAGGGCTGCCGTCGGTAAGAGCGACAGCGCCATCGCGAGGCATAGTAAAATGGATAGCAGCTTATGTTTCATAATGATCCTCCTACAGTATATGTTTTCTGCGGCTCCCCGCAGTTTGGGCACTTATTTTTACCGGCTCCGCCGGAGGTTCACTTAAAATCGCTGTGCATCGGTCCAATGGCCGGCCCGCGCAGATTGGACAGCCGCAGCGCTGCTTTCCCGTGCGGCTGCTGACGACCGCCCGCCACGCATGGCCGTTTTCACACAGCCACCAGACCCTCCGGCTGCTGCCGGGCGTCACCTGTTGCGGCGTGAGGCTGCCGTTACGTGTTGGGTGCCACTGCGAGGCAACGACCGGCTCTATGGCCGCGAGGTCGTTGAAGCCGGGCAGGACCTTGCGGTTGGCGCAAAACGGACAATCGCTTCCGCTCCGCACGCGGTGGGAGATGGCGGCGGGGTAGGAATGTCCATCTTCGCAGCGCCACCACACGCGGCGGTTGGAGCCAGGAAGCACCGTCTCCGGCGTCAGAGCGCCGTTTTTCGCAGCGTCCCATTGGGCGGCAAGCAGCGGGTATTGGGTGGCGAGGTCGTTTTCGCCGGGGACGACCGTCTTTCCTCCACAGGCCGGACAGCCTGAGCCGCGCACACGGGACGCGACAGAGGCGAAATAGCTGTGCCCTTTGGGGCATTTCCACCAGACTTTTTTCAGCGTTCCCGCGGCGACCTGCGTCGGGAGCAGGGAGGCGTTCTTTTCCGTGTCCCATTCGGCGGCAAGCGCGGGATACCTTGCCGCCAGAGAGTTTTCCTCCGGCAGAACAGTGTGGCCCGCGCAGAAGGGACAGCCCGTTCCCCGCGCGCGGATTCTGACTTCGGAACGGTAGGAATGGCCTTGGGGGCATCGCCACCATACCTTTTGATGGCTTCCGTAGGTCACATCCTTCGGCGTGAGCGGCGCATTGCGTTCATCGTCCCATTGTGCCAGCAGGTGAGTTTGTTCATGCCCGGCGCAGAAATCGTACAGAGACGGATGAATCGCTGCTCACCTCCCGCAGAATACTTGTCCGCCTGCAATACAGGCGGAAGGGTCTTTTATCGCGCATTGTGTATCTGGCATAGTGGATAAAAAAGTACAGGTTGCCGACCACAGCGACATACACAAAATCTACATCTTAACCATAGCACTCCCCCAACAGAATAGCAATAGGCCAGCGGCTTAAATCCGACTAAAAAATTGTACTTTTTTATCCAGCCCTTTTCACTTTCTGCGTTTTCTTAACGATTTCTTTATACCCGTCATCCTGAGCCCAGAGCAAAAAGCTCCGGTGGGTGACGCCCAGCAGTTTTCCTGCCGCCCGTGCAGACAGCTCGCCGCGCTCCCAACGTGCTTTGACTTCGCCGAACCCTTCCGGCAACACCTTGCGGGGCCTGCCGAATTTCACGCCGCGCGCCTTCGCTGCGGCGATCCCTTCCGCCTGCCGCTGATGAATGAACTCGCGCTCTGTCTGCGCCACATAGGATAGCAGCTGTAACACGATGTCCGCGATCAGCGTTCCGGTGAGGTCTCGATTCCGCCGCGTGTCAAGCAGAGGCATATCCAGCACAACGATTGCCGCACACTTTTCCTTTGTGATGATGCGCCATTGCTCTAAAATTTCCTCATAGTTTCTTCCGAGACGGTCGATGCTCTTGATCACAAGCGTATCGCCGTCTTTCAATTTGCGCAGCAGTCGCTGGTAGCTGCGACGGTCAAAGTCCTTGCCGGACTGCTTGTCCACAAAAATCGCCCGGTCCGTTAAACCGAATTCCCGCAGAGCGATGAGTTGACGCAGTTCATTCTGTTCCTTGGTCGAAACTCTTGCATAACCGTATTCCATGTACTGACCTCCCAATTTATCGGTGGATAAATTGTAAGCCAGGTGCCGGCCACATGGGCAATATAGTGTTATATCACTATATTAACACATATTTTTCGATTAGTGAAGTATCACTAATAACATTTTCTCAAATAATTTACCATAGTGATAAATCGTCATGGAGGTTTACACTATGGATACTCGGGAAACTGTTGCACTTCGCATCCGCCAACTTTGCGCAGAACGAAAAATTACGCCGAACGGATTAGCAAATCTGTCTGCCGTTCCTCAAGCAACCATCAAGAGTATCCTTAATGATGAAAGTAAAAATCCGGGCGTCGTGACGATTAAGAAGCTTTGTGATGGTCTTGACATTACCCTCGGCGAGTTCTTCTCTACGCCTGAATTCGATATGCTGGAACAGGAAATCAAATGAAGCCCCTTTCTCAGCCTCTACCGCCAGCGCTCCTCCGTTTTTCGCGTAGCGTACACGCATAGTGCGTGAACTCTACGCTCTATACGGGGTATTCTCTCTTTTTCGCGGAAAATCTTTCATCCGCTGCTGCGTTTGACGGTTACACATTGCCGCCGCGCCTTTTCTCATTTGAATGGAGTGCTGCTACATGAAAAATGAATCCCAATATGGTCTGCTGCTTTTACAGCGGTATCTGTATGAGCATACGGATGATCAGCATCCGGCTTCCGTAGCGGATATTCTTGCCTTCTGGCGGGAGTGTGGCATTCAGGCGGGGCGCAAGAGCGTATATTCCGCTATTGAAGTCTTGCAAAGCAGCGGTATGGACATCGTATGCGTCAAAAGCACCCAGAATCGATATTTCGTGGGGGAGAGGCTGTTTGAACTGCCGGAGCTGAAGCTGCTGGTGGACGCGGTGGAATCCTCCCGCTTTATTACGGCCAAAAAGAGCGAGCGGCTTATTGAAAAGTTGGGTAAGCTCACCAGTGAATCTCATGCCCGCCAGTTGGATCGGCATATTTATATGGAAGGTACCGCCAAACCGGAGAATGAGTGCATCTATTACAGCGTGGATGAGATCCATAACGCCATTCAGGAAAAACGGCAGATCACCTTTCAGTATTACGAATACACCCCGCAGAAAGAAAAGATACTCAAGCATAACGGTTACCGCTATCAGTTCAGCCCGTATGCCCTTATCTGGAGCCGAGATTGCTATTATGCCGTAGGCTGGTCGGAAAAGCACGGAAAGATTGCACAATTTCGGGTGGATCGCATGACGGCAGTCGAACCGCTGGAACATACGGCAGTCCAGACACCGGACTTTGATCCGGCGGAGTATGTCCGCAAGGTGTTTGGGATGTACCCGGACAACCTCTGTACCGTAGAGCTGCTGTGCGATAATGAGGTCATGCGCAGCGTGATCGACCGCTTCGGTGAAAATGTGCAGACGGAAACTGTAGATGAACAGCATTTCCGTGCCACAGTCGAGGTCGCGCCAAGCCCTCCGTTCTTCAGTTGGGTCTTTACCTTTAGCGGTAAGATTCGCATCGTCAGCCCAGCAGCAGTGCTGGAGGAAATGCGGGATATGGCAGCGTGGCTGAAATAATTTCAGGATGGTGTTCCCTGCGGGGAACACCATCTTTTTCACGGCTTGCCAATCGAACGAATGTTTGCTATACTGAGGCTACAGTGTTTCCAGAGAAGAGAACACGGATAGGAGGTGAGTTACTTGGAACAGACATTCGGCAGCTTCGTTCGAGAGAAACGGCAATCTATCGGATTGTCCCTGCGCACACTGGCGGCAAAGCTGGACTTGTCGCCAGTCTATCTGAGCAACATTGAGAACGACCGCAGACCGGCGCCGACGCGCACATATTTGGAACGGTTGGAGCAGGAACTGCATCTGAGCAAGGTAGAAACCGAGCAGATGCTGGACCTTGCCGCCAAGTCTCAGAACAACCGTGTATCCGCAGACTTGCCGGACTACATCATGGATCGGGAGATCGTCCGGGCCGCGCTCCGCACGGCGAAGGAGGCAGACGCCACAGACCAGGAGTGGCAGGAATTTATCGACCGGATTACCCAGCGCGCAAAGAAATCCAAAGAGGGCGGTGAAATAGACGCATGAAAAAAGCATATTACCGCGAACAGGCGCTGGAGCGGATCGCCCGCGATGTGATCACCGCCTATGACCCCAGACTTTATTACGGTTCCCCCGCAGCCATTCCCATTGAGGACATCATCGAGGCACAGGGGCTGGTGCTGGAGTATCAATATCTGCGGAATAATGGGCGGGTTTTGGGCGAGACCATCTTTGACGACGGTCTCACAGGGATCTATGACTGGGAAAACCACCGCTATGACCTTCTTCCCGTCAAGGGCGGCACCATCCTCATCGACTGTTCTCTCTGTGAAGAGGAAGCATCTACCGGGCGGCTGCGCTTTACCTGCGCCCATGAGCTGGGGCACTGGCTACTCCATAAGAAACAGTTCAGCGGGACCGGCGAAAACGCGGCGCTCCGTTCCGGCGATGAGAGCGACAACACATTGGAAGTGCAGGCGAACCTGCTGGGCTCTATCCTTCTGCTGCCGCTGCCGCAGGTCAAGCGCTGTTTCTATCAGCTGCGCTCCGGACGGACGAATCAACAGCTGGTGACGGATATGGCAGGTATCTTTCAGGTATCCAAGCAGGCCATGCGCATTCGGTTGGAGAACCATAACCTGCTGTAAAAAATTTTCATGCGCTGTTCTCAAAAAAGAGAACAGAGAAAGAGAGGCGCTATGTCAAAAACCAATTCCCTGCGCTGTCCGCTGTGCGGCAAGGGCCGTATCGCGGATATCCCCAGTGGTGCGGAGCAGTCTCAGTACAGGCTGTTTGCTCTGCACAGAGCGGAACACCCTGACCTGATCGCCAAATGCCCCAAGTGCGGCGAACAGATCGGCATCACGGTGCTGACACCGGATGCTCACCCCCTGATCCACACGCCCATCCCCTTTATGGGATATGTTCAGGCATAAATTAAAAATCCAATTGATATGACTTCGTCAAGCGCACCAACCACCCGTCGTCGAAGCAAGCTGCATATCACTCGTTTCCGCGCAAGCGCGAAAACTTGTTCATTTCGCTGCTTCTCCTCTCCAAATCACACCCACTTCGTTGGGCTGTGATTTGGGAAGGACGAGAGACGCAATCGGGAGCATTGAGTTAGGAGCCTTACAAGTAGCTTTTCAGCTATGCGTAAGGCTCTTTTTTTGCGCCTTTCTTCGGCTGAAAAGCGGAAAGGCACACAATGCGCAGACGCTGGCAGCCCTATATCGCTAAATATCCGTGACCCCATCTCAGACATTTCAAAAAATCTGAGATTGGAGTCATGAATCATGAAAAAATGGCAGGAAGAACGCAACTATCGGCGCGTTCGAAACGAAGGTGGCGAAGTCATCGCCAATATCATCACTGTAGACGGTATGGACGTAGAGGTGCCGGAGGATGTGTATCTGGCCTACTCCCAGGCAGACCGCAGGGAGCGCTATATCACGGAGGAACAGTCCTCCGGAAAACTGCTCTCTCTGGAGCAGATGGAGGAAGATGCGCTTTTGCCGGACTATGTCGGAGCAGAAACGGCCCCCAGCGCCGAAACTGAGGCACTGGAGCGTGAGGATCTTCGGAATCTGGCAGAACAGAAGCAGATCCTTTTGCTGGCGCTGCTGTCACTAAAGGATACCGACCGGGAACTCATCAACGCCCTGTTCTTCGACGGCGCGTCTACACGGGAATACGCCCAAAGAATGGGCGTCAGCCAGCGGGCGGTCATCAAGCGGAGAGACCGCATCCTGCGGGATCTCAAAAAGTTTTTTGAAAATTCCTCGAAATAAGGGTATTCACCGAACGCAATTTTCGGGAGGACAGTGAGGGGCTCCGAATCGCCCCTCGCTGTTCCTTGAAAATTGCATACCAGCAATACGGATAACCACCCGGACAGAAGAGCGATCCGCGCAGTGTGCGCCACGACCCGTGGGAAGCCTTGCAGCTTCCCGCGGCGAGCGATTTTACCTGCGCAGGGGCGGCGTTGGCAGCGCCGCCCGCAGAGACGCTGTTCGGGCAGATAATGAGACACAATGCAATGGCCAGCATGAAGAGGCTGGGCTGCTCCGGGATTGAAAGCAGTAGAGATCCCGGAAATACGCCCGTGAAGGTCTTGCCGGACCTTGTCCGTATTGTTCCCTTTTCCCACCGGGGCGCGCGCTGCAAATACGGTGGAAACGAAAACAAAGCATGACAGGAAAAGAGGTAATTATCGGATGAATACCAATGACAACAGGCTGAAAGCCCATAAACTGATCGACCATATTTTTCAGGACCTTCTTCCCGCCCACGGTATGGCACAGCGCCCGGAGCAGATCCAATTGAGCCACCGGATGCTGGACGCCATGCAGGACGGGAGGATCGCCCTGTGCGATGCCGGGACGGGCATCGGCAAGACCTACGCTTATCTGGCGGCTGCCACGGCAGCGTCGGCTTTCCCGACAGGGCAGATCGCCCGCCCCATCATCATTTCCACTTCCAGTATCGCGCTGCAAAACGCGGTGCTGACGGAGTATCTGCCGCTGCTGTCCTGCGTCCTAATGGCGGACGGGATTCTTACCAAGCCACTGAAAGCGGTCATCCGCAAAGGCAAAAGCCATTATGTCTGCGACGAGCGGCTGGACAGGCGGCTGCGTCAGGTATATCCTGCAAAGAAAAATCCGGAAGCGCTGACGGCGCTCCGGACTCTTAGGGAAACGCTGGACATGGACAGAGTTTCTCATCTCAGCGGCTATGACCGGGAGCGTGTCTGCGTACCGCAGGTCTGCGACTGCAAGCAGAGGGACTGCCGATATCAGCGGTTCCTCAAGACCTGCGACAAAGATCAATTTTTGTTTCAAATCTGCAATCATAATTTGCTGGTGGCAGACGCCATCCACCGCAGCGAGGGAAAACGCCCCATCTTCCCGGAGCACAGCATCATCATCGTGGATGAAGCCCATAAGCTCCCGGAAACCGCACAACAGATGCTGGGTGTGACGTTGGCGGCCGAAGAGATACGAAACCTTATCCTTCAGCTAAAAGAGGAACGGTACTTACTGGCGGCAGAAATGCTGGAGGACAACACAGGTCCTTTGCTGCGCAAGCTGGCACAGCCCAGAGAGGAAGCGGAGCCGGTGGAAGCCTGTTTGCGATTGCTGACCGCGCCATCCTGCACACTGCCCATCATCCAGCGGCAGATCGGCAGCCTGCTCTCCCCGCTGGGAAACCGCCAGCTGAATACGGTGCTGGACGCGGTCAAGCTGTTCACCAGTTCCCAGACAGATATGATTTTTTACACTGCCGAAGATGTCAGCACAGGCGGCGCCATGCTGTGCGCCGCAGCCGGCGATATCACGCAGCGAATAAAAAAGATCCTGTGGCAGCCGGATCAGGCGTTCGTTCTGACCTCCGGCACCATGGCGGTGGGCAGCGATTTCCGCCGTTTCAAAACGCAGGCAGGATTGGAGAAGGGACACCGTGTCATGGAATCCGTTTCTCCATCCCCCTTTGACTACCGGAACAACTGCCTGCTCTACCTTCCGCAAATCCCGCCCCGCCAGAGAGTGGAGGATACGGATGTGTACTTTAATGAGCTGACTGCCGAGCTCGTCGGACTCATCAAAGCAGCCACCGGTCACGCGCTGGTGCTCTTTACATCCTACGCAGCCATGTCGGCTGTGAAGGAGCGGCTGCGGGAGGAATCTCTCCCATTCCCACTGCTGACGCTGGGCCGCAACGCGCCCCACATCATTGAACAGTTCCGGCACACGTCGGGAGCGGTGCTGCTGGCCACCGGCGCGGCATGGGAGGGCTTTGATTTCCCCGGCGACTGTGTATCTCTGCTGATCATCCCACGCCTGCCTTTCGCCTATCCGGACGCCCGGAAGGAGCGGGAATTGGAAAAGTATCCTTCCCTTCACGCATTCATCCGTGAGGTAGCTGTACCAGAGATGCAGATCAAGCTGCGCCAGGGATTTGGACGGGCCATCCGCACGGAGAGCGATACCTGCGTCATCGCCATTCTGGATGAACGGGCCTGCCGTGGCCGCAGATACGCCCAGGCTGTGAGTGAGGCATTGCCGGAAATGCGGAGGACCGGCAGCCTGCGGGAAGTGACAAGGTTTCTGCGGGAGAAAAAGCCGGAGAGCTATTTTGAGGTGGGAAGATGATCGACGCAAAGAAAGAATTGCAGTATCGGCTGGCAGTCAGGATGCTGGAGCATCTGGCGGAAATCGGCCTGCTGAGCGCGGAAGAACTGTCTTACGCCAAGAGACTGGCCAGAGAGAAATATTCCCCGCAGACTGTTTGGGAATAGTGCTGGATATTCTGCGGATCGTGTGGTAGCTTGTGTGTTGACAAAAAAGATACAGGGAAGTGAAAAACATGGCACAGGTAAAAATCATCGCGCCGCAGACGCGGGAAGCGGAACATCTGCGGGTGGCAGCCTACTGCCGGGTCAGTTCGGACTCCAAGGATCAGCTGCATTCCTACGCCGCCCAGATCCGCAATTATACGGAAGAGATCGCCCAGCATGACGGCTGGGAGCTGGTGGATGTGTATGCCGACGAAGGGCTGACCGGCACCCGGATGGATCAGCGGGATGACTTCAACCGCATGATGCGGGACTGCCGGAAGGGTAAGATCAATCGAATTCTGGTGAAGTCCGTATCCCGCTTCGCCCGGAATACCAGAGACTGCCTGTCCGCCCTGCGGGAGTTATCCACCATGGGCGTCAGCGTCCGGTTTGAAAAAGAAAATATCGACACGAAAACGCTCACCACCGAACTGATGGTGAGCGTTTCCGGTTCTCTTGCCCAGCAAGAATCCATCTCCATCTCCGCCAATCAGAAGATGAGCTATCAGCGGCGGATGGAGCGTGGGGAATTTATCACCTGCACCGCCCCTTACGGATACCGAATCGTAAATAAGAAAGATCTTGAGATCGTCCCAGAGGAAGCCGCCACGGTGCGCTGGATCTTCGACGCATACCTCAAGGGGCGCAGCTCCGGATGGATCGCGGAGCAGCTGACGGCGAAAGGCATCCCCTCCCAGTCCGGCGCGGAATGCTGGAGAGAAACGGGGGTTCGATACCTGCTGACCAATGAAAAGTACATTGGAGACGCTCTGAGCCAGAAATCCTACAGCTGCGGCTTTCCCTTCGTGCAGAAACGAAATCACGGGGAACGCCTGCAATACTACACGGAGAACTCCCATCCAGCTATCATCGACCGGGACACCTTTGAGCGGGTGCAGGCACTGCTGCAAAAGAAAGCGCAGAAAGAGAAAAAGCGCAGAGAAAAAAGCCCTCTTGCCTTAAAAATCGTTTGCGGGAACTGCGGGACGGTGTTTCAGCGCCGAAGCAGCCAGAGCGGATATGTGACATGGGTCTGCCGAACCCACGACCGCCACGCCGCGGACTGCCCTGTAGGACGCATCCCGGAAGCGGAGATCCATGCCGCCTTTCTGCGGATGTACCACAGGCTCAAAAGCAACGCGGACATCATTCTGGCCCCGGCCCTCCGGCAGCTGAACACGCTGGACACGATCCTGCGGCAGAATCATCCGCAGGTGCTGGCCATCAACCGGGCCATCGCGGAAGCAACAGAAGAAAGCCATAAGATCAGCACTCTGCGGGCCAATGGCCTGCTGGACGCGGATATCTGCGCCGCCCGCATGAATGCCATCAGCGCCAGACTGGCACAGCTTCGCGGGGAGCGGCGCAGGCTGACAGAGAACGAAGCGATAGACGAAACGATGGACGCGCTCCGCAAGGTGGAGCAGACGCTTCTCAACGGACCGGAACGGCTGGACGGCTTCGATGAAGAGCTGTTCGAACATCTGGTGGAGAAGATCATTGCAGAGTCTCAAAACCGTATCCGCTTCCGGCTTTACGGAGGCTTGGAGCTGACAGAACAATGGGAGGTGGCGGCAAGATGATCAACCGCAAGGTGTTATACGGGTATCAGATCCAAAACGGCACGTTGGAAATCGTGCCGGAGGAGCAGCGGGCCGTCAATATGGTCTTTACGCTCTACAACGCCGGGGCTTCCTATCAGGCCATCTCGGACGCCTTGAACCGGCAGGGTATTCCGTATTGCCGGGAAGTGCCGCTCTGGAACAAGCATAAGGTAAAGCGCCTTTTGGAAAATCCCCGTTACACCGGTAAGGAGGGATACCCCATACTGGTGGAAGCGGATATTTTCCAAGCGGCGCAGGAAAAGACGGCGGAAAAGAATGCCAGGAAGCAGTCCCACGGAGAGAAGCCTGCCATTGCGCGGTTGACTCCATACTTCCGCTGCACCTGCGGCGGGAAGATGACCCGGCTGGGCGGCGGCTGGCAGAACAGCGGCAAGCTGTATCTGAGATGCGAAGGCTGCGGGAATACCGCGGTTATGGACATGGATGCGACGGTAAACGGGATCGTCCGTCAGTTCCGGGACCATGAACAGCCCAGCTGCACCGCCTACACGCCCTCTGCGGAGGTCATGCGGCTGGACAATGCCATCAACCGGGGGCTGGAGCAGCCAGACTCGCCGGAAGCGGTGATGGCGCTGATCCTGCAGGGTGCGGCAGCGCGGTATGCCTGCTGTCCAGAGCCGTCTGCCGAATCTGAGCCGTCAGATAGTCTGACAGAGGCGGATTGGAGACGCTTCCAACGAGCGGTTTCCCATATCACCATCTCACAGGATACCGAAGTAACTCTTATATTTACGGATAAAAAAGCGACAGGAAAGGATGAATGATCCATGGAAGCGACAGCAGCCACCTTAGAGCGGCGGGTGCGGGTGATCCCCGCAACCAGAAAACCGGAAGAACTGCACAGACACCATGACGGAAAAATGCGCGTAGCGGCCTACTGCCGCGTCTCGACGGACAGCGAAGAGCAGCTCAACAGCTATGAGGCGCAAAAGACCTACTACACCCAGAAGATCCAGGACAGCCCGGACTGGGAGATGGCAGGGGTCTATGCCGATGAGGGCATCTCCGGCACCAGCCTGAAAAAACGGACGCAGTTCAACAAGATGATCACCGCCTGCAAGCGGGGACACATCGACCTCATCATCACCAAGTCCCTCTCCCGCTTTGCCAGAAACACGGTGGATTGCCTGGATACGGTGCGGCTCCTGAAAGCAAACGGCATTGGGGTGTACTTCGAGAAGGAAAACATCAACACTCTCACGGAATCCAGCGAATTTCTCATCACTCTGTTCAGCGGCTTCGCCCAGGCGGAATCCGAGTCTCTCAGCAAGAATGTCGCGTGGGGAAAGCAGAAGAGCGCGGAGGCGGGAAAGGTCACCTTCCAGTACAAGAAGATGCTGGGATACCGGAAGGGAGCGGACGGACAGCCGGAGATCGTACCGGAGGAAGCGGAGATCATCCGCCGCATTTACCATAGGTATCTGGACGGCTGCACCCTGGGAAAGATCAAGCGGGAGCTGGACGAGGACGGTGTTCCCACCGCACAGGGTGTAGAGCGCTGGTCTCCCTCCATCATCCACAATATCCTGACCAATGAAAAGTACATTGGAGACGCCCTGCTGCAGAAAACCTATGTGACGGACTGCATCAACAAAAAGGTCAAAAAGAACCGTGGTGAACGCACGATGTACTATGTGGAGAACAGCCATCCGGCCATTGTCTCAAGGGATCTGTTCAATCAGGTGCAGCAGGAGATGACGCGCCGGTCCAGCAAACGGAAGGTGCTGCAAAAGAGCGGAAAAACGGAACTTGGGAAATACTCCGGCAAATACGCTCTGACAGAATTGTTGGTGTGCGGCGAGTGTGGCTCCCCCTACAAGCGGGTCACATGGGCCAGAAATGGGAAAAAGCGCATCGTGTGGCGCTGTGTCTCCCGGCTGGAGTTCGGTACAAAATACTGCCAGCACTCCCCAACACTGGATGAAGGCAGGCTGCACAGCGCCATCCTCGCGGCCATGAATGAGTACGCCGCCATCCGGCAGGAGGTCTGCCCCGATGTGCTGGCCATGGCGGAGGAAGCAAAACAGGCGTTATCTCAGGCTGGTGCACGGCTGCTGCAGCTGAAGAAGCGTATGGATGCGGTGAGCCGGGAGCAAAGCGATGTGCTGGATCGGCTGCTCGTCAACATGGCCGATACCGAGCTGAATGCCAGAATGAAAGCGCTGACGGATGAGAAGGAATCCCTTAAGGCGCAGATCGCAGACGCGCAGCAGGCAGAGGTCGATCTGGAGGAACAGGCTGCCAGACGCCGGCAGATGTGGGACAGTATCATGGAATGCGCCGCGGGCTACACGGAATTTGACAATGAGCTCGTCCGGCAGGTCATCCAAAAGATCACGGTGGAGGATGCGGAAACCATCCACATCCACTTCCGAGACTCGGATGTGGTGCTGGAACAGGAAGTAGAATGAATAGAAAAGGGAGAAAAGAAATGGCCATTTTTATAACCGGTGATACGCACGGTGATTTCAGCAGGCTCCTGCCTGCAGCATTCCATGAGCAACGTGACCTGACCAAAGAGGATTACCTCATCCTTTGTGGAGACTTCGGCGGTGTCTGGGATGGCGGCGATGCGGAGCAGCAGTGGCTGGACTGGCTGGAGACCAGGTCCTTTACCACGCTGTTCGTCAGCGGAAACCATGAAAACTATGATCTGCTCCGCAACTATCCAATCAGCCAATGGCACGGCGGCTTGGTACAGGCCATACGCCCCAGCGTCCTGCATCTGATGCGGGGCCAGCTTTACAACATCTGCGGAAAGCGGATATTTACCATGGGCGGTGCCAGCAGCCACGATATCCGGGACGGCATTCTGGAACCGGATGATCCGGACTATGAGCGAAAGCTGCGGCAGCTCAACGCCGCAGGCGCGCTGTTCCGCGTCAACCACAGGTCTTGGTGGAAAGAGGAACTGCCCAGCGAGGATGAATACGAAACCGCAAGGAAAACGCTGAATCAGGCAGGGTGGGATGTAGATTACATCATTACCCATTGCTGCCCCAGCAGTGTCCAGGACACCTTCAGTAAAGGATTGTACCAGCGAGATGCGCTGACAGACTTTCTCGATGAGGTTCGAGAGCGATGCCGATTCCAATACTGGTTTTTCGGACACTACCACGAAAACATGGTGGTAGAGAAAGAGTTCGTAATGCTCTATAATCAGATTATCCGACTGAAATGATGAGTGGAGGCGCACTGGCGATTGGCTAATGTGTCTCCACTTTCTATTTAAGTAAGTTTTTCACAAGCTCAGGCATAAATCTTTGTCCGGGTTCACGAATAGCTTTCCCGACTACGTTATGCCATTGTGTTGACGCAGGCTACGCCCAAGACAAAAAACAGGAGGAAACAAACATGACGATTGATAGCGCAAAGGATCTTCAAATGAAAGGCTCGTAAAATTGGTCTATTGGAATTGACGTTTTATGTATTTTCACGTATACTTAATTTACAGATTCACGCGCACATTTACAGATCATTCATCCGTCATCACTGAACGACCCCACTCAATTCGAACAAGTCGATGAGACTTGCGAATTTCTGTCTCTTATACACATCTCCG
>OWIM01000361.1_pt1 | contig 25365 bp, 12 predicted proteins | sample 1732751 | NCBI WGS metagenome assembly OWIM01 (sample SAMN05065749, study PRJEB22554) | human gut metagenome | biome: ENVO:2100002; feature: ENVO:00000062; material: ENVO:00002003 | host: Homo sapiens | place: USA
GCTGTTACATTTGCAGAGTACTTTGCTTTCGGACCGGTGGGGTATGCGAAATTTTGGGGGAAGCGGTAGTTTTCCGGCGGCGGTTTCTGGGTTATATGAGCGCGGTCTGTTGTTTCGATTTCAGCTTCGACTGCGACACCGTGTCGCACCTCTGCCGGGTCGAAATACTGACGTTTGCCGTCTATTGGCTTGATGTATACCGAAACATCGGCGCTTTCTGCGGACATATCAATATACTTGCAGATATGCTCCAGCGCTTCTGAAATATCTATCGGGTTATCGAAATAATCCTCCTGCGAATCGTCATTGAATAGAACAGCGTCATTCTCCGGAGAAGCAAAGAAAGTTATGTGATTGATGGTTTCGCGGAAATTGTCTTTTCGCTCATGACCGTTATCGTCAATGCCGCCTAAATAAACCTCTGAGCGCTCCTCAATCTCAATGTAATCGAGATTTGCAAAGTCGATATCCAGATCGTACTTTTCGATTCTACCAGACAGCTTTATAGGTGCGACATCGTGTCGCACCTCCGATTCGTTTTCTTCGACTGCGACACCGTGTCGCACCTCAAATCCTTTTTCCTCATCAGAAAGGGAAGTCAAATCGTCAAAAGAAAGGTACTTTAGCGCAAGCTCGTTCATCTCGTCGAGGGAATTATACTGCTCCTCACGGGCGATATTGCCGCCGTATTCGGTCGTTATGCGGTACTGGACAAGGTCGGCGTAAACGCTGATTACCGCGTCGTTTTCTTCGTCGGTGGTGTATGCCAGGTCAATGTGCGACGGGTCCTCGATTTCAGCCGCACTGCCAAATTCCTGCTCGAAATAATCCTTGATATACGCGGCGGCGCGGTTCAGCGATTCGTCCGGAAGCTCGTCCGCCTGCGGTTCTTCCATCGTGAACTCATTATCGCCGAAAAGCGTAAACTGCTCGGCGGGCTGTTCCGGTGCGGCAATTACGGTCGGCTTGCCGGAATTCAGTCTGCTGTGCTGTTCCTGATTATATAAATGCCCGAAAACCTCCGATGTGATTTTGTCAACAGAATCGGACATCAGCGGTTCGCCGGAAGCGAAGAATTCTGTGATTTCCTCCTCCGGAAATCCAAGCGCCGGATTGTGCCCGGTGTGCGTGGAAATCTCGTTTATCAGCTCGGATACAGAATCCCGGCACATTGCACGGAACTGACCGTATCCGGAATCGACGGGGAGATTTCTACCTGCTGCCGCGGCTTCATTCCAGTCGTTGAACTTCCACGGAATATCTATCGAACTGCGGTCGATTTTCTGGTATGATTCCTTGACGTGCGGCTTCGTGCGGACGCATTCTGCCGCATAAACAGCGAACATATCGGCATTCAGCCTGATCGGATGATCCAGACCGCAGGCGGCGGTTTCCTTACGAATGTAGTCCAGACGGTCATTGTACAGACAGTGCGGATATTCGTAGTGAATCGCGAACCGCTGAGCGTCAAAAAGCGTCATTCGGCGGCGCGTTTCTATGTCGGATTCGGTGATGTACTTCCCACTGTTTACCGCACTTCGGACGGCTTCGGCGACTTTCTTCCAGTTGAACCGAATGACCTGCCTATTGCTGAGGACCAGCTCAATTCCTTTGCCGTCGTGGTTGCTGAAGCTTACCGGGTTGTCATTCCGGGAACTGCCGCCGATCCCGTATTCATTTTTCAGAAATTTCGCGAGTTCGTCTTTGCTGGGGGAGCTCTCGGAAACGTACTCGCTTATGCGGAATTTTCCATTAGAAAAGCCGCTTCCGTGGATTATTTCATTTTCAAGAAGCTTCTTTGCATAATCGCTGTCCGGGCTTATTTCTTCCGGACTATCCGTAAAAACAGAAATGGTATCTGATTCGTCGTCAGATACCATTTCGTCTAGTTCTTCGTCATCAGGCTCATTGAGATTTTCTGGATCTCCGTCAGATTCGCCCGGCTCCGGACTTCCGCCGCTAGCCACGCTACGCTCGTCCGCAGGGATTCCCACGCGGCTTCCTGCGCCGCCATGTCTATCTCCGTCCGCTGGCTCACGCTCTCGGAGTAATCCCGGCTGAGTGGGGTTTTCGCCAGCAGAGAGCGTGTTGTGCTGTTCCGAATTTTCTCTGCTTTCTTCCCGATTTCCTTCCAAATCCGGAGGTACAGCCCACTGATGTTCACCATATCCAGCGCTGTCGGGTCGATTTCGTTCATCAGGTCCACCGCTTTGCGCTCCAGCGGAGTCATCTGCGCCCTGCCATAATTCGTGAATTTCGGGTGGAACAGTCCGTTCTGATCTTCCTCGAATGGGATATCGTAGATGTCTTCCGCATATTCCAGCTTCATAACGCTCATATTCTTTCCTCCTTATGATTCCGTCTATCTCGCGCAGTACTGCCTGTGCGAGAGCCGTTGCGGCGTTTCCAATTTCGACGATCGAAAGGTCGGAATTTATCTTAGCTACGTCCGAGAAATCGCTGTCGCCTGGAATGCCGCACCTTGTCATGCAAATAAACTCTGAGCTTGCCCGAATGAACGCCGCTGTTCTGGGGTCATTTGAGATGGCATCATTTAATTTGCTGTTATAATTATATACTGTATCTATATTTTTGTCAAGGCTTTTCTGCAAATAATCTTCAAAAGAAACAGCGTTTTCTGCGTTCTCAGAATTGAATTTACCGACTATACCGTCAGCCATTCGCTCGGAGAGCTTCCACTTGGAATTGTACGCTTTTCCGTAGGTCTGGCGGACATCGAAAAGGTACATGAGCTGTGTATCCGTGCAGCTTCTGAATACCGCTGTGGAATGCTCTCCGCGCCTTATGTACCGCCCGATATTGTTCCACTGGTCGATGGTTCCGCACATTTCCGCTTTGGGGTTCTGGAGAGTAAGAAGCATTGCCTCGCAGAAATTGAGCCTCCAGAAGCTGGAGGTCATTCTGAGCGTCTGCTCCCATATCTCCGGACTGCGGAGCAGGGGAAGCCGGTGGTCGTATATCTGGGCGATTTCGTCGAATCTGCTCATGGGTACCTCCGTGAAATGAAAAATGGAGCAATCTTTCGACTGCTCCATGGATGGTTATTTAGCGGAAAGCTCACCGATACTCTTTTCAGCAGCTTCCAGTTCTTTTTTCTTTGCTGCGTTCCGGCGGTTGCCGCCGTCCTCGTTCTGCTCAATCGGCAGCTTCATAAACCGGGCTTCATGCTTTGCTGCATAGCTCGTCACTTTCCGCAGATTAGAGAGAACGCCCGCAGCCAAAAGGTCAGTGCGGATAAAATGCGCGGTGCAGTCATGGGTGCGTTTCTTGTAGATCCCACAGATATAGCAGTTCTGCTTTCGCTTACCTAACGAAAAATTGGCAGAATGAGCGTTATATGAGCATGAATGTTTTCTTCAAAGGCTGGAGAATATTAAACTCAACCCGCCATTCAATATCGTCCGATACTGGTTCAAAGTGTAGGGCAGAGCAAGCAACATGGAGATTTTCTTGCTTGCTGTCACCACACAGGATTGCGGTTGGTCCATCCGCACCGCCGATAATGCCGACACAAACAATATCATTATGCGCTTCCGGCGCAAAGTGATTTGTTATAGGAGCGATTTCTAAAGGCTTATCGCCATCGGCACAATCACGGATTAAAATATCATCGTCTGGTTTAGGCGAAAGCGTATAGCTCATAGCAGTAAAATGCGTCGGATAAAACCAACGGTCAGAGCCAACGCGCTTTTGAGAAATTGTCTGCTGCTCCAATTCCTGTACTGTCAATGTATATTTTGTTCCGCTGACCGGATGGGAGAAAGGAAACGAATCTCCGGGAGCGTGTGTCTTGAAATGTGGTCCTGGGACACGGTGCGACTGCTGCTCCATCGTAAGGGAGAGTGATTTTATCTCAGGTCGGCGTTTGCTTGCCCATGGAAAAGCTGCCCTAAAAATCATCCATCCATAGGATATATCCAAGTCATAGTGTTCCAACGCCCACTTTGCTTCCGTTTCATTGATCATTCCATCTGGCAAACATGGATTAAAGACCACAGAGCAACCATGAGAAGTCTGTATTATTTTCCCGTTCAATTCCAAACGAGGAATAAAGTCAAGGCAAAGCGGATTGTCTAAATCTATTTGCATTTGCTGCTCCTGCGTAAAGTATACGCAGGAATCATTGTCGGGGTGTAAATCCCACTTTTTCATAAACTTGCGAATGTCCTCTGCGGGGGTACACATACAGAGATCCATGACAAGTCCCTTGCTACAAGAATACACCGCAGGAATAACCCAATGATGTCCAGCCCATTCAAATTGCTTATTCAACCGGATTTCTGTTCCGGCACGGTCTTTTCCCGAATGTCCCCAAAAGTTCCCCTCAAAGTAGACTTTCCACTCCGGGATGGTCAGTTCTGCATCAGGGTTCATATCAGTATCATAATAATCTTCGGTATACTTGATTTTGCTATAATCAAAAGATGTTTGCAGTTTTTTGATATATTCCCATGGCTGCTCCATAGACTTCAATTTCATTTTCTCGGCAAGCCCCGAAAGTGTCTTTTGCTGTTCCTTCGGTGGAGGATTGTCCTGCAAAAAGGCTTCAAATTGCGCTTCGTCCCACATCCACGCTTGCTCCAAAGCTGCCACATCGCCGCAAGCAAGGAGCAATCTTAAAAAGTCTGCAAAATTCCTTGCCAGCGGGTGAACAAAATTAGGCGCAGAGTTCATAGGGCTAATGGCAAAAACCATACTTCCAAAGCCCCGAATAAAGCAAAAATGGATACCGTCCACACCTGCCCAACCAAATATAGATGCTCCTTTGGGCGTACAAAAGTATGGCGCATTATCTTCACGGAACTCTACGCCCACGGAGGAAAGGTCAATTTTACTCTGCAAAAACTTCTGAAATGTTCTGTCCATAATAATCTCCATAAATACTGCTGGTTTGAAAATGGCGGCAACGGCTTCCTAGTCGCCCTCGCTTGCCTTAACGATCGTTTCATAGGGAAGTCGCTGGCTCATAGGACAACCCCTCCAACTCTGCTCGTAGCTGCCGCAGAATCATCTGAATACGCCGCCCGGTTGTGTTGCCTGCCGTCCGTATCTCCGTCCAATCTCCCTATGAATCAATCGTTGGAAGTAGTATAGGAAAATGATTTCCTGTTCCATCCGTGATAGCGCAGACAGGGCTGCGGCAAGCTCTATACTTTCCAAAAGCGCAATTTTACCGCAGACGAAAAGCGGATGGAAAATCCCCCTTTCTGAATAATGGTAGAGGGCGGCAGCATTTTGTGCTGTCGCCCTCTTGATTACCGAACAGCAAAGACGGGCGGGGCTGTCAACGGCGGCGCATTTGCGCCGTTCATCTTGACCGTTGACAGGCTCGGCTGGGTTTGCTATCTGCTCACGGCAATTCACTCTCATTGATAGGAATTGCCTCAAGTTCCGTATTCAAATTGTTCCAATAAGAGCCGATATCCGCACTTGTGAAATACTTAAAACCGCCTGCTGCTGACTTCAATTCGCCGTTTTTAACCCCATAGCAGGCGTAAATCAAATCGTAGCTTGTTCCATCTGAGAGGTTAAATCTAAAGCTGGTCACATCTGCTCCGGCAGTTTCCTCAGTCGTTTTGTCTTTTAGGGATAAGCCCTTGAACTTATCATACAGGGTCTTTATATCATTTTCAGCAACAACTACTTTCTTTTCTGCTGATGCAGGCACTCCGTCATAGTGGTACATTTCAACGTTTTCGACATCTTCAACCTCAAATGGGAAGTCGATTTTGACAGGCTCATAAGCAATGTTTATAGGTAACAGAAAGAGAGCTGTAAAAATTGCAATGATACAAAGAGCGATGGAAACGAGAACAGCAATCGTTATCTTTTTTCTGCCTCTCTGCTTTTCTTTTGCCTCATGGCGCATAATAACGCTTTCGCTTTCTTCGTGAAGAACATCTTCGCTCGTGTGAGAAAGCAATTTCTGATAAATTGCGTTACAGTCAGCACAGGCGTTCAAATGCTCTTTTACCATCTCTGCGCTTGCTTCGCTGCAAGCACCGTCAACATACAGCGGAAGAATATCTCGAACAATATCGCATTGTTTACTCATGCTTTTCATCCATCCTTTCTTGAATTTTTAGCTTTGCACGATGATAAGTAACTCTCGCCCATGATTCTGTTTTTCCAAAAATTGCAGCGATTTGTGAAAAAGATAGTTCCCCGAATACGCGAAGCTGAAAGACTTCTTTGTATGGTTCTTCCAAACGGTGAAGAACGAGGTGTATGCGGAACGCCATGTCAGAATCTGCAACTGAGTTCTCAACATTTTCATTTGATGGCAAGTCATTGATTTCACTCACATCAGCTACTCGCTGACGGCTTCGCATTTCATCATGGTAAAGGTTTTTTGCTATGGAGCAGAGCCATGTCAATTCATCTGACTTACCTTTGAATTGTGATGTTGTAGAAACAGCCTTATAGAATGTGTTCTGCGTGATTTCCTCTGCTATCTCACGATTTTTGGCAAGAGAAATAGTATACGAGTATACCTGTAAATAGTAGGCTTTATAGAGCTTTTCATAGTCCATACTTGTCATCACCTCCTTCAGCTTCATAGGTTAGACGGAGAAATCGGAATTTCGTTACAAAGAAGTTTGAAATTTTTATACCTTTACGCTACTCTTGCTTTCTGCGGACTATTGGTAGACGCGCATTAACGGCAAGCAAAGAGATTGCTGTGTCAGCTTGATATGTTCAAATGCTAATTAAGTATAGCATACAGCTATGAATTTTTCTATTGCGTTCCCCTGACTTCGGAATAGTGGCAGGGCTGGCTATCCATGTCTTGTCTTATGCTTCTCTACCGTACATGAGCATTTTACATGGGAACTCATTGCACTCTCCACAAAAATCAACGCCATGGATCTTTCGACGCTTTAGAACCATTATGTTCTGTGCTGCGGCAGCCTGTACAAGGAGCACCCCCATATATGCTAAGTACTCCCTCAGAGTTGTTATAGGCTTCTACGGCATCGGGCATATGTACCTCATAAAATTTCTTTTATGCCATCTAAAATTTTAATAATGTTATAGCCGACACACAAATTAAACCATCATTATATGCCGAACAAGTGTGGCACATTAAAGGACATGGTGCAACCTTTTTAATAATTTCAGTTTTTTGTACTCCTCCACTAAATCACGATTTATCGAGCAGCTTCGCCCGACATACTTTCAAATGTATTATATCATAATTAAGCGAATTTTTCAATAAAAAAAGCAAAGCCGCCATATTATCATACAGCGGCTTTACAAATGTCTGATTTTCGGAGGGAAAATCAACGTTTCTGTTTTGGAGCAGATTTAGTGATTTCCTCGGTTTGGGCAGGAGAATCGCGTTCCTGCTCATCGTCCATAATGACGTCCTCTGCCTTGCCGACCTCCAGTTCACGGTTGAGTTGCTCCAGCCTTGCGGACTTTTCAGCAAGCTCGGCAGCGTGTTCAAACGGCTTGCCTTTAGCGGCGACGGCTTCGGTAAGGTCAGTCTGCATACGGGCGAGCTTATCCGTCATACTGTCTAGCTTTCGTTCTAACCCCTTACTGAACAGGTTTTCAAGGCGAGTGACATTTCCAATATCGCCCGAAATGTCCATATCAGTGTTATAAGTCAGTTCCTTGCGGAGAGAAATCCCTGCGCTGACGTTAAATCCGTTGTAAAACTTCTCGATCGCCAGCTCAAACCCGCAGAACGTCCCGATAGGCTTGTGCGAGGTCTGACTTGCTTCAGCCATGAACTTTATTGCGGCTTTCTGTAATGCTTCACCCGCAGGCTTGCGCTCAGTAAAAATCTTGCCGCCAATTTCAACTCTGAAATCATCTTCGCTCGGCTGGTGCGCCGCTGAAAATTCAATGTCGCGCTTGGCAGATTCAATGTTCACGGAATAATTGCGTATCATGTTTTCGCAGTGACTTATCGTATCGTCAAGGCGGTACTGCGCATTGTAGTGTTCACTTTCAAGCAGGCGCAGACGGGCGACATCGCTGTCAAGCTCGATTTTCTCCTTGATACGCTCATCACCGGTAGCAAGGGCCTGCATTTCAGAGTAGTTCAGAACAGCCTCGTCAACGTCTTCGCAGCTTCTTGCAGTAGCGCTGCCACTCATAAGCTGGGAAATGAAACGCTGCTTTGTCACGATTATGTTCATGAGATATGCGTCGAATGTGTTTTCGGTAACGTAATTGTACACGCCGACTTCACCGAAAGTGTTGCCCTGTCTGATTATTCGACCGTTCCTCTGCTCGATGTCCGAGGGCTTCCACGGTATATCCAAATTGTGCAGAGCCGCCAGCTTTGTCTGAATGTTTGCACCAGTTCCCATTTTGCTTGTGCTTGCGAGAACGATACGCTTTGTGCCGGAGCGGAGCTGCGCATACATTTCGTTGCGCTGTTTCTGCGTTGCCGCGTCGCCGGCAGTGCAAATCTCATTTTCGGGAATGCCGCGCCGTGCAAGCTCCTGCTTGAGGTAATCGTACACGGAGAATTTCCCATCATCGGAATTAACGGCGATATCGCAAAAGATAGCCTGCACTCCCTTTTGAGCGGAGGTGCGGTCATATATCTCCATGATTTTGTCAATGCAGAGATTCACCTTGCTGTCGGGGTAGTTTTCAGCGTTTGGTATTACGCACCGCGCGTCCAGACCGAGCAGACGTGCTTCTCCCGTAATTTTCAGCATATTATCCTTGCTCGGATCCACGGCTCCGCTGTGAATCATTTCGGAGCGCTCAGCAAGGACCTTCATATACGCTTTCTGTTCATCGTTTGGATGTGCAACGATAGTCTGCGGCTTTCCTCCCTCCAGTTTCGGGACAGGCAAATCAAGCATATCCGGCGTCCGTATGTCTGCGAATTCCTTGAACATCTGCATGAGTTCGGGGACATTGTTGAATTTAGCAAAGCGCTTTTTCGTGCGATAGCCGTTGCCCGCAGGCTTCAGCTCTGCATTTGAAACGATCTCACCGAAGTTGCTCGCCCAATCGTCAAACGTCTGCAATCCTGCGTTCTGGAGCAGAGAGGGACGGAGATACCTCTGCATAATGTACAGCTCCGTCATGGAGTTAGAAACAGGCGTTCCTGTGGCGAAAATTATGTTTTTCTCGCCGTAATTCTCGTTAAGATACTGCGTTTTCATGAGGATATCCTCGCTCTTTTGCGCAGGAGTAGTCTGAACACCGGACAGCCTGTTCATTTTTGAAACCACAAGACCGTTCTTGTAATTGTGCGCTTCGTCAACGACAAGGCTGTCAAATCCGAGCTGTTCAAAGGTCAGGGAGGTGTCCTTAGTCTTGCCGCCGTCAAGGAGCTTCTGCAAGCGTGTTTCAAGGCGCTTTTTCTCACGCTCAAGGTCTTTTATGGAACTGCGGTTGTTTGAGCGTGTGCGGTAATCGCCGCTTAATTCGTCAATACCGCTTTGCATAGCGTCTATTTCACGCTGAATGAAATTTTTGCGGTACTCCATAGACATAGGGATTTTCTCGAACTGTTCGTAGGACATGATAACTGCGTCATAGTCGCCGGTGCAGCACCGACCGATAAACTTCTGCCTATGGTCTTTGTCGAAATCCTTTTCGCTTGCGGTCAGGATTTTTGCCTGCGGATATAGCCGCAGCCACTCGTTCGCCATTTGCCCCACAAGGTGCTTCGGAACGACAACGCAAGCCTTGTTTATAAGACCGAGCCGTTTTTTCTCCATAGTCGCAGCCACCATTTCAAAGGATTTACCAGCGCCGACGCAGTGGGCAAGCAGAGTATTGCCGCCAAATTTCGCCCGCATTACAGCGTCCAGCTGATGAGGTTTCAGCCTTATGGACGGCGACATTCCGGGGAACGTCTGATGAGAGCCGTCAAACTTTCTGCCAACAATGCTGTTGAACAGATTGTTGTAGCGCTCAACATATTTCTCGCGGCGCTCCGGCTTCTCCCACAGCCAGCGCTTAAAAGCGTCTTTCATTTTCAGAGCCTTATCCTGCGCCAAATCGGTCTGCTTTTTTTTTATTTCATAATGCTCCTTTCCATCAACATCGGTTATCTTGTCCTTGACCACGATATCCCGATTGTTGAGCAGATTTTCAAAGATCGCCTTTGCAGGCATTCGGGCTGTGCCGTAAATCTGCGTTGCGGCGGCAGAGGTGTCCCAATTCTTGTTTTCAATTTTATACTCGCCGGTAACGGCTCTGCGCATAGGCTCGTAAAATCTTGCCTTTGCGTAATCCTCAAGGAAATGCTGATAGTCCTCAACATCTACCCATGACACACCGATACGCGCGGTAATATCTCCGGCTTCCAGCTTTTTCGGGAGGACTTCCGTCAGAGCCGTTACGTTGCGCTGAAAATCGGGATAGTCCTTTGCGTAAAGCTCGGCGGCGCGCAGCTTTTCACGGACATTGCCGGAGAGATATTCGGAAGATTCCTCCCAGCCGACAAAAGGGTCGTTCTCGTCAGATTTCAGCGGATTAAGATATATCAGGTTGTCCGATTTCAGAACTTCTACAATATCCTGCGGTTCCTGCCCGCAGAGCTGTGCCATATACGGTATATCCATTTTACCCACTGTATCAATGGAAACCTGCATAGCCTCCTGCGGAGTGTCCACATGGGTGATTTCGGCGGTGTATTTTACCGTGCGCTTGGTAAAGAAATCCGACTTTTCTACGGTCTTGGCTTCCTCGTCGATGATTTCCAGAGCGCAGAGGGAATTGTAATCATCGTCACGGCTGAAAACCTGCGAATTACTGCTGTCGTTTATGCAGCCGTTCTTCTTTACAAAGCTGTCGTACTGCGCGTTCAGTCTATCCTGCAAGGATCTCAGTTCCGTATCGGAGCAGTTTCTTTCCTGTGCGGAGAGCATTTCACGGAATGTGGCGCGCAGTTCGTTCAGACCCTTTATTCGCTCGGCTTTCTTTCCAGTTTCCGTTACCTCGGTCATGATGTTGTTTTCACGGAAATACATCTTTCCGTCAACCTCGGCAAAGGCGAAATTGCGGACATCTTCGACAGCAGGGATAACGCCGGCTTCCTTTTCAGTTTCCTGCGTCCGCTTTCGGATAGCGTTTGTCAGCTTTAGATTGCTTACAGCCTTTTCGAGCTGTTCGGAAAGGTCAGCTCCCTCAATAGGAACGCAGGCTGTTTCGTCTGCATTGCCGTACATGGAAAATTCCATGCCCTGTTTCATTGTACCGAGTATCATTTCGGGGTGGTCGAGGAAGTAATTATTTATCGGAATGCCGTCATGATTTTTGCCGACATAGCACCAGTCGGGAAGTTCCACCGCCATTTTCTCACGTTTTTGCAGGAAGATAATATCCGCCGTTACCTCCGTGCCGGCATTCGCCTTGAAAGCGTTGTTCGGCAGACGGACAGCGCCCAAAAGATCGGCACGTTTCGCAAGGTATTCACGGACTTTCGGGTTCTGCTTATCCATAGTACCCTTTGTGGTGACAAAAGCTACAATGCCGTTCGGCGCTACCTTATCCAGCGTTTTTGCGAAGAAATAGTCGTGTATCAGGAAATTCTCCTTGTTGTACCGCTTGTCGAACACTCCGTAATTTCCAAAAGGAACATTGCCGATAGCGGCGTCAAAATAATTGTCGGAGAATGTAGTTTCCTCATACCCCTTTATCTGAATATCCGCCGTCTGATAGAGCTGCTTTGCGATACGTCCGGTTATGCTGTCCAGTTCAACGCCGTGCAGACGGCTTTCCTTACGCATTTCTTCGGGCATAACGCCGAAAAAGTTGCCTACGCCCATAGCAGGCTCCAAAACGTTACCTCCACTGAAACCGAGAGCCGCCAGTCCTTTATAAATGCCGTTTATGACGGTGGGCGAGGTGTAGTGCGCGTTCAGCACCGTGCTTTTTGCGGCTGTGTATTCGTCCTCTGTCAGCGTTTCTGCAAGCTCCTTATGTTCGCTCGACCAGGAACTGTTGTTCTCGTCAAACGCCTGCGACAGACCGCCCCAGCCGACGTACTTTGAAAGAACATTCTGCTCCTTCGGAGTTGCAAGGCGGTTTTCACTTTCGATTGCTTTCAGAGTTCTGATAGCGGCGATGTTGGCGGCAAATTTGGCTTTCTGACCGCCCTCGCCAAGGTGTTCGTCGGTAATGGTGAAATCATGCTTTTCGACGGTTGCTTCAATCTGCACGGGACGTGCGGCAGGGGTAGGCTCTTTAACAGGCTCAGTGCTGTTTGCACTGTATTTAGCGAGAATTTTCTTTGCACTCTCAATCTGTTGTGGGTCGTCCGAATTATCGACAGTCCATTGTGCGCTCCGGATACGGTTATTTATGTCCCTTTGCGTAATGTACTTTTTCTGGGATATAAGCCTGTCGATACGGGCTGCGACTTCGTTCCACTTCATCTTTACAGTAGCTTCACTGCCGCCGAAACCGCCTTTATTCAGAACGATACCTTTTGCGTCATGCCATGTATCATATCCGGAGCGACCCGAACCGCCTGTGCCGTATTCGTTTTTCAGAAAATCAGCCTTTTCCTTGCTGGAATGGGGCTGATTGAAATAGTTCTCAATCCGGAACTTGCCGCCTTGAACGCCGCTTCCGCTTAATATAAGCAGGTCTTTTTCCTCCTCCGAAATGAACATAACGGGAGAGAATTCAAAATTCTTTTCGGTTCTGAACTCCCGTCGTTCAAGCTGTAAATCTTTCAGATTTTCAAGAATTTCGTGGAGGTTGCGATGAGGAAAACGCAGAACATCCTTATCGGCTTCGCAGCGTTTTATAAGGTCTGTCATGCCGGCGATAAATTCTGAAACCGGCTTTTCTCCTTTTAGGGCTTCGGAAATTCTTTCGGTGCTTTCCGGGAAACCGCCTGCAAAGAACTCGTCCGGAATAAAGAAATCACCCTCAACGTCGCGGCTGAGATACCACAGGTTTTCAGCGAGTTTCCTGCGGGTGTAGGCTTCTGCGTCGTCGATCGTGACCTGATCCGCGAAGTTTCCCTCGCCCAGCAGCTCCTCAATACGCTCCGCAGCCTGTTTCCATGTGATTGTTTTCTGTGCGGAGCTGTTGAGCGCAGTATCTCCCAAGCCGATAGTAATGCCGTTTTCGTCATACCATGCGGTAATTCTTCGGTCGGCTGCTCCGGTTGACTGACCGAAATCTATTCCTCTGGCGTCCGTTCCGAACTCATTTCGCAGAAATTCGGCATTTCTTTCAGCGCCCTTGTTAAGCTGATACTGGTTGATTATGCGCTCAAGGCTGCGCGGCTCGTTCGACCCGCAGCGGAGAACGCAGTCGAACATTTCCTGCGTTATAAGCGGTGAATTCGTGTCGGCAGTCGTAATCACTGTATGTTTCCGCGGAGCATAATTTTCCGCAGACTCGCCGAAAAGGTTGAGCTGAACGCCCTCGGTGGAATTGTTAGAAAGAAAATTGTTCTGCGGTTCTGTGAGCTGCTGCACAGTTTCATCGAGGATTGAAACAAGGTCGCTGAACTCCAGATTACCCAAAGCAGAAATCATATCGTCGGAAAATCTGAAATTCTTCTCCTCGGCGACCTTATCACCGTACATCGTCACGATTTTTTTGTTCTCAAGGTCTGCATAAACGCTTATCCCGACCTCGGTATCTTCGTGAGTGGTGTAAGCAAGCGGAACGTGCGACAGGTCGGAAAAGTTTGCGTCTTCGCGGAATTCCCGCTGTGAATATTCGTTTATCCGGGCTTTGGCTTCATTCAGAAAATATTCTCTGTCAAGCTGTTCGTGACGGTCGAACTCCTGCTTTGCCGCAGTAATCAGCGCATTTCCGAGGGTCTCCCAAGTGTAGGAAACCTCAAAACCGCCATTCGTACGGAAAATCATGCCGGAATCGGTTTTCTCTGATGAAATCTCAACTCTGCTGATACCGTCGGCGGGAGGATACTCAAAATTGAGATACCGCATATTCGCGTATATTCTTTTTGCAAGCTCGGTGCTTATGTCCTCGCCGTTGTGGAAACGGGTGGTCAGATCCTCAAATTCGTCGGCACTCAGACTTGCTCCCATAGTCCAGTTGGTTATGCTGCTGTATACCGGAGCATGGTCGTAATTGAACAGCTTATCGCCCAAATCGTCCATTTCATCGCTTGCAAGCTGCTTCTCCGCCAGCAGACCGATGTTGTCCGTCAACGCTCGCCGGGCTTTGCGTTCCTCGCGGGAAAGCGTGAAATCCGGAACCACGGTAAACCCAAAACTGTCAACGAAGTACGCCCTTATTGTACCATTTTTCTTCACGGCGACAATATCTCCGACCGAAAGGGAATGCCCGCAGAAATCCTGCGGACGGTCAACGTTGAAACGTCTGTAAATATCATCGAGCGTTTCTTTTTCCTGCAATCTGCCCCTATAAACACGATTGTAGTTCTCACGGTCGATATACATTCCGTGATTTTTCAGATACTTGCTGTTTGAAAAGTGGTAGTCCCGCAGCTTTTCATCGTCTTTAAGCTGAAAAATCGCATATCTCGGCTCAGTGAGCGCAAACAGCTTGCTCATGTAGCTGCTGTCACGACTTAAAATATCCTCGCTGTTGCTCATGAATTCTTCCGCAACACCATCAAAACCCTCTGCACCACGGTCGAGAAACTCCTGCCCACAGTTTTCGGTAAGGTATTCCATCGGGTCGTTATGCTCCATAGCGTCGAAAATATCGTCGAAGGACATATAGGTGCAGACGAACTGCCCGCCTGCGGTGCTGTCAGGATTGTAGTAAATCCAAGTGACATTTTCCATTTCAGAATTGACGTAGAATTTATCCACGTCGTCCGGTATTTCGTCCTGCGGTTTATTCTCGATTTCAGATATCGCCGCCTTTATCTTGCTGAGAATATTTGCGGACGCAATGGACTGCTTTTCATCGATGATTTCACCGATACTGTGATATGAGGCGTACAATTCCACATCGTATGTTGAGGACTCCGTGCGGCTTGCGTAAACGGAAACAGAAACGCTGTGCAGGCTGTAGAGGTACTTTTCATCGTTGTTCCAAATCTCGTTTGCCTGATTGAGCGCTGCGTTGAAATCCTCCACAGAATAGGGATAATTGACCTTGAACCCGACTTCCTCCGGCGAGAAATTTCTGTTGTGGCTGCCGTTGACGTAAACGCAGGGGTACTTGATGTTTCTCTGCTGAATTTCCGAGCGAATATCGTTATACAGACCGTCCGAAACCAGATCCGCAACGGATTTGAGATATTCGGAAATTTCCCGCATTTCCGTCAATGCTTCATTGTGGGAATTGCGGACGGCTTCGGCGGCACGATCGGCAAAGTATGTGCGGAACTCATCAGCGCTGTATGACGCCGCAGCAATTTCCAGCTCATCGGAATAATCGAGCATAAAGTCATGCAGATTACTTGCGTCAGCGACCTTGCGGCTGTCCGCAATGCTCATGCTGCCGTCGTAGGCGTATGGATCATCTTTCTCGGAATCGTAGGGACGGTCTGAAAAAGGGATACCAAGTTCCGCAGCCTTGCTCCTTGCCACCTCAAGACTGGTGAGAGATTCGTCAAGGCGGTCGGCGACTTCCGAAATTACTTCCGCCCGGAAATCACTATCCCGCTGAAACCTGTTGTACAGAGGTGCAAGCTGTTCAGCGGAATACTCCGAGCTTTCACGCCCGGTGATGAGCCGAGTGTAGTAGCTGGTCACGGCACTTTCTACCTCAACATCGAAGCTCTCCCTGTCGGTGTTCCGGTGCGCGTTACGAACAAGGTCGTTATCATAAAGCGAGCCTGCTGCAAGCCCGATAAAAACAGAAACAGCGGGGAAAATATCCTCCGCTGATGTGCTGTTTATCCTCTGCGCTGAAGAACTATCTGCTCCATTACCTCGTGTTCCACTATGAAACTCCGTGTTTTCTCCCAGCGCTCTATTTCGGTGAACGTCGTTTTCGGGCGAGGATTCTTCTCTGCGTACTGCTTCCGCAGAAGTTCCCACATCTCCCATGCTTCCTTGTCTATCTGACGGGGAATCAGCTCCCATTTCAGACGCCCCTCCAGCGACGGAATCTCCTCCGGATAATTCTCCGTCATGAATTTCTGCCACGCCTTGCCCCAGCGGTCTATCGGTTCGCTCAGGAGCTGCTGTTCCTCGTCCGTCAGACCCAGCTCCACCTGCTCCAGATACACGAACGTTTCCGGATCCAGCTTGTACGTTCTGCCGTTCTCCGTCTTGATTTCGGGATAGTACATCTTGTCCTCTGCGCACCAAATCTGTCTTACCTCTGCCATTGTCGATACTCCTTTCAGCAATAAGTGAATTTATAGTTTTCTCCATTGATAACAGTGCCGGTCTTGCCGCGATCTGAACGTATTCCGTCAGCTTTTCGGCCTCTGCCTTGCTGTAAACAAGGTCGAATGCGGATAAATCCATAGGATTGTTCTTGTAGTCGAACCTGCCGCCAAGCTCGCACCGAGCCGCTATGAAATACTGCGTTATGGATACGAAAGACTTTTCAAATGCAGCTCTGTCAGTTTCAGAGATATTCAGCGCCTTTATCGCATTTTCGAGATTGTCAGCCGCAGCCGTTCTGCCGATAGCGTTCACGCAGCCGGACATGGACTTGTATTCCTTACCCTCTGCCTTTGAAAACGCAGCGATGAACTCCTGCGCCGTCTGCTTGTCGAGCGTCCACTGATAGGGCGGTCTGCCGCCGGCAGTCTGGGAAATATCGAAATAATGTTTCAGCCCGCTGCCGTCCAGGACGGCTATGCTGTTCGTCCCACGCTGTACCTGACGTCCGAATCTCTGCCAGGTATCATAGTCGGCAACCATTGTGGCTTTCGGATTTGTTGCGAACATCGTCATGGTCTGCGCTGTCGGCATTTTGAAGAACCTGCCTGCGAATTTCAGATACTCCGCAAAGGTTTCCTTGTTTTGGTAGAGCTGTTCAGTAATGCTTTCGTACCTCTCACGAACTTCATCTATTCGTGCCATATTTCCTCCTCAATTTAAGTTTATCACATTAAAGCATAAAAGTCAATATCTTAATGCAGAAAATTTGCGGTCAAACAGGACTGAATTCGATACAGTTTTGCTGTTTGACCGCAATCGGGTATTATCTCTTATACTTTGGGGCAGAATTAGTTTGTTTTTCGGGGTTGAGAGTTTTCACAAGCTGGTTCTTAATATCCGTTACCTTCGGCATATCCGCCTTATTCACGGAAATGGTAGTAGTACCCTCGACCTTTGCCTGATACTTAACTCCAGCCTTGTCCAGTTCAGTCATGAGCTTCTCTGCGAACTTGTTGTTCTGCTTCGGGAGGTGCGCAATGCTGTCCTTGTCGCCGAGTTCCGCATACTTTACTCCCTTGTATTCGGTCTTGCCGAGGGACTGATAACTTCTGAGAACTGCATTGCTGAGCTTTTCGTGGAAATCCTTTGTGATAGGCAGAGCATACTGCGCATAGTCGCCGGTCTGCGTCTGATAGGACGGCATTGATACAAACGGCTTGTTTTCGCTGCCCGTCATCACCTTAACGTCCTTTACCACAAAACAGCCGTCTATTGTGACCTGTCCCGCAGCTTTAAGATTGTTATTATCCACGGGTCTTAACTGGACGTTCACGGAAGATCTGGACTGTTCGGCAGCGGGGACTTCGGTTTTAAGCGTTTTTTCGGGAGAACTCATAAGCTGCTCGTAGCTTTTCAGAACGGCATTATTGAGCGCCGTCCTCGCTTCTGCGGTAATGGGAAAGGCTACATCTGCGTAATCTCTGCCCATCTTCTTGCTGGGCATAGCGACAAATGCACCCTTTTCGCCCTCCACGACCTTTACGCCCCGGACTGCCAGCTCGCCGTTGACTACCACGTTTGCTATAGCCTTGACATTGCCGCCGTTCTCGATTTTTGAAATTGACGATACGTCGAAAGAAGTCTTGTGTTCCATTGTTGTTCCTCCTGTCAGGTTGTACTGAGAATGATCCGCCGCCCATGTTTCAAACGGCATGAGAACAGGCTCGCCGAATTTGCCGTCGCTTTTCTGCGGATAATGATTTACCATTTCAAATCCGATTTCCTTGGCCGCCTGACTTATGATGGCAAGCGCCTCCTTGCTTTCGTAAATAGAACTGCTGCGGGTGAAATCCTCCACAAGGACATTTTTGTTGTCCCGTACATGAAGAATGTCCGCTGCCGCATTTTCTCTTTCAATGCCCATCGTGAGCCTTGCGGACGGCTTTTTATCCCAATTTAACGCCTTTTCAGCGTTGTAGGGCTTTTCGCGCAGCTCATTGAAACGCTTCTGCGCTTCGGCAAAGGTATCGTAATACTCGATAGGTGTGGGGCGGTCGTACTCACGGGGCATTGCCCATGTGCGCAAATCTGGTATGATGTACACTTTCCACGGCTTGTTGTTTTCTTCTGCCATATTAATTCCTTTCTGCGAATATCCTGCACGGATAAGGATAACCGCCGTTTACACTGTCTGAACGCTCCCAATAACCGTATCCGCTGGATTTTGCGTTGAGAACGGAGAGAACTCCCTCGACCGTAAGCCCTGTATCTGCGGGGACTGACAGTATCATCGTCTTTGCGGAGGAACGCGTCCTCTTGCCAATAACGGGGTAATTGTTGGCGTTGTCCACAATGCAGTAAAGTATCTTGTGACCGTTCTCGTTTCCGTCAGCGCCGGCGATGCCGCCGTTGTTCGTACCGTTAAGGTAGATATTCGCAGCATAGCAGCTCTTGATGTATGCCGAAACATTATGAGCCGTTGCAGTACCTACAATACCGCCGCTGTTTTCGGCAGTTGACGTGAATGTCCGAACGCCGCAGCCGATTATACTGCCGCCTGCATAGTGTGGCTTTTCTCCGCTGTTGTACAGCTCCACGCCGTAAGCAGTCCCGGCAATTCCGCCTGCGGAAACAGCCGAGCCGCTGACGGTAATGTTGTTTGCGATACAGCCTGTCACGGTGCAGGCGTTGCCCACTATACCGCCGATACTTTTGCCGCCGCTGACCGCTATTCCGTCCGCCATGCAGTCCGAAATATCGCCGCCGAAACCGCATATTCCTCCGATATTTTCAGCGCCGTCAGCCGTGATTTTGCTGTTCAGGACTTTACAGCCGATTATCCGTGTATTTCCGGTGGAGAAATATTCGTCAATATTGTTCGAGGGGTAAGCATAGGATGCGACCCCGTTGCAGATTACTCCGAGATTTTTATTCTTTCCGGCTTTGATATTTGCGCCGTCAACTACAACATTCTGTATAGTTCCTGCGGCAATAGTACCAAATAAACCGCCGTTGCCGGAAATGTTCTTGATAGAATGATCCTGCCCGTCGTACACAAAATAATCGTAGGATTTGTTTTCGTAACCGCGGGTTATTTTCTTCGTGCTGATAGGATTTCTGTCCGTATTCCTCGGAAATGAAATATCCGCGGTCTGTACGAAATATCCCTTTGCGCCCTGTTCGGAAAGCCGCAGGAGCTGGTCGTAATAGCTGATGATATACGGATTTTCAGCCGTTCCCTTACCGCCGCCGTATTCGTTAAGAACACGGTAGAGCTTGGTGCTTTTGCTGAACTTATTTTCAACGCCGCCGTAATATTCGATAGTGCCGAAATCTCCGTTCTGCTTTTTGGTGGAGTAGCCGTAGGTACAGCCGAAAACGCTGTTATAAATATCGTTTTTATCGTCAACCACGGGCAGAGTGAGCTTCGCATAGCCAGTCATATCCAACGGCATTTTGTATTCAATATCGGCTTTGTTGAGATAGCTTTGGTCAACGGAAATTGTGATATATGTAGCACTCTGCCACTTTGCATAAAGGTCGCAGTCCCCGGAAACATCGAGATCCTCCACACGGACGGGAAAGTTTTCAAAGTACCAGCCAGAAACTATCTCGCCGTCCTTTGTCACGCCGAAATCATCGAGCATATCCAGCGTTGAGCCGATTTCGGCTTCAATGACCTGCACCTTATCGTCATAGTGCAGAGTGATTTTTGCTGTCGGCGGTTTCTTGCTCCACACGGCGTATAGAGTGAGGTTTTCCGCAGGCATGGTAAGGTTCTTTAACGCTGATTTGGCATTATCGGTTTTCGCCCAGCCTGTCAGGAACAGACCGTCCCGGTATATTGAAACGTCTTTCGGCAGAGGAACGCTGTCGCCTGACCTCCGCCCGTGAGAGCTGACCCGTGCCGCCGTTAGAATTGTAATTTACGGTGAATGTGTCCGGTTCCCAGACGGCGAACATCTTTACATTTTCATACGGCATTTTGTAGTCATAAAGGGGATACGCAATGTCCGTATTGTCTGAAAAGCCAAGCAGCTTGTAGCCTTTCCGGGATATGGATTTTGACGCGCTTTCGGCAGAGGGAAGAACGACATACTGTCCGGCTTCTGCCGAAATGCTATCAAGAGTACCCTCGCCGCCGTTCGGGTAGAAAGTTATAGTGTAAACTCCGCTTGCGCCGGAATTTGAGGAGGAACTGTAACCGCTGTTGGTATAGCCGATTTCGGAAGTTTCCGCAGGCGGTTCGGCTGATGAGGTTTCGCTTACGGGGACGTCTGCTTCGCCCTGTTCGGAGGATTCCACAAGGGGAATTTCTGATTCCGTTGTGGTGGTTTCCGCGGTTTGGGCGTCTGTTTCTACCGTTTCCGTAGTTGCGGAAGTTTCCATCGTGTCTGCGGGAGCGTCGGTTTTATTACTGCCGGATAAAGCCGAAACCGCAATGAGAATGACTGCCGCGACAGCGATACCGCCTATGATTAAGTAGGTCGTGAAATTCTTCTTTCCCTTGCTTTTTGCGGATTTGCCCGTTGAAATGGAGTAGGTGTTTGCGTCGATTACAGCGAGCTTTCCCTCCGCTTCAAGCTGGGCGAATTTCTCGGAATTCAAGCCGTCTGCGATAGGCTCGTCCGTCTGGTACTGCGTGTAGGTGCAATCTACAAGCGCTGTTTTGGTGCGCTTCACGAAAGCCTTGTATTCAGCTGTCTGCGTTATCATCTTTTCCTCAAAGGGAACGCCGTTTTCATCTGCGTTCTGTTCGGGGATAATGAACACGATTTCGGCTTCATCGTCAAAGCTCGATATGTCAGCTTTGAAAAAGTACATTATTTTCCACCTTTCTTCCTGAAATTGATATTGACAAAGTATGCTTTTTGATGTACAATATAAGTACAGAGTAAGTATAATAGTGCTGAAGGAGATGATTTTATGGCAACAACAAGCGTTACTATGCGTGTGGACTGCGAAGATAAGGCAAAGGCTGAACAGATTTTCAATGCGCTGGGACTGAATATGTCAACGGCATTCAATATGTTCATCAAGCAGACTATCCGCTGCGACGGAATTCCGTTTGAGGTCACACTTCACAACAGAGCTGACGATTATTTCTACAGCCCTGCGAATATGGCTCACATCAACCGTTCTATCGCTCAGCTCAATGCAGGAAAGGTTTCCAGGCACGAACTTGTCGAGGTAGAGGACGATGATTAAACTCTGGACTGACGAGGCTTGGGCGGACTACCTTTACTGGCAGGGCGAGGACAGAAAAACTCTGAAACGAATTAACCTGCTCATCAAGGATATTGAGCGTGACCCTTTTGACGGAATAGGAAAAGCCGAACCGCTGAAACACAACTTGAGTGGCTACTGGAGCCGCAGAATCGACGATACTAACCGGCTTGTCTACAAGGTCGAGGACGGTCAGCTTTATATTATTTCCTGCCGTTATCACTACGAATAATGAAAATCTCCGCTTCATCGCAAGCGGAGATTACCTTTTCGTCTTGTCCTCAAAACGCATTGTAAAGCCGATTTTGGCGTTTCCGTTCTTGTCGGTTCTGTCTGCAAAAGAAACGACAGCATTGTATGTGTTTCCGGTTTTCTCGGATTTGAAACCGCTGACCTTGACTTCTCCGTGCGACAGCAGATTTTTCATCATGGGTTCTGTCAGCTTTTTGCCCTTAGATGTGAAGAAATAATCGTCCTCGTAAACACGGAAAATGCAGTCCTTGGGAGCCTTTTCGCAGTAGAATATACCCGTATTGTCCCGAACGAATTTATATACATTGCCGCCGCATTTCGGGCATTTACCGACCGGAATTCTCTGTACAGTTCTCGGCTCAGCGACGGGAGTATGCGCCCTGTGCTTTTCGGCTTCAATGATAGCCTTGATTTTCTCCGTAATGCTGCTGATTACCTCATCGGCGCTGGCGGTGCCGTTCTCTATTGTGGCAAGCTGTAATTCCATTGCGGCGGTCATTTCGACGGACTTAACTTCGGAAGGGACGAAATTTATCATCTTTATTCCCATTTCAGTCGCGGAAATAACCTTGTTCTTGCGCTCCGCATAGCCGTCCGCGAGTATCTTTTCGATGATCGCTGCCCTTGTTGCGGGGGTACCTAACCCTCTTTCGGAAACATATCCGGAAAGTTCCTTGTCCTCTATGCGGCGGTCGATATTCTCCATCGCCTTTAAGAGAGAGCTTTCCGTGTAGCGCTTCGGCGGCTTGGTTTCGCCCTCTGTAATAAAAATATCTTCCGCATAAAATGTATCGTTTTCGGAACAGTTTATTTCCGGCGGTATCTCGACATCATCGGGGCAAAGCGCTTTCCAGCCGAGGTTGACAGGCTTTTTCTGTTTCAGCTTAAATGTTTCGCCGCAAATATCAAAGACGTACTCAATATCCATGTATTCGTACTGCGCCGAAAGGGCTTCCAGTAGCCTGCGGATAACCAGATGTAAAATCTGCTTTTCGTCAGAGGTCAGCTCCATATTCACAGCATTCCTGATATTCTCGGTGGGAATAATCGCATGGTGGTCGGACACCTTTGCGTTGTTGATTATCCTGCCGTCAATGTTCAGCCCGTTTGACAGAAGAAGATTAACCGCTTTTTCCTCGAAAGCACGGAGCATTTCGACGCGTCCGGGGAGGATTTCTGCCATGTCGTCCGTCAGATAGCTGCTGTCCGTTCTCGGATAGGTGAGCAGTTTCTTTTCGTAAAGGCTCTGCATAACTGAGAGCGTTCTCGCTGCTGAAAATCCAAGCTCATCGTTTGCGGCTATCTGCAAAGAGGTGAGCGAGAACAGCAGAGGGCGGTTCTCCTTTTTCTTCTGGGAGGTTATGCTCTTTACCGTAACCGGCTGACCTTTGCACATTTCAAGTATTTTTTCAGCGGCGATTCTTTCAGAAAGGCAGTCTGCATCGTTGTCAAACCATTCAGCGCCGTTTGAGAGTTTCACCTTATAAAAATGACGCTTCACGAAATTGCTTATCTCGTTTTCGCGCTGAACAAGCATATTCAAAACTGCGGTTCTGACGCGCCCGATCGAGCATTTTGCGCCGAAATAGCTTGTGTAGAGCCGCGTCAGATTTATGCCCCACAGCCAGTCTATCTTGCTGCGGGTAAAACCTGCGGAATAGAGGTTATCGTATTCGCTTGCCGGTTTAAGGTCAGCGAACCCGGAACGGATACTCGCCTCCGTCATGGAGGAGATCCACAGGCGGCGCACCGGTTTTGTACAGCCGATGTAGTCGTATATGTATCTGAAAATGCATTCGCCCTCACGTCCGGCGTCCGTTGCTTCGATAATCTCGTCGATTTTGGAGCTGTTCATCTGCCGGGCAAGCGTTTTCAGAACCGAAACCGCATTCTCTATCGGGACGAACTGAAAATCCGGCATAATGGGCAGGTCGGAGAGCGACCACTTCTTGTAGCCCTCATTATATTCGTCAGGCTGTTTCAGCCGGACAAGGTGTCCTCTCGCCGATGTGACTATGTATCCGTTGCCGCAAAGCGCTCCATCGGCGGTCTTTTGCGCTGCGCCGAGAACGGCGGCAATATCACGCATTACCGACGGTTTTTCCGCTACTACCAGTTTCATTTTTGTTTTCCTCCTGTTCGATCGTGCTATTTATAGCACCGTTTTCTTTGCTGTCCGCAGCGCTGTTTTCATCATCGAAAATACCCGTGCTGACAGCTTCAATGACTGTTCCAATGCCGATACCCTTGTCTTTCAGCATACTGAAAAGCCGCTGTGCTTCCAGCTCAAAGATGTTCTTTGAAAGAGCGTCAATATCCGCTTTCAGAGCCGCGGCGGCAGTTTTCTTCTTTTCGATCACCGCATTAATTTCATCGAGCTTCTTTTTCTTTACCTCGACCTTTTCGGAATAGGCGGCGATCTTCTCGTCTGTATTCAAGCTACAATCTCCTTTGCTTCCGTTTTTCGCGGATTTTGTGAATGACGTATGCGCCTGTCACGGCGGCGAGCAGCCCTATGTCAACAAGGCTGATGTGGAACTGCGGACGGTCAGACGGCTCTGAACCCTCTGCCGGTTCAAGCGGAATATCAAAGAAATTTGCCTTTATGATAAAGAACAAAAACGTCAGCAGCACGACTGCAATAATGCAGATGAATATGCGCTGTTTAACGCTTTTGCCCATAAATGAATTGTACAGTTTCTTAATTGATACCACCCTCCCAATAATCAAGCATACTCTGTATTATCGCTTTTGACGCCTGATACCTTGCCTTTTCGTTATCCGTGAAATCGTAGATTTCGGAATAATCTTCGTTGTAATAATCCTTGACCGTATAGAGCTTGACGGTCAGCTTGGTGTGATTGATAGGACAATATGGGTGTCCTTTGCAATAGTAATGCTTGTGACCGTCATCGTCCGTGTAATAGGCACAGCGGTCGGATTTGTATTTCGTCTTGCAGTTCTCGCCGGGGCAAGCCACGGGCGAGGTTTCGACTGCTGTCTTGTAAACGAACGTATCACCCCAGCGGCAGTAATTCTGATTGACGGTTTTCATGAACTCCTCGAAATCCTCGCGTTTGAAATCGAAGTCGTATATTTCGCCGTCTGAAACTCCGTCAGCCCGTTGTTTCTCTCTTGTCATAAGTACGAAAAGCAGGGACATATAATCTGCGTAATCGTCCGTGCCAAAATCGTCTATCCACGAATTTATAGTCCTGTCAGCGCCCTTGGCGGGGTAGAAAGTGTTATTGTGGCTCTTGTCGATGTACTGGATTATTTTTCTGGGAGCAGTAGTATCTCCGTCGCAAAATCCCGTCACCGTGTCTTTCAGAGCGTCTTTCGCCTGTTTTTCCATGACGTCCTTTGCCTGTTCGATGAACTCCTTGTAACCCTCGTAGATTTGTTCGGGGGTCTGATTACTGTTATCATCGACAAGCCATGCACCGCCGCCGGCGACAGAACCGCCTGCGCCACCTATCATTTCGGCAAAGCACAAACAGATAACCAGAACTATCAGTATCACGCCGATAATGATAAGGCTGTACGGCATTGTGGACGAAATAAACGACGCTATCTTAGGGCAACACCGCGCAATTAACAAAGTATTGTCATCAAAAGCGTGAAACGCAGCGAA
>OWIM01000376.1_pt1 | contig 24690 bp, 15 predicted proteins | sample 1732751 | NCBI WGS metagenome assembly OWIM01 (sample SAMN05065749, study PRJEB22554) | human gut metagenome | biome: ENVO:2100002; feature: ENVO:00000062; material: ENVO:00002003 | host: Homo sapiens | place: USA
ATATATTTATGACGAATAAAGTACAGTTCAAAAATGAATATGAAAAATATATTAAATTATCAAATGATGGAGGATAATCAAGCTACTACATTTTATAACTAGATGACAGAAATGAAACATTAATTTTTATATATTTTTAGGAGATACAACATGAGTGAGACTACTTCTTTCAATCCCAGTGACGAATATATTAATGCTTTATTAAGTAAGGTAGCTTACGAAGGTGTATCCGTTGGCGATAATTTTTTGGATTTAAATGCGTCAAAGTTTTCTGAAACCGAACGGAATTTTCTTTTTCAAAATTATGAAGTTGTAGATAGTTCTAGTGATTTATTCAGCGGGTTTAAAGCTTGTTGGATAAGGAATAAGGAAACAAATGAGGTAACCTATGCCATTGCAGGTACTGATTTTGATTTAGGAATTTTATTTGATTGGGGAGATGACTACGATATCTGTAAAAAAGGTATGGCTACAGAACAATTTATTGAAGCATATAACTATTATATGCAGGTAGCCAATGCTCAAGGTTCTATCATAAATCAGATAGTTAAAGGAAAACCTGAACAAGGAGGATATCTCAAAATCCCAACATCAATTCCAGGAATTTACGATTATTATACAGTCGTAGAAACAATTAACACGCATGAAGGTAATGGATATTCAAAGATATCTCTCACCGGTCATTCTTTAGGGGGACACCTTGCAGGTTTAATTGGTATGATAAAGGGGAAGCAAACCACAATTTTTAATGCTCCTTCGTATTTTAAAGATCCTGTTGGTGATTACAGCATAGAATACGTATTTATTGATTCAGAAGGGAAAGAAACTACTGAAACATTAACATCTGATTATGTAGGTTTTGTTGAGAAATTCTTCGGTTCAGATATAAATCAAAACACTATAACTCATATTTATAATTCCAATAATATAAATATTATAGCTAATTTAGGTTGGAACTGGAAGAAAAATAAGGGGGTAGATTGTCTTAACCAAAATCCGGGAATGCGAGAAGCGCATGCCATTAATTCTTTATGTGACGCATATTATACTTATGAAGTTATAAAAAATTATGTAACAAATAGCGATGCATTTTTTGAAAATGTTTCTGGAACCAACAGCCAAATAGTATTCGAAAATATTTATAAGCTTTATTGTTTGGAAACAAAACAAAATTTTTCAGAAATTGATTATTCATCTTCAAGTTTCCGTAATCAATATATATCTAATTTGAAAAACTGGCTAGATGAAAAAACAGAAGCTCAGGTAAATGTTTTCTCTGACGTATTTAATAGTTCTGCTTCACAGATGACGGGAACAGATGGAGCTGATATATTCTATACTGGCGGCGGGAATGATACTGTCAATTCCGGTGCAGGAAATGATACCGTATATGGAATAGATTTGAAAGCACCTGGAGAGATTGAGCTGCTACCAGATAATGGAACAAAAAATATAAACCTTGGCTCAGGCAGCGATACATATCACGGTGGCGAAGGGAATGATATCGTGGATGGCGGCCAAGGAGTTGATAGCGATAAGGACACTAATCAAATATATTTAGGTAATGGAACAAATTATTATACGGGTGGTGCAGGTAATGATAATGTTACCGGAGGAAATGGCCGAGATGTCATCTATGGCGGCGACGGAAAAAACTATATAGATGCCGGAGGCGGTAATAATGAGATGCATGGAGGAAATAACTATAACAGTTTTAAAGGAGGTTCTGGTAATGATGAGATATGGAGTTATAACACGACAGACACAATTTCATTAGGAGGAGGCAATAATACAATTCATCTTGAAAACAATAAGGAAGTAGACTGGTTTTCCCGAGGAAAAATATATGTAAGTGCAATACCGGAAACAGTAGACACCATTTACGGCTATGACATGTGGTATCGGGAGATAGTATGCATTAACGGTGGGGCGCGCAAAGTATACGAAATTGGTAATGATCGGATTTTTGAATATGAAGCAGGCAATAAGGTTATTTTAAAAGACGTTGTAGAAAAACCGGATCCAGAACCTGGAACAGGGACTGGCTCTGGTCGGCCTTCTACTCCGCTTCCTCCCGATACAGGTACTGGCGATGTTGGAGAAATTGGAGACGAATTGAATGAGAACTTTGAAACAGCAGAAACAACACGTTCGCCTTTGGCCATAGATTTAAATGGGGATGGCGTTATTGGAACGACTTCCGTTGCAGACGGTGTGTATTTTGACCACGAGAACGATGGTTTTGCGGAAAAAACAGGGTGGATTTCAGCCGAAGATGGCGTGCTTGTACGCGATTTGAATGGAAATGGATTAATTGATAATGGAACGGAATTATTTGGTAATAGTACAATATTAAGCAATAACGAAACAGCTGCAAATGGTTTTGAAGCGTTAAAAGAATTAGATAGTAACGGTGATGGGATTTTTTCAAACCAAGATAAAGCTTGGAATGAGGTAAAAGTATGGCAGGATGCAAATCAAAATGGCTATACAGATGTTAATGAGTTAAAAAGTTTGGATAGCGTAGGCATAACAGAAATAAACCTAAACTATAAACAGCAACAAGTTGCAGATGAAAACGGGAATATGCACAATCAAATAAGCACCGGAAAAAAAGACGGTTCAGAAATTTCAATCCACGATGTGTGGTTTGAAAGGGATACTATTGACAGCCAATCTTTGCAACAGATTATTATTCCAGATGATATTTTCCTCCTGCCGGAAATTGGCGGTAGCGGCAAAGTCTGTTCATTGCGAGAGGCAATGGCGCAAGATGAGAGTGGCGAGTTGCGCACGTTAGTGGAACAATATATCAATTTTGATTATAACCATACGATCACGCCAGAAACAAATCAGGAAAGCAAAACAGAAAATACAGACTTGGAAATCACGCTTCCGTATGAAACAGGCGAAATAACAGATATAACTGTGAGTAACGTTCATGCCCAAGAAGAAAGAGATGCTATTTTACGCGATATCATATATCATTGGGCGGGCGTACAAGATATGGATCCGAATGGGCGCAATCCAACACAGGTTTATAGTAAAGTAATTGATGATACTCGTAAACTTGAAGCTTTGGAGGAATTTTTAGGTAAAGATTATATGGGCGTATGGTGTTGGGGAGAACTTGATCCCAACCCGCACGGTAAAGCCGCACCGTATTTGCTGCGAGCATTTGATACTTTGTTTGCGTATGTAGAAAATCAACTGTTAAAACAAAGTGATTTCAGAGAACTGTTACAAAATATGGGAAGCATCCAAGATAATGAGACAGGGGAAACAAGTATTGACATTAGCAAAATGATGCCCTTATTGGAAGAAAAGTATAATGCCGCTGGTTTCTGGGGACAAAATATGCTGACAAAGTTTGCTAATGTTCTAAAAAATACAGAAAATGGCAAAGCATATATAGCCGCAATTAAAGCAAAAGGTGATACAGAAGGCAGTAGTTTTGAGAAGGCCTTGGCTGAATTTGGCGATATCAAAGGGACAGAATTGGCCGATTCTTTAACCGGAACAAACGGAGCTGATGAAATTTATAGTGATGCCGGCAATGATAAAATTTATGCTGCTGGAGGAAACGACAATATAGTCGGTGGCACAGGAAATGATACTATATTTGCTGAAGACGGAGATGATGTGCTGATTGGCGGCGAAGGAAAAGATTATCTTAACGGAGGCAATGGTGCCGACACCTACGTTTTCGATGCGGGATTTGGTAAAGATGAAATAGACAACTCCAGCAAAACAGATGCCGGAGGTTTGGACAATCCAGACATCATTCAATTTGGAGAAGGAATTTTACCGAGCCAAACCCAGCTACAGAGATATAATTATGATTTAATTATACGTGTGTCATATGAAGACGGGAAAGCGGACGATACTGTAACCGTATTGGGGTATTTTAACGAGCAAGGTACATCAAATGCAACAGTTGGTAAAATACAATTTTCCGACGGAACGGTATGGAATTATGAATATGTCATAACACATTGGAATAGCGTAGCTGGAAGCGATGGGGGAATGACCTTTGAGGGAACATCTGAAAGTGATACGCTGAGTGGTACGGCACATAATGACGTATTGATTGGCGGCGCTGGCGATGATACGCTAAGGGGAAATGGTGGCAATGATACTCTGCAAGGTGGAAAAGGTAATGATCGGATAGAAGGTGGTACAGGCGATGATCGTTATTTATGGAATTGGGGTGATGGGTTGGATACGCTGTACGATAGCAACAACCATGATACTATAGTTTTCGGCAGTGGCATTTCTGAGAAAGACCTTGTTTACCGTAACGAGGGAAGCAACTTGCGGATTATTATCAAAGACAATGAAAACCAAGGCTTAATATTGCAGAATTTTTTCAGTAGTAATCTGGATTATAAAATAGAAGATATTAAGTTTTATGATGGTAAAATAATACATTTGTCAGAAATTGCTTTAACTTTACAACAATTAAATACAGGGGAAACCATCACCGGGACAACCTTTGGGGATACAATTTATGCCAACAACGGTAATGATACAGTCAATGCCGGAAATGGTGATGATACAATTTACGGCGGAGCCGGATTTGATACTTTGAAAGGAGGAAACGGTAACGACATTTTAATTGGCGGAACAGGAAATGATGCTTTAAACGGCGGTTACGGTGATGATACTTATATTTACAATAAGGGTGACGGGGTTGATATCATAGATGATTATGAAAATAACTCGGCCACAGGAAAAAATGACAAAATTAAATTTGGTCCAGGAATTACGTATGACGATTTATCGTTTGCACGAGATGGGGATAATTTAATTATTACATTATTTGATGACATCTGCCAACAAATAATAATAAAAAATCAATTTGGTAATTATCATTTTTGGGTAGAATATTTGGAGTTTGCAGATGGAAATATTGTAAGCATTACAAATACATCATTCGTTTTTGAACAATCGGATGCTAATGATAATATAAGCGGAACAGCTTATAATGATACCATTTATGGCAATGAAGGCAATGATACGTTGAAAGGAGGTAATGGAAACGATACTCTGATTGGTGGTAAGGGCAAAGATTCTCTTTCCGGAGGCAACGGCGATGATACCTATATTTGGAACTTTGGAGATGGGGTTGATTATATTGATGATAGATATGGAAACAATGTAGTTAAATTCGGCGAAGGAATAACCTTAGATAATCTGTCCTTTGAACGGAGTAATGTAAACGATTCCTCAAATGGTCATGATTTATACATTTTTGTAAATGGAGATAGAAATCAGGGAGTAAATTTATATAATTTCTTTGGTTCTACGGCATATCAAAACTTCAGTCTCAAATTCGCAGATGGATCAACATTTATCCCCAAAGACAATGGCTTTGATTTTGCTTTGCCTGATGGTCAAATAACACTAAATGGCTTAAATCACAGTGATATATTAACTGGAAATAATCAAGATAACACTATAAAAGGCAAAAATGGCAATGATACTTTAATTGGCGGTAAAGGCAATGACTCACTTTTCGGAGGTAATGGCGATGATACCTATATTTGGAATTTTGGAGACGGATTTGACTATATTGATGATAGCTATGGAAACAATGTAATTAAATTCGGCGAAGGAATAACCTTAGATAACCTGTCCTTTGAACGGAGTAATGCAAACGATTCCTCAAATGGTCGTGATTTATACGTTTTTGTAAATGGGGATCGGAATCAAGGTTTACATTTATATAATTTCTTTGGTGCCTCATCATATCAAAATTTCACTCTAAAATTTGCCGATGGTTCAACATTTACTCCAAAAGACAATGGCTTTGATTTTGCTTTGCCCGAAGGCCAAATAACATTAAATGGTTTTAATCATAATGATATATTGACTGGCAACAGCCAAGATAATGCCATAAAAGGCAATAACGGAGATGATATTCTTATTGGTGGTAAAGGCAACGATACTCTTAAAGGAGAAAACGGAAATGATACCTATATCTGGAACATAGGAGATGGTTTTGATTATATCAGTGATAGTTCCGGGAATAATATCATCCAGTTTGGTGAAGGAATAACTTTAGAAAACTTGACCTTTGAACGGAGTAACAAAGACGATTCGACAAACGGGAATGATTTATACATTTTCGTAAATGGAGATAGGAATCAAGGTTTACATTTATATGATTTCTTTGGTTCATCATTATATCAAAATTTTACCCTAAATTTTTCAGACGGTTCAACATTTATCCCTAAAGATAGTGGTTTTGATTTTGCTTTGCCAGAGGGACAAATTGTATTGGATGGGTATAGCCATGCTGATACTCTGACTGGAAATAGTCAAGACAATACTATAAATGGCAGTGGCGGAAATGATATTCTTATTGGCGGCAGAGGCAATGATACCCTTAAGGGAGGAAATGATAATGATACCTATGTGTGGAACTTTGGAGATGGTTTTGATTATATCAGTGATAGTTCTGGAAATAATATTATCGAATTTGGTGAGGGAATAGCCTTAGAAAACTTAACCTTTGAAAGAAGCAACAAAAACGATTCGACAAATGGAGATGATTTGTACATCTTTGTAAATGGTGACAGAAACCAAGGAGTGCAGATATGCAATTTCTTTGGTTCACCTTCATATCGAAACTTTACCCTAAAATTTTCAGACGGTTCAACATTTGTACCTAAAGATAATGGCTTTACTCTTGCTTTGCCTGAGGGACAAACTGTATTAGATGGGTATAGCTACGCTGATATCCTTACCGGCAACAGCCAAGATAATACCATCAACGGCAATAATGGAGATGATGTTCTTATCGGCGGTAAAGGCAACGATACTCTTAAGGGAGGAAATGGTAACGATATCTATATCTGGAATCTGGATGATGGTTTTGATTACCTCAGTGATGCTTCTGGAACTAATGTTATTCAGTTTGGCGAAGGAATAAGCTTAGAAAACCTGACTTTTGAAAGAAGCAGTGAGAATGATTCGACAAATGGAGATGATTTGTACATCTTTGTAAATGGCGATAGAAACCAAGGAATGCAGATATGCAATTTCTTTGCTTCACCTTCATATCGAAACTTTACTCTCAAATTTGCCGATGGAACAACACAGGCCTTGTCAACAGATTTACCATTATCCCAGTTGCCGGAAGTAAATTTGACTCTCAATGGCACGGCTGATGATGATATATTAACCGGAGGAATTGGAAATGATATTATCAATGCCGGTGACGGTTATAATGATATTACCGGAGGCCAAGGTAATGACACAATAACCGGAGGTTATGACCGAGATACTTATTATTACAACCTCGGTGATGGATTTGATACAATTATAGATCCTAACGGCAAAGACCAAATTATCTTTGGCGAGGGAATTTCTAAGGATGATTTAAAATTCCGCAGAAACGGCAATGATTTGTGGTTGATTATCAATAACGACCTTGCTCAAGGAATGAAATTAGTTAATTTCTTTGCTTCGGATGATAACAAAATCGAAACGCTTAAATTTGCCGATAACAGTTCCATAAATCTGGCTACTGCTGGCTTGACTTTAGACCAATGGGATATTGATGACAATATTACCGGAACATCTTATGATGATGTCATTTATGGTAATGATGGAAAAGATACTTTGTCTGGCGGAAGCGGTAAAGATGTCTTAATTGGCGGTCAAGGAAACGATATACTCTATGGCGGAGCCGGTAATGATACATATCGCTGGAACAGTGGTGACGGTTTTGATACCATAGAAGATAATTCCGGACAGAATTCCGTTGAATTTGGAGACGGCATTGATTTTGATGATTTAACCTTCACGAAGATTGGCGAAAATCTTTATATAACAATCAATAACAATCCTACGGAAGGTCTTAACTTATCAAAGTTCTTCAACAATGACAGCTATAAGAACTTTACCCTGAAATTTAAAGATGGAACTCAGCATATCTTAAACGAAAATGGCCTAATTTTCAGTCAGGGAGATACTTTTGATACCATTAATGGCACCAACTTTAATGATGTTATCTATGCCAACGACGGTAATGATACAGTTAATGCTTTGGCCGGAAACGATACAGTTTACGGAGGAAAAGGCAACGATGTTATTGACGCTGGAAACGGCAATGATACATTGGTTGGCGGCGAAGGTAACGATACATTAGCCGGTGGTGTTGGTGAGGATACATATATTTATAATCTCGGCGATGGTTTTGACACAATTTCTGACACTGATGGGACGGACAAAATTGTCCTCGGTACCGGTATCACGGCAGACATGCTGTCATTCAGCCGTGAAGGCAATGATTTACGCATTATCATCAATAATGACAAATTACAGGGCTTCTTGTTGAAAAATCAGTTTGCTTCCGGTACCTCAAAAATCGAAAGTATTGAATTTGCAGATGAAAGCACATTAAGCCTGATTAATAAAGGATTTACCTTTAATCAGAACAATATTGATGAAACAATTTCCGGAACAGCCTATGATGACGTTATCAATGCTCTGGGAGGCAATGATACGGTCAATGCCGGTGAAGGTGATGATATTATCACCGGAGGAACCGGTAATGATAATCTGAATGGCGGTAACGGGGATGATACTTATATATATAATATAGGTGACGGCTTTGATACGATTACGGAAACATCCGGAGCTGATAAAATTGTTTTAGGAACGGGAATTGCCCTTGAAAATCTCAGATTTATCAGAGAAGGAAACAATCTCCGTATCTTGATAAATAATAATGTAGATCAAGGTTTTCTGCTGGTTAATCAGTTCGCCGGTGTTGATACGCGCATTGAGCAGCTCCAGTTTGCCGATAATTCGGTACTGGATTTAGTTAATGATTCTCTGACATTTGAACAATATAATGGCGGAGAAACCATCAACGGAACCGATAATGATGATACCATCTACGGCAAAGGTGGCAATGACACTATTAATACCGGTGATGGTGATGATACGATTGTTGGCGGAATCGGAGATGATACGCTCAGCGGCGGTTATGGACGAGATACATATATCTATAATCTCGGAGATGGGGCTGATACAATCAACGAAACTCGAGGAAATGATATAATCAAATTCGGGGAAGGAATTTCTCAAAGCGATTTAACCTTTACGCAGGAAGGAAACAATCTGAAAATTTGGATTGGCAACGATCCTTATCAAAGTATTTTGATTAATAATTTCTACAGCAATATTAATAATCAGGTTGAAAAGCTCCAATTTGCTGATGGGTCAACATTTAATCTCTCAACACAGGGAATAACGCTGCAACAAACCGATGCTGACGACACAGTCAACGGAACATCCTATAATGATGTCATTTACGGAAACGGCGGTCATGACACCATCAACGCCGGAGATGGAAATGATACTTTGATTGGCGGTATCGGCAATGATATCCTGAATGGAGGAAACGGCGATGATACCTACATTTACAATTTAGGTGATGGCTTTGATACTATTTCGGAATCAGGCGGTAATGATAAGATCGTCTTTGGCGAAGGGATTAGTCAAAACAATTTGTCATTTGAACAGATCGGAAATCACCTTAAAATTTCCATTAATGGAGAAGATAATAAAGGAATTCAGATTAATAATCAGTTTGATTCGGCCTCTAATAAAGTCGAAACCATAGAGTTCCATGACGGCAGCACGCTGGATATCAGTAATGCCGACCAACTGATACAGGCGATGAACAGCTTCAGTATCAGCAATTCGGCTTCGACAGATGCCTTGTCTAATCCGACACAGGATGTCAGTGACATGTACTCTCTGGCTGCCAGTCAGGATTTGACCAGAAAAGCAATCTAAAGGAGATATTTAAACGACAAAGCTCCGGCATAAATCTGCCGGAGTTTTGTTGTATTTTTTTAAAAAAAGTTATCCAAAATTTCTCATTCAGACATATTCTATCTTAAATAGACAAATTCGCTAACTTTTTGATATATACAGATAACATATTGCCGGAACAGCAAAAAAATATAATTTTTTTACTTACTTTTAAAACTTTTTAATAGAGAATAAAATTAGGTTAATCTCATTAAGAGAGAAATAAATGAATAATTATACCGAACCGCCCTTCTCTGGACTATTTTCTAGAGTGCCATCATCTTTAAAATATTTTGGTGTTCGTTTAGATTCGGTCAAATTAAAGTTTTTTTCTCTCGATTTTTTTCTGTTTCTCACGTTTTGTTATCTGCTTTTAAGTTACACTTTCAAAGGTGATAATTTAAATTTTTCTTTCTCTGGAGCTGCTTATGAATAAGATTAAACAAATCACGGAAAAATTATTTCCACCAGAACAAAAAGTGTTGAATATTTTCAAGATTACTTATCTGGTATTGTTTATCATTTCGTTACCAGAAATCTTCGTATATCATCATGGGGAGTTAGCTATAGGTTTCTGGATAACAATAGCTTGGTTAGCATCTTGGGCTGTTTTTATAGTTTTTATGCTTGCGTTGCCAATGTATTATAAAAGCAGAAAAAGAAATTTAGTTTTTATACCACTACTTGCCTTTTTAATATATTTATATTTTATTGCGATTGGAATGCATAAATATACCGCGGGTTTATTAGATCCAATCTTTTTCCTGCCAGCCCTTATTACTTTCATTCTTTGGAATAAAATGTCGGCAAACCCTGTCCGCAACCTTATAATATTTTTGGCTGTTCCTTTTTCTTTTGTAGCCTTTGATAAAATTGCTACTTTAGGATTTCAATTAAGTTGTCCTTTTACAACGCCTGAAGCTGAATACAATCCAATTTATCTGCCAAAGCGTTTTTTCCATGAAGAAAATGGAAAGCTTGCTCCTAATATTCAAGAGATTAATCAGATACCTTCTTTTCATGACTTGCCTGACGTACATCGAGAACATTCTATCCTTGTGTACGATACATGTGGTTGGGTAAAAGAAAAAATAGCAAAAGAGTTATTAAGAAAAGAAAATATTATCCTGTGTAAAATACGTAAAAGTAACTTAGACATACCAGATTATTTAAAACCTAAAAAATATTTAAATCCATTATCCTTATCTATAGTCATGATTGACAACGAAGGAACAAAAACAACAATAGCAAAATTATATTCAAAGCTTTTAATTAAAGGTTATGAAAATGGATGGCTACGCCAGCCATCACTAAGTTATTGCGGATATGGCAATATATTTATGACGAATAAAGTACAGTTCAAAAATGAATATGAAAAATATATTAAGTTGTCAAATGATGAAAAAAATTTGGAAATTGAGAATAAGCAGGATTAAATCGTGATCTAAAATATTTATTAAATTCATTTGGGTTGCTCGGGCGTTCATTTATGGTGGCTCTCGCAGTCATTTGTCCGGTTCTGTTTGATACCATAAAAAAACCGCCTTAGAGGCGGATTTTTTATGGTGCCGACAGAGAGACTCGAACTCCCGACCCACTGATTACAAATCGTTTGGATTTTCTTATTTTTATTGTGTATAATCAATTGGTTGTCATTATTTAGGAAGCCATTTTTCAGTCGAGCTACCACCGAGCTACCACAATAAAACAAGCTTAATACAATATATTCCAAGATATTTTACGATACAAACCTACGGACAATAAAAATTTTAATGACTTTTAAATATTGTGCCTCTAAGATGTTTTTTAAGTTATTTATACAAACAGGATATTAAATGTTAGAGAAAATTAGAAATCTTCTTCAGCAGGGTGAAGGTCTTAAAATAGAGTTTAAGGAAGCCCAAGGTGGAATGCCTAAGAGCGTATATGAAACCGTTTGTGCATTTTCTAACACCCAAGGCGGAGAAATTCTTTTGGGGGTTAGAGATAATGGAGAGGTTATTGGGATTGCTCCTAATCAAATATGCCAGCTTAAAAAGGATTTTGCGAACACAATTAACAATCCGGCTAAAAATCACCCACCGCTTTATTTATCTATTGAGCCGGTTGTTTTTGAGGGAAAACATATCCTTTACATTAATGTACCGGAAAGTGCAGAAGTTCATCGTTGCTGCAATAAGATTTTTGTGCGTAATGAAGACGGAGACTATGATATTACCTCTCAGCAGGCTCAGGTTGCCGCTTTATATTTAAGAAAACAAACTTCTTATTCTGAAAATCAGATATTTAAATATGCAAGGCTTGATGATTTGCGAGAAGATTTAATTGCGAAAGCTCGCAAAATGGCGGTTATCCGTGATGCGAACCATCCTTGGAAAGAGCTTGATGATTTGGAACTTTTGAAAAGTGCCTCTTTATACAAGCGAGATGTTCAGACTGGAGAAGAAGGAATAACGCTTGCTGGCTTATTACTTTTAGGAAAAGATGAAATCATTGCATCTGTACTGCCACATTTTAAAACCGATTTAATTATCAGGGTTAAAGATTCCAGCCGGTATGATGATCGTGATGATGTCCGAACAAATCTGATAGACAGTTATGACCGGATAATGGCTTTTGTTGCCAAACATCTGCCATCACCGTTTTATTTGGAGGGAACAGCGAGAATCGATATAAGGAATATTATTTTCCGAGAAATTGCTGTAAATTTACTGGTTCATAGAGAATATACTAATCATTATCCGGCTAAATTGGTTATTGAGAAAGAGCGGATTTTCACGGAAAACGGGAATAAGCCTTATATTCATGGCAATATAAATCCAGAGATGAATACGCCATATCCTAAGAATCCTACTATCGCTCGCTTTTTTAAAGAAATTGGTTTGGCGGATGAACTGGGTTCCGGTGTCCGCAAAATTACCCAATATGCTGAAGCTTATGCCGGTAGTCAGCCTGTACTGACAGATTCCGACATTTTTAGATTAGACTGGAAAACAAATCTGTTTCAAGATGTGAAAAGTCAGGAACAAGATACCATTATAATGGTTAGTAAACAAGCTAGTGAACAAGCTAGTGAACAAGCTAGTGAACAAGCTCTTCGAATTATAGCCTTTTGTGAAACACCAAAATCTTTATCTGAGATTATGACTTTTTCACAATATAAAAGTCGAGGATATTTTATGAATAAGGTATTAAAACCTTTGATAGAGGCAGGAGTTATTGAAAGTACAATCCCTAGTGCGCCTAATCATCCACAACAGAAATATAAAACGGTCACCAAACATAAATGATTATTAAAGAGGGACGCTACTCCAATTTAAGCATTGTCTGAGTAAACCTCTTTTTTGGTCTTCGCTTTGCTCAATACCTAGCTTTCGATATATTGCCTTAATTACAATAATAAACAAAATTTCGCATAAATTTGCGATATGAATCTCATTCTTAACTATATGGCCATATTTTTTGATTTTTTGGCAAGTAGGAGAGAGTTGATCAATATGTAATATAGTATTGCGGATTTCGCCAATATCTTCAGCTATTTCATCAAGAGTTTTGCTATCTCCTAAAATTCGCCTCAATTTTATCATTATCTCCTTATTAAAAACATCATCTTCAGGCAAAAGATTTTCGGCCAAAAAGTTTTTATAACGATTATTATAATTTCCGTCTTTTTTACTTTGCCATGCTCCAATCAAAGCAACTAAAATGCTATATTGTTGTAATCCGGCACCTGAATTATGGTATAATTTGTCCATGATAAAGGCGTTAACGAGGTCAAATTGTAAAACTTCTTCCCAATTTTTTAGAATTTCTGAAAATTTATCCTTTATATTTCTAAGACATACAGGAAGATGAGGCATTAGCGATACTTTTTCCTCATCACCCCTTTCTTTAAGACTAAAAGCATTTATTAATTGATATTCTTTATTTTCAGCTTTAAGGAAGCAGTAAAGAGAGTAAATTTTTTTAAATAAGAAAATCGAAAATAGTTTTTCAATATTATACTGTAGATGAATGTAATCACCAGCTGTTTTGTTATTTCCATTAATATGAAAAAAATAACATGGTTTTGATAGCATCATGTTTTTAGTTTTTTGGCGCAATTCTTCTACTAATTTAGTTTCATATTTGTTTCCATAAACAAACATAGCCATTGATAAATTAAAGGCATCTTTAAGACCTTGTTGGAGCTTAATAACTATGTTGTCATTAGTTGTGCAATCTATTTGTGGAGTATTATCCGCAATAAAATACTCGTTTGGATGACATACGCAAAAATTATTCAATTCTTCGAAATGGAAAGATAAATACCTTATCCTCAATTCCTCTTTATATCTTTGAACACAAGTGCAGGGGTTTGAGTTTGGTTTTCTTAATTTCCATTTTTCCATAAGATTAAAAAGTAAATTGAGTAAGCTCAGCATTCTGTTGGCATTATATTTAACGCGAGCCAAAGACCTATGCAAATGTTCAATATCAAGATTATTAATGTCGGTGATTTTTCTATTTCCTAAAACCGGCTTTATATAGAGCCGCCATAATTGCTCGTTGTTTTTCAAATATGTTTCTTTGTTTTCTTTGAGTTCCACATAATCTTTTTTGAAGACTTCCCAAAATTCCGCCAATGTATCAGCTTTTCTTAAAGAAGCTTTTTCCTCTTGGGGGTCTTTGCCATCGTGTATCATTAAAAAGAGTTTCGCGGCTTCTTCTCTGGCTTCCTTACAGCTAAAATTTTGGATATCGCCAAAAATATACCAGCGCTGAACAGCGTTTCTCCCACCCATGGCCGTTCGGTATTTAATTACAAATTTTTTCTGCCCATTTGGAATAACTTTTAGGGCAAAGCCTTTTACCATATCGTCCCAAATATAATAAATCTTATCTTTGATTTCAGCATTGTTTATGATTGAAGATGTTAAAACTGGCATCAAATTTCTCCATAAAATAAATTAACCTTTCGTTAATATTCTAGCTTATAGATGGTCGGAAGCAAGTTCTTTTTAAGTAAAATCAATAAGTTACAAGAAAAGACAGTTTAATCCATAAAAAAATGTTGATAAAATTACGTTGTAATAAGTCATTGAAATTTAATGATAATTTTGAGATGGTGGTAGCTCGGTGGTAGCTTGAATTATAAAAAGGGGATATAAAGTGCTATTTTTAAGCTGAATTTAATTAACTGAATAAAATAAAAACCCTTGGAAAACCAAGGGTTTGAAACTGGTGCCGATTGAGAGACTCGAACTCCCGACCCACTGATTACAAATCAGTAGCTCTACCAACTGAGCTAAATCGGCATAAAAAATCTAAATTTTCAAAATCAACTTCATACAAATAAATACAATAATTCTTAAATCGAGCTACCACGCTCTTTACTGTTAGCACCATTTAGCGATTCCAACATACAGCTCAAATTTAGTACATCATATTGTTTATAAAAGAAAATCATTTAAAATCAGTCCCTTATAAACATGACTTGTAACGATTACAAATCAGTAGCTCTACCAACTGAGCTATGTCGGCATTAACACGAGACTTTATATATTAAGGGTTTTCTCTTGTCAATAAAAATTAGCAGGAAGAAAAACTTTTTACGCGGCTTTGATTTTTGTCCGGCTTGAAGATTCACGACAAGAAATTATTAATAATAAATAGCAATATAAATTGATATTTAACTATTTTTATATCATATTACAAGGTAATGGTATTAGCGTGCCGGAAGTCCGGCCGAGTTTATGAAAGAAGTATATATGGCTTTTAAAACAAAACGTTTGATAAAAAAGGCGGTTTCCTGGGCCGGGCTGTTTTTCTTTGTAATCGCTGCGTATATGTTGTATTTGCAGCTTTCCAAATACAGCTGGGAAGACATTAAGGCAGCTTTGTTCAGTATTCCGGCGCGAAATTTGTGGTTGGCCTGCATCGCGTCGTTTTTGGGATATGTGGCGTTGTCGTCCTATGATTATCTGGCTCTTCGTTACATTAAACGCAAACTTTCTCCTCTGAAATGGATTTTTGCCGGTTTTATCGGGTTTTCAGTCAGCAACAATGCCGGGCATGCCATAGTCTCCGGCGGAACAATCCGTTATCGTCTGTATACGCGGTGGCGTTTTCACGGCGCTGAAATTGTAAGAATGGTTACGTTTTCCGGTTTTACGTATCTGGTCGCGTGTTTTTTTCTGATTATCATGGGATATTTTCTGACGCCGAACCATGCTTTTGGAGAAGGGTCGATTTCTAAAATGACGACGTTGGTCATTACGGTGATTTCCGCAGCAGGGTTGGTTCTTTATTTTGGGGCGACGCTGTTTTACCGGAAGCCGATTGTGATTAAGGAAATTGAGTTTGACATTCCTTCTTTTAAAATGGCGCTGGCGCAGGTGTTTATCGGCGGTGCGGACATTTTGATGGCGTCACTGGTTCTTTATTTTTCTCTGATACCTTTTGTTGACATTTCGTTTGACGTGTTTATCGGCGTATTTATCATTGCGCAGGTTTTGGGCGTTTTCAGTCAGGTTCCCGGCGGTTTGGGCGTGTTTGAAGGGCTGTTTATGTATATTATTCCCGGAGAGCATAACCAAGCCCTGTTGTTTGGCGCTTTAATTGCCTATCGCATCATTTATTATTTGATGCCGCTGGTTGTTTCCGGTATTATTCTGATTTTATACGAGAGTTATCTGCGGTTTGTCAAAAAACAGCGTCTGGAGAAGTTAAAAATCTTTCGGGCGGACAAGATTGATAAAATTAATCCGGTTTAGGGAATAAGAAAACCTTTTATGAGAAAACTCATAAAAGGTTTTCTTTTAATGGCAAGACTAGTCTAAGATCTTCAGATTTCCGGCAGCTATACGACCACGGTCATCATATGTTTCGAAATTGACTTTCTGGCCATCAGTAAGGTGGCGCAAACCTATTTTCTCGAGTTGGGTAATGTGGACAAAGACGTCTTTACTGCCACCCTCGGGAGAAATAAAGCCGTAACCTTTTCTGGTATTGAACCACTTTACTGTTCCTTTTGTCATTTTTTTATTCCTTATGTAGTTATTGTTCTAAGTAAGTTCATCGTCCAGGTCACGTTACAAATTTTAATTTAATGTTCACTGATGTCAACTATTGCAACGTGCGCGTGCAGACTCTGTGGATAAACTCAGCGATTTCAAGGTATTACTGATTGCCCAGAAAGTTGTTTATCTGATTGACAAGATAGTCGTTGAAACTTACCGGATCACTTGTCATATCTTGCAAATTTTCGAGTTTGCGATAGCCGAAACTGGCGCCGTCGTTAATCTGAACCAGGACGACTTCAAGAGGCTGCGTCAGGTTGTAGGTTTGAATAAAGTCGTTTTCCTGGTCGTTGGCGTAATTAATCAGAAAGATATTGTAGCGGTCGGCAAAATTGTTGTTGTAAACCTGTTCTATCATACTGATGGCTTGGGCACAGGTGTAACAGGGTTCGTTATTAAAAAATACGTAGATAATTGACTTGTCATAATTAGGGTTGGCTTCGTCAAAATATTCCTGCAACGGCTGAGAAAGGTAGCCGTCGGTATTTTCGACCTGGGCACGGGCCGGCAGGCTCAAGACCAGCAAACAAACGAAAAAGTAAATGTATCGCATTTTAAATCCCCTTAATGTCCGGACATTAAGGGAATTTCCTTAATTCCGGCGGTTATAACGGTGCGCAGGCTTTTTCCAACCACTGCTGCAGTTCAGGTTCCAATAAAGGTGAAATTTCTTCAAAAACGCGGCGGTGGTATTGATTGAGCCAAGCGGTTTCGTGGTGGTTTAATAAATATTTATTAATCAGCCGTTTATCAATGGGAACCAGAGTCAAAGGCTCAAATTTTAGCATCGGCAGGGGAAATTCCTCATTATCGGCATTAACAATGCAGGCCAGGTTTTCAATACGGATGCCATAAGCCCCTTCTTTGTAGTAACCGGGTTCAATGGAAGAAATCATACCGCTTTTCAACGGAATGCCGGTATTGCGGGCAGACAGGCTATGCGGGCCTTCGTGAACGTTCAGGAAACAGCCGACGCCGTGGCCGGTTCCATGATTGTAGTCTTTGCCGAAATTCCAAAGCTGGGCGTGGGCCAGGCCGTCCAAGGCGCAACCGGAAGCGTTTTCGGGAAAACAGGCGGATGCGACGGCGATGTGGGCTTTGAGCACCTGAGTGAAGCTGTCGGCAATTTCTTTTTCCGGAGAACCTATCGCGATTGTCCGGGTGATGTCGGTTGTTCCGTCGTAATATTGGGCTCCACTGTCCAGCAGAAGAACAGAATCGGCCGTCAGTTCGCGATTGGTTTGGGGTGTCGGCTGGTAGTGTACGATTGCTCCGTCAGGGCCGAAGGCGGCAATCGTTTCAAAACTGTTGGAATAAAAAAGTTCTTCGGCAGCGCGGAACTCGTGCAGTTTTCGGACAACATCCAGTTCATTGCAGCCCTGCCAGTTGTGTTCCAGCCAGTAAAGGAACTTTATGACGGCGACGGCATCCCGGCGGTGGGCGTTTTTGAAACCGGATATTTCTATCGGGTTTTTTACGGCTTTCCACAGTTGAATCGGGTCCGGTATGTTAGACATCCAAATCTTGTGATTTTTCATAATCGACTGAATTTGTCTGGGGGTCTGGTTGTAAGTCAGACCGATGTTAAGTCCCTTGTAGGCTGCCAGTTCTACTTCTATTTTTTTGAAGTCGTTGGTGAACAGGCTGACCTCTCCTGACTTGTCAACCAAGGCAAAGGCTCTGATAATCGGGGTGTCGGGCAGGCAGTCTGAACGCAGGTTAAGCAGCCAGGAAACGGCGTCGCATTCGCTGATGAAAAAAGCGTCTAATTTGCTTTTTTGCATAAATTCGGTCAGATATGAAATTTTCTCGTCCATGGAGATTCCGGCAAAGCGGATATCGTGTTCAAAAATTTCGCATTCCTTGGCAGAAAGGCGGGAGCCCAAAAGCCGGCGGCCGTCTTCGACAAAAGTATGCCTTTTTAGCGAGCGGTTCCAGTAATCGACTTCGCTGACGGAATGACACCAGGGATCATAGGCAATCGTGCACGGTTCGGCAAGGTTGTTTTGCATCCAGGTGGCGAGGCTTTCACGGGTGCAGACGACGGCGATATCGGAGGCGTCAACCTCCATTTGCGCCTGAAGCTCATATCTGCCGTCCACGAAGAGAAACGCCTTATCGCGAAAAACAATCATATTGCCCGCGGAACCGCTGAAACCGCAAAGTTCCCGGACTTTGTTTTCTTCCGGCAGAATGTCTTGCCCCAGAAACATATTGTTGCGGGTGACGATGTAAGCGTCCAGGTTAAATTTTATCAGTGCTTTTTGAAGTTCGGCAAGTGTCATGTTTTTAATCTTTCATCATAAGGGCGGCACGCCAGTTGTCCAACGCGTATAATTCAATAAGTTTGAGCCCGTTTTGCTGATATGCCGATATAATCCAATCCGCCTGGTCTTCAACAAATCCGGACAAAACGGCATAACCGCCGGAAGCCAGCGATGCGGCCAGGTCCGGCGCCATGTCCAAAAGCGGACGGGCAAGGATATTGGCCAAAATCAGTTGATAGGGGGCGTTTTGTTTAACGATTCCGGCATGAAAACCGTCGCTGACTTCGGCAGTTATGAGATGGTCGACGCTGTTGTTTTGTGCGTTTTGGCGAGTGACCCAAACGGCTTCTTCATCAATGTCGACGGCCGTGACCGCACATTTTTCTCCCCACAGTTTTGCTGCGGCAAGGGAAAGAATGCCGGAGCCGGTGCCGACATCCAAAATATTGTCTGCGGTAAAGCCTTGATGATACAGCCTGCTGAGCGCCTTGATACAGGAGCGGGTGGTCTGGTGGTCAGAGCCGAAAGCCGTTGCGGCATATATTTGGACGGGTATCAACGAAGTTTGGGGACAAGAGGTTTCGTGAATGCCGTAAAACATAAAGTCTTCTGTTTCAAAAGGGGCAAATTTGATGACATAATCTTTTAGCCAATTGGAACTTTCCAGAAAAGTGACTTCGTATGGCGGCAGATTGATTGCTGCGGCGTGTGCGGCTTCGACCATAGCTTTTTCGTCGAACGTTCCGCTTTGGTACCCGACATATTCATCGTTGCCGTCGTCGTCATAATTGCAGGCGGTCACTTCAAAATATTGCTCAAGAAAGTTCTCCAGAGTTTCGTTGTCCGGAGCGGCAGGACGAAAGGTCACCTGCCAGCAGCTGCTCATCATTTCAGAATTATCCTCTTGGTTATAAACATTTATTTACTAAAGCGAGTTTATAGTATAATAATTAAAAATAAATTTAATTTATGAAGAGAATGCCAAATGAGAAAGTTGTGTATGCTGTTAACGTTGTCAATGCTTGCGGGCTGCGTCTATGCCGGAGATATAAGCATCTGGGATTCCCGTAAAAACTTTTTTGACATTTTAAACGGCTATAAAATCAGTTTTTACGACAATGAGCCCAAGCTGCTCAAGAGTGAGTTTATTGACGAGAAAAACTTTAAACTCAACGAATCCATGACGGCATACAAAGGGTATTCGGTACTTAACAACAAAGTTTACCGTAAGGACTTTTACAGTCAGATTTATGTCCGGCCGAACGTTGACGGGGCCTTAAACAGCGCTTCCATTCCGCACAAGTTTATAACTACCGAAAAATACAAGCTCATCGGCGACGTGTACATCGGCGATACGTATTATCGTCTGATTCCCAGCGAATTGGAGAACTTTGTTTTTCTCATCGACGAAAAGGGATATTTCTATAAGAAAATGGGCGAAATAAAAGGGGACAACCTGGTGCTGCTTAATTCGCTGTTTTATCCTTATCCGGAAAACCTGCATATGGTTAACGTGCGTACCTCAAAAAGCGAACAGACCAAACCGGTTCAGGGTTTTGACCTGAAGTACGACGGTGTCCGTCTTGACCGCATTTGGTTCACGTATCTTCAGTTTAACGATGAAAACGGACAGCGGGGAACGTTTGAAAATATGAGCTTTCCCATTAATTCGGGCCTGATTGACATCAACGGCATCGGATTCCGCGTTATCAGCGCCGACAACAACAAGCTGGAATATATGGTTCTTAAAGACAATCAGTCGACTCCGGCGGGGAACTGACGTAAAAGGCGGCAGGGGTTCCTGAGCCGGTTTGTTTCGTGTTGCGTTTTTTGCTAAAAAAATCTTGCGAATGCGGCGATGTTGTTGTATAACTCACCCGAGTTTATAGTTTTGAAGGAGTTAATACAATGTCTGGACACTCCCAGTTTAAGAACATTATGTATCGTAAAGGCGCTCAGGACGCCAAAAAAGCCAAGATTTTTGCAAAACTGGCCCGTGATATTACCATTGCTGCCAAGAGCGGCCTTCCGGAACCTGACAAAAATCCGCGTTTGCGTTTGGCCATTCAGGCTGCCCGTGCCGAAAGTATGCCAAAAGACAATATTGAGCGGGCAATTGCGAAAGCCAGCACGGACAAGGGCGGCGACGATTTTGTATCTGCACGTTATGAAGGTTTTGGTCCGGGAAAAGTCGCGATTATCGTAGAGGCTTTGACGGACAATAAAAACCGTACGGCGGGAAATGTACGCACGGTTTTCGGAAAACGCGGCGGTGTTATGGGCGAGAGCGGTTCCGTTGCCTTTAATTTTGAGCGTATCGGCTTTATTCAGTATCCGTTGGCTGCCGCCGATGCCGACAAGATGTTTGAGGCTGCTTTGGAAGCCGGTGCCAATGACGTGGTTTCCGATGAAGAAAATCATGAAATCGAGACGGTTCCCGATGATTTGAGTACGGTCACCGAGGCTTTGGAAAAACAGTTCGGTACGCCGTCCGCTTCCCGTCTTGACTGGAAAGCCATGGTTAAAACGCCGATTAACGATTTGGAAACGGCTCAAAAGTTTTTTGATTTTGTCGATGCGTTAGAGGATGACGACGACGTTCAACGCGTTTATCATAATGCCGAAATTTCCGATGAAATCATGCAACAGCTGAATCCTGAGGAATAGTATCGGTTTTAGGGTGACGTTAATCCGCTGTGAGAGTATAACTGTTACAGCGGATTTTTTTATGAGGAGCAAAAATGGTCAGAATCTTGGGACTGGATCCGAGTCTGTCGTCAACAGGGTGGGGGATTATTGAAGTTGAAAACAACCGGATGCGTTATGTGGCGGACGGTTTTATTCCCACCGACACCAAGCTGCCGCTGCCGGAACGCCTGGCAATGATTCTGCATACGCTGGAAAACGTCATTGAGCTTTACAAGCCGGACGAAGCTGCGATTGAACAGGTTTTTCTGAATTCTAACCCGACGTCGACGATTAAATTGGGTATGGCGCGCGGGGTGGTGATTATGACGCCGGCGCTTTATAACATTCCGGTTACCGAATATGAACCGAACAAAATTAAAAAAGCGGTCGTCGGTGTGGGCAAAGCGGAAAAGACTCAGGTTGAAACGATGGTTAAAATATTGCTTCCGGGGTGCAAACCGAAGAACAACGACGCCTCTGACGCTTTGGCGATTGCCATTTGTCACAATTCTTTCAGAACAATGAGGAAATAAATTATGCGGGAACAGATTATTTCTGCGGTTAAGACATTATTGGCGGCAGACAACACGGGGCACGGATATGAACATGTGGAAAGAGTGTATGAGCTTGCACTGCGTATGGCCGTGGAGGAAAAAGCCGATGAGGAGATTGTCGGTTTGGCGGCACTGCTTCATGATGTTGACGACTATAAATTGTTTGGTGCGGAAAGCGCCGCAGAGCTGAGCAATGCGAAAAAAATAATGGCGGCGGCGAAAGTGACGGCAGAACGTCAGGAAAAAGTGTGCGATATTATTCGTAACATGGGGTATAACAAATCGCTGCAGGGAATTCGTCCGCGTTGTCTCGAGGGACGGATTGTTTCCGATGCGGATATGTTGGACGCTATCGGGGCGATGGGAACGATACGGTGCTTGGCGTATGCTCTGGCGCGGTGTGATACGCCTATTTTTGACAAAGATATATGGCCGGAGGTTAATCTGACGGCACAAGAATACAAAATGCCCAACCGAAAATCGGACAATTTCATTAATCATTTTTTTGAAAAGCTTTTAAAGCTCAAAGATATGATGATGACCGAATCCGGACGCAAAGAGGCGGAAATAAGGCATCAGTTTATGGTTGGCTTTTTGCAGGAGTTTTTCAGGGAACAGGGATGCGAAGAATGGATTGCTTACCTGGAGCGCTACGGAATGAATAACTCTGCAGCATAAATTAATAGACAAAAATGATTTGATATGTTAAGCAGGTAGTATTCAAATTTATATTACTTACTTAATTATCAACATATTATGGAAACAAAAAAGTTTTCTTCTCTGGAAAGCAAGGCTTTGCAGTGGAAACGCGGTTTTTTGGAACTGTTTGAACAAGATTTTAAGGTTGATTTGGAAAAGCACCGGGATGACGTCAGCTATGTCGAAATTTTTACGGCGTACGGCGGAAGTGCTCCTTTGCAGTCGTATGCGGCCGGCATTTTTATGATGATGCATGTCGAGTGGCCGGAACTGACAAGGGAAGACAAAAAGGCATTGGCGGAGATTGAGGGTTGGGAACAGGCGAGAGCTTGGGGTTTCAGACTTTTAGGCTACCGCACAAAACATCGCTCTCGTTTTTTCTACCGTTTGACGGGGGGCGACGAATCGATGCTTGTGGTAGAGCATAACTTTGACGATTGTCCGATTTTTGAAATCTGGCTGCTTAACAAAGACGTGGAATTCAGATGTGACGCGCAAATATTTACGGATTATGACGGTATTTTTACCATTCATCCCGTCAAGTCTTTGAATGAAGCGAAAAAGAGGTATCCCGAGCTGTCAACATGGATTGCGCAGGGAAAGGTTAAACCTTTAAGTGATTTTATGAACCTTACTTTTAATTCTGCAGATTATGGAAATCGTTAAGAAAATCGAAATGCATTTTCAGGAATGGTTCAAGGAAATGCGTCGGGCCATTTTGGAGGTTAATTCTCATGTGGTGCCGGAAGACCGGGAGCTTTCGTTGACGGAGCTGTTTCGCAAATACAGAGAAAGCATACCGTTGGAAACTTTTCGTCTCGACAGCTTTCACTACCCTGAAGAAAACGACCATGCCGATTATGGCGACGAAGAAAATTTCATAACAAATCTGCCCGGCTATGTTGGCGCTCATGAGTTCGGAACGGCGTTTATGTGTTACTTTCCGATGATTGCCGCAGAAACGGAATTGTGGGAAAAAATGTGTTATCTTGCATCTGATTGTTTGCGGGTATGTATGATTTTTCATCAGACCAAACGGGAATATCCGCTGGCGGAAGTATGGTTGAAAAATGATTATTTCGATTTGCCTTTTGAGGTATCGTTATATGCCAACAGGGAAGGGATTATTCTGGTGCGGCTGGTTCGCGATTTTGCTGAACAGCCGTTGTTAAAAGACTATTTGGAGCAAGATCCGATTTATCTTCGCGAGAGTTGCGATTTGCCTCTTTTTTTGACGGAATTGATTGAAAGATGTCGATAGACAGTAAAAACCCCGGATGTTTAGTCCGGGGTTTTTCTTTTTTAGCCAAACGGCGTGGTGGCGTCAGTCCAACATTTAGAAGGCATTATCATTCCACCGGGACCGGTTCCTCCGGTTGCTTCTTTGCAATCGTATACTCCGGCCGGGCAGCAGTAGACGCGTCCGTTACAGGTAAGGTCGTGCATCGGAGGCTGACAATGCGATGCGGAAATACAAGAGTTGCCTGATTGCGTATATCCGATGTCGCATCTCCATCCGCTATTGATGGTGTGACTTCCGGAACCTGTCTCTTATACACATCTCCGAGCCCACGAGACTACGCTGCA
>OWIM01000381.1_pt1 | contig 24521 bp, 20 predicted proteins | sample 1732751 | NCBI WGS metagenome assembly OWIM01 (sample SAMN05065749, study PRJEB22554) | human gut metagenome | biome: ENVO:2100002; feature: ENVO:00000062; material: ENVO:00002003 | host: Homo sapiens | place: USA
ATGCTCCGGGAGTTCGTGGATTTTGCCAATGTATTTCACTAACTCTCAATTTACTCTGCCAGTTCTTCCCACTGTTCATATAATTTTTCCAGCTGCTCCTGGCAGGCGGCCTGCTCTTTGGACAGTTCCTGCAATTTTGCCACCTGGGTGCCGATGGCGGGATCGGACATTTCGGTGTCGATCTCGGAGATGCGGGCTTCCAGCTCGGCAATCTGTTCTTCGCATTTTTTCAGGTCGTTTTCTTTCTTGCGGAGTCTCGCCTGTTCTTCCTTCTGGGCTTTCCAGTCCAATTTGACTTCGGATTCTGCAACCTTAGCGGCAACTGTGTTATCTGCGTCAGCACTCTGTGGAACACTGGCTTCTATTGCAGCCATCACGGTGTCGTGCTTTTCGAGATAATAGTCATAATTTCCAACATAATTTACGAATTGTCCCTCTGTCAGATCCAGGATCCTGTGGGCGGTACGGTTGATAAAGTAACGGTCATGGGAGACATACAATATCGTTCCTTCGTAACCGTTCAGGGCATCCTCCAGAATCTCCTTGGACATGATATCTAAGTGGTTCGTCGGCTCATCCAGGATGAGGAAGTTTGCGTTGGAGAGTACCAGCTTGGCGAGAGATACACGACCGCGCTCGCCGCCACTCAGATCACTGATACGCTTGAAAACATCCTCCCCGGTGAAGAGGAAAGCCGCCAGCACATTGCGGATCTGGGTATTGTTCAGGTAGGGATAATCGTCGGAGATCTCTTCGAACAATGTCTTGTCACTGTGCAGGACATGATGCTCCTGATCGTAATAGCCGATCTCCACATTGGAACCTAATCGGAAGGTACCCTGATCTGCAGGAACGAGACCGTTTAAGATCTTAAGCAGAGTGGTCTTGCCGCTACCGTTGTCACCGATGATCGCCACATGTTCGCCGCGTTTGATTTCGAAATTGACATCCGTGAAGAGCTTATGGGAATCAAAGCTTTTGGCCAGATGCTCCACAGTCAGCACATCATTGCCACTTAAGATCCGGGGCATCAGTGTCAGCTTCATATCCGTGCGGACCTCGGAGGGTTTTTCGATGACCTCGATCTTGTCCAGCATTTTCTCACGGCTTTCCGCCCGTTTGATGGACTTTTCCCGGTTGAAGGATTTTAATTTTTCGATGACCTCTTCCTGATGTTTGATCTCACGCTGCTGGTTCATATAGGCATTCCAGGCAGCAACGCGCAGCTGTTCCTTTTTTACGGCATAATCGGAGTAATTGCCCATAAAGGTTGTAGCCTTGGACTGGTCGATCTCGATGACTTTCCCGGCGATCCGGTCCAGAAAATACCGGTCGTGGGAGACGATGAGAACGGCTCCCTTGTAATTCAACAGATAAGTCTCCAGCCAGGCGATGGAATTCATATCTAAGTGGTTCGTCGGCTCGTCCAGGATGATGAGATCAGGGTTCTGTAACAGAAGCCGTCCTAACGCCACACGGGTCTTCTGACCGCCGGAGAGTGTGGCAACCGGCTTGGAGAATTCATCTTCGGTAAATCCCAGTCCCTTTAACACACCGACCAGCTCACTGCGGTAGAGATAGCCGCCGCCGGTCTCGAAAGCATGGGTGAGAGAGGTGTACTGCTTCATAAGGTCTTCCAGCGCATCTCCTTCGGCATGCTTCATATTGTTTTCGCATTCCCGGATCTTTTCCTCCAGGCGCAGCAGATCCGCCTTGACAGATAACAGTTCCTCGTAAATGGTGTGAGAGGTGTCCACAGTGCTGTTCTGTGCAAGGTATCCCAGGGTCTTGTCCCTCGCCAGAACCACCTGCCCGTCATCGGGAGTCATTTCCCCTACGATGATGCGGAGCAGTGTCGTTTTCCCGGCACCGTTGATGCCCACGATGGCAGCTTTTTCATGATCCTCTATATGAAAAGAGACATTTTTCAATACCTGATTTTCTACAAATGCTTTTGAAATATTCTGACAAGATAATATCATGGTAGTAAGTATCCTTTATTTCCAGCCCACGGAGACCGGGCTTTTTAAATTTTATTGTAACGAAAAGAAGAAAACCTGTCAATTCATTGACAAGTTTTTAACATATGGTGTATACTAAAAAAAACGGAGGTGAAAGTATTGGAAGTAAAAGAAATTTCACAGGCTGTGATTGGCAGACTGCCCAGATACTTTCGATATTTGGGGGAATTGAAGGATGAAGGTGTGGAACGCATCTCTTCGCAGGAACTTTCCGGACTGATGAAGGTGACCGCATCCCAGATACGTCAGGATTTTAATAATTTCGGCGGTTTCGGCCAGCAGGGCTATGGATATAATGTAGAATCTCTGTATCGTGAGATCGGTAAGATCTTAGGACTGGATAAGCAGCATAATTTCGTCATCATTGGAGCCGGCAATCTGGGAAGAGCGCTGGGCAATTATATGAACTTCGAGCGTCGTGGATTTATCTTCAAGGGAATGTTCGATGCGAACCCGGAACTAGTGGGTAAGGATGTCCGCGGTGTGAAGGTCATGCCCATGGATCAGCTGGAATCCTTTATCCGGGAGAAGGACATCGATATCGCTGTACTGACGATTCCCAAGACCAGTGCTGTGGAAGTGGCAGATAAGCTGGTGGCTAACGGGATCCGTGCTATCTGGAATTTCGCTCATGTGGATCTGAATGTTCCCGAGGGAATTCAGGTGGAGAACGTGCATCTGTCCGACAGCTTAATGAAGCTATCCTATAATATTAACCGTTACAGTTCAGACATGAAATAAGCAAGCGTATGATTGCTTATTTCATAGGCGGAGTGTCTGAAAATGAATAAAAGGAAAAGTCGCAAGGCGATGACGGATGCGAAGCAGCCGCTTTTATGAATTTCAGCGCACCGAGAAATAATACAACATGAAGTAAGGCATCAAAGGAGTGATATTATGGGCAACGGTAACGCAGAAGAAAATGCACAGGACCGACAGGCTGCTTTCAAAAATGCATTGACGGGAAAGCATCTGCCCGTACTCACCCTGGATAATAAATGGTATCGGTTGTTGAATAAGACCGGTTCCGTTCCGCTAAAAGAAACGGAAGATGCCCTGAATCAGCTGTTGAAACGACAAGGTAAGCTCAATACCGAGTCGAAGGATATCCGGAATCTGAAAAAGAAGCTGATGAAAGAAATCGTTCCTATGGTGGATGAGGCGGAACAGCAGGGCGAAAACAGTAAGCTGAACAAACAGATCGAGGATCATAAGCGCCTGATCGAGGAATGCAATGAGAAGCTGGAAGCATACGAAGATGAGTTAAAAGATATCCCCAGAGAGATCGAAAGAATAAATCTTCAGCTTATGATGTTTACTATGGACTGCTGCTATGATATTATGAAGGATAATGACAAACAGATCAAAGAGACTGCGGAGTGGGTGGGTGCGATCCGTATCGAACTGAAAAAACGTCTGATCGAAAAACAGCAGATGGAACAGCAGAATCAGGAGATCTACAACTACATGCATGATATTTTTGGTGCAGAAGTGGTCAATCTGTTTGACATGAAATATAATCCGGAGCAAAAATAGTATGAGATATCTGGTAACTGCACAGGAAATGAAGCAATACGATAAAAATACCATAGAGTACCTCGGCATCCCGGGGCCGGTTCTGATGGAAAGAGCGGCTCTGGCTGCGGAGGATTTTCTGAAAGAGCGCTTTGATGCCGTGAAGGAACGGACAAAAGTGCTCATTTTTGCTGGTATGGGAAATAACGGAGGAGACGGTCTGGCTTTGGCGAGACTTCTTGCGGCGGACGGTTATACGGTAGCGGTACGACTTGTGGGAGATCCGGAGAAAGCCACAGAGCAATGGAAGAGCCAGTGGCAGACCCTGCAACATTTTCCGGTGAAGACAGACAGTAATACGCAGGCAGATGAATATAATGTGATTGTAGATGCCTTGTTCGGTGTAGGATTGAGCCGCCCGGTGGAAGGCATCTATGCGGAAGCCGTAGAAGAGATGAATGTGGCGGAAGGATTTAAGCTGGCACTGGATGTTCCCAGTGGGATCTGCTCGGACACCGGACGGGTGCTTGGTTGTGCTTTCCTGGCAGATGCAACGATTACTTTTGGTTTCTGCAAGAGAGGCCTTGTAATGTATCCGGGAACCGATTATGCCGGGCAGGTACACATTGCAAATGTGGGGATCGGACCGGAGAGCTTTCTGGGACAGAGCCCGGAGATGTATACTTATGACAGCTGTGAACAGCATCTGCCGGACAGAACATCCTCCGGGAATAAGGGAACCTTCGGCAAAGCTTTGCTGGTGGCTGGGAGCAACGGCATGGCCGGAGCAGCAATCCTGGCGGCAAGAGCGGCGTATCGTACCGGAGCCGGTATGGTAAAAGTAATCACCGCAGAGGAGAACCGGCAGATCTTACAGCAGGGAATTCCGGAGGCTTTGTACGGATCCTGCAGACAGCTGTCCGAGAGCATGGAATGGGCGGATGTTATTGCTGTCGGTCCCGGCATCGGCAGAGAGGAACAGGCACGGGAATGCCTGAAAAAAGTAGTGGAAAAGAGCAGAAAACCATTAGTGATGGATGCGGATGCACTGAATCTTCTGGCGGAAGAAAACGGTAAGGAATTGGCAGAGAAGCTGCGTACCCAGGGGGCAGAAGGCAGAATTATCATTCTGACTCCACATGTGGGAGAATTGTCCAGACTGCTTGCGAAGACCATCCCGGAATGCAAGAAGGAGCTTCCGGAGTGTGGCAGAGAACTGGCAGAACGGTTTCACGGTGTGGCGGTTGCCAAGGATGCAAGAACGATTGTATGTAAAGAACAGGGAGAATTTTATCTGAATACTACAGGCAACAGCGGTATGGCCACTGCGGGCAGCGGAGATGTCCTGACGGGTGTGATCCTGGGACTTTTAGCTCAGGGTATGAATGCAAGTGATGCAGCTGTGAACGGTGTGTATCTCCATGGCAGAGCCGGTGAGCTGGCGGCAAAGCTCCATACGGAGTATGGGGTAATGGCGGGAGATATTGCGGATTGCCTGATGAAAGACTATGATGAGAAAGAAAGTGTGAAGAAATGATAAGCAAACTACAGGAAAAGATGAATTCCTACCAACGGGTATGGGCGGAAATAGATCTGGATGCCATTTGGGAGAATATGATCCATATGAAGGAAAATATTGCCCCGGAGACGAAGATACTGGCGGTCATAAAGACGGACGGTTACGGACACGGCGGTGTTCCCATTGCCAGAATGCTGGAGGATGTGGATTTTATGTTCGGCTATGCGGCAGCTACCTACGAGGAGGCACATGTCCTCAGGGAAGCCGGTGTGAAGAAACCGATCCTGATCCTGGGATATACTTTTCCTTATTGTTATGAGGAAATGATCCGGGAAGAGATCCGCCCGGCAGTGTATCGCAGGGATACCGTGGAAGAACTGGCAGAGGCCGCAGCAAAGGCCGGTAAGAAAGCCAAAGTGCATATCAAAGTGGATACCGGCATGGGAAGGATCGGTATCACTCCGGATGACGAAGGGCTGGATTTTGTAAAATTTGTCATGGAACATCCCGGACTGGAAGTGGAAGGTATCTTTACCCACTTTGCAAAATCGGATGAAGCGGATAAGACTTCTGCCAACCATCAGCTGGAACTGTTTCAGAATTTTATTGATAGAATACAGTCGGAACTGGGACTGGAGATTCCGGTAAAGCATTGTTCCAACAGTGCGGCGATTCTGGAAATGCCCCAGGCCAACATGGATATGGTACGGGCGGGAATCACGACCTACGGTTTATATCCTTCCGAAGAAGTAAGTAAGGATATTGTACCTCTGCGGGCTGCAATGTCTCTCTACAGTCATATCATTTACTGCAAGACGATCCATGCGGGGCAGAGTGTCAGCTACGGTGGATTGTTTACCGCAACAAAAGATACCAGAGTAGCCACCATCCCTGTAGGATATGGAGACGGGTATCCCAGAAGCCTGTCGGGAAAAGGCTACGTGCTGATCCACGGGAAAAAGGCCCCCATCCTCGGAAGGGTCTGCATGGATCAGTTCATGGTGGATATTTCCGGAATTCCCGGAGCCATGGAGGGCGATAAGGTGACGCTCCTTGGCGCGGATGGTCAGGAGCGGATCACGGCGGAAGAACTGGGAGAACTTTCCGGCAGATTCAATTATGAGTTTGTCTGCACACTGGGAAAACGAATTCCCAGAGTCTACCGTCGAAATGGTGAGATCACAGAAGTAAAAGATTATTTTGAAAATTTCTGACGGATCTAAAGTGTTCGTATAACTCCGGAAGAATCGGCAATACTTATGTTAAATCGCTGATGAAGGAGTAGAAATGAGAAGAGGAGATATCTATTACGCAGATTTGAGACCGGTCATCGGCTCGGAGCAGGGCGGCATCCGGCCGGTGCTGATCATCCAGAACGATGTGGGGAACAAACACAGTCCCACCGTGATCTGCGCTGCAATCACCTCAAAGATGAACAAGGCGAAGCTGCCTACGCATATTGAACTGAATGCCCGCCGCTACGATATGGATAAAGATTCCGTAGTGCTGCTGGAACAGTTGCGCACCATCGATAAAAAGAGGCTGAAAGATAAGGTATGCCATCTGGACGGAGACATTATGCGGAGAGTGAACCGGGCACTGAAAGTCAGCCTGGAGCTGGATACATAGCCCGATGCATAGTGTATCCGAAAATAGGATAAAATACGAAAGGATGAAATAAAATATGGACATGAGTGGGCCTGTGGCCATTTTTCTCTTTTTCCTGCTGTTGCTGGTGGATATGTTTTTCTATGGATTTGATGCCGCCATCGACAATCTGAATGAAAAGGAGATCCTACATAAAGCAGAGGAAGAAAAGGATCGCCGGTCCATGCGGCTGAGTGAAATGATCAGCCGTCCGGGGATCTATATCAATACGGTACAGCTGGTTATTACGCTGATCAATATTTTAATGGGAGCTTTTTATCTGAATATCTGGCTGCAGACCATTGACAAGGGACTTCATGTGATCAATGTGGGAGGCATGTCTCTGGAGAATGTGCCTACGGGAGTGCTTTCAGGGATTGCCACGGTATTGTCTTTTATTGCCATGATCTATATCCTGTTGACTTTCGGTGTGCTGATTCCCCGGAAAATGGCATCCAGACAGCCGGAGAAGTGGGCGTATGCCTGTATTGACCCGATTTATATTATCACCAGACTGCTGGCACCCCTGACGGGGCTGGTGAATCTGACAGCCAAGGGAATCCTGTTCCTCTTCGGTGTCCGCAACAATACGGATGAAAATGATGTGACCGAGGAAGAGATCATCAATATGGTGCAGGAAGGTCATGAGCAGGGTGTCATTCAGGCCAGTGAGGCGGAGATGATCTCCAACATTTTCGAATACGGAGACAAGGAAGCCCAGGATATCATGACACATCGTGGAAGTATCGTGGCCATTGATGGTGAGACGAAACTGAAAGATGCCATTGCTTCCATGCTGGGAGGCAAGAACAGCCGTTACCCTGTGTATGAGGAGAATATTGATCATATCATCGGTATCCTGCATCTGAAGGATGCCATGCGGTTCCATATCAGTGATGACAAGCTGGACCTGCCTATCGCAAAACTGGACGGGCTGCTCAGAGAGCCTTATTTTGTGCCGCAGACGAAAAATATCGATGAACTGTTCAAGGAAATGCAGTCCCAGAAGCTGCAGATGGCCATTGTGGTAGACGAATACGGACAGACCGACGGACTGATCGCCATGGAGGATATTCTGGAGGAGATCGTCGGCAATATCATGGATGAGTATGATGAGGATCAGGAATACATCAAGAACCGTGGCAAGGGCGAATATGTCATGGAAGGCAAGACTCCATTAAAGGAAGTGGAAGAGCTTCTGGGTATTACCTTCGACGAGGAAGAATTCGAGACTTTGAACGGTTTCCTGATCTCCAGACTGGACCGGATCCCGGAACCGGACGAGCAGTTCGATGTGGACTATAAGGGATACAACTTTAAAATCCTTTCCGTGGTCAAAAAAATGATAGGAAGTGTGTTGGTCCGGAAGCTTCCGGAGGAAAAAACACCGCAGAATGCAGAAGACGGACAATCAGTGCTTGAAGAAGAAAGAAAATAATGCTATGATAGAAAGAGCGTTATTGCGTAAAGACTACGCATACAAAGAGAAAGAAACTTTAAGTTCAAAGGAGTAACAAAAATGTCAGGACATTCCAAATTTGCTAATATTAAGCATAAAAAAGAAAAGAACGATGCTGCAAAGGGTAAGATTTTTACCATTATCGGCCGTGAGATCGCAGTCGCTGTAAAAGAGGGCGGTCCCGATCCCGCCAACAATTTCAAACTGGCAACCGTTATTGCCAAGGCAAAAGCCAACAACATGCCCAACGATACCATCGAGCGCGGTATCAAGAAGGCAGCCGGAGATGTGGGCAATGTAAACTATAAGTATGTGACTTACGAAGGTTACGGCCCCAACGGTATCGCCATCATCGTAGATGCACTTACCGACAACACCAACCGTACCGCTGCCAACGTAAGAAGCGCATTTACCAAGGGACAGGGTAATGTAGGTACTCCCGGATGTGTATCCTTTATGTTCGATAAGAAGGGACAGATCATCGTGGACAAGGAAGAATGTGATATGGAAGCGGACGATCTGATGATGATCGCTCTGGATGCCGGAGCGGAAGATTTCTCCGAAGAGGATGACAGCTTCGAAATCCTGACTGATCCCGATAACTTCGAAGAGGTACGCAAGGCTCTGGAAGATGCCGGAATTCCCATGATCAGTGCAGAAGTTACCATGATTCCCCAGAATTATGTAACACTGACCGATGAGACTGCAGTGAAGAACTTACAGAGAACCCTGGATCTGCTGGAAGATGATGATGACGTTCAGGCAGTATATCATAACTGGGACGAATAAATTGAAAGGTTAGGGGTAACAGCATGGAGAAACTTGCAATTGTAGTTCCTTGTTATAATGAAGAAGAGGTGTTAAAGATTGCTTCCGAGGCACTGAGGGGTGTGCTGGATGATCTGATCCATAAGGGAAAGATCGCGGAAGACAGTTTTATTCTGTTTGTAAATGATGGCAGTAAGGATCGTACCTGGGAGCTGATCGAAGAAGAGCATCAGGCACATCCGGTGCAGGTATGCGGTGTAAAGCTGGCCGGCAATGTGGGACATCAGTTCGCACTGACTGCCGGACTAATCACTGCCATGGATCTGTCTGATGTGACGGTTTCCATTGATGCAGATCTGCAGGATGATGTAGCTGTGATCGAGGAAATGATCGATAAGTTCCACAACGGCTGTGATATCGTATACGGTGTCCGTAAGGAGCGTAAGACCGATACTTTCTTCAAACGTACCACGGCGCAGGGATTTTATAAAGTCATGGAAATGATGGGGGTCAAGACTGTTTACAATCATGCGGATTTCCGACTAATGTCCAAGCGCGCGGTAGAACAGTTCTCCAAGTATCAGGAGACCAATCTGTTCTTAAGAGGTATGATGCCTTTGATCGGTTATCAGACGGACTGTGTATACTATGACCGTAAGGAAAGAGTGGCCGGTGAGTCCAAGTATCCTCTGAAGAAGATGCTTGCACTGGCATTCAACGGTATTTCTTCCTTCAGTGTGAAGCCTATCAGTATGATCCTGGGTGCCGGTATGATCATTGTGGCCTTAAGCGTTCTGGCTGCTATTTATGCGCTGATCTCTTATTGTACCGGACACGTGGTACCGGGCTGGACTTCCCTGATCCTGTCCATCTGGTTCCTGGGCGGTATTCAGTTGATGGCCATCGGACTGGTGGGCCAGTATATCGGCAAGATTTACATTGAGGTAAAACATCGTCCCAGATATAACATCGAAAAGGTACTGAAATAATGAATTATAAAAAAGGCATTTTAAGTGTTATATTGTGGTTCATTTATGCATTGACAGCGGGAACCGTACTGGTGGGCACGACAATGGTCATGCTCCTGCCGGAAGGTGGTTCCCGCCCAATCGGCCTTGTTATCGCAGGTGTATGGCTTGCGATGACAGGGCTGGTTGTTTTTCTGTTACATAGATTTCTGTGGGTAAAATGGGCACAAAACGGTGAAGGCTCAGGGCAGGTGAAACTGATTATCGAGGGACTGGCTGTAGTAGCTCTGATTGCTGTGGGAATCACACTTCGTGTAAGAGAGAGTATGCAGTACGATATCTCCGGGGCGGCCGGTAACATCTGGTTCGATGCGGTGAAAGTCACCGAGACCACGCGGATTCCTCAGGTGGTACACGGTGCGGTATACTTTTATCTGCAGGTGCTACACGGGCTGTTGGTATTTTTGGGTAATAAAATGACAGCGGCGCTGGTATTGCAGATTGTGCTGCAGATCCTGACCGGAATCTTTTTATATTTTGCGGTACGGAAACTGACCGGTATGGTGGCTGCAGTGGTATCTCTTGCGTACTGGATGTTATGCCCTGTTCTGTCTGGAGCAGTGATTCTGGGACCGGAACCGTTATATCAGTTATTGTGGATGATTGGTCTGTGTGTGTGCGTGGAAGCACTGGATAGTTTCAGGGGGCGGGGAGACACCCCCGGTATCCGTTCCGTGGGTGGATTTTTCTTAAGCGGTATTGTTATAGGAATTTTGGGCTATCTGGATGTCACAGGACTGCTCTTGCTACTCGTAGTGTTTTCTGCACTTTTTCTGGAGACAAAGCAACAGGTAAAATGGATGCGCAGAATCTGTGCCGGAGCATTGGGATTATTTGGTACAGTGGTGGCATTTTTTGCCTGCATCGCTCTGGATGCCGTGGGCAGCGGAAAGCAGATGGAAAATATACTTCTGGCATGGTGGAAAGTCTTTTCCCCGGGAAGATTCACATGGATCGCCCTCTATGAACAGCCGGCAGTTCACACATATGTGCCTGATAAGGTGGCCACGGTCATTATAGTTGCCGTTATGGTTACGATCCTTGCATGCGGCGCATTCAGTTACTGGTGTAGGAAAGAACACGAGAGACAGTCCGTGTGGATTGCTCTGGCGCTGGCACTTGGAATCTTAAACGGCTGCGGAATGCTGAGTGAAGATATGCCGGGACTTACGTTATTGTATCTGTTATTGGCAGTAGCTGCCGGCGCAGGAATACAGGCGGTTCTACCGTACGAAATGGAACTGCTGCGGGAAGTCAAAGGGGTGCTGCCTGAGACCGTTGAGGCAGTTCCTGTGGGAGCTGCTTCCACAAAACGCCGACTGAAAGTACAAGATCTGGAGACCGAGGAATTCCCGGAGGAAGAGCCAGCGGATTTCCAGGAAGAACCTGTAGAAACGGAAAAAATACAGCTGATCGAAAATCCACTGCCCCTGCCGAAAAAGCATGTGCCTAAGGTACTGGATTATAAGCTGAACGGTGATGATGACAGTGATTTTGATTATCCGGTAGCGGATGACGATGATTTTGATCATTAAACATAAACAATAAAAAAGCGGATATACTAAAAGACGATACGAAAGGCAAAAGCCCGGGTATCGTCTTTTTGTTTTTATAATCATCGGAACAGGGAGGAAACAGGCCATGCAGAATCAGAAAGATAACAATCAAAACAAGAAGGAAGCGCCGAAGACCGAGGCGGAAGAACACAGAGACGAAAGAATTGAAAAAACGGGACAACTGACGCTGTCGGATGCGGCATCCGGGGAAAAGATCCATCTGCTGACCATTATCGGTGAAATCGAAGGGCATGATAATCTCTCCGGTAATTCGAAGACCACGAAATATGAGCATATCCTGCCACAACTGGCAGCCATCGAAGACAGTGAAAAAATTGGCGGTGTGCTGGTACTTTTAAATACCATGGGCGGAGATGTGGAGGCGGGACTGGCTATTGCAGAGATGCTGGCATCTTTAAGCAAACCCACCGTATCCCTGGTGCTGGGTGGCAGTCATTCCATCGGGGTGCCTATTGCGGTGAGTTGTGACTATTCCTTCATCGTACCCACTGGAACCATGGTGATACATCCGGTAAGAATGAATGGCATGGTGATCGGTGTGCCCCAGACCTTTGAATATTTTAAACTGATCCAGGACCGGATCACGGGCTTTGTATGCAAACACTGTAAAATCAGCCGGACAAAACTGGAAGAACTCATGATGGAGACCGGATTCTTAACGAAGGATGTGGGAAGCATTCTGGTGGGAGAAGAAGCGGTGAACCACGGTATTATTGACGAAGTGGGAGGTATCGACCGGGCCATCTGCAGGCTTCGGAAGATGATCGAAGGGAACAGAAAAAGGGATGACAAGGCCATGGAAAAATGATATACTTCTAATTATGACTATAATGAAGTTAGGAGTATGATGACATGGCATCTTCATCAGGCAAAAGAACATCATCTTCCAATAGGACGAGAAAAAGTACCACAAACAGCCGCAGCAGGCAGGCGCAGAGAACAGCACAGGACAGTGAACTGTTCCATGAGATCGGTCTGATCGTTTTGTTTGTGGTAATGGTGATATTATTTTGTTGTAATTTTGGTATTATCGGCCCGGTCGGCAATGCGATCAGCGGGGTCTTATTCGGTATCTTTGGATTTACTGCATATATAGCACCTATTGTGATATTTCTGGCTGTGGCTTTCTGGTTCGCCAATGAGGGGAACCCTACCGCTGTACGCAAAATGATTGCAGGTGTCGTATTGTTTCTGATGCTCGGTGTGATCTGTGATCTGATCGCCAGGACTGCCGGCTCTATGGAACAGTATGATATCAAACTGTTATATACAAACTGCAGTACCGGTAAAAAGGGCGGAGGTATTCTGGCAGGAAGTATCTGCTATCTGTTGCTGCATTATCTGGAGACGGTAGGAACGGTTCTGGTGGTCTTATTGTGTTCTGTGATCAGTCTGATCCTGGTAACGGAGCGTTCTTTCTTAAACAGTATGCGAAACGGTGGTGACCGGATCCGGGAACTGTCCAGAGAGGATGCAGTGCGCAGACGGGAAAATGCACAGATCCGCAGACAGGAACAGGAGGAACGTAATTCCCAGAGAGAGGAAGCCCGTCGTATCCGGGAAGAGGAACGACGGATCCGTGAGGAAGAGCGCAGACTCCGTGCGGAAGAGAAAGAGAATGAGCAGATCTTAAACGCCATTCCCCGCAGAGAGAAAAAAGTCAGCGGTGTTATGATGGACACTTCCCTGAAAAAGCAGGAGGCACAGCCTGTGGGAAGACGGGAAGATATTCATGAGATCGTTTATGAAGAGGATGCACAGGAGATTCCTGTTGTGGAAGAGACCAGAGTGACCTCCAGCGATTTTGATAAGATCAAGGTAACGGGAATGCATCAGGTGACCATGCAGGAGGCCGCAGCAGAAGAACCTTACGAGGAGATCCCCGTGGAGGAAGTGACCAGTGCTGCTACCTTCAAAAAACCTTTTGAACGCAGAGAATCCTGGCAGGAGGAGGCAGCACTCCTGACACCTCAGGCGGAATCTATCCGGATTCACAAGGAAGATATCCCGGAGCCTGAGCCTGTCGTGCGGGAACCTGCAGAGACAGCAACGGCGGAAAGCCGCATACGACCGAAAATCACGGCACCGGAGCCGCCAAAGGGTAATTCTCTGGCAGAGGATCAGATACATAAGGATATTGCGAAAGCGGCCAAACAGCCTCCGGCAGAATACCGGATTCCGCCTCTGAGCCTGTTACAGAAGGGAAAAGCAGCTACCGGAGATTCCTCCAGAGAATTGAAAGAGACCGCCATGCGCTTGCAGCAGACGTTAAATACTTTCGGTGTAAAGGTAACGATTACCGATATCAGCCAGGGTCCCAGTGTTACCCGCTATGAACTACAGCCGGAACAGGGCGTAAAGGTATCCAAGATCGTAGGCCTGGCAGATGATATCAAGCTGAATCTGGCGGCAACGGATATTCGTATTGAGGCACCGATCCCCGGAAAGGCAGCTATCGGTATCGAAGTCCCGAACAAAGAGAACATGACAGTAGCACTCCGGGATCTGTTAGAGAGCAAAGAGTTTCAGGAGTTTAATTCCAATATTGCATTTGCCGTAGGTAAGGATATCGCGGGCAAGACTGTGGTGGCGGATATTGCCAAGATGCCTCATATGCTGATCGCCGGAGCTACCGGTTCCGGTAAGTCCGTATGCATTAATACGCTGATCATGAGTATTTTGTACAAGGCGCATCCGGATGATGTGAAACTGATCATGGTGGATCCGAAGGTCGTGGAACTGAGTGTCTATAACGGCATTCCTCATTTGCTGATCCCGGTAGTGACAGATCCCAAGAAAGCATCTGCTGCATTGCACTGGGGCGTCAGTGAGATGGAAGACCGTTATCGGAAGTTTGCCGATTATAATGTCCGTGATCTGAAGGGGTATAACAAGAAAATAGAGACTATGCCTGTTCCGGAAGGAGAGGAAGCACCGAAGAAGATGCCACAGATCGTCATTATCGTGGACGAGCTGGCGGATCTGATGATGGTATGCCCCGGCGAAGTGGAGGAATCTATCTGTCGTCTGGCACAGTTGGCCAGAGCCGCAGGTATCCATCTGATCATCGCTACCCAGCGACCCAGTGTGGATGTCATCACCGGACTGATCAAGGCCAATATGCCCAGTCGTGTGGCATTCTCCGTATCCAGCGGTGTGGATTCACGAACGATCCTGGATATGAACGGTGCGGAGAAATTGCTTGGTAAAGGCGATATGTTATTCTACCCGCAGGGTTATTCCAAACCGGCCAGAGTACAGGGTGCTTTTGTGTCCGACAAGGAAGTATCCGATGTGGTGGATTATCTCAAGAACCAGGCACTGGGCAATACCTATAGCAACTATGCAGAAGATATTGAAGAGAAGATCAAAAATATCGGCTCGTCAGGTGGTTCCTCCGGAAGCGGTTCTGGTGGCGGTAACGACAGAGACGAATATTTTGAGGAGGCCGCAAGGTTTATTATTGATAAAGACAAGGCCAGCATCGGCATGTTGCAGCGTGTGTTGAAAATCGGTTTCAACCGTGCTGCCAGAATCATGGATCAGCTTTGCGAATACGGCGTGGTAGGTGAAGAAGAAGGCACTAAACCCAGAAAAGTACTTATGAGCATGGAACAGTTCGAACAGCTGTTGGAGGAAATCTGACATTCGTTCGAGACTGTCTGAATAAACGGAGGGAAAAAGGACATGAAAACAGATATTGAAATCGCACAGGAAGCGGTAATGGAGCCCATCACCAAAGTGGCTGAAAGTATTGGCATTGAAGCAGATGACCTGGAACTTTACGGAAAATACAAGGCAAAGCTTTCCGAAGAATTTTTACGTAAGATCCAGGATCGTCCCAATGGAAAACTGATTCTGGTAACAGCTATCAACCCAACTCCTGCAGGAGAGGGTAAGACCACGACCACGGTAGGTATGGGAGAAGCTTTCGGCAGAATGGGCAAAAAGGCTGTAATTGCGCTCAGAGAGCCGTCCTTAGGCCCCTGCTTTGGTATCAAAGGTGGAGCTGCCGGCGGCGGTTATGCACAGGTAGTGCCTATGGATGAACTGAATCTGCATTTTACCGGTGATTTTCATGCAATCACCTCTGCCAACAACCTGTTGGCTGCGTTGCTGGACAATCATATCCAGCAGGGCAATGATCTGGGCATCGATACCCGGCAGATCGTGTGGAAGCGCTGTGAGGACATGAATGACAGAGTCCTTCGTAATATTGTGGTAGGACTTGGCAACAAGACAGACGGCTTTGTCAGAGAGGATCATTTTGTCATTACCGTAGCCAGTGAGATCATGGCGATCCTGTGTCTGGCAGACGATATGAAGGATCTGAAGGAGCGCCTGTCCAGAATCGTTGTGGCTTACAACTATCAGGGTGAGCCGGTGACCGCCGGTCAGCTGAAAGCAGTCGGTGCCATGGCAGCACTGTTAAAGGATGCCATCAAGCCCAATCTGATCCAGACCTTAGAGCATACTCCAGCATTGGTACACGGAGGTCCGTTTGCCAACATCGCTCACGGATGTAACTCCGTCAGAGCTACTAAGGCAGCCATGAAGATGGCAGACTATTGCATCACGGAAGCCGGCTTCGGTGCGGATCTGGGAGCAGAGAAATTTTTCGATATCAAATGTCGTAAGGCAGGACTTACTCCTGATGCAGTGGTACTGGTAGCAACCATCCGTGCACTGAAATACAACGGTGGCGTTGCAAAGGCGGATCTGGGAGCAGAGAATCTGGAAGCGTTGAAAAAAGGTATTGTGAATCTGGAGAAACATATTGAGAATCTTCAGAAATATGGTGTGCCTGTAGTGGTTACCCTGAACTCTTTTATCACCGACAGTGAGGCGGAGACCGCTTATGTCAGAGAATTCTGTGAGACAAGAGGCTGTGAGTTCGCACTCTCCGAAGTGTGGGAGAAAGGCGGAGAGGGTGGAATCGCTCTGGCTGAGAAAGTATTAAAAGCAATCGACGAAAAAGAGAACCACTTCCATGTTTTATATGAAAATGAACTGTCTCTTCAGGATAAGATCAAAAAGATCGCGCAGGAGATCTACGGAGCGTCTGATGTAGTGTTTGCTCCGGCGGCAGCAAAACAGTTAAAGAGACTGACGGAACTTGGCTTTGGTGATCTGCCGGTATGTATGGCAAAGAACCAGTATTCTCTGTCAGATGATCCTACGTTACTGGGAAGACCTTCCGGTTTTGAATTGAATGTAAGAGAGGTCTATGTGTCTGCCGGTGCCGGTTTTGTTGTAGTGCTCACCGGTGCGGTCATGACCATGCCCGGCCTGCCCAAGGCTCCAGCTGCTTACAATATCGATGTGGATGACAGCGGTAGGATCGTAGGCTTGTTCTAGTAAGGAGGAAAGTGTCTCATGGCACAGTTAATAGATGGAAAAGTTATTTCCGCACAGATTAAAGATGAAGTCAAAGAAAAAGTCGCAGGGTTAAAAGAGCAGGGCTGTGAAGTAATGCTGGCGGTGATCCAGGTAGGTGCGGATCCCGCATCTTCCGTATATGTCCGCAACAAGAAAAAGGCCTGCGAATATGTAGGTATCCGGTCTCTGGCATATGAACTTTCAGAGGAGACAACAGAGGAAAAATTACTGGAGCTGATCCGGGAATTAAATGACAGAACCGATGTCAACGGCATTCTGGTGCAGCTGCCGTTACCGAAACATATTGACGAAGAAAAGGTACTGGATTCCATTTCTCCTTTAAAGGATGTAGACGGATTTCATCCCCAGAATGTCGGTGCACTCTGCATCGGCAAGCCGTGCTTTGAGTCCTGTACTCCTGCAGGAGTCATACAGCTGCTGAAGCGTTCCGGTATTGAGATCGCCGGAAAAGAGTGTGTGGTGGTAGGCAGAAGTAATATCGTCGGCAAGCCCATGGCATTGTTGCTGCTTCGGGAGAACGGTACGGTGACGGTGGCTCACAGCCGTACCAAAGATCTGAAAGAAGTAACCAAAAGAGCGGATATTCTGGTGGTGGCTGTCGGCAAGCCGAAAATGATCACGGCAGAATATGTAAAAGATGGTGCGGTTGTCATTGACGTGGGAATTCACCGCAACGAAGAAAACAAGTTGTGCGGTGATGTGGACTTTGACAGTGTGGAGCCTGTATGCAGCGCCATTACTCCGGTTCCCGGCGGCGTAGGTCCTATGACCATAGCTATGCTGATGAATAACTGCCTGGAATCGGTATCCTTGCAGGCAGTAAGAGGATAATTATATGAAGTGTCCGAATTGCGGGGCGGAAATGAAAGAAGGTACGCTTTACTGCGAGCACTGCGGGGAGGATATCCATATTGTTCCCGATTTTGAACCGGAAATTGAATACAATATGGAGCAGACTCTGCATGATATTGCCAGGGAAATGACACCGGAAGAAGATGCCACGGACGATCAGGATGCACAGCAGAGCATGACGGAATTGCAGGACTGGGATGAAGAACCGCTGGAAAATACGGCAAAACATCCCTTTCGCTGGAAATTCATTGTACTGATCCTGGTGCTTGCGGTAGTAGCGGTGGTATGTACCGGTTTCGGAATCTCTTATTCCCACTATCATTCCGCTGAATATCAGATAAAGAGTGCGAGAGAGTATGTAGCTTCCGGGGAATACGATCAGGCGGTTACCTGTTATGAACGTGCGCTGGAAATCGATCCGGGGAACATCACCTTAAAATTTGAACTGGCGGATATTTATTTTCAGAAGAACAACAAAATGGAATATGAATATCTGCTTCGGGAGATTGTTGCGGATGCCGCAGCTACTTCCGAACAACTGGAAAGTGCTTATGGAAAGCTGATCGCCATCTATGCGGCCAGGGAAGATTATAAGACCATTAATGATCTGTTGTTGAACTGTGGTAATGTAAATATTATGAGTAAATACCAGAGCTATATGGCAATGGAACCGGAATTCAGTCTGCAGGAGGGATATTATACCAGCATCCAGCCTTTGAAACTGACAACTTTCGGAAGTGGTAAGATCTACTATACTACCGACGAAACCGAACCGGGAGAACACAGTCTGCTGTATACGGCACCCATCCTTTTAGAGAGCGGTGATTACTGTATCAAAGCCGTCTACATCAATGAGAATGGGATCAGTAGTCCAGTGGTTACCAAAAATTACCATATTGAGATCGAGGAACTGAGTGCTCCGGAGGTAACGGCGGTCAGTGGGGATTATGAATTCCCAATCAATATCGAGGTGACCGACGGATATGATGTTTATTACACAACGGATGGTTCCGATCCTACGCAGAATTCCACGGTGTATAATGGACCGATCCCCATGCCTCTTGGCAAATCAGTCTTCCGGTTTATCCGCATTGCGGAAGGAAGAAAGAGCGAGATCGTGGAGAAAAGCTACAATCTGGTCATGAACACGGAGTTTATGCCGGAGGATGCCGTGACAAAAGTAGTGAATTATGCCATAGAAAGTGGTAAAATAACGGAAGCATCCGGAAGCTTTGATGAATCCGGTGCCGCATATCTCTATCAGTATCAGTATGTGACGAACATCAACAAGATAGATGATTTCTATGTTGTTGCCGAGATCTACCGGGGAGAAGATGGGACAGTCACAAAGACGGGGAATCTGTTCGCCGTAAATGCCTATACCCGGGAACTGTACAAATTGCAGACCGACGAAAGCGGCCGCCATTATACGCTTGGTGACCGTTTAGATATATAATCCTAACAGAAGGGACGGAAAAAGAGAAATGTATAAGATCGTAAAAAAACAGGAGCTGACAACCAACATCTATCTTATGGAGGTAGAAGCAAACAGAGTGGCAAAGACCTGTGAACCCGGTCAGTTTGTCATCGTAAGAATGGATAGCGAGAGTGAGCGTATCCCTCTGACTATCTGTGATTACAACAGAGAAAAAGGAACAGTAACCATTGTGTTCCAGACCGTTGGTGCCGGTACAAAACTGATGGCACAGCTTTCCGAGGGAGAATACTTCCATGATTTCGTAGGTCCTCTGGGATGTCCTTCCGAGCTGGTAGAACAGCCTCTGGATGAGGTAAAGGCAAAGAAGATCCTCTTCGTGGCTGGTGGTGTCGGTGCGGCACCGGTATATCCCCAGGTAAAATGGCTGCATGAGCATGGCGTTGCTGCAGATGTTATCGTGGGAAGCAAGACCAAAGATCTTCTGATCCTGGAGAAGGAGATGGAAGCTGTCGCAGGAAATCTGTATGTAACCACCGATGACGGCTCCTATGGAAGAAGCGGTATGGTAACCCAGACCATCAAGGATCTGGTGGCAGAAGGTAAAAAGTACGATCTGTGTATTGCCATCGGTCCTATGATCATGATGAAATTCGTGTGTCTCTTAACCAAAGAACTGGAGATTCCCACAGTTGTCAGTCTGAATCCTATTATGGTAGACGGTACGGGAATGTGCGGCGCATGCCGTGTAACTGTCGGCGGCAAGGTAAAGTTCGCCTGTGTAGACGGACCGGAGTTCGATGGACATGAAGTAAACTTTGATGAGGCAATGAGACGTCAGCAGATCTACAAGACTGCAGAAGGACGTGCAATGCTGGCCCTGAAAGAGGGAGATACCCATCACGGTGGCTGCGGCAACTGCCAGTAGTCATACAAAAGTTTGAACACGATAAATCAGAAAGGCATGGTTAAAATAAAATGGATGTATTAAAGAGAATTCCTGTCAGAGAGCAGGATGCGAAGGAACGTGCTACCAATTTCAAAGAGGTTTGTCTCGGATATAACAAAGAAGAAGCAATGGAAGAGGCTTCCCGCTGCATTAACTGTAAAAATGCACAGTGTGTAAAGGGCTGCCCCGTAGCAATCCAGATTCCACAGTTCATTGAACAGGTGAAGAACGGCAACATTGAAGAGGCTTATCGTATTATCAGTGAATCCAGCGCTCTTCCCGCTGTCTGCGGCCGTGTATGCCCTCAGGAAAGCCAGTGTGAAGGAAAATGTATCCGTGGCTTTAAGGGAGATCCGATCTCCATCGGTAAGCTGGAGCGTTTTGTGGCTGACTGGGCAAGAGAGAATGGCATCAAGCCCACTCCCGCAGCACAGAAGAACGGTAAGAAGGTAGCTGTGATCGGTTCCGGCCCTGCTGGTCTTACCTGTGCCGGAGATCTGGCAAAGCTGGGATATGATGTGACCATTTTCGAAGCACTGCATGAGGCAGGCGGTGTACTGGTATACGGTATTCCCGAGTTCCGTCTTCCCAAGACCGGTGTTGTGGCAAAAGAAATCGAGAATGTAAAATCTCTCGGTGTTCATATTGAGACTAACGTGGTGGTAGGTAAGTCCGTGACCATCGACCAGCTGATGGATGAGGAAGGTTTTCAGGCTGTATTCATCGGTTCCGGTGCCGGACTGCCGAAGTTCATGGGTATCCCCGGTGAGAATGCCAACGGTGTTTTCTCTGCCAACGAGTACCTGACCAGAAGCAACCTGATGAAGGCTTTTGATCCCGACTCCAGAACTCCTATCATGCATGGTAAGAAGGTAGCCGTTGTCGGCGGCGGTAACGTGGCGATGGATGCAGCAAGAACCGCACTTCGTCTGGGTGCGGAGGTACACATTGTATACCGTAGAAGCGAAGAGGAGCTGCCTGCCAGAGTGGAAGAAGTACATCATGCAAAAGAGGAAGGCATCATCTTTGATCTGCTGACCAATCCTACTGAGATTCTTTCCGATGATAAGGGATGGGTGACCGGTATGAAGTGCATCCGCATGGAACTGGGTGAGCCCGATGAGAGCGGCAGACGCCGTCCGGTAGAGGTTCCGGGATCTGAATTCGTGATGGAACTGGATACCGTGATCATGTCTCTGGGTACTTCCCCGAATCCTCTGATCTCTTCTACAACCAAGGGACTGGATACCAACAAGTGGAAGTGCATCATTGCGGACGAGAACAATGGTAAGACCACAAAGGAAGGTGTCTATGCCGGCGGAGATGCGGTAACCGGAGCAGCGACCGTTATTCTGGCCATGGGCGCAGGAAAAGCTGCTGCCAAAGGCATTGACGAATATCTGAGTACAAAATAAACACCCCGGATCCTGTCCACAGACAGGATGGAATGGAGGATTACATGGTAAGACATATTGTTCTGTGGAGTCTGGAAGGCAATCTGACAAAACAGGAAAAGAAAGAGACCGCCGGGAAGATCAAGGAGTTACTGGAGCCCATCAAAGAAAAGGTTCCCGGTGCCGTAAAGGTGGAAGTGATCATCAATGAACTGGACAGCAGCAACCGGGATGTGGCTCTGATCTCTGAGTTTACAGATACTGAGGCGCTGGCTGCCTATCAGGTGCATCCGGATCATCTGGCAGCAAAGGAATATATTGGATCCGTGGCAGGCAACAGAGCCTGCCTGGATTACGAGTATTAAGGATGGTGTTGGTATATGGCATGGTGTCCGAAATGTAAAAACGAATATCGGGAAGGAATCACCGTATGTCCCGATTGCGGAGAAACGCTGGTAAGCGAGGAAGAATTGACGGACTGGACTTCCGTGCTGTTCGGTGAACAGGACGAAATGGAGAAACTGAAAGACTTCCTTACATACAATGGGATCCGCAAGAGCAAACTTTCCTTCGATGAGGCGGAGCAGGTCTATGAACTGTTTGTAGATGCAAAAGAGGAAAAACAGGCGAAGACGATTGCCCGGGTATTTCTGGAACAGCAGGAAAAAGAGCGGACGGAAAATGCTGCTGAGGAAGAGGCTGCGGTAGATGAATTCCTGATGCCGGAGACAGAAGAAGCATCGGAGAAAGTCAATCCCGGAGAACTGCTGAAAACAGCTTCCGCCCAGGGTGGACTTACTTATATGAACAGTGGAGCCAAAGCAGAGGAGAATCGTTCCTCTGCCTGGGTACTGCTGGTGGTGGGAATCCTCGGAATGCTTGTCATGATCCTGGGAATTACCGGCGTACTTCCTTTGAACATTGGCAACCCCTATATGTTCTACGGAGTGATGAGTGCTGTTTTCATTCTGTTCATTGTCATGGGCGTGGTATCCATGCGGAATGCAAAGCTTTTTGAGAAAAAGGCAGAGTCCGAGAACTCTCTGGTGGATACTCTTCTGAAGTGGAGTGAAGAAAATCTGACGGCGGAAAAAATTGACGCTCAGATTGAAAATGCTGCAGATACACCGGAAGAGGCTCTTTATTACAAGAGATTCGAAGTAATCCGCAACCAGATGAATCATCAGTTTATGAATCTGGATCAGCAGATGCTGGAGAACCTTATTGACACAAAGATCTATGAACAGATTTTCCCGGATACAAACGGAGCAGAAGAATGATCAAAATATCCATCGTATGTGTAGGGAAGATCAAGGAGAAATTTTTCCGGGACGCCATAGAAGAATACAGCAAACGTCTGGGGCGTTATACGAAGTTAAATATCATCGAAGTGACGGATGAAATGACACCGGATGGAGCCAGTGCGGCTCTGGAAGATCAGATCCGTGAAAAAGAAGGGGCAAGGATCCTGGCGAAACTGCCACAGGATGCCCTGATCGTTACGCTGGAGATTGCCGGTAAAAACTTTTCTTCCGAAGAATTTGCGGCATGGATTGAAGATTGCACTGTCAGAGGAAAAAGCCATATCTGTTTTGTCATTGGCGGATCGCTTGGTTTGCATCCAAGTGTCTGTAAAAGAGCGGATCTGGCCTTAAGCTTTTCCAAAATGACATTTCCTCATCAGTTGATGCGAGTGATCCTGTGCGAACAGATCTATCGGGCGTTCCGGATCATTCAGCACGAGCCTTACCATAAGTAAAGTATTGTAACTATTTTAAATAAAAGTGACGAAAATATGACAAAAAAACAACGTGCATTAGAAATCATAGAACGTCTGAAAAAAGAATACCCGGATGCCGGTTGCACTCTGGATTACGATCAGGCATGGAAGCTGCTTGTCAGCGTGCGTCTGGCGGCTCAGTGTACCGATGCCCGGGTAAATATCGTAGTGGAAAAGCTGTATGAGAAGTTCCCGGATGTGGATGCCCTGGCAGAGGCTCCGGTGGAAGAGATCGAGGCCATTGTAAAGCCCTGTGGCCTGGGTCACAGCAAAGCCAGAGATATCAGTGCCTGCATGAAGATTCTGCGGGATAAATATGACGGAAAGGTTCCAGACGATTTTGACGAATTATTGTCTCTGCCTGGAGTGGGCAGAAAAAGTGCGAATCTGGTCATGGGGGATGTCTTTGGCAGACCTGCCATTGTGACAGACACCCACTGTATCCGCCTGGTGAACCGTATGGGACTTGTGGACGGGATCAGGGAACCGGCAAAGGTGGAGAAGGAGCTGTGGAAGATCATTCCGCCCGAAGAAGGCAGCGATTTCTGCCACAGACTGGTATATCACGGCAGAGAAGTGTGTACCGCCAGAACCCATCCTTACTGCGAAAAATGCTGTATCAGTGACATCTGTAAAAAAGTCGGCATATAAAAGGCGGACAGGGAAATCTACTGCCGCAGACAGGAGCAAAGCCTATGAGGATGTATGACATTATCATGAAAAAAAGAAACGGCGGAGAGCTTTCGAAAGAAGAGATCCACTTTTTTATCGAGGGCTATACCCGTGGAGAGATTCCTGATTATCAGGTATCCGCGCTGATGATGGCGATCTACTTTCAGAAGATGACCGAGAAGGAGACTTATGAACTGACCATGGCCATGGCACACAGTGGTGAGATGCTGGATCTGTCCGGAATCCATGGCTGCAAGGTGGACAAACACAGTACCGGAGGTGTGGGGGATAAGACTTCTCTGGCATTGACACCCATGGTGGCTGCCTGTGGGATCCCGGTGGCCAAGATGAGCGGCAGAGGCCTGGGGCATACCGGAGGGACCATTGACAAGCTGGAAAGCTTTCCCGGATTTTCCACATCACTGACCACGGAGCAGTTTATTGAAAATGTGAATCCTGTCTCTTATACACATCTCCGAGCCCACGAGACTACGCTGCATCTCGT
>OWIM01000404.1_pt1 | contig 23997 bp, 30 predicted proteins | sample 1732751 | NCBI WGS metagenome assembly OWIM01 (sample SAMN05065749, study PRJEB22554) | human gut metagenome | biome: ENVO:2100002; feature: ENVO:00000062; material: ENVO:00002003 | host: Homo sapiens | place: USA
TGAGCTTCAAGGCGGCTATGCACCGTATGAGTAGTTCGGGACGCCAATCCCGTCCCCGTCGCTTTCACGGGGCACGAACATTCTGCCCGATCTTAGGCGCTGTGTCAAAATGAACATTACTTGTTGGACATCGGAGAAGAAGATGACGGAATCTGTTGACTCCAATACTGAGATCGAAATCCTTGAGACCTGTAGCCATCAAAATGGCAGACGTTATTGGCTCGCCAAGGAGTTCATGCATCGTTTGGGATATAGCTCTTGGGACCAGTTTAGGAGGGTCATTAACAGGGCTATTGCTTCATGTGCAAAGTTAGAACTGGACGTCTCTGAGGCATTTGAACAGATCCGTAGCGACGATGGCCGACTGGTTGACTACAAGCTGAACCGGTTCGCTTGCTTTCTGATTGCGACTTACGCTGACGACAAAAAGCCTGAAGTGCAACGCATCAAGATAGCCCTGTCTGCCTTTGCTGAGACAGTTATCCAAGCCGCAATCGACTCGAACAGCGTCCTCCGTATAGAGACGCGAGAAGATCTAAAGTCTGCGGAAAAGCTCTTGAGCTCAGCCGCAAAGGAAGCCGGAGTTAACTCAGGCGAGTTTGGGCTATTTAAAGACGCAGGATTCCGAGGCATGTACAACATGTCTCTCGCGGATCTCCGGGCCCATAAGGGCGTGATTGGTAACGGACGTAAGTCTCCAGTTTTATACGACTTCATGGGCATAACGGAACTGGCGGGCAACTTGTTCCGAGATACGCAAACCGCGGAGCGCATTCGCAGTAAAAATGTTCGTGGGCTTAGAGAAGCCGCAGATTCTGCACGAACGGTTGGTAAAGAAGTGCGCGACATGATGATCCGAAATAGCGGTGTCAAGCCGGAAGACTTACCCGTTGAGGAAGACGTCAAGAAAGTGAAGACTCGTCTCAAGAAGGCCAGTCGAACCATGATCAAACATGACAAAAATTGAACGCATTTTGGCCAATCACGTCATTTTGATGCCGTCTGCCTAAGCGCGCATCCACGTGGGAGGCGGTTTTCACTGCTTATCCTAGAAGGCAAGCGGCATCAAGATGAAGCCCCTGGGCGGGGCTGAAATCCAAATTAAGTTTGGGGTTTATGATGATTTTTTACTCTTCATTCTGGCGGCCCCTTTTTAGCTGATGACGACGGACTGACGGTCTTCGAGAGCCGCGCCGGGAATGACCTCACCGGATTTTAGGGCCTTTTTGAGGGCCACTTTATCCGGGTCGATGGTCGTTTTGACGTGCTTGAATGCGTCCGGCAGCGCGTCGAGCAGGAATTCCGTGAACTTGGTCATTTGCGGCTCCTCATCTGGTGAGCAAGTGCAGCACCCGCCGCGAAAGCGAAGCCCTCGCGGTCTTCAATGTCCTCGTCAATGTCGAGGAGCTGCTGGAGGTATTCGCGCATAAATGTGTTGAGTGCCTCGTCCGACATGGAGTCAAAAGCACGGATCACGCTCCGGAATCCGTATCGTGCGTCCCACATCTGGGCGCTGGTGAACTTCCGGAAATCGACCGTAACTTGATATGAGCTCATTTCGCTTCTCGCAAAAGAAAAGCCCCGGCGCTTTTCGGCGACGAGGCTTTGTAGTTAGAGATGATTGTCAGTTACGCGGGCTGATGGCTCAGCCAGTGTTTGTAGCAAGGAAGCTCCTTGACGCGGTATCCGATCTTGTCGAGAGAGGCTTCAAGGTTCAGCCAGTTGAAGTCGTGAACGGCTTCCCACATGGATGCAGCGTAGGGCGAATCGACGCTTCGGAGGAAGTCCACATAGCGCTCGAGGTTTGCGCGGTGCAGGTAGCGCCACGTGTAGACGAGAGACCGTAGTTCCTCCATGAAGTGCGCCTTGACGGTGTAGACCTTCGGCGGGATCGGCTCGTCGTGATAAGTGGCAGCCTCGATGCGCTTCATCTGAGCCTTTTCATGCTCGATGCATTCTTCACGCGTCATGATTTTGACTGACTGGATGAAGGAGATTGCGGCCTCGAAGTCTTTTTCGAGAATCCGCTTGTAGCTGGGGACGTTGAAATGATTTTTCAGCGCCGAGTAAATCGTTTGATAGTTGATCCCGTAGCCTTCGGAGCGGCGGCCTACTGCTCTTTGGATTTCGCGTTGCTGTGCGTCGGTGATATATGCCGGAGCGGGAGGATTCTTCAGCGCCTGTTCCATCCGCTCGAACTCATCATAGAAAGCACACTTGAATTCGAGCGCCTTAGCACCGGTGAAGCCCATAGCCAATAGACAGAAGCCCTTGCGATCCATCCAGTACGCAGGAACCTTTCGAGTAGCACCCTTGTCGTTCAGACTGACTGTTTCTGAGTATCGCGCAAAATTGCGTAATACTTGAAGTTCTTGATTTTTTGCAATTAGGTCATCTACCGCGCGAACTACGTCGCTGTGCTTTTTGCCAAAGTATTCTGCAACTTTGAAGCTGGACGTAACCGCACGGCCTTCAACCACACGGAAGGCATTTTGAACAATGTTCTGAGCCATTGTGAACTCCTTTACATATTTGATTAATCGCCCCTTTTGAGAGGGCGGCCAAGCGCTCAAAACCGTGTAAAGGCGGCGGGCATATTTCCCTTTTGGGTTTTTTATTAGCCTCACGCTCAGCCATGAGCTGAGCTATCCGCGCCCATAGGGCTACAGATACAAAAAAATCCGCATGACTGACAGGGCGGAATCCGCTTTACAGGTGTTTTGAGCACCTGAGCGCAGTATGCCCGAATCTGCAAGCGATGTCAAAATTCAGGTTCAAGCCGCCTCCCGGAGCGTGCCTTGCATGGGGGCGCGGCATTCTTGGAATAAATGCCGGGGAAGCGGCCTGAAGCTGGGCTCTCAGAGGAGAGCATGAAAAAGCCCCCGCACCTTTCGGTACGAGGGCCTGATTGTTCGCGTCAGCGGTTAGTGACGATGCTTTGGGGGAAGACCGCGAAGTAGGTACAGGGCGAATGCCGCACCGATTACGCCAAAGATGGCTACTAGCGTCCATAAGTCCATGTTCATCGCTCCAAAAGGTATGTGAGTAAGAGGCTGACCGCCAAGAACCCCAGTCCAATCAACGCCCCTTGGAAGTTGTACTGGAAAAGCCCTAAGGCCAGACCTGCAACACCTACTTTCTCATAGATGTCGGCGATCCTTTTCACTAGAGCGCGTTTTTGATTGTCAGTAAGTGTCACGTCGTGTCCCCGTGTGTCTCTTCAATCCATTATACGAAAAGTCAACCTCAGACCACTCTTGCGAACAGGCTGAAGTTGGAATCTCCCTCTGGGGTAAGCTGAACTTGTCGCGGCTCTCACATTGCGACATTGTTCAACTACCTCAGAGGAGAAAACATGAGTGTTTATGACGTGCTTGCTCAAGCGATTGAGGAGCGCCGGGTGGTGACATTCACATACGATGGATTCCTGCGCGTCGTTGAGCCTTTCTTGCTCGGCACCACCACCGCAGGGCGTTCCGCGCTGCGCGCTTACCAAACAGCAGGCGGTAGCAGGTCAGGCACAGTGCCCGGGTGGCATCTGTTCTCGCTTGGCAAAATCGTTGGCCTAACCACATGCCAAAAGCAATTCTCCGGTGAGCGACCGCTCTACAACCCCGCTGACGAAGGTATGCAATCCATCGGCGTTCATATTTAGCCTGAGCGCCGCAGTTACACGGCCCCGGCGGAAGCGCGGGGCCGTTGTGAACTGCACAATCGCTGTCGTGTTGAATCATGGTGTTCTCCATTCAGATTCAAGTCTCCTCCCGGAGAAGCCTTAAATCACTCTCTCGCTCCAGAAAGCGGCTTGAATCTGATGGGCATAAAAAAGCCCGCGCGGGGCGGGCATAACAATAGCTATCCCTTTAGTTTTTTGGCTTCTTCTTTGATCTGCCTATCGAAGTCTGTTATGTATTTTTGAGTTGGGTTGAAGATTTTGTATTCTTCGCTGGCTTTTTTAACGGCTTGCTTCTTGCTTATATTCCCGTTGCCATCGAGGATGGGGTATTCGTTGAATTCGAGGAAACGAATCACAGCTTCGGACAAAGTTTCCATAGTAAAGGTCTTGTGTCTGGTGATTTGTCCTTCTATGTAGTCAAAAAAGGAGCCAACGGACCTCTCAAGCTCAGAAATCTGATCTTGCGAAAGATAGTTTTTTGCAATGACTGTGTCCGACTTATTGATTCGACCGTCTGGCGCTGCTTCCCAAGTGGAAAGACCCATATGAGGCTTGTTGTGGTCCGCTTTGGTGTAGACGATTTCCGCCGCCGTTTGCCCGGTAATGGCGTAATGGAACAGATTCTGGACTCGAGCAAAGAAATATCTTGTAGTTTTGGATCCTTTGTCGTAATCAATGCTGCAAGCAATGAAAATATCTGTCACTTGTCGCCAGATCTGTGCTTCGCTCGCACGAATGGAGCGAACGCGCTGGAGCAGTTCTCTGAAATAGTCTTGTCCGAAGGTCTGTTTACCCTGTTTGAGCCGCTTGTCGTCTAGAGCAAAACCCTTGATGATGTATTCCTTCAGAATCTGAGTGGCCCAGATTCTGAAACGAGTTGCTTGCGTGCTATTTACTCGATACCCGACTGCGATGATCGCGTCAAGATTGTAAAAGAAGAATTTGCGACGAACAGAGCGTCCGTGTTCAAGTTGAACTATTAAAAATTCTTTAATAGTTGAATCCTTACTTAGCTCTCTTGATTGATAGATGTTTCCTAAATGTACGTTGATGTTTGAGGCCGTTGTACCAAACACTTCGGCCATCTGGCGCTGAGTCATCCACATTGTTTCGTCGAAGATCGTGACCTCGGTCTGAGGACCATCTCCGACTTCCCCATAGAGAACTACGGTGCGAGTCTGCCCTTCTTCTGTTGCAAGAGCATTGCCGTTAAGATTACTATCCATAAATACCTCGTGGTAAAGGTTTATCCGGCCCCTGAGCATTGCCCTGCTCGGGGGCTTTCTTATTCTACGGGAAGCATTATTTGTGAATTTCGTCTCTCTGAGGCCTTGTCTGTCTTCAAAAGGCCCACCTCAGACCACTCAATGAATGGGCTGAAGTTGGCCGGCTTCCTCCCAGCGTGAGAAGATGAACTGTCGGAGTGCACGCAAGTCACTCTTCTGATGCTCGACGTTGTAGAGCGTCGCTTGATTGAGCACTATCGCCCTCGGTGCAACGAACTGCTTCGCCCATGATCGGATAGCAAACAGCATCGAATGCGGCATAGGCGGCCGCCAATGCATAGATGATCCGAGAATCTTCTTCCGTGATCGGCGTAACGATCAGACGGCCGTCTTCGATGTCTACCTTCATAAATCCTCCTAAAAATAGCCCACAGAAGCGCTCTCAGAAGAAAGCGCTTCAATTGGCCTTCTCCCTCGCCGATGGTCTGAACCAACTCCCGGCGGGGGAGATTCACTGCTCAGGTCTGCCTATGTGCGCTCTTGCTCGCTCGGCGTGAGGTACTAGCTCCGCGCCTTGAGGCTTTCCTTCGCCCGTCTGACTAATCATCATCCGGTGCCCCTCCCGGCTTCCGGCCGGGGGAGGGAGTTTGCATTCGAAAAAGCTTTTTGCTCTCTCGACAAAGCAAACTTTACACGTGCAAGCAATGAAAGGCAAGTTAAACTTGCCTGTAAGCCGTGATAAAGGCAAGTTTATTTTGACCGAAGTCAAAAAAAAGGCCCGCTCTATGGCGGGCCAAGTCGGGGTGAAGAGGGTTACGTGCGGAAGCCGTTAAAAACAAAAATCACGCGTCCATGTATATGAGCTCCCTCTAATTCATCTCTGGTCAATGTGGTCGGTGGATAGGCGGGATTGTCAGAGATAAGCGTCAATGATCTGTTGAAATTGATCTGCACACGCTTAATGAATACATCCTCGCCGTTGATAAATACGTAAATTCCATCTCCGCGTGCTTCAGTCTGATGCGTGTCCACAAGTACCAATCCGCCCCTGCTGATAGTTGGCTCCATGCTGTCGCCTGCGGCGCTAATGATCTCGAATTGACCTTCGCGAATACCGTGTACGCCGGGCAGTGATCTTAAGAATTCATCAGAAAACTGCATCGCACCGACATTATTGGCTTGATATGCCGGCGAACCAGCCCCGCACGCCCCGTATGCATCAAGAACCGGAACTACCGTCCACCCCGCTCGGGATGGCACTGCAGAAGAGTTAACGGCCGGCATATATGCTGGTTGGTCGTAGCTTTCATCGCCGGTGATTTGTCCGGGAGTTACGCCTAAAAAGTCCGCCAATTTTGAGAGCTTTTCAAGGCGAGGATTCCCTTTAGTTGCCCACCTCTGAACCGCTTGCCGCGTGACCCCGAGAGCCTCCGCGACCTGTGCGTGAGTAAGCCCCTTTGCATTCAGGATGGTCTGTAAGTTGCTCGGCATAAATCCTCCATAGCGCTAGTGTCAGGAAAACTTGCGTACCTCGCAAGCAAGTTAATCTTGCGCTATACTTTGCTTTAAAGCTAAAACAACTTGCTATAAAGCAAAACGCTATGACAGAAAAAAGCTCTAATGCCGTACAGAGGGCGGTGGAAAAACTGGGGAGTCAGAAAGCTCTGGCAAAGGTATGCACCCCGGAAGTCTCCAGACAGGCGGTTGCCTTTTGGATAAAGCTGGGGTACGTGCCGGCAAGGCATGTCCCGGCTGTAAATCTCGCCACCGGAATCCCGAGAAGCGAACTTAATCCGCTTTTCAAGTGAGGCAACCTTGGCCTATAGCTTCATCGACACGCTGTTTGCCAACGGCGACGATATGGACCCGAGCCCTTTTTGGGTCTTGATGGCTCTGTGCTGGTTTGTCAATGAGAAAAAGGCGACTGGTACTACGGGTGCCTGTTGGCCATCGATCAAGAAGATCGCTGCTAAGGCACACGTGTCAGAGCTGACAGCGCGCAAGTCGATCAAGGTGCTTATGGAAAAGAAGTTCATCACAGCGCATCAACCTCCCGGGAAGGTGCGTGTCTTTTACGTCGATTTTTCGCGAATCAAAGAGCTAGCAGGGGGTAAAGATCTTGAAGGGGTTAAGGATGTTTCAGGGGTTAAAGATCTTGAAGGGGGCCCCTTAAAGATGTTGAAGGGGAGGGGTGAAAGATCTTTACCCCCTCCCCTTAAAGATCTTGAAGCCGAACAGGGAAATAACAAGGAAGAGAACAAGGAAGCTAACAGTACTTCTATGCGCACTTCCGGAAATTCGTCGGCTATCGCCGCCGTCGCATCTGCGCAAGCGCAGACGCCCTATCCCGAAGACTTCGACCAGTCTCTTTTCGATGAAGCGATGCTCGCGACACAAGACAGTGAGCAGGCTCCTGAGGCTCTCCCTGATCCCGACGCTGACTTGCCCCCAAAGAAGCAGCGGAGATCTCAGCAGCCGAGAGTGCCCTTTCCGGAAACGCTCCCTGATGACTGGGCAGAGGCAGCAAAGATCGCCAGACCGGACATAGATCCGCAGCGCGTCTTCCTCAAACTTCGAGCGCGCTACGCGCCCACAACTACAAAGAAAACCCTCGCGACTTGGAAGCGCGAGTTCATGAATTGGATCGGAAAGGAGTTCGCATATGACAACCGCTATCGGAGCAGCGCTCAAAAGCCTCAGCGGACGCTTGGCGCAACAGACACGCGAAGTCTCAACCACCGAAACTTCGGGAAGTGGGCGTCGCACGCCGTATGACACGCAGTGGGGTGAATGCCCGAAGCACGGCCGCTATAAGGCTTACTGGGTCGATGACGGCGGCACCTTCCACTACGACACCTGTCCCGGCTGCCGCCGTCAGGCTGAGGTCGCCAGGTCGCTCGAGATTGCCATCCCTCCGCGCTTCCGCGGCGTCACCGTCGCTTCCTTCGAGTGCTTCTCCGAGCCGATGAAGCGCGCCAAGGAGTCCATCGTCGCCTGGGGGCGTGAGGCCGATGTCTCCATCGCACGCGGCCGCTCATTCATCTTCACGGGCGACGCTGGCACCGGCAAAACGCATATGGGCGCGGCGCTCGTCGCGCTTGCTCTCCGCTCGGCCTACACGGCCAAGATGCTCACGGCCTCCGAGCTCATCTCGTCCATCTGCCAGACCTACGACAAGGCTCCCGGCAGCGCTGAGCGCACGGCCTCGGTGAAGCAGGCGTACTTCGACCTTGACCTCCTCGTCATCGACGAGCTGGGGCGCTCGCCTGTCTCCGCTCACGGCGCAGACCTCCTTTTCGAGGTCATCAATCGGCGCTACGAGCAGTGCCGACCCACTGTGCTCATCAGCAATCTCCCGCTCGTGGCCGACGGAGACGGCCTTTCCATCACGTCCCTTATCGGCGACGCCGCTGTCTCCCGGCTTCTCGACGGCGGCAGGGTCATCGCCTTCGACTGGGAAGACTATCGCCGGCGCGAGAAAAAGGAGGCGGCCTGAGATGCGGTCAGCGCTTCTTCTTCCGAGCCAGAACGCGTTGGATCAGCTCAGTCGCTTTCCCCGGCCGAGCCAGGAACGAATCAACTATCTGGTTCAGGAATTCCGACAGCAGATCAGCAATCTCATGAGCCTCCTCGTTGCTCTGCGAAAAGTCGATCTCACTCACGCGGTGCACTGCGGAATTACCGACGAGCCTCAGCGCATCGGCCATTGGCTTGAGCGTATCCGGACTGATGGAACCCTCTACCGGAATCCACAAACGCTTCATCCACGCCTTCTCACGGTGGATCAGCCGGACGACCTTCATCATGAGGGAGCGACATGAGTGAGTGTCTTCGCTGCCGCAACTGCGCACCGCTCGAGCCGCTGCCGAAAGGCGATCCGCTTCGCCTCCACAGAGGCCAGTGGGGGATGCTCGCCAGAGGCCTCGTCTACTGCTCTCTCCCCGGGGAGATCAGCGGATACAAGCGATTTCGCTCCGTCGAGTCCGTGGACTACTGCGAGCACTTCGAGCCCGAGCCCGATGCCGACCGCATAGCACGCCGCTTTGAAACCGTCCGAATCCTCCGCGCCGCTTTCGACCAATGGCGCAAAGAACTTCAATCAAAGGCCAAAACGAAATGACGCTCAAGAAAGTCACCCGTCTCATGTCCATCGATCCGCCTTCCAAGGAACACACGCCGAAGCGCCCGCCTTTCACTTTCACTGAGGTGGACATCGACGACATCTCCACCTATCCGCCTGAAGGTGCCGCGCTCTTCTTCGTCCTAAAAGAAGGAGCCTGGGATCGCTTCTACGGCGAACGACGCGGTTTTACGATCTTCGCTGACCTCTATGGGCTGACGTTCAAACTCGATCAGATCAAAGCATGGAGCCCAGCCGGCTTTACGAAGTATGAAGAACGCACTCGAGAGGAGAAGAAAGTCCGTGGTTAAGCTCAACATTCCCGGTACGCCTCAGGGCAAGGCACGTCCGCGCTTCTCTCGCACCGGCCACGCCTATACGCCCGATGAAACCCGTCGCTACGAGGCCCGTGTAGCCGTTCTTGGCAAGTACGCGATGTGCAACCGAGACATCATGCGCAGGGCAGTCAAGATTTCTATCCTCGCTGCTTTCCCTGTGCCTGCTTCGTACTCGCAGAAACGCCGCGCAGCATGCCTGCAGGGCTGCGAACGACCTGCCAAGAAGCCGGATATGGACAACATCATCAAAATCATCTGCGATGGACTCAACGGCATCGCGTGGAAGGATGACGCTCAAGTCGTTGAGGTCTCTGCTGCCAAAACGTACGCAGAGTTCCCATCCGTCACCGTCTACATCGAGGAGCTTTCATGATCGATCCGATATTCTCCAAACGCTTGCAAAACTGGAGTCGGTGCATTCGAGCTCGCAGGAAATCATTACCTTCGCCGACAGCTCAGGTATTAAACGAACTCCGCCTGAAGTATGGCCCTCCAGCTATTGAGGAGTACCGGAACGAACCTCCAATCTCGAGTGCTGATATGGCTGATGCGGAAAAGCTATCTGCTGCCTATGGGGGACCCTGGCTAACTCCACAGGAAAAGCGCGTGCTTCAAATGGTCTATGGAGAAGGGAGGCACGTCGGTTTGTGCGCTAGGGAACTCCGCGTGACGTATCGCGGTTTCTTGCGTGCATTTGATGGCGTGTGTCAGAAGTTCCAGAGAATCATCAAAACGTACTTTGACAACGATGGTTGAGGTATGTATACTGAACATACAATTTTTAGCCGACTTCCATTGCGATTTCGAGAGTTTTGCCACGGGGCAGCCTTTTTGCACCCGAAAGAAACGTAAGCCCAGTCAGAGATGACCGGGCTTTTTTGATGCCGGAATAAGTAGCGTCGAAATACATAACATTTGCAAAAATGCTAACCTCATGGTAGAATATTCACGTGTTCAACCAATAGAGGAGATCATGAAGCAAAGTGAATTTCTTCGGTGGCTTAAGTCGAGAGGCGTTGAGGTCACCCACGGAACCAGACACCTTCGCCTGAGAGTCCCGGGGAACCCAAAAACGCAAACCATGCCTCGACACCCCGGCGCAGAGATGAATGAAAGTATCCGCAAGGACATCATTCGCGATCTTGGCCTGAAGGAAGTCTCTAAGAAATAAAACACACCCCCGCCTTAGCCGGCGGGGCTTGCTGCATGATCGTATGTCTGACAAATGTCAAATTTCGATTTTCCATGCCGCTTTGAAAAGCTTAAGGACGGCACTGAGATTGTTCGTTGCCGGGATCTGCCCGAACTTCTGTCATATTCCGTGGATGGCGAGCCTCTTGAAAATTGGGCCCGTTATGCCGTCGAGGATTGTGTCGAGTTCCGTATTAAAGATGGAGAACTTATTCCGGAGGCGTCACCTGCGCTTCCCGGTGAATATGTTGTTCATCTGAGCGCAAATCAGGTTGCAAAAATTCTGCTTTCAAATGCGATGGCGCGCGATGGTGTTTCTCGCGTCGAACTCGCTAAGAAGGCCGAACTGAAGCTTCCTGAAGTGACGCGGATTCTCGACGTTCGCCATCCTACGAAGATCGACCGTATTGAGGCCACTCTTCGGTCACTCGGCCATAGGCTTCAGCTGTCGATTGCCTAAAATCAAACCAGGACCGAACCAGCTTTTCACTTTGCTTCACTGGTTCCGGGTCCTGAGCACAAGGGCTTCTCTCCGGAGAGGCCCTTTTCTTTTTGGGGTAGGACGATGCCTGAAGTTCCACAAAAGAAAAGGAGGTGCTATGGCATCAAAACCAAACGCCTCCAAGGGCGGAAGACCATCAACCTATACGCCGGAGCTTGCGGAGAGAATCTGTGATTTGATTCGTGAAGGCAAGTCAGAGCGTCAGATTTGCAAGATGCCTGGCATGCCGGATGCGGTAACTCTTCGCAGATGGAAAGACACCAATCCAGAGTTTTGCACTCAGTCCGCGCGCGCGCGCGAAGCAAGCGCCGAGAAGTTCAACGATGAATTGCTTGAGCTTCAAGCAAATTTGAACAATGAACTGCAGACGCGATTGCTGAACGGCGATGACTTTCCGAAGGGAACTGTTGAAGCCTTCAAGGTGCTGATGCAGGAGAAGGCTCGCCAGATTTCGTGGCGTGATGATTCGCGCTACGGCGATCGCAAGACCGTGAAGATTCAGAGCGACACGCCTGATCTTTCCACGATCGACATGGAAAAGCTCAAGGCCGCAAGAGAGTTGCTGTATGACGAGACTCCCGACACTGATCGAACTTGATCAGGAGATTGCGCGGCGCAGCCTGTCCGAGTTCTGCAAGATGGCATGGCACGTGCTCGAGCCTGCTACACCGATCAAGTGGGGGTGGGCGCTCGATGCAATGTGCGAGCATCTCGAGGCAGTGCATAACGGCCAGATCAAGCGCCTTCTGATGAACGTTCCGCCGGGCATGATGAAATCACTGCTCACTGGCGTCTTCTTTCCTGCTTGGGAATGGGGCGCAGGCGGAAATCCTTCTCTGCGATATCTGACAACTGCGCATAAGGAAGACCTCGCAATCCGAGACAACCTGAAGTGTCGACGCTTGATCTCCTCCGATTGGTATCAGGAGCGATGGAGCGTCGAACTGTGCGGCGACCAGAACGCAAAGAAGAAGTTCGAAAACACGGCTACTGGCTTTCGTGAGTCTATGGCTTTCCGAAGCCTCACTGGCTCTCGAGGCGATCGCATCATCATCGACGACCCGCTGAGCGTAGACGACGCCTTTTCAGAAGCCGCGCTCTCCGCTGCGGAGCAGACCTTCCTAGAGGCCGTTCCGTCCCGTGTGAACAACCAGGACTCGGCGATCATCGTCATCATGCAAAGGTTGCACGAGCGCGATACGGCCGGGATCATCCTGAGCCGCCAGCTGGGCTATGAGCACCTGATGCTCCCAATGCGCTTCGAGCCGGAGCGCCGGTGCGCGACATGCATCGGCTTCACGGACCCGCGCACTGAGGACGGAGAGCTACTCTTCCCGGAGCGCTTCTCCGAAGCGCAAGTCTCCGAGATGGAGCGAACGATGGGCTCTTTCGCGACGGCCGGCCAGCTTCAGCAGAGACCGATGCCGCGCGGCGGTGGGCTCTTCAAGTCCGACTGGATTCAGCACTGGGACAAGCTCCCGGAGCGCTTCGACGCGGCCGTTATCTCGTGGGATATGACTTTTAAAGAGTCCGCGACATCCGACTTCGTGGTCGGGCAGGTGTGGGGACGAAAGGACGGCGCTTTCTACCTCGTCGACCAGTTCCGGGGACGCTGGGACTTTGTGAAGTCGCTCGAGCAGTTCGTAGCGGCCGCGAGGAAGTACCCGCGGATCACCCGAAAGCTCATCGAGGACAAGGCGAACGGCCCGGCGATCATCAGCGCGCTCAAAAGGAAAGTGACCGGCATCATCCCGATCACTCCGAAAGAGAGCAAGGAAGCCCGAGCGAACGCGGTAACGACGCTCTGGGAGGCCCGGAACGTCTACCTGCCGCCTCCGGACCGCTATCCGTGGGTGGCGCAGGACTTCATTCCTGAGCTCCTCGCATTTCCGTCAGGTGCTCACGATGACACCATCGACGCGATGAGCCAGGCATTGACGGATCTAAATAAGCACAGCGGCTTGCATATCGATCCGACGAATCTAGCTTACTTACTTGGACGGTAGGCACAACTCATGCAACCTGAACTGACGTTACGCGCTTGGGGCGCTTTGATCATCTTGTATGCCATAGGCGCGTCGGTGGCCATATTCGCAATTGCAAAGGCAGTTGAGGCCGTTGTCGACTTGGTCGGGCATGTGCGGTGGCAGGCCGCAAGGCGCCGCGTTTTCCGCCGATTCCTGAGCGAATGGCGCAAAGTGGAGATTAAGCATTGTGAGCAAGAAGAAAAGAAAGACGGCGAAAACCCAAGCGCCTAACGGCAAACTCCTCGCGCAGGCAAAGCGCATCGCCGCGCTTGAGGAGATCGACCGCACGCTACGCACGCCGCCGCAAGCCACTCAGCTCTTCGAGACGGTCGAGAAGGTGAGGGAGCGTTTCGCCCCTCCGGTGACTCTCGGGGTGTCTGAAAAAGAGCGCCTAGCGCAAGATGAGGCACTTTCTGACGCGGGCTTTTATGGCGCAATTCATCGCAGCCTTCAACAGCACGGCTACGAGCTCGGGCAGTACCCAGTGACCTCTTTCGTAGGTTACGGCGCGCTTCAGCAGATTGCGCAGAACGGCATGATCCGTGCTTGCGTGCAGACCGTTGCGGATGATATTACCCGCGAGTGGATTACGATCACGGGCGATGACGCGGAGGCTGTTGAGGAGATTCAGACACTTCAAGAGAAGAAGTACCACCTACGCACGCTCTTTCATGAGGCCGCAACACTAACCGGATACATGGGCGGGGCTTTTATCTACGTCGACACCGGCACGGAAAATCCCGAGTTGCCCCTGCGCTACTCAAACGAAAGCGCAGAGCTACAGCCGGGTACGAAGCTCCGGTTTGTCGTGGTCGATCCTGTGAACGTATCGCCGGGCGACTACAACGCCATCGACCCGCTCAAGTCCGACTACCTCAAGCCCCGCTACTTCTGGGTGCTGGGAACGAAGGTGCATGAGTCGCGCTTGCTTAGGCTTTTTGACAATCCGCCGCCGACGCTTCTGCGACCGGCATACAACTTCCTTGGCATTCCGCAGGCTCAGATCCTCTGGGACTACGTGATGCACTGGAATCAGTGCCGGGTCTATACGGCCGACTTGGTGCGCAAGGTCTCGCTTCTCGTTTTCCAGACGAGCACGGATGACATCTTCAACTCGCCTAACGGGGTGCGGTTGTTCGACATCCGTATGAAGGCGCTTCAGCGCTATCGCGATAACAACGCCGTGTTCGTCTGCGACAAGGAAGGCGAAAGTGTGATGAACGTGCAGACGTCAATCGCGGGCTGTACGGACGTCGTGCGCCAGTCGCTCGAGATGATTGCGTCGATCAACCGCACGCCTGCCGTGAAGCTCTTGGGCATCAGTCCTAGCGGCTTCAACGCAACGGGCGAAAGCGATATTCGTAACTACTACGATTACATTCGTTCCAAGCAAGAGCTGCGTCGCGAAGCAATTAACACTTGCTTAGAGGCAATTGAACTAGTCGAAATGGGGAGCATCAATTCGAATATCTCCTTCGACTTCAACGAATTGAGCAAGGAAGATGAAGCCAGCGCGGCCATGACCGCTCAGACGCGCGCAGGCGCTCTTGCAACGCTTGCACAAGTTCAGGCAATCAGCGCAGAGGAAATGCGCGAAGCGGTCAAGAAAGAGCCGGCGATGCACTTGGGCTTTTTGAGTGACGAGGTGCCCGAAGGGGAGCCTGAGGATATCGAGGGCTTGCTTGGCGCGCTTCAGCAGGCAACGACCGCAGTGGCAGAGCCTGCTCCAGCATCGAACCCGCCCGACGAATCGCGGCAACTGCTTCAGTCCCTAGGTGGCTTGAATGGCTAAACGCATCAAGACGATCCCCGCGATCGAGCCGAATGCCGGGCTCAAGGCGGCCTTGCAAAAGCGGCTGATTGCTCTCATTGAGAAACAGACGCGCGAGGCAACGGCCGAGCTCCTGCGCAACCTGATCGATTCGGGCTGCTTCACGCAGCCTGTCGAGACGGTTGCGCAGGACGCCGCACTGTGGGGACGCAAAGAGAAAAAGATCATAGATGAGGCGATACGCGCTTTCAAAGCGTCTAATCCCGCCGATGCCGCTCGAAAGCTTGACCTGAGTCTCACCGAGAAAATGGCGCGGTGGATGATTCACGCGGGAGAAAGCGCAAAGCTCGTCTCGGGATGGTTTGTCCGCGCAATGGCGCAAAACGTGACAGCGAGCCAGCGGCGTGCGCTGATACGCGCGGGCATCACTCCTACTCTGCTCAAAGAAAAATGGACGATCCCTATCGTCAAGAATCGATACATGGCGCCGAGCACAGCAAAAGCGTTGCCGGGGCTTGTGGACGGCATGACGGGGCTCATCACCAAAATGCAGGCGGATGACCTCGCCAGAGTGCGAGAGACGATTACACGCGGCCTCTACGAGGGTCAGAGTCTGGGAGAGATCGAAAGCGTGCTGAAAGCCTCTAGGGGCTTCACGGAGGCCCGTGCCAAGCGAGTTGCGCTTGATCAGTCGATCAAAGTCAGTCAGGGCATCCAACGCGGCAACGCCGAGGCATTGGGCATCAAGCACGCGGTATGGGTTCACGTCCCGGGGCGGTATTCATCACGCGAGACGCATATCGCAATGGACGGCAAACGCTTCGACCTTTCCGAGGGGCTTTACGACCCGGCTGTAGGCCAGAACGTAACGCCCGGGTTGTTGCCGTTTTGCCGATGCATTTTCCGTCTAGATATATCGGACATATTGAAATGAACAACGACCGCTATTTACTTGCCCTAGATGCCGAGAGCGTGAGGAGGTATGACAAGAACGGGAACCTCCATGTCACCGTCTCGCACTTGACCAAAGCGCAGGTGCGACCGTACTACGGGCATGAGGTGCCTGACTGGGAGCGTCTGAGGCTCGATCCGCAGAAGATCTATCGCGGATACTGCCCGCCAGAGGAGCTGAGCAAGCCCGAGACGATCGAGAGCACGAACGGCATCCCGATTCAGCTCAACCATCATCCAGACTACGCAGACGCGCCGCAGATCAAAACGCGCGTCGGCTCCACTGGGACAGACGGCGCATTTAGAGCGCCATACCTAGACAACTCGCTGCACTTCACTGTTGAGGATGCAATCAAGCGCATCGTCGATGGGTCGATGCGTGAGTTGTCTCTTTCGTACAGATATACCCCTGACTTCATCCCTGGCAAGACGCCGGACGGCGAAGACTATGACTTCGTTATGCGTGACATTACCGCCAACCATATTGCGCTGGTGGAGCAGGGCCGCGCGGGGCGCGATGTGTTGGTGCAAGACAGTCACTTAAGAGAGGCTCAACCTATGGACGTGACGGAAAAGAACGCGGCTCCCGTAGCCGCAGCTGACGGCGATCCTGCCGTCGAGAAGAAGGAGGTGGCACTTGCTGACGCAATCGCCGCTGCCGCCGATGGGATCAAAGACCTGCATGAGCAGGACGAGGAGGGGAATGTGGTCGACAAGCCCGCTGAAGAGGCGCAAGCCGCTGACGAGGACAAGGACGCAGCCATCAAGCGAATCATCGCCGAAATGGTTTCCAAGGGCATGAAGCCTGAGGATGCCGAAGGCTTTGCCGATGCGCTCAAGGGGCTCGCCTATGCCGAAGCCGAGGCCGAAGATGAGGACATCAACATCGGTGAAGAGGCCGAAAAGCCTGCCGAAGATGAGGACGAGTGCGCTCAGCTCATCCAGGACGGCCTGAAGGCCTGCGGCTACGACGAGGAGCCTGAAGAGTTCCAGAAGGCGTTTGCCGAGGGGGTGCGCTATGGCGAACGAAAGGAAAAGACCGAGCCTGAAAAGCTCGATCGTGAGCATGAATCCGAAGGCGAAGAACGCGCACTGGGGCAGGACGCCGCGCTTAAGCGTGTCGAACGCCGCATCGCTCGACGCTTTACGGCAATGGATGAGTGCGCTCAGACGCTCGGTCGCGTCCGCTTCAATGCCTACGACTCTGCCGAAAGCGTCTATTTGGCCGCGCTGGAGCAGGAGGGTGTGAGCATCAAGGGCGTTCGTCCCGAAGCCGCCCGCACCGCTTATCTCGCCTTCATGGCCGGCAAGAAGGTCTCTGCCAAGCGCTCGCTCGCTCAGGACGCCCAGCTTAAGACGGGCAAGGCCGACTCCATTCTCTCCACTAAGCTTTCTCAAATCAAGAAGGGGTATTAATCATGGGTTTTCAGGCAGTTGTTAAGACTGATCCTGCCGTCGGCATTGCTGGTCAGGAAGTGAATCCGAAGCAGGCCGTTTACACGGCCTTCAACTACGTCTCCGACGGCACCGTTCAGGCAGGTACTTTCTGCTTTGCTACGGCGCTCAAGGGCAACGTTACGGGTGAAACGAACATCGTCTCCCTCAAGGGCACGTCCGGTGCCAAGCCCGTCGGTTTTGTCGAACGTGACGTCATCGCTTCGATTCCGACGCTCACTGCTGACGCATCGCAGGTCTATCCGCAGGGCGCCTGCCCGCCGATCGCCATTCGCGGCCAGTTCTATGCTGTCGCTACGGGCGCGGTTACGGAAGGCCAGTCCGTCCTGTGCGATCCGGCCACGGGTGCCATTACGTATGGTGCCGCCGGCACTACGAACGACACGGGTTGGCGAGTGATTTTCCCCCGCGGCGTCAAGAGCGCCGCCAAGGATGATGTCGTGATTTATCAGAACTTTGGCGTTACGGTTGCGACCGGCGCAATGGCCGCCGCTCTCGCTGACTCTGCAAAGGTTGACGAGGCCTCCGCGGGCTAAGGAGGTTGGGCTTATGGCTTACTCTCCTACGTTGTGGAAACGCGGCGACATCATCACCGCCGAGAAGCTAAACAAGGTCGAGACGGGACTGCAGGCCGCTGCCAGCGTTGACATTCAGTCTGCGCAGGCAACGACGCTCGCCGCCGGGGCTCCTGCAACTGCTGTCATCGAGGGTGGCGTTCTGAAGCTCGGCATCCCTCGCGGTCAGACGGGCGCGCAGGGTGCCGCCGGTGCTCAGGGTGCCAAGGGCGACACTGGTGCACAGGGCGCTAAGGGTGAAACGGGCGCTACGCCTACGATTACCGCTACGGCCACTGTTGACGCCACCGTCGGCACGCCCAAGGTCACGGTAAGCAAGGGCGGCACGACGACCGCGCCGACGTTTACCTTCGCTTTCACGGGGCTCAAAGGCGCAACGGGTGCTCAGGGTGTCGCGGGTGCGACTGGGGCTAAAGGCGAAACGGGGGCTGCGGGCGCCAAGGGCGACCAAGGCGAACGAGGCGCGGCTGGGGCGGCGGGCAAGAATGGCTCTTGCTTCCGTGTCTCTGCAACCGCTCTCGCTGATAGCCAGACGGGCATTGCCGCAACGGCGCTCACGCCTACCAACGCGCAACTTCCCTACGCCGTCGGCGACATCGTGCTGGACGCTACGACGAAAAAGCTTTACGCGGTCACGGCGGCGAGTGGTGGAACGTGCTCTATCGGCACCGCGCTTGCAACGCTTCCCTAAACAAACTATTTGGAGGAGTGGCCTTTGTGATGAGCAAAGGCCATGAATATTCATATGGATCAAAACTTTCTGAATGCCAAGGCGCGCGGCATCGAGGCTCCGTACGCCGTCGGCTTTATGCCGTTCGATGAAAAGGACGGTCGCATCGTCCTCAAGAACATCAACCGCGACCAGCTCGCACAGGATGCCGCGCTTTCCACGCAGCCGAACGTCGGCGCGCCTGCGGCTCTCTACACGTACGTCGACCCGCGCATCATTGATGTGCTCTTCGGTGTCACGAATGCCACGAAGTTCTTTGACAAGACGCTCGTTGGCTCCTTTACGCAGGACTACGCGACCTTCAGCGTGGAAGAAGTGGCCGGTCAGGTCTCGCCGTACAACGACTTCGCGAACGGCACGAGCACTGATGTCAACTACAACTTCCCGGTTCGCCAGAACTTCCGTTATCAGACGACGATTAAGTACGGCGATCTCGAAACGGCGAAGCTCGCCGAGGCCAATGTCAACCTCCCTGCTCGCAAGCAGAACGCGGCCGCGCAGATCATTGCCCGAGCTGAAAACAAGTTCCAGCTCTACGGCGTTGCGGGCATGGAAATCTACGGCATGCTCAATGATCCGAACATCCCGGAATCGATTTCTCCGGTGTCGGTCAATAGCAAATCTACGTGGGCTGAAAAGATCGCGGCCGACCCGAACAACGCGGCCACGCTCGTGTTCAATGACGTGAACAAGCTGTGGCAGGAACTGACTGCTAACAATGGCGGTCATCTTGACGTGAACGCCCCGATTGTTCTGGGCATCTCCAACAAGATGATTGGCTACCTGACTCAGCCGAACCAGTTTGGCAAGACGGCCAAGGTCATGCTGCAGGAAAACTATCCGAACATCGAAATCGTTCAGCTTCCCGAGCTCTCCACGGCCGCCGGCGAAATGCTCTACATGACGGTCAAGGAAGTGTATGGCGACGAGACGGGCTTCTCCGCCTTCTCCCGCGCCTTCGGCCTCGGTCGCCTGATCGCGCATGAATCCAGCTTCACGCAGAAGGCAACTGCTGGCACGTGGGGTTGCGTGATTCGCCGCCCGAGCCTCGTTGCGACGATGGTCGGCATCTAAAACTCGCAGGCCGTCACGAACGGCCTTTATCTCCACGGCGGGGCGGGTTCACGCCTGCCCTGCCCAACCTCTTGTCACGAATAGTTTTTTTATGGCTCGCACTACTCGTACTCGTAAGGCTTCTGTTCTCGGCACCACGGGCATCATTGCCGACACCGCTGAGCAGGAAGCAAAGAAGGTTTCTGACATCGCAGGCGATGAGATCATTTACATTGCCTGCGGCATGCCCCTCGGGCTCAAGTTTGATGACGTTGACAATGGCAATGGTGGCGCGAAAACCGTTGTTTTCCCGGGGGTTAATCACGCGCTAAGGGGGCAGGCCAAGGGCGTTCTCCTCGGCGCAGGGGATGCCGTCCTGGTGGGCGTAGCACGCCGAGACTGGGAGGACATTAAGCGCAAACATGGTGGCGAGCGCGCCTTCACCGCCATGCCCCCGCTCCTCTGGGAGATGAGGAGCGAGAAGGAATTCAAGGCGCGCCGCGATGAGATTGCCGAGATGCGCACGGGCGTCGAGCCTGTCGATCCGGCTTCGGTCGGCGTTGAGAAGGTAAAAGACATCGAGGCCTAAAAATGGACGTAGCGCTTGATATTGAAGAATTCCGCTCATGGTTCCCGGGGCTGACGGAGGCCGTCATCAATGATGTGCTCTTGGGTGTGCTGTGGGATCAGGTGGGGGCGATTGTCGGCACGACTGACGCAGATAGCTTTGCCCCGTTCGATCCTGATGCGACGCCCCCAGTGCTCGAGCGTAAAGTGCTTCTCTATTACGCGCTGTGTCATATGGCCACGCTCTCTACGCGCGGCGATCAGCCCGGTCGCGTGGCCAGTGCATCAGAAGGCTCGGTGTCGTCATCCTTCGATCTCATCAAGAGCAACTCGCAGTCCGCGCAGTGGTGGAATCAGACGCCCTGTGGGTCTACGTATTGGATGATGACGGGCAAATACCGTCTCGGAGGACGCCTGTACGTCTCTGACAACTATCACCCGTGGGGGTAATGATGGGCATCAAGGTTGACGCAGGCAAGGTGACGCAAAGGCTTGAGGGACTCGCCAAACAGTACGGGAATCGCGCCGCGAAAGTGGTCGAGGTGGGGGTGACTGACGCAAGCATTGCCGAATACGCGCAGTACGTTGAGTTCGGCTGGGTGCAACGCGTCACGCCGAAGCAATCGCTTTTCCTGAGTGGTGCCATTGGACGTCCGGTGCCCCTAAGTGATCGGGGACGCCCGGACTTCAGCAAGGCGGCCATCAAGCCTGGAGCGGCATTAGTAAACCCGCCCCGCCCGTTCCTGCGGGGGACGCTCGTTGCCGAGCAGGAAAAGTGGAAGGGCGTGCTGAAGAAGGCGCTCGAGGGGCTGAAGGATCCTGCGTCGGCGCTTACGGTACTGGGCACTGTGGCCGCGCAGGATGTGCAGGCAACCATTGCAAGTGGCGGGACGACAAAGGAAAAGTTCCAAGAGCGCGCGCCGCTCACGATGGAGCTTTACGCCGCGCAGTCTGCAGGGCGTAAGACTGGGGGAAAAAATCACTCGTCGAAAGCCAGCTCCGCCACGACGCAACCGATGGTTTTGTCGGGGGCGTTGCTTCACTCAATCGCCTTTGAGGTCAAGTGAACATGAGCTTCACGGTTGAGAATCTGGGAGTTGTATGGGGCTAAATTTACATGCAGTGGTACGCGGATCGATCAATGCGATCCACCCGGATGAGGAGGTTCAGCTACTTCACTCAACGGGGTCAGTGCCTGATGAAAATGGCTTTGCCGCTCCGCAGTACGAGCGCACTATGGGCGTCCTGGCACAGGTGCAAAGCGAGGGCGATGCGGCGCTGTTCCATGCCGACATGGCGGGGGCAAACTCGGTCGTGCGTAAGTTCTACCTATTCGCCCCGAAGGACTTTGCAAAACAGACCGCAGGCATCTTTCGCCCGATCTCCCGCGCAGGGGATTACATCCTGCGTAAGGACGGGACTGTATGGGCTGTAGATGCGGTTCTAGAAAACTTTTCAGGCGTCAACTGGTTGAGTGTGCGCGCTACGCTTCAGCTAAGCCCGCCGCAGGGGATTGTATGGTTATGATGCAAAGCCCTCCTACGCGCTCTACGATCGTCTCCGATGAGACGGTCTACAAGGCCGTCAAAGACTTCGAGTTGCTGATGATGTCCGGCCTTGAGGCTACGCACGTCATCGCGGGAAATCAAAACAACCTTTCTCTGCCGGACTCGCGCGATTACGTCGTTAATACGATCATCGCGCACCGTGAGATCGGGACGCCCGTCGAGGCCTATGAGTGGGACACGGCGACTCAGAAAATGGACGCCGTGGTCTCTAGATTGGTCGAGATGAGCGTTCAAGTCGACGTCTATAGCGATCATCCGGAAACGGCCCGTATGCGCGCAGAATCGGTCGCGACGGTGGCCAGAACGGTGTCAGGCTGCGACTTCTTTCAGAAGTACGGCCTATCCAGTCTCTACGCTGATGACGTTCGCAATACAACCGTGGTGGTAGATGAAAATCAGTTCGTTCAGCGCTGGACGACGTCACTGCACTTGACCTACACGCACAAGGTCCGGCTCGACGTGGATAGCATCAGCGCGGTCACCGTCGGCGTGCAGAACGTCGACGTCCGTTTCCCGCAAAACTAACTTTTTTACGGACCGCCATGCGCGGCCATCATTGGAGGAATCATGTCACTTCCTGCTTCGCGGATCGTCCAGGTGAGTCCGCGCGTCATCAGCGGCGGCGCCAAAGATCTGGAAACGAACGGCTTGCTCTTCACGAAGAGCGCGCTCCTTCCGGCCGACCAGCTCGCCATGGCCTTCTCTTCGGCTTCTGCGGTCTCCGCGCTCTTCGGCCCCGAAGCTGAGGAGACGAAGTTCGCTCAGCAGTATTTCACCGGCGTGCAGAATCAGCAGTCGACGCCGAAGAGCCTCGTCATCGCCCGCCGCGTCGACGAAGCGGTTGCGGCGTGGATCCGCGGTGGCAAGCTGGGCGTCACGCTCGCAAAGCTCAAGGCCGTCACTGACGGCGCGCTCAAGATCACGGTTGACGGCGTCGAGAAGACGGCGGCGGCCGTTGACCTCTCCGGAGCCACCTCGCTTTCCGCTGTCGCGCAGACGGTCGCGACGGCCATTACGGGCGTGACCGGATCCTACGATAGCAACACGAACTCCTTTACCTTCACGTCTTCGACGACGGGTGCGGACTCGACGATCGGCTACGCCTCCGCGGGCGACAGCGGCACGGATCTCAGCGCGATGCTTGGCCTCACGCAGGCTGGCGGAGCGGTGCTCTCTCAGGGCGCCGCCGCCATGAACGAAAAGGCGAATCTCGACGCGGTCTGCGAAGTCACGCGGAACTGGGTCGGCTTCACGACGCTCTGGCAGGGGGATCTCGAAGAGATCGAGGCCCTCGCCGCGTGGGCGGACGTCTATGACGACTTCGTCTACTTCCCCTGGTCGAGCGACGAAAAGCTCACGAACGCCCTAACGGCGTCCTCGAGCCCGCTCGCGCAGATCGTGGACAAGTATGACGTGGTCGCTCCGCTCTACTCCCCCGACTGGCGCCTCGCCGCTATGGCGATGGCCTGCGGCGCCTCCATCGCGTGGACCAGAACTCAGGGCATGAAGACGTGGTTCGCCAAGTACGCCTCCGGAATCGCGCCGAACGTCTTGGACGAAGCCTCCGCCGACGCCCTCGAAGCGAACCGCATCAACTTCGTCGGCAAGTACGCGACGCGGAACGATAATTTCCAGTTCTTCAACCGCGGCACGCTCTCGAGCGACTATTACGGCTTTGTTGACGTGCTATACGGAAGCATTTTTCTGCGCTCTGCAATCCAGACGAGCTGCATGAGCGGCTTCAAGAGCATCAATCGCGTCCCGTACAACGCCCGCGGCGAGGCGCTGATCCGTGCGTGGTGCCAGGATCCGATCAATCGGTGCCTTGACAGCGGCGTCATCGATGCGGGGCTCGAGCTCAATGAGTCTCAGCAGGCGCAGATCATGCAGGAGCTCGGTGACGACGGGCAGGACGCTATTCAGGCCATCGTTTCGAAGGGCTACTGGATCGGCGTGGACCTCCCGGACGCGGCCGGTCGCGCGAATCGCGAGGCGCCGAATGTGACGATCCTGTATGCGTACGCAGGCGCTGTCCAGAGTCTGCAGTGCGCCGCGACCACCGTGATCTAATGTCGCGAAATCGGTGAAAATTCATAGGCCCCGGCTTCGGTCGGGGTCTATCTTTTGAGAGTGAAAAATGGCAACTTCAAACTTCGACGTGACCTCTGCGAATGCGCAGCTCGTCTTGACGGTCGATCCTGTCTCTTATACACATCTCCGAGCCCACGAGACTACGCTGCATCTCGT
>OWIM01000420.1_pt1 | contig 23532 bp, 17 predicted proteins | sample 1732751 | NCBI WGS metagenome assembly OWIM01 (sample SAMN05065749, study PRJEB22554) | human gut metagenome | biome: ENVO:2100002; feature: ENVO:00000062; material: ENVO:00002003 | host: Homo sapiens | place: USA
CTGGTTTAAGGCTCCCTCCGCTACGAACCATGCCTATTCATAAGATTGTCAGCAAGGAACGCTGTCAATCTTATTTCATAGACGGCTGTCGAGTGTGTCCGTTGGACGCACAGTATAAAAATAGAACGAAATAACCTCTTGTGTGAGCAAGCTCCCACCGAGGTATTCCGTTCTATTTTTGCATGGCTCGTAGCTAGGCTAACTTTCTATTTATTCAACAGATACTCCGCCAGATCCACCGCGGTCTTCACATGTTCCGCATTGGCATAGATGCCCATGACGATGCCGTCACCACGGAAGTAATAAGTATCAGTCAGATCCTTGCAGTCTGTGAGGCAGATGCCTACCGGTACGGGATCCTGCATGTCCTCCGGGTGGAGGGGATCGGGATAGTCTGGGGTATAATCGGTATTCATATCATCGTTGGCTGCTTCGATGGCCAGTACCACTTCTCTGTCTACATAATAGAAATAAGGTTCCAGTGCCTGTATCTGCTCATCAGTGAGAATATCCCGCAGATCATGAAACATGCTGCTGTTGGCATATTTCTGGAAAGAAGTGAAATCTGTGATCATACAGTCCAGTTCATTGGCTGCCACATACACCATCAGCTTCTGGGAAGAAGTGATAGAAGTCTCATCCATGCTGCCCTCCACGATACGGATGGAAGTATCAAAAGTGATATCACTGGTGTTCAGATCAATGCCCTCTTTTTCTGCAAAATCCGTAACAAAATCCGGCTGTTCCGAGGTCATCTGATCTAAGAGGCTGGCATTCAGCATCACGGCATAAAAAGAGGGATCCTTCCGGTCTGTAAGCTGTTTTACAAAACTGATGATCATAATGATCACCACCAGGGCAATGATCACATGCCACTTGTAATAATACCAGAAATACGCCAGTTTCTGCCTTGGCGTACCGTTTTTCAATGCCTCTCGTTCTTCTTTGAATTCATCCATTACTGCCATGGGGAGATCCGCCTTTCTGCTGCCGAAATATGGCAGAACGCCACATTCCGGGTAAATTTCTTCATAATATACTAATGATAAAGGTTCGCTATCTGAAAGTCAATGAACGAAGTGTGAGGGGAATCTAAAAAAACAATTAAATCGCCGGGAAAATCCGGGCATGCCTTGCAAGTTTTGTGAAGATGATATATCATAATAGAAAACGATTGTCAGGAGAAAACAGAATCCGGACAGTCGTAAACAGAGATTTCCCAAAGAAACGGAAGAACGGCGCGGGCAATTTCAGAACCGGCCCAGAAGAGAAGGCTTTCCTTAAGAGGGAATAGGCTCTGCATAAAATAAACGAAGAGAAAAGGAAACAAAAAATGAGTGATTCTTACGTAGAATGTCTGGTAAAAGCAAAACAGCCCACCTGGGCAAAAATTTTAAAGGTATTATTGATCGCACTGACAGTACTGAGCTGTCTGGTAATGTTCGTGTTTATCATTTTCCTGCCGGTGGCACTGGCAGCGGGGGTGGGAGCTTATTTCCTGAATATGTATACCGATCTGGAATATGAATACCTCTATCTGGACAAGGAACTGTCCGTGGACAAGATCATGGCTAAGAGCAAGAGAAAGCGTGTCGGTACTTACAGCCTTGACCGCATGGAGGTATTTGCACCGGTTTACTCCTATCATCTGGATAACTTCAAAAACCGTCAGGTGAAGGAAAAGGATTATAGTATCGGCGAGGTATTGCAGCCGGACGGGCGTTATGCTATGTACTATGAAGGTGGCGAGAAGATCCTCTTAAGCCCTAATGAGGAGCTGGTCAAGGTGCTCAAAAACATGGCACCCCGCAAAGTGTTCAGCGAATAATATTTCGCAACAGTCCGGTGCAGGGAACAGCATCAAAGCAGTTGAATGCCTGGCGAGTCAAAAATATAGGTCTGGTGTACATGATACGCCGGACCTTCTTTATTGCAGAAACAGAAATAAACGCGGTAATATGATTGCTAAATGATAAAAAATATAAGATATCCGGTTGACAGTCCTACGAAACTCTGCTAAACTCATGGAAATGTTATAAGTACAACGAATATGTAATATAATCACAACTTATAACACAACAAGATATCATTCACAAATCTTATCAAATGAACACAGGAGGAAAGAAAATGGGACAGATTATTGGTGAAGGCATTACCTTTGATGACGTACTGCTCGTACCGTCTTACTCTCAGGTAGTCCCTAATCAGGCGGATTTGACCACATGGCTGACAAAGAAGATCAGGCTGAACATTCCTATGATGAGCGCAGGAATGGATACTGTTACCGAACATCGTATGGCGATTGCCATGGCTAGACAGGGTGGTATCGGTATCATTCACAAGAATATGTCTATCGAGGCACAGGCAGAAGAGGTAGATAAGGTAAAGCGTTCCGAGAATGGTGTCATCACCGATCCGTTTTCTCTGTCTCCTGAACATACTCTGGCAGATGCAGATGCTCTGATGGCTAAGTTTCGTATCTCCGGCGTGCCTATCACCGAGGGCAGAAAATTAGTCGGCATCATCACCAACCGTGATCTGAAGTTCGAGACCGACTTCACCAAGAAGATCAAAGAGTCCATGACCAGCGAAGGCCTGATCACCGCTCCCGAAGGTATCACTCTGGAAGAGGCAAAGAAGATCCTGGCCAAGGCAAGAAAAGAGAAGCTGCCTATCGTAGATAAGGACTTCAACTTAAAGGGTCTGATCACCATCAAAGATATTGAGAAGACCATCAAATATCCTCTGGCAGCCAAGGATTCCCAGGGCAGACTGCTCTGCGGCGCCGGTGTAGGTATCACCGCCAACGTACTGGATCGTGTGGCAGCTCTGGTAGCAGCCAAGGTTGATGTTATTGTACTGGATTCCGCACATGGTCATTCCCAGAACGTATTGAACTGCCTGAAGATGATCAAGGAAAAATATCCCGATCTGCAGGTAATCGCAGGTAACGTGGCTACCGGTGATGCTACCCGTGCCCTGATCGAGGCCGGCGCAGATGCGGTTAAGGTAGGTATCGGCCCCGGTTCCATCTGTACCACCCGTGTCGTTGCAGGTATCGGTGTTCCTCAGGTATCCGCTATCATGGATTGCTACAGCGTGGCAAAGGAATATGGTATTCCCATCATTGCTGATGGTGGTATTAAGTATTCCGGAGATATCACCAAGGCTATTGCAGCCGGTGGTAACGTATGTATGATGGGTTCCATGTTCGCAGGATGTGAGGAGAGCCCGGGAGAATACGAGCTGTTCCAGGGTAGAAAATACAAGGTATACCGTGGCATGGGTTCCATCGCAGCCATGGAGAACGGCAGTAAGGATCGTTACTTCCAGGAGAATGCGAAGAAACTGGTTCCCGAAGGTGTTGAAGGCCGTGTGGCTTACAAGGGCAGCGTGGAAGATACCGTATTCCAGCTGCTGGGCGGTCTCCGCTCCGGTATGGGTTACTGTGGTGCACAGGATATCGAGACTCTGAAGGAGACCGGCAGATTCGTGAAGATCTCTGCAGCATCCCTGAAGGAGAGCCATCCTCATGATATCCATATCACCAAGGAAGCTCCGAACTACAGCGTGGATGATAAATAAGTTGTGAAAATAAGGCTATAATGAAAGAGGCGATTGTAAGTCTGACTTGCAACCGCCTCTTTTTGGAAAAAGAAATCATTTGAATCTCAAAATATTTGCAATAATTGACAAAAACTTTGCAATTTTTCAAGCAATATAACGAATATGGCAAAAAATGTAAAATAATATCTTGTATGAATTTCCCGTCACATGGTAAAATATATTTGTTCGGGTGCCGAGGAAGGGCGTATTCCCCGAATATTTAAAAGAGAAGCAGGGGAGCAAAAAAGTGGCTGAAATTTCATTTCGAGAATTGATCGATCCCAGACGTCTGCAGCATTTGCAGAATGAATTCTGCAAGGTGACAGGCGTGGCAGCTGTCTGCCTGGACAATGAGAATCAGGTGTTGACGGAGCCGTATGTGGACAAGACATGGAAGAGACCGGATGGGGAAGATCCGATCAGTACGGAATATCGCAGGAAAGCAGCACAGGCACTGGACAGAGTGCAGGCCGGTTCACTGGAGGAACAGGTGGTGGAAGAACTGCCGGACGGCGGACATGTGGCAGCAGTGGCTGTCAGTGTGGAGAACAACACGATCCTGTACTGGCAGGTGTATGATCTGAAGAAGATCGACACCATTTCCTTTTATCAGATATTGGATCTGCTGCGGGATACCAGCGTAGATATTTACAGAGATCGTATGTCCTGCTTCAGCGCGGAGGCAGAGAGCAGAAGGAGCCGTTCCGCTGAGGAAGAGATGAGTCGGAATCTCCATACTATTGAGGCGACCACGGAGATCGTCCAGCTCTTAGACAGTGATGAACAGATTGAACTTGCCATGAATAAGTGGCTGAAGATCCTGTCAGAGCATATCCGTGTAGATACTGCGGATATTTTTCAACTGCATTCCGACACAGATACCATGAACGTGGTCTGTGAATGGCGTGCCCCGGGACAGATTTCTTATTTTGACAAGATAAACGGAGTGGAAGTATATTCCTTCCTTTATGCTGAGAAACCACTGGTGGTATCCACGGACAGCCTGGGCAATGCCGGCTCGAAGGAAATCGAGGAGATCGGCATGAAGGCCGTGATGATCTTCCCGATCCTGAAGCAGGAGAGCGGAAATATGGTGCTGTCTCTGAATCATAGAACCCAGGGGCATGTGTGGAGCATGGCGGAGATCAAGTTCACAGCGGATGCAGTGAAGATCCTGCAGAGCATCCTCACCAGAAGGATCCAGAAGAATTCCCTGGCTGGTTCCTACGCAGCATTGGAGGAGATTCTGGACAACGTGGGCTGTGCCATTTATGTGACAGACCAGACCACAGGACGGATGCTGTTTGCCAACCAGATCCTGAAAAATACCTTTGCCAAGGAACTGCTGGATCACAATTTTGATGCTTTGTTACAGAGCAGTGTCCGCAAGGAAAAAACCAAGTCAGTCAGTGTAGTCTACCATGCGGAGAAGGAGACCTGGTACGATCTGCTGTGCAAGGAGATTGCCTGGGTGGACGGTAAAAAGGCCAATCTGTACTCTCTGTATGACATTACAGATAAAAAACTGTACCAGCGCCGCATCGAGCAGCAGGCCTATACGGATTTCCTGACGGGACTGTATAATCGTATGTGCTGTGAGAGGGATCTGGCAAGACAGATCGATCAGGCGAAGAAGACCGGCGGCGAAGGTGCTCTGCTGTATCTGGATCTGGATGATTTCAAGCATATCAACGACGGACTGGGGCACCAGTACGGAGATGTGCTGTTAAAATCCATTTCCCATGCATTAAAACGGATCAACGGCATCGAGAATACCTGTTACCGCATGGGCGGCGATGAATTTGTCATCGTGATCCCGCCCGACAGCTATTCCCGGTTTGAAAATATTGTGGAAGATATTAAAAAGATCTTCAGCAAGCCCTGGTTTTTGAAGGACGCGGATTATTACTGTACTATGAGTATGGGTATCGTCACTTTCCCGGATGCCGGGGATTCCGTGGCTGATCTGATCAAAAAAGCGGATATTGCCATGTACGAAGCAAAAAAGACCGGTAAGAACCGGGTGGCAACCTACTGCGAGGGCATTGATTCCGTATCGGGACGCCGCCTGGATATGGAAAAGAACATGCGTGATGCCACGGTGGAGGGCTACCGGGAGTTCGAGGTCTATTATCAGCCCATCATTGATATTCAGGGCGGCAGGGATGTCTGCGCCGGAGCTGAGGCACTGATCCGCTGGAACAGTGCAAAGCTGGGATTTATCTCCCCGGCGGAATTCATCCCGTTGGCAGAGTATCTGGGACTGATCAATCCCATCGGCAATTATGTGCTGACCGAGGCCTGCACCCGCTGCAAACGCTGGAACGAATCCGGTTATCCGAATTATAAAGTGAACGTAAATCTTTCCGTAGTACAGCTCCTACAGCCGGACATCGTGGAGACGGTGGAAAAGGCGCTTGCGGACACCGGTCTGTCCCCGAAGAATCTGACCCTGGAAGTGACAGAGAGCCTCGCCATCAACGATATGGAGCGCATGAAGGAGATCCTGAACCGGATCAAATCTCTGGGTGTTTCGCTGGCGCTGGATGATTTCGGTACCGGCTACTCCTCCCTGAATCATATCCGGGAGATTCCCATTGATGTCATTAAGGTGGATCAGAGCTTTGTCAAAGATCTGGCGGAGGATGCCTACTCCCAGTCCTTTATCAAAATGGTGGCGGAGCTGGCGGAGACCATCGGCGTCAGCGTCTGCGTGGAAGGTATCGAGACCCCGGAGCAGTTCAGAGTATTGCAGGGTATGAAGGTCAAATACATTCAGGGCTATTATTTTGACCGTCCTTTGGAGAGGCATGCATTTGAGGCAAAATATGTGAAGTAACAGTTCAGCCATAGAATAGTAAAAGCGATGATCGGGTGCTTGCACACGGAGCATCGCTTTTGCTATTCTATGAGCGGAGCGCCCAAAACATGAATAAAAGATGAGCTGCAAAGCAGCGACGGCTGCGCAGCAGACGCTTTTATGAATGTTTTGGGGCAGAACTGTTACGGAAGCAACAAAATTATCAAAATCCCTCTTGTCAAGTATCGGGGAACCATGCTACTATTAAAACAGCTACACGACTGGCGGAGCGCAGCTTGCTGCAGTGGAGATACCCACAGGGAGTGTAGAATAGTGAAAGCCGACCGCCTGGGCACCGTCTATTTCTGGTGCTTAGGCGGTTTTTTGTAACTATTCAGAGCTGGTGAAGCGAATAGTTACGCGATATATAGTAAACGGAGGAAAAACTATGTTACAACTGGAACAGGAATTGAAAAGCAATGCTTATCCAGGCAGAGGTATCGTGATCGGACGTTCTGCTAACGGTAAATATGCCGTGACCGCTTATTTCATCATGGGAAGAAGCGCCAACAGCCGCAATCGTGTGTTCGTGACAGAAGGAGAGGGAATCCGTACCCAGGCTTTCGATCCTTCCAAACTGGAAGATCCCAGTCTGATCATCTACGCACCCGTACGTGTCCTTGGTAACAAGACCATCGTGACCAACGGTGACCAGACAGATACTATCTACGAGGGAATGGACAAACAGCTGACCTTTGAGCAGTCCCTGCGCAGCAGAGAATTCGAGCCGGACGGCCCCAACTATACACCGAGAATTTCCGGTATCATGCACATCGAGAACGGCAAGTACAATTACGCTATGTCCATTCTGAAGAGTGACAACGGCAATCCTGATTCCTGTCTGCGTTTCACTTATGCTTATGAGAATCCTCTTCCCGGAGAGGGACGTTTCATTCACACTTATATGCACGACGGCAATCCGCTGCCCAGCTTCCAGGGCGAGCCGAAACTGGTAGAGATCCCCGATGATATGGATGCTTTTACCGATATGCTGTGGAACAGCCTGAATGAGGATAACAAGGTCTCTCTGTTTGTACGTTTCATTGATATCGAGACCGGTAAATATGAGACAAAGATCGTGAATAAGAATATGTAAAGTAGGTTGTGAAGACGCGTTTTGCGAATGCAGGTTCTGAATAGTTAATATCGTAGAATAGAATAGGAGAAAAATAAGATGAACGAGATTCAGTTAAAATACGGATGTAACCCGAACCAGAAGCCTTCCAGAATCTTCATGGAAGACGGCAGTGATCTGCCGGTGACCGTGCTGAACGGCAAGCCCGGATATATCAATTTCCTGGATGCTTTCAACGGCTGGCAGCTGGTAAAAGAGCTGAAGGAAGCTACAGGACTTCCCGCAGCCACTTCTTTCAAACATGTGTCTCCGGCCGGTGCTGCGGTAGGACTTCCTCTGAGTGATACTCTGGCGAAGATCTACTGGGTGGATGATCTGGGAGAGCTTTCTCCCCTGGCATGTGCTTATGCGAGAGCACGTGGTGCAGACAGAATGTCCTCCTTCGGTGACTTCATTGCATTGTCTGATATCTGCGATACCGATACCGCCCGCCTGATCAAGAGAGAGGTATCCGACGGTGTCATCGCTCCCGGCTACACCGATGAAGCACTGGAACTGCTGAAGCAGAAGAAAAAAGGCGCCTACAACATCATCCAGATCGATCCTTCCTATCAGCCTGCTCCTATCGAGCGCAAGCAGGTATACGGCATCACCTTCGAGCAGGGGCGTAACGAACTGGATATCAACGGCAATCTGCTGTCCAATATCGTGACTGTGAACAAGGAGATCCCGGAGAGTGCCCTGATCGATATGAAGATCGCTCTGATCACCTTAAAATATACCCAGTCCAATTCCGTATGTTATGTCAAGGATGGTCAGGCTATCGGTATCGGTGCAGGACAGCAGTCTCGTATCCACTGCACCAGACTGGCAGGCAGCAAGGCAGACAACTGGTTCTTACGCCAGTCTCCTCAGGTACTGGGCCTGCAGTTTGTAGACAGCCTGGGCAGAGCCAACCGTGACAATGCCATTGATGTCTACATGGGCGATGAGTACATGGACGTGCTGGCGGACGGTACCTGGGAAGGTATCTTCAAGGTAAAGCCCCCTGTATTTACCAGAGAAGAAAAGAGAGCATGGCTTGACAAAATGCAGGATGTGACTCTGGGAAGCGATGCATTCTTCCCCTTCTCCGATAACATCGAGAGAGCACATAAGAGTGGTGTAAAATACATCGCACAGCCCGGTGGATCCGTGCGTGATGCAGATGTGATCGCATGCTGCGATAAATACGATATGGTGATGGCATTTACAGGCATCCGTCTGTTCCACCACTAAGACAGATTTTGCGGGCAGGACTGTAACAGGACCTGCCTGTAACTATTCAGAGCCATAAAAGGCGTTTTTGCGAATGTGGTTCTGAATAGTTATGGAATTTTTATGAGGAAGAAGAGGAAAGCGTAGTTATGGACAGACGAGGGGATGCAAAGAGCAGAGAAATGATGCTGGATGAATTATTGGGCTATGACCATGTGACGATCCAGTGCCACGACAATCCGGATGCGGATGCCATAGCCTCCGGCTATGGGCTGTACTGTTTTTTCCGGGACAAGGGAAAGGATACCAGGCTGCTGTATTCCGGACGGAATAAAGTCAGAAAGGCCAACCTGATGCTGATGGTGGAGAAACTGCACATTCCGCTGGAGTACCAGCCTCAGATGGAAGATACAGTAGACGGACTGCTGATCACTGTGGATTGTCAGTATGGCGCGGGTAATGTGACGGAGCTGCCGGCGGAGGAGATCGCTGTCATCGACCATCATCCACTGGAAGTCATCTGTACCGAGCGGATGCGTCTGCAGCCCAATATGGGAAGCTGTGCAACCCTGGTGTGGACAATGCTGCAGGAAATGCATTATCCCGTGGAAAAAAACAGAGATCTGGGAACTGCGCTGTATTACGGCCTGTATATGGATACCAACCAGTTCTCCGAACTGTCGAACCCGGTGGACATGGATATGCGTGAGAGTCTGAATTTTGATAAGAACCAGATATCCTTGTTCCGTAATTCCAATATTTCCCTGAGAGAGCTGGAAATTGCCGGTGTGGCAATGCTGCGCTGCAATTATAACGACGATTACCAGTTCGCCGTGATCCATTCCCAGCCCTGTGATCCCAATGTACTTGGCCTGATCAGCGACTTCCTCCTGCAGGTGGCGGGCGTCAATACCTGCGTGGTCTATAATGAGGACAGCGGCGGATACAAATTTTCCGTCAGAAGCTGTATCCGGGAGGTCAATGCCAGCGAACTGTCGGATTATCTTTCGGAGGGCATCGGTTCCGGCGGCGGACATTACGAGAAGGCCGGCGGCTACATCAGTATGAAATTATATGAGGAAAAATATCCAACACTGCATTCCGAAGCGTATTTCAATAACCGCATGACGCAGTATTTCGATACGTTCCGGATCCTCTACGCCAAAGACCGGGCATTCCCGGTAAGTGAGGGCACAAGATATCAGAGAAAGAAAATCCCTCTGGCCTGTGTGAGGGCCTCTGATCTGGCGGAGCTTGGCAGGGTGGTGTCCGTCCGCACCCAGAACGGCACCATGGACATCGATACCAGACAGAATATCTGCTACACGCTGGAGAGAAACGGTGAACTTCACAGGGTGGCGGGAGAGCGGTTCCACAGGATCCTGGAACTGTCCGACGCTCCGGTGTCCGAGGACTACTGCAGGAATATGACATACGTTCCCAGGGTCAAGGACGGTACGGACGGCAGAAATCATCTGATCACGGAATATGTGCGCATGTGCATGCCGAAGGATGAGTTCCGCATCTATGCCATCCGGGTGACACAGGGGGTAAAAGTGTTCCCGGTATGGGACGAGGACGGCTATATGACCGGAAGGGCCGGAGATTATCTGGCGGCCAGTGAGGATGATCTGCACAATATCTTCATCGAGACGGAGCAGAATTTGCTGAATTATTTTGAAGAGAAGGGTTTATAAAAGTTTTCTTGTGTGGTAAGATAAAGGATACGAAAACAGTATTAAGTAAACGAAAGGCAAGGACATTACCATGAGCGAGATCGAAAAGGAAATCGTAGATTCCGCAGAAGTAAAGGAATCGAAGAATTTTATAGAGCAGATCATTGAGAAAGATCTGGCGGAGGGCGTATACGATACTGTACACACCCGTTTCCCTCCGGAACCCAACGGATATCTTCATATCGGACATGCCAAGAGTATTCTGCTGAACTACGGCCTGTCCCAGAAATACAACGGCAAATTCAATCTGCGTTTTGACGATACCAACCCCACCAAGGAGAAGGCAGAGTTCGTAGAGTCTATCAAGGCTGATGTAAAGTGGCTGGGAGCAGACTGGGAGGACAGACTCTTTTTCGCATCCAACTATTTTGACCAAATGTATGAAGCAGCCGTAAAGCTGATCAAAAAAGGCAAGGCATATGTCTCTGACTTAAGTGCGGAGCAGATCCGTGAATACAGAGGAAGCCTGACCGAGCCCGGCAAGGAAGATCCCGGCAGCACCAGAAGCGTAGAAGAGAATCTGACACTGTTCGAGGATATGAAGGCCGGCAAATACGAGGACGGCACTAAGGTACTGCGTGCCCGCATCGATATGGCCTCTCCCAACATCAACATGAGAGATCCCGTCATCTATCGTGTGGCACATATGTCTCACCAGAATACCGGTGACAAATGGTGCATTTACCCTATGTACGATTTCGCGCATCCCATCGAGGATGCTATTGAAGGCGTGACCCATTCCATCTGTACGCTGGAATTTGAGGATCACAGACCCTTATATGACTGGGTGGTAAGAGAACTGGAATATCCTCATCCTCCCAAGCAGATCGAATTCGCAAAGCTGTACCTGACCAATGTGGTGACCGGTAAGCGTTATATCAAGAAGCTGGTAGAACAGGGCATCGTGGACGGCTGGGATGATCCCAGACTGGTATCCATCGCAGCACTGCGCAGAAGAGGATTCACACCGGAATCCATCAAGAAGTTCGTAGAATTGTGCGGTATCTCCAAGGCACAGTCTTCCGCAGATTATGCAATGCTGGAGTATTGTATCCGTGAGGATCTGAAGGCAAAGGCACCCCGTATGATGGCTATTCTGGATCCTGTGAAACTGGTAATTGATAACTATCCCGAAGGACAGACGGAGATGCTGCCTGTAGTCAACAATCCGGAAAACGAAGCTCTGGGCAGCCGCGAGGTTCCCTTCGGCAAAGAACTGTATATTGAGAGAGAGGACTTCATGGAAGAGCCTCCCAAGAAATATTTCCGTATGTTCCCCGGCAACGAAGTGCGCCTGATGAGTGCTTATTTCGTAAAATGCACCGGCTGTGTCAAGGACGAGAACGGAAAAGTCGTGGAAGTACATTGTACCTATGATCCGGAGAGCCGCGGAGGCAACAGCCCCGATGGACGTAAAGTAAAGGGAACGATCCACTGGGTAAATGCAGAGCAGTCTGTAAAAGCACAGGTGCGCCTGTATGAGAATATCATCGATGAAGAGAAGGGTGTATACAATGAAGACGGAAGTCTGAATCTGAACCCCAATTCTTTGACCACACTGACAGAGTGCCGTCTGGAGCCTGCATTTGCACAGGCACAGGCGTATGACCGCTTCCAGTTCGTAAGACAGGGCTTCTTCTGCGTGGACTACAAGGATACCAAGCCGGGAGAACTGGTATTTAACCGTATCGTATCTCTGAAGAGTTCTTATGTACTGCCTAAGTAAGCAGTAGGACAACCGATAAGGGGAATTGGGAAAGTTGTATTCGTATTGTCACCGGGAATGGACAGTACAAAAGAAAAGGAGAGACATATGTCGGACAAATTGTTTGGACTGGCCGGTCTGGGTCTGGATGACCTGGAGAACATGAACATTTACGGACAGGATAAAAAAGAAGAGAAGGCAGCAGCCGAGGCCCAAAAAATAGAAGAAAAGGATCTGATCTTTGACAAGACATTTACCTGTCCTGTCTGCGGAGAAGATTTCCCGGCGAAGATCATGAAGACTGGAAAGGCAAGACTTTTAAGTACCGATCAGGATCTTCGTGCAAAATACGAAGGCATTGATGCGGTGAAATATGATGTTATTCTGTGTCCGCATTGCGGCTATGCAGCACTGAACCGGTATTTCAACAGCCTGAATAAGGTTTATATAAAGCTGATCAAGGAAAATATCAGCAGTAAAGTGCAGCTGCATACCTACGATGACGATATTTACAGCTATGAAGAAGCCATTGAGCGCTATAAGCTCTGCCTGGCCAACGCTGTGGTAAAACGGGCCCATGCCAGTGAAAAGGCTTATATCTGTCTGAAGAGCGGATGGCTGATGCGTGGTTATCAGGAGCATCTGGAAGAGTCCGGGGATACGGATATGGCCAGACTCCGGGAAGTGAAGACCATGGAGGAGACTTATCTGAAGAACGCTTACACTGGTTTTACGGAGGCCCTGCAGACCGAAGGATTCCCCATGTGCGGTATGGATGAGATCACGGTAGAATTTCTGATTGCGGTACTTGCTGCCAGATTCCAGAAATATGATGTGGCCAGCCGTATGGTAGCCACGATCCTGACGTCCCCTTCCGCCAATGCCCGGACTAAGGACAAGGCAAGAGAGTTAAAAGACCAGATTCTGGAAGAACTGAAGAACCAGAAAAAGTAGGATAACCGTATGTATGATATGACGATCCGGCTGCGTACAGACAGTGACAAATGTCTGTACCAGCAGATATATGAGCATATACGACAGGAAATCAGGGAAGGGAAGCTTCTGGCAGGAGAGAGGCTTCCCTCCACGCGTTCTCTGGCAGAATATCTGCAGGTGGCGAGAAGCACTGTGGACTATGCCTACGACCAGCTGTTAAGCGAGGGATATATCGAGGCACGACCTTATAAGGGCTATTTTGTCTGCCGTCTGGAAGGGATATTTGCCATGGAACCGCGGGAAGAGAACGAACCGGAGCCGGACACTTCAGGAGAAGAATCTGTTCCGGAAGAGGGATGCATTGATTTTTCTCCTTATGGTATTGATATGAACGGTTTCCCTGTGGGCGTATGGAAGCGGATCACGAAGAATATTCTGAATGACAACAACAGTGACCTGTTTGCGCAGGGAGAACCTCAGGGAGATTATGATCTGCGGCTGACCATCAGCCGGTATCTGCATTCTTCCCGGGGGGTGAACTGCCGCCCGGAACAGATCATTGTAGGAGCAGGAAACGATTATCTGCTGTTGCTATTGGAGAAAATATTGGGCAGACATGTGGGCATTGCCATGGAGAATCCCACGTACAAGCGGGCATACCGCATCTTTGAATCTTTTGCCTATCGCATTCACACGGTAGACATGGATGATAAGGGAATGCGGGCGGACAGACTTTCGGGACTGCCTGTCAGAGTGGCCTATGTGATGCCTTCCCACCAGTATCCCACCGGTGCGGTCATGACCATCGGCAGGAGAGCAGAACTGCTTCGCTGGGCAGAAAGGGAGCCGGATCGTTATCTGATCGAGGACGATTACGACAGTGAATTCCGGTATCGGGGCAAGCCTATTCCTTCCCTGCAATCTTCCGATGAAAAGGGAAAAGTGATCTACATCGGTACATTTTCCAAGGCTATTGCACCGGCAATCCGTGTCAGCTATATGGTATTGCCGGGGGATCTGCTGGATATCTACCGCAGGGATTGCTCTTTTTATTCCTGCACGGTGTCCAGAATCGATCAGCGGATCCTGAATGAATTTATCCGGGACGGGTATTTCGAGCGGCATCTGAATAAAATGCGGATGCGCTACCGGGCCAAACATGACCTGCTGCTGGCCGGGCTGGAACCGTTTAAGAAGCAGTTTGTGATCTCCGGGGAGGATGCGGGACTGCATCTTCTGTTGACAGCGAAAGGGAATGTCACGGAACAGGAACTGTTGGAGAGAGCAGCGGCGGAGAAAGTGAAAGCCTATGGGATGTCAGAGAATATGGTGGAAGCCACAATGCGGAAAGCTACCGTGCTGTTGGGCTTTGGAAGTATTGATGAGGCGGAAATGCAGGAAGGTCTCAGACGCTTGCAAAAAGCATGGCTCTGAGACCTTCGAAATAGAACGATTATTCTTCATTTACGGGAGGCTCTTCGTCCTCGGCATCTTCTTCATCGAAGAACTCTTCCACGTCTTCGACGGTCTCGCCCTCTTCGCCGGACAATCCGGTAGCCTGATCGGTGAGCGGTGTGAAATCAGATGCCTCTGCGGAAGCGGGTGCCGCCTCTTCGGAAGCCGGTGTGGACTCTGTGCCTGTCTCTTCCTTCGGGGCAGAGGTCTGCACGGGTGTATTCAGAGGAACATAATTGCGGGAGAACTCGGTACTCTTGTCCAGATCCTCGTGGAAATCATCATAATCATCATCTGCATCGGAAGATTCCTTCAGCTGAGAATCTTTCTGTTGCATATAGTAGTAAGCAGCTGCGGCTGCGGTACCTACTGCTGCGGTAAACAGCAGAAATTTGCCAAATTTTTTAGCCATAGGGTTGCTCCTTCCATGTTGTAGTGTATGTAACTGGTCTGAATTTCATGCATATGCCCATACAGTTACATAATAAACCTTATTGATGAAAATGAAAAGGGATATGTTGCGATATGAATGAGAAATTTTTTGATTTAAAAAAAGAAAAACAGGACCGGATGATCAATGCAGCTCTGAAGGTATTTGCCCTGAACGGTTACCGTCATGCCAGTACGGATGATATCGTGCGGGAGGCAGCCATCAGTAAGGGATTATTATTTCATTATTTTGAGAACAAGCTGGGAGTCTATGCTTTTGTCTATGACTACAGTGTGCGGTATCTGTTGCTGGAATTGTCCACAGCGGTAGATGCGAAGGAGACGGATCTGTTCACTCTGATGCAGCAGGTGGAGACCGGGAAAATGCATGCCATGTGTGGCTATCCTTATCTGCAGCCGTTCCTGAACCGGGCACAGGCAGAGAATGTCAATGAGGCACTGGTGGCGGTAGAAGAGCGAAAACAGCAGATGGAAGAGGCTTATGAGAATATTTATGCCAGAGCGGATCTGGGAAAATATGCGGCTGCGGAAGACGTGATGAAACTTCGTAAGATGATGGAACTGACCATTAAGGGATTGATGAACGAGAGAATCCTGGAAGATGCCTTTCAGCCGGAGATGCTGTATGAGGAAATTCTGGAGTATCTGCAATTAAGCAGAAGACTGGCGGAACGGTCCGGACAGCCCTCTGACGAAGAAATTACGGAAAAATAGCATCATAATTGCATCGTATTTTTGAATAAAATTTTGCGACTATTTAGACATCTTATAGGCGGGATCTGCGGGATATCCGCCTTTTAATTTCTGCATACCGCGCTGGATGGCATCCCTGGAGCTCTTCCAGTCGGCGTCTTTGTTGCGATAGTCGAATTTTTCCACCAGCCAGGAGACGTCTTCGGAAATGCGCTGCATGTTGGATTCCATGACCGGCAGCAACTGATCGTAAAAGTCCTGTTTTTCCTTATCGGAAAGTTTGCGGTCAGCGGCTTCGCAGAGATCGCCGAAGTGGGGCAGGCAGAAGCCTTTGCCGTTTATGACTTTATTGCGGAAGTTTTCATCATTTTTCCACAGGTAGAAAAAGGTGTCCAGATATCTGGCGTAGGTATCTTTATACTGGGAACAGATATAGCAGGAATCCTCTTTTGCACGAACCCACATGCCGATGGTATTTTCATTGCCTTCGGCTTTTTTGAATTTACCCAGGAGAGAGCTTTTGCCGGGGCGGAAGGAGGCAAATTCCTGCTGCATTTCCCGGATCATGCGCTGGTAGTGGGTCTTTAAGATCCAGGCATTGCCCAGAGTATTGCCGTAGTCGAACATTTTCTGAAAATGATACCGGCAGAAGCCTGCTTTGTCGGTTTGTTCGCGGATGTCCGCTTCCATATAAGAGGAACCGGAGCCTAACACGAAATCCAGAAGATCCTGTTCAATACTGCGGTGGATAAAGCAGAAAGGGCATTCGTCCTGTGCATTTACGGCATCGTTTAAAGGGATGGTATATAACTGTTCTTTCATGGAAAATATCCTTTCTCGGGCGCAGCCCTGTGGTGTTAAAACTATTGTAAACGATGCGGTGAAAAATTGCAAAAAGATTAAGCAGTTGTAAAATTCTGTCATTTAAAATTAAGAATTGTTTTGTTGTAATAGAAACGGTTTCAAGCTACTATGATAGTAAGACAGATAAACAGAAATAGAAAGATGTGATTTTTTTGATATTCAGCAGTATTGAATTTCTGCTGTGGTTCCTGCCGATCTTTCTGATCGTCTACGGGATCACACCTCGCAAATACAGGAACCTGACACTGCTCGTGGGAAGCATTGTTTTTTATGCCAGGGGAGACGTCAGGTATCTTCCCCTTTTAATGATATCTATATTGTGCAATTATTTTCTGGGTCTTCATCTGGCAAAACGCAGTCCTAAGACGTTGTGGCGGAAAAAGCTTCTGCTGATCCTGACACTTGGCGCGAATCTGGCGGTACTGCTCTGGTTCAAGGACTGGGGAGGCTCTGCGGGGCTGCCGCTGGGGATCAGCTTTTACACCTTCCAGATATTGTCTTATCAGATCGATGTGTACCGGGGAGAGGTGAGCAGGGAGTATTCTTTTTTGAAGTTTGCTACTTATGTGATCATGTTCCCGAAACTGATCTCCGGACCGATCACAAGATATGGCGATATCTCGGACAGCCTGACGGAGCGCACTTTCACGGTGCGGGGGCTGGAAGACGGTATGAAGCTGTTTATTCTGGGACTGGCGGCCAAGGTGCTACTGGCAGACCGGGTGGGAATCTTGTGGCACGAGGTGCAGGTGACCGGATTTGAAAGCATCTCGACACCGTTAGCATGGCTGGCAGCCATCGCCTATTCCATGGAGATCTATTTTGATTTCTGGGGCTATTCCCTGATGGCCATGGGACTGGGCCGGATGATGGGGATCGAACTGCCGGCCAACTTCCGCAGACCCTATATGGCCAGAAGTGTCCGGGATTTTTACCGCAGATGGCATATGACGTTGGGACAGTGGTTCTGCCGATATGTGTATATTCCGTTAGGCGGCAGCAGACAGGGAGAGCTTCGCACGATTTTTAACCTCCTGGTGGTATGGATGCTGACCGCTTTCTGGCATGGTGCCGGCTGGAACTTCTTCTGCTGGGGCGGACTGCTCTGGATCTGCATCGTACTGGAACGGCAGTTGGGCAGATTAAAATTTGTACATAAAATGAAGGTATTGCCGCACATTTATCTGTGGCTGGTCATCCCAATGAGCTGGATGTGCTTTGCTATCACGGACCTGTCACAGTTACAGGTCTATCTGGATAAGATGCTGTGGCTGGTACCGGGCTTCAGCGGCGGTTACGAGGATGCCTGGAAGGCACTCAGTACCTATGGAGGACTGCTTCTGGTCTCCGGACTGGCCTGCACACCGGTCATTGAGAAGCTGTACCATAAGTGGCAGGATAAGCTGCCGGTGAAGGTGCTTCTGTCGGGGCTCTTCTGGTATTGCATCTGGAGACTTTTATTAGAAGGAAATAATCCTTTTATGTATTTTAGCTTTTAGGAAAAGGTCATTATGCAATGAATCATGCAGAAAATAAAAATATTTGGTCGAAAATGAAGGAAAAATTGCATAAATACTCCTTTTTGGGATGTCTTTTGCTGGCGGGAATTGTATTCTTTACCTGGACGGATAACTGGCAGGTATATACGGAACCGCTGCAGGAGACCTATACGAAAGGAGTGCTTCTGGCGGAGCAGCTGGTGGAAGGAAAATGGCCGGGAATATCCGGGGAACAGAGTGATGCAACGGGATCCGTATCCGGCAATGTGCCGGGGGAAAACGTAAAGACCGGAGATACAGTGAGTGACGGGAACCAGACGGATCAGACGATGGGTACGGTGCAGAGTCCCGCTACGGGAGAAGAGGCCGCAATGCCGGAGACCACCGGAACAGAGACGCAGGATCCCGCCGCGACGGTTCCTGTGGAAGAGATACCGCAGGAAGTGGTCTATCACACGGTGGATGACAGTTATTTTGATGATGCGGTATTTATCGGGGATTCCCGGACGGTAGGCATGTATGAGTACGGCGGACTGGAGGAGACATCCACGTTTTATGCTTCCACCGGACTGACAGTCTACAAGATGTTCGACAGTGCCATTGTATCGGTGCCTGGACAGAAGAAAAAGATCACGGTGGAGGAAGCCTTGTCGGAGAAGCAGTTTGCCAAGATCTATCTGATGATCGGTATCAACGAAATGGGTACCGGCACAGTGGAATCTTTTATGAAGGCTTACGGGGAAGCGGTACAGCATTTGCAGGAATTGCAGCCGGATGCGGTGATCTATCTGCAGGCCATTATGAAAGTAACAATGGAACGCTCCGAACAGGGGGACTATATCACCAACGAAGGAATCGAAGCCAGAAATGCAGAAATCGCAAAGCTGGCGGATGACCGGAAGATATTTTTCCTGGATGTAAATCCGCTGATCTGTGACGAGACCGGTGGAATGGTGGCTTCCTATACTTATGACGGTGTGCATCTGAAGGCACAGTATATTCCTATCTGGCTGGATTTCCTGAAAGAGCATGCGGTGGAATAATTTTTTTCTTGACTGTGGAATGATGAAAAGCTATCATGTAACTAATAGGGTCACATAGGTGTGGGCAGATAGAGGACTATCTGCCCGAATTTATGCGACGAAAAATAGTTACATGTTCACATGTCTATGACACAGGAGGAAAAAAATGAGCGAGAAGACTACACTCGGCGAAAACGGCATTTACGATGCCAGATCCTTGGGCGTGCCCAAGATGCTTCTGCTGGGACTTCAGCACATGTTCGCAATGTTTGGTGCCACTATTCTGGTACCCATGCTGACAGGTCTGGATGTTTCCACAACACTGTTATTTGCAGGTCTGGGAACTTTACTGTTCCATCTGCTGACCAAGAGAAAGGTACCCGCATTCCTGGGTTCTTCCTTTGCATTCTTAGGCGGTTATGCCGCGATTGCCCCTATGGCAGACGGAGCGGACAATTCCGCACTGCTTCCTTATGCCTGCTTCGGCGTGGCCTGCTCAGGTCTGCTGTATCTGGTATTATCCCTGTTAATCAAGATCTTCGGTACCGGCAAGGTAATGCGTTTCTTCCCGCCCATCGTAACCGGCCCCATCATCATTGCCATCGGTCTGACCCTGTCCCAGTCCGCTATCGACAACTGTTCCGCAGACTGGCTGATCGCAGTGGTTGCTATCGCATTGGTAGTGATCTGCAATATCTGGGGTAAGGGAATGGTGAAGATCGTTCCTATTATCATTGGTGTTATCGGTTCTTATGTGGTGGCAGCCATCCTTGGTCGTGTGGATTTCACACCGGTAGCGGAAGCTGCATGGATCGGACTTCCCATTCACTGGAATGAGACCGCCTTCTGGGCACTGTCCGACGGCAACACTTCCCTGCTGATCACTTCCGTGATCACCATCATGCCTATCGCACTGGCTACCATGGTAGAGCATATCGGAGATATCTCCGCTATTTCTTCCACCGTCGGTGTGAACTATATCAAGGATCCCGGACTACACCGCACTCTGTTAGGTGATGGTCTGGCTACCATTATCGCGTCCCTGTTCGGTGCTCCTGCGAATACCACTTACGGTGAGAACACCGGTGTACTGTCTCTGACCAAGGTATTTGATCCCAGAGTTATCCGTATTGCAGCAGGCTTTGCTGTACTGTTCTCCTTCTCCCCGAAGGTAGCAGCATTGATCGGTTGTATGCCTACCGCTACCAGCGGTGGTGTATCCCTGGTACTGTATGGTATGATCTCCGCAGTCGGTGTTCGTAATATCGTTGAGACTCAGGTAGATTTCACCAAGAGTCGTAACGTTATCATCGCCGCTCTGATTCTGGTACTGTCCATCGGTATCAACTATAGTGCAGCAGGTGCTATCGCATTCCACATCGGTGAGATCACCATCAGCCTGTCCGGACTGGCAGTCGGCGCGCTGGCCGGCATTATCCTGAACGCTATCCTGCCCGGCAAGGACTACAAGTTTGATGAGGATAAGCCCGACGATACCGGCGTATGCTTCGCAGTCAAGGGTGAAGAGAACTAAGGTATTTTTTGCTGACAACAGCATAAATTGAACAAAGAAAGTAAGAGGGAGTATTCATGGCAGGAACATAGAGCTGTGGATGCTCTCTTTTTCATAGGGGATCAGGAGAAAACATGAAGATCATAGATATGCATTGCGACACCATATCCGAACTGGCGGACCGGGGCGGGGAACTTTGGAAAAACAGCGGCCATCTGGATCTTAAGCGGATGCAGGAGAGCGGATATCTGTTGCAGAATTTCGCCCTGTTTGTGGATATCGGAAAGTGCACACCGACACCCTGGGAGCGGGTGTGTGCTCTGTATGAGGTCTACCGGACGGAGCTGGAGAAAAACAAGAACCGGATTGTCCCGGTACTGTGCTATGAAGACATTTTGAAAAATGAAGCCTGTGGGAAACTGTCGGCACTTTTGACGGTGGAAGAAGGGGCGGTCTGCGGCGGAAGTCTGGAGAGGCTACGGGAACTGTATGACATGGGGGTGCGGATGCTGACGTTAACCTGGAATTATCGGAATGAACTGGGGTGGCCAGCCACGCATCGGTGTCTGGGGCAGAACAGGGGCGACGTAGATGGGAGACTGACGGAGAAAGGTGAGACTGGGATACGTGGATCCGATGGCAGGGATGCGGCGTGTGGTCTGACGGAAACCGGCCGCGATTTTGTCACAGAGATGGAGCGTCTCGGAATGATCCCGGACGTCTCCCATCTGTCGGATGCCGGCTGTGACGATGTATGGGAATGTACGAAGAAGCCCTTCGTGGCAAGCCATTCCAACGCAAGGGCTGTATGTCCGTCCCTCCGGAATCTGACGGATGACCGGGTCCGCAGACTGGCGGAGCGGGGCGGCTGTATGGGACTGAACTATTATGATAAATTTCTGGTGGATGGCGGAAGCAAAGATCCAGAGGTGCTGTGGGAAGCAATGATACGGCAGGCAAGACATATCACTGATGTCGGCGGTATGGAAATACTGGGTCTGGGCAGTGACTTCGACGGCATCCCCACAAATCCGGCTCTTCCCGGTGCGGAGGCATTGCCGGTATTGTGGGACAGACTAAAAACAGCCGGCTTTACGGAAAACCAGCTGGATGGGATTTTCTGGGGAAATGTGATACGGGTATATCGGGATGCTTTGTGAATTGTACGTGAAAAAGGAGCCCACGCATGGGCTCCCCTGGCTGTGTACCTCGCAAGCAACACAGCGTAACCACTTATAGTTTATGCGAGTACGGATGATTCTATTCCTACATTTCGATTATCTTCGCAATCACCTGATCCAGTACTTCAAAATAGTTCTCGAAAGTTTTGCGGCAGCATCCGGGATCGTCGATCACGATGCCCTCCGTGCGCAGACCGGTGAGGGCAAACCCCATAGCCATGCGGTGGTCGTCGTAGGTGGCTACGGTACAGGGCTTTGGCGTCCCCGGATAGATGGTGATGCTGTCCTGCGTCTCTTCGCAGCGGATGCCCATACGGGTCAGTTCTGTACAGATGGCATGGATGCGGTCACTCTCCTGGAAACGGATGTGCCCGATGCCTGTGATACAGGTGGGGCTGTCGGCAAACGGTGCGATGGCTGCCAGTGTGATCGTCTGATCGGAACAGGAGGACATGTCCGTCGTGATACCGTGGAAAGCGGGAGCTTGTGATCCGGCGTCCGGCAAACCGGCAGGAGGCAGCAGGAGGACGCCTTTTTCCGTATCCCGTGCAGTACATCCCATTTTCTCTAAGATACGCAGGAATTCCACATCTCCCTGCAGACTTTCAAAATGCACATGCTCTACACAGACCGGGATCCCAAGTAGCGGTACCATCGCATAGAAATAACAGGCGGCAGAGACATCCGGCTCAATCTGATAATCTAATGCTTTATAATGCTGACCGGCGGGAATACGGAACTGATCCGGGGCGGGACGCTCCACGCAGACACCGAACTGCTCCATCATCTTCTGTGTCATTTCGATATACGCCATCCCATGGGTACCCTCTACCTGAATCATAAAATCTTCCGAAGACAAAGTCGAAGCAATCAGCAGCGCACTCAGAAACTGACTGCTGTGCCCGATATCGATGGAGATATGATCCTGTCCGAACCCATGAGCGGTAAGCGTAAAAGGAAAATGCCCATCTTCTCCTTCGCAGCGGACCTCACACCCCAATTCTGCCAGAGAGGACAGAAGCGGATCCATGGGGCGCCTCTTCATCTGCTCTGAAGAATCCATGTGAAAAACACCTTCCGAGACACCTAACGTAGCCGTCAGAAAACGCGCAGCCGTTCCCGCACTTCCCACATTTAACACAGCCTCTTCACAGGGAAGCTTTCCTCCCAGTCCTTCTACTGTGACGATACAACTCTCCTCATCCACCGTCGTCTCAAATCCCAGATCCTGCACACACTTAAGAAAATGTCTCGAATCATCCGAGAACAACACTCCACACAGCGTGGACTTTCCCTCCGCCAGCATCGCCAGAAGGAGACTGCGGTTCGTGATACTCTTAGACCCGGGCACCCGGACCGTCAGCGGTGTGGTTGTTTTTCTTATTTTATTATATATAGTAGGAACGCGGTAAGTTTTATCTGCCATGTAGTTGAGTGGCTCCTTCTGATTTAATATATTTTATATTACAATATTTCCCTAAAATATGATAATAACCCAGTAGTCACGACAGCAAGTAAGAATAAGCAGGCCGTAAGCAGACGTCGGTACCATAGCGTCCCAAGGGACGCATTGCGTGAGTACTTTTCACGCTTATGTACCGCTACGTTCTGCGACATGAGCGCATCGTACTAAAGTACCTGTCTCTTATACACATCTGACGCTGCCGACGATCTTACGCG
>OWIM01000439.1_pt1 | contig 22912 bp, 20 predicted proteins | sample 1732751 | NCBI WGS metagenome assembly OWIM01 (sample SAMN05065749, study PRJEB22554) | human gut metagenome | biome: ENVO:2100002; feature: ENVO:00000062; material: ENVO:00002003 | host: Homo sapiens | place: USA
TAGTCTCGTGGGCTCGGAGATGTGTATAAGAGACAGGCATACAGCCATTGTAAGCTACGTTAAAGGTTGCAAATGTCTGAGTATTGACGAAGAACTAGCTCTTATCAGCCGTGGCAACCATGAAGAAATTATGAGCTATATTGCCCATCACTGGTTGGAAATTGAACCTTTTGAAGCTTTTCTGAAGCGGGGAAATTTGAATGAAGTCCGGTTTTATATTGCAAGACATGGTTTATATGCCGACAGTGCGCTTTGTGAAGCTGTTTTTCAGTTTGGCCGCAGCATTACGGCGGAGGTTGTCAGTTATATGCTGAGGGAACGTTATGCAGAGAAAACCGGGAATTATCGCGCACCGATTAAATGGGCGGAAGTTGAATGTATGCTTATTAAAACGGAAGACCACTGCGCCCTGCGCCAGTATATCAGCCAGGTACAGCTGGAAAAGAAATCGCATGACCTGCTAAAATTGAAGGGGTCGGCCGAAGACCTGTTGGTTTACGACCTTGTGTGGAACGGACAGCCCTAAACCGCAGCACACCAACAGGCAAAAGCAATCATGACAGAAAAAGAGGCTTTGTTCCATAACGGAGCAGAGCCTTTTTCTATGCCGGATTGCGGCATTTTACAGCGGAGCTGAGAGCGGAGAAATTCCGGAAAATCATAAACGAGGTCGGGCACTAATCAGCTGCGGTTCCAGAGTTGTTTGGCTCTGAGCTGCCCGGTTCCAAAGCGGTTCGGTTCCAGAGCCGGCCGGTTTCGGGGCGGTGATAACAGACGCCGGTCGTCAGGTTGACAAAGCCGCCGTCGCGCAGCGGTATTTCCCGCCCGTCCAGCTTTACCTGTCCCAAAGAAAACTCTATCCGCCCTTTATAGATGCAGCTTTGTTTATTGCAGACAACCGGGTCGCCGGCGGGAACGGCGTATTTGCCTTTGTTTTTGGTTCCGGTCCACATTTTTTCCAGAAATTTGTTTTTATGATAACGGGAGGCAACCAGTTTTCCGGCAGGGTTCCTGTAGGCATACGTCGTGCCTTTGGCGTCAAAGACAAAATCCGGGCGCGGGCTAAAACAGATGCTGACAGCGCCGGCGACTATTCCGGCGATTCCCCAGAAACGCCATTTTGCCTGCCAGATACAGAGCCAGAGCAAGCCGAACGTCAGCAACAGTATGCCCCAGTCCGGCAGGGTTCCGACGCCCTCGCCCGCCTTGGCGCCGGGAAGCGCCGCTACCCATGCAGTGATTTGGTTGATTACGTCGATGCCGGCGGCAAACGGTTTGACGGCATAAGCGCCAAGCCCGAACGGCAGGCTTATCAGAAACAACAACAGCGCAGGCATAACCCAGAAACCGATGACCGGCCCCGCCAGCAGGTTGCCGAGGCTGGTATAGACCGAAATCTGGCTGAAATAATAGACGCCGTACGGCAGCGTCATCAGGCTGGCAACCAAATCCGATACCAAAAGCCCGGCCATATAGGCAACGAACTTTCCGAACAGGCTGCGGCTGTCCAGCCAGCGGTGCAGCCGGGCGGCGTTCTTTTCATAAAAAGCAACCAGGCCGAGCACGGCGGCAAAAGACATCAGAAACCCGGGCGACACAACCGCTTCGGGCGTTATGGCGACGACGACCAGCACCGCAAATGCCCACAGGCGCAGCGAGACGGCACGGCGGTTAAACAAAACGGCGACCAAAACCAGCGTCGTCATCACGAACGCGCGGATGCAGGAAACACTCTGCCCGGAAATAAGAAAATACGCAAACGTAAAGAAAACGGATACGACGGCGGCGGGTTTGCGCAAATCGTACCGCCCTTCGCCCAACGGAAACAGGGTTGCGCGTATCAGGAAAAAGACCAAGAGAGCAATAATGCTCATGTGCATTCCGGAAATAGAAAGGAAATGCGCCAGACCCGAGGTGCGGTAATCGTTATTCAGTTGTTCGGAAATCGTGCTGCGGTCGCCGATGGTCAGCGCTTTGGCGATGGCGCCGGCGTCTTTGGGAGTGTTGGCGTCAATCAACTCCTTGATGTACGTCCGAATACGGGTTATCGTATCCGCTGCCGGGTTTGCCGCCACGGCGGGGCATTCTACCTGAAATACGGGGCCGACAGTATAGCCGACAGCGCTCAAGCCTTTATAGAAGTTAGCGCGGTCAAACTTATAGTTGCTCAGCGGGTTGGGCGTAAATCCCTGCGGCAGTTTGGCGACAAGTTCAACGCAGACGCCGGGTTTCAGCCATGGTTCGGAAAAATTCAGGCTGATGCGGAAATCGCCTTTCAAGTCCCGCTCGAAATTATTGACATCGGACAACAACAGCCGCGGGCGATTGTTGGAATTATAATCCATATCCTTAACCCGGCCGCGCAAATAGCTGATTTCAGGCAAGTCATATTCCAAATTGCGGGCACGGTACATCGCATCGGCCTTGGCCATGCTCAGCCCGAGCAAAAATACCGCGGCATACGTCAGGGGCTTGAACTGCCCGTCCCGGCGGCGCGTCAGCCACAACAACAGCAGCACGGCTTCAAGATAGCCGACAATCACCCAGGCCGACAGTTCCAGCGGCAATGCAAAGTAAAACGCCGCGCCGGATGCAAAAGCTACAGCATACCAGACTATCAGGCTTTCCGCCTCGTTTTGATAATTTTCGGCCGCATACAGCTTCAACCGCAGCCATTGTTTGCGGAGCCACCACCTCACCGGATTATGCCTCCGGTGTCCGAGGTGCCGGGGCGGACAGCCTTTCGGGAGCAACGCGGGCGGCGGGTTCAGGGATTTTATGCGGTGCCGCGGAGGTATCCGAACCGGCGGAAATTGGCGTGGTGGAAGCGTCCGAACCGGCGGAAATTGGCGTGATGGAAGCGTCTAGGGCAGCAGATGAGGCGTTGGCGCCATTTATCTCCCGCAGCACGATTTCCGCAGCACGGCGGCTCGGGTTTATTTTGCCCGCGCCCATCAGGCGGCGCAGCTCTTCCATTTTATTTTGAAATTGGGTACGCGGGGCTGCATTTTCCGTATCCAGAAATTTCGCCACCTCGCCCGCCACGTTTTCAGGCGTGCATGCTTCCTGCAGAAGCTCAGGCACAATACTATCGTTCATCAGGATATTGGGCAGGTTGACGGAACGGATTTTCAGCAGGTGGCGCGCCAGCCACGCCGTCAGCGGTGCAACCTTATAAGCGATGATATGCGGGATTTTCATTATCGCCAGTTCCAGAGACACGGTTCCAGACGCCGCCATTGCCGCTGAGGCGGCTGCCCTCGCCCCGTTGCGTTCCTCTCTGCCAGCGACAATCATCACATCATCGGCGCCGTTTTCCGCCACCATACGGCGCACCTGCTGCTCTACGGTCTTGACTGTGGGCAGGACAAACTGCAAGTCGGCGTATTTTTGCCGCAGCAGCGCGGCGGCTTCCAGGAACACCGGCAACAGGCGGCTGACCTCGTTATGGCGCGAACCGGGCAAAATCAGGACAATCCGCTTATCAGGTGAAATACCCGACTTGCGGCAAAATTCTTCCGCCGCCGTTTCCGGCACCGTATTTTCGATTACCGGATGCCCGACAAAATCCGACGGCAGATGATGGGGGATAAAATATGCCGGTTCGTTCGGAAACAGTGTCAGCAGGCGGTCTACATACTTATACATCGTTTTGGCCCGTCCCTTTTTCCACGCCCAGACCTGTGGCGCGACATAATGCATCTGCGGCACTTTAATCTTTTGGCGGCGCAGGGCTTTATGCACGCGGGAGGAAAAGCTCCAGCTGTCTATGGTAACGACAATGTCCGGCTTTTGGGCGGCGATGTCGGCGACGGTTTCGCGAATGCGGCGCAGGACTTTCGGAATGCTCGGAATAACCTCCGCCAGTCCCATAACCGCAAGGTCGCTGATGTCAAACAGGGATTTAAGCCCCTCCTCTTTCATATTTTCGCCGCCGACGCCGGCAAATTCCGCCTCCGGCGCAAGTTCTTTCAACGCGTGCATTAAACGGGCGCCGAGCATATCTCCCGACGGTTCCCCGGCTATCAGATATATTTTCATGCTTCATACTCCGACGGAATTATGCCTTTGATGAACAGGCCATACTCGTTTGCCAGCCTTATCACTTCCGGCTCATTGACTATCAGGGTGTTTCCGGCGTGGACGGCTATCCCTTTCAGGCCGCTTTTATGCGCGTTTTCCACCGTGCGCGTGCCGATGGTCGGCAGGTCGATGCGCATATCCTGCTGCGGCTTGCGCAGTTTTACAAGTATCGGGGCCTTTCCTTTGCGCACATAATCGGCGCACCTTTTAATCAGCCTGTCGGTTCCCTCTATTCCCTCAGCGCCTAAAACCAGCCCCTGCTGGACAATAACCGACTGGCCGACATCAAGCTTGCCCAAAGCGGAAGCTACTTCTACGCCGCGGCGAATATCTTCTTCATCGGCTTTATCAGGCTTCTTTTTGGTCAGCACGCCTTCGTGCGCCAGCAAATCCGGAACAACTTCCTGAATGCCGACGACTTTCATCCCGTCGGCCTCGATTTCTTTTACCAAGGCACGGAGAATACCGTCATCGCCCAAAGCTTTGGCGCCAAGTTTGGCAAAAAACGCCGCGGTGCGCAAATCCGGCACCAGTTCGGAAAACGTCGGCCGTTTAATGGTGCCTATCAGAACGATTTCCTTAACGCCCTCTTCCTTAAAGCGTTTAAATCCGGTGCCGGCCTGCCCTATCCGTATCCATTCGTGCGCCACGTCTTTAGTAAAAATCTTTTCATCGGCATTGGCATGAATAGCCAGAGCATAATATGGGCGATTGTGCGCACGGCACCAGTCTATCAGCCGCTTGGGCAACTCGCCGCCGCCGGCAACGATGCCCAGTTTGCGGTCGGGATTGCGGGTAATGTCCTTTTCTTCCGCGGATACGGTTTCCTGCATAGTCATTTTCCTTATCAAGGTTTGGCAAATTTATGCTTTCGTTATACCATCGGGCAAAAAAATTGCAAAATATTAAAAATTATTATTGACAACTATTTTTTTTAGGGTTATATGTCTGTTTGTTGTTCAGGCAGCGTTCATATATCGCGGGGTAGAGCAGCCCGGTAGCTCGTCAGGCTCATAACCTGAAGGTCGTTGGTTCAAATCCTTCCCCCGCAACCAATAGCGAAAACGGAAGCGTAAGCTTCCGTTTTTTTGTATCTGCGGTATTTTGCAAAATTAAAGAAGCTACGGGGGGATTTTTTATTTTGACAGTGCGCCGGAACTACAAATCCGGTTAGTTAATTATATCCGGAATTTCAGTTAATTATATTTTACGGTATGGCATCAGGCTACTTTTGCTTTTTCGTCCGCAGCAGGAAGATACCCTTTGCCCTCAGCGGCAATACGCGCTGCATCCGGATATTCCAAAGTTTCCATCCGCCTCAAAAAGGCGGACAGCCAGGCTGAGTCCAAAGTCGTGTCATAAGGCCGGGAAAGGCGAAAATACGTTGCAGTATAAAAACGCCACCAGCGGACGGCAAACTCCATACTGTCCCGCAGAAGACCGACAGCTGGCGAATTTGCTTCCGCACCGGATTCCGAAAGCGCAGACGCAATGGGACGGAAAATCCCGTTACAAACCTTGTCAAAATAATGATGCGGAACGAGCGTCAGCTGCCAACAGTCAGCGGCCCGGCTTTCCCTGTCATATACCTCCGGCGGCAGGGGCTGCTTATAAAGGGGAGAGGCAAAACCTTCCGGCGTTTTTTCCACGGGATAAAGCGAGGCGCCGTTCCGGCGGTAAGCTTCCATATCCGGCGGACAGGCAAGCGACCGTACGACTTCCTGCATGGTTTCCAGTTCCTGCAGCAGATGTTTACGGTCGGGATGCAAAATATCCAAAAGAGGATTCAGACAATCGCGTTTCAAATGATACAGCTTTTCGGAAAACGATTGCAGGAGAAAATACTTGTTCAGCTGATAATTAAAAGAGATGCCGAAATACGGAATAACACAACATCCGCGGCAGGTTTCCAATGTGCCGGACGAAAGGGCACTGCGGCGAAAAGCGGCACTGTCCAAAGCTGCGTTCAAATCTTTGTTCCAGGCAACGTTTTCGCTTACGGCGTGATAGCACGGCAGCACCAGGCTGCCGTCGGGCGCAAAAGTCAGCGTATGGCGGTTGGCCGAACAAGGCGGCAACTGCGACGGAGAAGAAGTTCGGAAAAATTCCATAAAATGCAGCAAGACAACCGTGTACGCATCAAAAATCCGGTTGACTATATCGGAAATATATGCCGAAATACGGTAAGTCCCGCCCTTGTCCATATAGGGAAACATCGGGCTCAGGTAAATCAGGGCATGATGCCGCTGCGCATAAGATATCATATTGTCAAGCTCATTTATATTGCCGTCGGTAACGACAGTCATTATTTTCGGCGCCCGCACGGAAGCAATTTCGGCAACCGTCTTTTTGACATTTTCACAGGCATCTATACCGCGTATCTGCCTGTATGCAGCACTATTGAGCGTATCCAGCGACGTATTGAACTTATCGGCGGCGAATGCCACTTCAAGCATTTTGCGTTTAGAGGCAGAGGCAATGCAGTTTGAGGTTACCTCGGTTTTTATGCCCAGCTTTTTGGCATATTCAATGACTTCTGCCAAATGCGGATACAGCGTTGGCTCGCCGCCGGTAAAATCTATGTAGCGGACGCCGTGTTCCCGGCATTGTTTCACCAAGAGGCAGGCATCTTCCGCGGACAGCTCGGGCACGTTTTTGAAGGCGGGATTCTGCCAGACGTTGCAATAGCTGCAGCGCGAATTGCAGCGATAAGTAACATAAAAACGCGCACAATAGAAATTCTGACCGTTCATCTTTTATCCTTTCTTTGTAACCTGTTCAATGCTCCGGCGCAAAATCGCCATCCCCTCTTCCAAATCAGCGGCGGCAACGTTCAACGGCGGTGCCAGACGAAGAATGTGCCCACTCAAAATAGCCTCCAGCCCGTTCTGCCGCGCCCGGAAAAAGACTTCCCGCGCCAAAGCAGCGTCCGGTTCCTTTCCGCTACGGCTTTTGACAAATTCCACGGCGCCCATCAGACCTGCCGAACGAACATCGCCGACGGACGGAAACATTGCAGCAAGGCGTTCCAATTCTTCGCGAAGCATGACGCCGCTGCGGCGGACACGAACGAAAATTTCCCCTTTCTTCAATTCCTCCAGAACGGCAGATGCAACCGCAAGATTTACGGGATGGGCGGCAAAAGTCGAAGACCTCTCGCCGGGGCGGACGGCATAATGGTTTTCGGTGATGTATTCCTGTTCACACAAAACCGAAAGCGGACGCCCGTTTGCCAATCCTTTAGTCAGCGATACAATGTCAGGGCATATTCCCCACAGCCCGTAACTGGCGAGAAAATACCCGGTGCGCCCGCCACCGGTCAAAACTTCGTCGGCAAACATAATTATTCCGTTTTCCCGGCAAAAATCAGCAAATCCCGTCATAAATTCCCGGGGCGGAACAACAACGGCGGCTCCCTGCACGGGTTCAAAAATCACGGCTTTGGCGCGGCGTTCTTTCAGTTTTGCAATAACTTCGCCCAGACAATGCAGACCGCAGGTTTGGCTTTCTTTATGCCACGGACAGCGGTAACAATGCGGATAGTCCACCTGAAAATTGTCAAACAGCGCCGCATGCGCGGTTTCGTTTATTGTCAGCTTGGTTCCCATCGTCTTGCCGTGAAAACCGCCTCGAAACGCCGCTATCGGAATGCGCTGCTTGTCGAAATAATTAATAATGTCGCTCAAGCCGCGGTCTACTGCATAACCTCCGTCATTATACGGGATAAGCTTATAATCCGGCAATGGCAGCAACGGTGCCAGTTCTTCATAAAAATGGCATTCTGCCTCCGTCCGCCGGCCGTGAACGTTATCCATCAGCCCGGCAGCCCTGATTTCGGCGGCTACAAACGGCGGATAACAATGGCCGAAGCTGTTGGTAAATATTCCCGACGTAAAATCCAGATATGTTTTGCCGTCCGCATCGGTAAAGCGGCTTCCCGATGCCGATGCGACGACGATATCTTCATCCGTACAATATCCCTGCGGCGTACGGGCTCGAATGCGGGCGATGATGCCCCTATTTCCAATTCCATCCATATTCTTTCCCCTGTTCATGCGAAAACGGTATACGGGCATAAGCGAATGCCAGCTTTTTCAGCCACTGCCGGATTTCTTCCGAAATATCGTCCAGCGAAGACAACCGCCAGCGCCACGATTTGGCATAATCCCGGCCATGGGCGATGCGCCCGCGGTTATCCAAGCCGAGAATGTCCGGCAGCGGAATAATCACTTTTTCGGCGGCGGAGCGATACAATTCTTCAATACAGCGTTTTTGGAGGTCGCCCTGCGGCGACGCCTGCAGGTAATAGCGCAGATACGGCAGATATTTCGCTTCCAGCCCCTGCAAATAGGAAGCAAAGGCAGGATTATCATGCGTTCCGGTATAAGCGACGGACTTGTGCGGATAATAAAACGGCAAATGGATGGTTTCGGTACCGTAGCCGTTTGCAAAACCGAACTGAAGAACCCTGGTGCCCGCCCAGCGGTATTTGGTAAACAAACGATATGCACGTTCGGGAACGCTGCCCAAATCCTCGGCAATCAGTTCCACGCCGCAGGATTTCGCCAGCCGGGTCAGTTTTGGGATAAATACGTCGTTTTCGGCATCAGGGCCGTCATACCAGCGTTCGCCGACGCGCCCCAGACCGTAATAGCGTACAAAACCAATCGCATGGTCGATGCGGATAGCATCATACAAACCGGCATAAAAGCGAAAACGCTCCAGGTGCCAGCGGAATTTGTCCGCAGCGGCGGCCGGCCAATCGTAGCACGGCATATCCCAGCTGCGGGTATGGGAGGCGAAACAGTCTCCCGGCACGCCGGCCGACAAGGTTACGGATGCATCTTCCGGATTGACGGCAAAAATATTTCGGCGGCTCCAGACGTCGGCACTGTCGTAAGCAACGTAAAAAGGCAAATCGCCGATTATTTTTATGCCGTTTCGTCCCGCATACTCTTTCAACTGATGCCACTGGCAAAAAAATTCGTACTGAACAAACTGCCAGAATAAAACGGAAACCGCCAGGCGGCGGCGATAACCGCGCAGTACTTCCGGCCGGCGGAAAGCCGCCCCTTCTTCCCATTCGTTCCAGGGTTTCCAGCCGAAGTGTTCCTTTAACGCCATAAACAGGGCGTAATCGGAAAGCCAGACGGCATTTTTGCGGCGGAAAGCCAAAAATCCGGAATCACTTTTGCCGCCGCGGGCACAAAACCTGTCGAACGCCAAACGCAAAAGTTTAAACCTTGCCGCAAACAGCCTGCCATAATCAATATCAGCCGAATTTGCACCAAAGTCATACTGTTCCGCTTCCCCCGGCAAAAGCAAACCGTCTTTTTCCAGCATATCCGGCGCAATAAAATACGGGTTTCCGGCAAAAGCGCTGAGTGTTTTATACGGGCTGTTGCAGTAGCCGGTCTGCCCGTGAGGCAAAACCTCCCACAGCGTTTGCCCGGCTTCCCGCAGCATATCGACAAACCGGTACGCCCCCTCTCCCATATCGCCGATGCCATACGGCGACGGCAGGCTGAAGACCGGCAGCAAAATCCCGGCGGAACGGTTGTAGCTGTCTCCGTTGATATATTTTTCCGCATGTTTCATTTTATTCTCCTCGTTTTCCTGAATATACTTTTCGGCGACCCGGCGGTTTTCCGCCGCCTGCCCTACCGTCCGTAACGGTCTATCCGTGCCTTGCGGTATATTTCCTTCCAGCCGCTGCTTTTAATCCGCGCGTCGTCCATATGACCCCGCCCCGACAAAACGGCAATGCCGCGCAGACGGTTCTGCATGACCTCGCTGATACTGGATATTTTATCCAGACGCCAACGCCAGGATTTTTCAAAATCGTGTTCATAGCATATCCGGCTTTCGTTGCCCAACGACATAACGTCCTGAACCGGAATGATGACTTTTGCCGCCGAAGAATTATACAGGGCGTCAATGGCGTTCCAGACCAAATCCTCGCGTTTGGAAGCCTTCAGATACGTCATCATGTACTCCAGATCGCCATCACTTTTGTGCGCCAGAAGGCCGGCCAATGTTTCATTATCGTGCGTTCCGGTGTATGCCGCGGCATTCTGCGGATACATCTGCGGCAGGTGAATATTGCGCGTCCCGTAATGCATATCGCCGACGGTATGTTGAAAAATGCGCATACCGAGCCAGTTCAGCTGGTCATACAAATCATGCGTTCGCTGATTGTTATTGCCGAGGTTTTCGACAATAATATCCATATTGCGTTCCCGGGCAACACAGTCGATAATGCCGGTGGCTGATGCCCTGTCACTGTCCGGCCCCGGATACCATACGCCGCGCGCACCGTCGTCTTTGATGCCGTAATAATGGACAAACGCCACGGCATGGTCGATGCGCATAATGTCATACATCCCGGCGCCGATGCGGATACGTTCCGCCAGCCAATCGTAATTTTTCGCTTTCATTCTATCCCAGTCATAGCAGGGATTGCCCCAGCGGATGTCCCTGTCACCTGACGGAATGCCTGAAAACAGCTTGATGCTGCCGTCGGGGTTTAAGTCAAACAACTCGCGGCGGCTCCAGACGTCGGCACTGTCGTGGTTTACATAAAACGGCATATCTCCTATCAGCTTGACGCCTTTTTGATGAGCATACTCCTTTAACTGTTCCCACTGCCGAAAAAACTGAAACTGCGTAAATCTCCAGAAAGTGATGTCTTCGTTAAGGTTGCGGCGAAGATTGCACATCGTATTTTTTTCGCGGAACTTTAATCCGTCGGGCCATTTGTACCAAGGAGCATTTTCCAGCCTGCCTTTGACGGACATAAACATGGCGTAGTCGTCAAGCCAGCCGTGGTTTTTAAAACGAAAGGCCAAAAAATCGTCCGACTGGTGTCCGCCCTGCATCATCCAGCGCCCGAAAGCACGGCGAAGCATTTTTTCCCGCGAGGCGAACAGCTTTCCGTAATCTATATCCACCGGGTCGGAACCGAAGTCCAATCCGGACAAATCCTGCGGACGCAGCAGCCCCTCCTCCATCAATTTGTCGGGAGAAATATAATAATGGTTGCCGGCACAGGAACTCAGACTCTGATACGGGCTGTTGCCGTAGCCGACCGGGCCGTTGGGCAGCATGGCCCAGAGCTGCTGTCCCGAATTTTGCAGCACGTCGATAAACCAGCGCGCCTCGTTACCCAAATCCCCTATGCCGTATTTTCCGGGCAGGCTCATTACAGGCAGCAGAATGCCAGCCTCCCGCTCATATAATTTTCTGCCGTTCAGTTCGGTCAAATCAAAACTCATATTAAAAACGCTCCTCCGTCAAAATTAAAACATTGTCCCGATGTAAAAGCATAATGATTGGTTATAATATTATATACCAGCGCAGCCACTTCCGCCGGCTGTCCCAAACGCCGCGACGGCAGCCTCCGTTTCTGCGCCTCTTTATCGTCAGCGGCTGTCATCCGGGTTTCAATATAACCGGGCGCTATGGAAAAAAACGAAACGCGCCCGGCAAATTCCGGATTGGCGGCTGCTTCGGCAGTCAATGCCAAAACGCCTGCTTTGGAAGCGCTGTACGACATATCGGCGCCGGTTGCCGCCTTAAACGCTGCCAGCGAGGCGTTGTTTACCACCACCCCGGAACCGGGCATGTGCGCAATTTCATGCTTCATGCATATCAGGGTTCCGACCAGATTGACATCTATCACGCGGCGGGCGCGGGCAATATCCGCCTCAGAGAGTTTTTGGGGCGCTATTCCCGTTCCGGCATTGTTAAACGCGGCATCAAGCTGCCCGATACGGCCGAGCAAAGCGGAAATTTCCAGCTCATTGCTGACATCGGCAACGCGGTAATGAAATCCGGGCAGCGTTTTTTCCATCGCGGCGCCGCGGCCGTCTTCCCCGTTTCCCGAAATGCCATACACTTCCCAGCCGCGGGAACAAAACAATTCGGCGGCAGCTTTGCCGATACCGTGCGTGGCGCCGGTAATCAGAATTTTTCCAGGTTTAGACAAAATGGCCATCAATTTCCTCCTTATGATCTATATACCAGGCGGCGGTTTCCTTAAGCCCTTTTTCCAGCGTGTAACGCGGCGCGTAGCCGAGTTCCCGGTTCAGCTTTCCGTAATCCATGCACTGGTTCTTTATTTCTCCTGCCGTGACAATTTCTTCGCGCGGAGCGATTTTTCTGCCGGCATATTCGGACAACCGGTCGATAACCTCGCCCATGGCATAACTGTTGGACGTTCCGAGATTAAAGGCCTCGCCCAGAATCCGCCCCAGACTTCCTCCCCGTTCCAGCCGGTCAAGCAGCATGGCGACGGCACGGGTTAAATCGCGGACATAAATCATATCACGGTAAAAAGATTCCGCCCCGCCCGACGGTGTCCGGTACTTCTTCAGCACGGGAGCGGTTTGGGTATACAGCAGGCGATACAGCGTCCCCGGAACAATCCGGCTCTTGTGATAATCGCCCGGGCCGTAAACATTGCAAAAGCGGTATACGACCGCCGGAAAACCGTTCTTCCGGGCAACGGAGCGCACCAGTTCATCGGCGCGCGCCTTAGAGGCGTCATACGGACATGACAGCGGACGCAGTTCATCGCTTTCATGGTACGAACTGCGGCTGCCTTCGCCGTAAACCTTGTCCGTAGAAGCGTAAAAAAATCCCCGGAACGAACTGTCGTGCCGCTGCCAGCGCCGCTGCGCCGCTGCAAGGACATTCCTTGTCCCGTCATAATTCGTCCGCCAGGCTTCCCTTCCGTTTTCCTGCGCTTTCTGAATCGTGGCGCAGGCAGCAAAATGGAGGACAAACTCAATATCCATCCCGCCTTTTTCCGCGGCAGCAAAAACGGATTCGATAAATTTTCCGTCCGCCACGTCGCCAAAGCAAAACTGTACATCGCTTTTGGCAAACGCCGCTGCCGAAACCGGGAACGCTGCCGCAGTACGAATCCCGGCATCCCGCAAAACGGCGGTGCAGAAGACTTCTTCCGGTTTGCCAAGCGCCAGCACTTTGCGGCCCGCTGCGGCCAGTTCCGCCAACATATGCTGCCCGATAAAACCGGTGGCTCCGGTTACCAGACATACTTTCATCCTTTTTTCCATCTCCCCCTCCGCGGTTAAAGGCTTTTATCCATCTTTGCCGAGACAACACCTTCCGCCAGCAAGGTTTTTATTCCCTTTCCGGTATCATAAAGGGAGAAATATTCCCGCAGACTGGCAAACGTACGCAGCGGCTTTTCGGCTTCGGGATTAAGAGCCAGTATCATTTCCAGCATCATCAGCCCCTGATAACGGCGGAATTTTGCATCGCGTTCCACATTCTTCTTGTTAATCCAGGTATGCATAATATCCTGATGCCAGTCCGGATGTTCGGGATGATGTTCCAGCGTATAATAATGCCATTCGGCACGGCGGCCGGTTTTGCAATCAATAAAAAACGGCGGTTCCCAGATTATGTCCAGAAACGGCACGACTGCGGGCGTTCCCCATATACCGCGCCAATCGCAGACAAACGGAAAAGTACGCTGGTCAATCCCCAGCAACTGGCGGGAAATGACTTCCGGTGCCAATTCTCCCCTTATCCAATTATTAATGAAAAGTTCTTTGAAAAAACGTCCCCATTCCCGGAGCAGCCCCTTATCATTAAAAAACATCAGACAGGTATTGACAGCAGGAAGCGATTCATTGACTGGGGGCAGTTTGCAGCCTTCGGGAAAATGAAGCGACGCAAAAGGCGGATAGCATTCCCCGCCGATTTGCTCCAGATGCGAATAGGCCGCTTTGACCGAAGCTGCACCGGGAATTATCACGTCATGGCGTTTCTTTAAAATCAGGTCGGTATCCACAAAAAAAACGGGGACTTGTTCCCCCGCCAGTTCAGCTTCTTTCAACAGTGCATCCGGTTTGGAATACGAATAATATATGCGGTAATCGGTATTTTCCGGCGTAATATTCCTTTCAAGCGTTTCGTAATCGACATGGCTCCAAACGCCGCAGTCCAACAGCCCGTGCCGGGCGAAAAAGCCATATATCGCCTTATCGCAATAAAGGGTTGGCAGCTGCCGGATTCCGGATATAAAATGCGGCGGATTATCAATCCCTGGGCAATCATGGTCAGCAGGTAGTGGCTGCCGAACGCCTTTTCAAGCGCCTGTTCGTCAATAGCGGCATAATTCTGCACATTGCCGCCAAAAGTCCGATATGCCAACGGTCCGCTGCCCAACGCGTTTACAGTGCGAACAACCGTATGCGGCGACGATAACACGCCTTTTTGAATATAGTCCAGGAGTTCTGCCGTAACTTTGCTTAATTTCATACTTTCCTCCTTCGGCAAAGATTTGCAACTCACGAAAAAAAATATAACCGGAGCGTTTTGGAGCGTCAATGCTTAATTTTTTATTAACGAAAGAAAAAGCATTTGACTTTTTGTCAAAAATCTTTAGTATAATAACTCCCCGCCCGATTGAAATGTTTTCGGTAGAAGTGTTTTCGACTGAAATGTTCCCGGTTAAAATGTTCCCGGTTGAAATGTTCCCGGTTGAAATGTTCCCGAAAAGCTGCATGTGTAAAAAGTCCCGAGGGGCTGATTAGTTCGCCGCAGGATTTTTTATTTAAAATACCTTGTCTTTTGCGTTTTATAATCCGCGTTTACGCTTTCCTGCGAAACGGACGGAAAATTATAGTGCTGCGGCACATATGCGGATTTTGCCAGCAGTTACCGGCAATAAAAAAATTTTCCTAACCTGTGTTTAACAGGCTATGCCCTTCTGCGTACAGGCGGCTTATATATGTCCGATCCGCCGATGGCTTATATGATGTGTTGGCGACTTACAGATGCACTGACGGCGTGCGGATGTGTTGCAGGCTTATTGCTCGACCGAAAAACGCTTATACATTGCGCCGGCGGCTGCCTTATATATTGTTCAGCAAACGCCCCACAGCCTGCGACAGTTCGCGGATATAATCGTTGTCGCTGACCGGCGCGCTTTTGCCGACGCTGCGGCTCTGATACTTTTTCAGAAACGGGATGTCCACCGGCGTGAACAGGCGGTACAGATTTTCTCCGGTATCGGATTTGCCGCCGTTTTCGGCAAAGCTGTGGCGCAGCTGGTAGAACTTAACGGGAAAGCCGTCTTTCTGCGAGAATTTGCGCATCAAATCCCCCTCGCCCGCAGCATAGAAAAAGCCCTTAAACGTATCGGGATTGCTCTGCCAGTAGGCGCGGCAGACTTCCAGCAGGTTAGCGGTGCCGTCGCTGCTGACGGCCCGGCGACCTTTCCGGACGGCCGCAAGGTGCAGGACGAACTCGATTTCTATCCCGTTCTTGGCGGCTGTATTGAATATTGAAGCCAGAAAAGAAATGTCGGCGATGTCGCCAAAGCAAAACTGCACGTTATGTTCCTTAAACGCCGCGGCAGAAATGGGAAGCGCCGACGTCGCCTTTATCAGGCGGTTGTTGGCAGCCAACGGGCTGAACGCGTCTTCAGAATCGCCCAAAGCCAAAACCTTGCGTCCCGATGCAATCAGTTCGTTCAGGATATACTGCCCGACAAATCCCGTTGCTCCGGTTATCAAACAGACTTTCTGCTCCATTTCTTCTTCTCCCTGTCCTTGCGCTTTTGCTTTTCCGACGAGCGGTTATGAGCGCCATGCGCGGTTGTATTCTCCTATAGAAGTTATTGTGACGCTTTTTTGAACGTTTGTCAACGCACATGTTAAAGTTTTTTTAGACAAAAGTATTGACTCTTTTGCTATTTTGGATATAATCAGGCTGTTATTTTATAAATTTATGTTTTTTAATTCTTAAAATTATTCTTTATGGAAAAAACATCCTTAACTTTGGCTCAGGCACATTGGATGTGTGTCCAGTCGATTTTGCAATTGCAACAGCTTCACCAAGCTGCCGGCAATACTGCCGTCATCAAATCCGAGTGCAAATCTCCGGAACTTGTCAATACTTTAAGAGACCGGGCGCTGCAACTTGGAGCGGGAACCAAGACCCGCCTTCTTCCCGTTTCCGTTACCGGCCAGGGAAACCTGCTGGTGCTGCGCGAACGCGTCTGGGGATTGAAAATCGGCAACATGCTGGTTTTTGACGCGGGAAACTACTCATTGCAATCGCTGCTCGGCTTTGCCTGCAACATTCCGATGGCAAAGGTTTATTCCGACCGGATTATCTGCTACTACGCCAACGGGCGGCGCGTTATGCAAAAAGCCGACCCGATTGCGCTGGTCAACCGTTTCCGCACGCCGCCGATGCGCGACTGGATGAGAATTGACTTTGAAGCCGCTGCCCGTTTCTTCCCCGAAGAAACAGCAAAGCTGAGACGGGGTTATCCCGACATCAGCCCTAAGAACTGGCGGCTTTTGACCGATGCCAACGTGGAAACGCTGGTTCTGGCGCAAGACGAAACGTACGACCACTTTATTCCGTTTCACTGCGTGATGAACGGTTCGCCGGTCAGCCTTGACTACTGCGACCCGATTTTGGGAAAACTTAACGGCTACGGCAACCTGCAGCCGCTGTTCCACGAATTTGCGACGCTGCTTGCCAACGGGCATTACCGCGAAATTGCCAAAGACAAAAAGCTGCGCTGCTTTGAACGAGGCTATTATGCCCGCGAAACAGGCGAAAGGAGCTTGTACCCCGGCGTTTCCGAACTGGAATTGAAAGTCGGCTTTGCGGACATTCCGTTTGAACAGGCAATTTTGCTGGCCAAGAACCAGACAGAACTCCGCCACCGTTATGTCCGCGGCGAAAGGCTGTTTTCGGTTGACGCCGACGGAAACGTGCTTAACGCACGGAACGTTGTCAACAGCCGGAATTTCAAACCCGGCGGACAGCGCATTATCCTGCTGCCGGACAATGTCTACGAAGCATGGGGAAAGGACTTTTCTTCCGAGATGCTGGAATTTCTGGCAAAAGAACGCGCGTTCGACTACGGCATTTACGGCAACGACTTTATCCGCAATGTTTCGGGACAAGAACTGGAACAGTTTAAAACGCTGAAAAAGTTTGCCAAAGCTGCCGGATTCGGCGTTAAAACTGCGACTAAAATCGGTTTGGGAGCAGCGAAAATTGTCGGCGCAAGCTGCGTTATAACGGCACAAAACGCTTGCAAGTTTGCCAGCTTTGCTTTTGACGAAATCGCTTACCAGTTTGAAGGTACCTATGCCAGTGAAGGTGCAGATTTATCGGCTCCGACAAGAAGAGGTTGTATTACCGGACGTATCCATTATTCGGGTAGATCCTATGGTGATTTTGATTGGTAAAGAAGGTGGTTTATTCCAAAACAAAAGAGGCTGTTCCCTTATGGGAACGCCTCTTTTTTTGGTGCCGTGCACCCGGCGGACGGCAAATGCCCGATTATCAGCAGGCATAGCTCCTGCTGCACTCCTTGCAGCGAAGCTCTTCCTGAAGATAGGCATACACTTTCTTTACCTTGCGGAATTTTTCCGCGGCATCGGGACTGCGGTTCGTATCGGGATGATACTTTTTGACCAAATCGCGATAAGCCGCTTTCAGGCTGCCTTCAGTCAATGTTTCCGGCGTCAACCCAAAAATGCGGTAATATGCGTTCGGTGCGGCCGCAGACGTCCCGGAACTTTTGCCCTGCGCCGAATTCTGCGAAGACGAAGTTCCCTGCCCCGCACGGTTTTGTCCGGAGCCGGAATTTTCGGTTCCGCCTTTCTGCCCGCAACTGCCTTCCTGACGGTATTCGGCAAACAAGGGATTGCACTCTGCCAGCCTGGCAAGATAACGGCGTAATTCAGCCCCGCGCAGGTTTCCCACCGGATTTTGCTGCAAAAAACCGAATTGCTGAGGCGTCAGCCAAATGCCGTTAAACAGCACCTTGATTTTATTAATCTCAGCTTCGTTTTTTTCCTGTTCAGCTTTGGCCCGTTCAGCCTCCTGGAAAGCCTGTTCACGACGAATCTCTTCCTGACGGCGTCTTTCTGCTTCGCGGCGGAGCTGCTCACGATACGCCTGTTCGCGCCGCAGCTTTTCCTGCCGGAGAATGCCGGCATATACCTCGGCAGCACTGCCCAGAGTTTGTAAAACCTTTTTTATTCTCTGCGCCCGGCAGAAGAAATAAAACCATACTCCGCAGCCTAATGCAAAAAACAACAGGCACGTGCATAATGCATAATCTAAGCTAAATGTTTCCATAAATGATATTTTAATAATTAAAAAATTGCTTTTATTATAAAATGCGTTTTTATTTTGTCAATATTTTTTGACAAATTTCAAAAAAGACAGAGGCTTGACAGCATTGGCAGAAACCGAAACAGAGCCGAAGTTATGACGGCGGGACGGATTGTTGCGCAAAGAAACCGGCCACAACGGGAGAAAACGCCGATTGCTGTGGAAAAAACAGAAACGGAGAAGGATTTTTTTTATTCCCGGGGTTATATTTTAAAGGCGTTTGAATTATTTTATGGAGGCGATATGAAAAAAGTTATTTTAGGAGCAATGATGATGTTAGCAGCGGGAACAGCCAATGCGGCGGACATTAAGCTGCCGGAACATACGGCAAACGGCGGTATGCCCCTGATGGAGGCGATTGCGGCCCGGCGTTCGGGAAGAACCTTTGACACCAAGATGCTTTCCGACCAGGTTTTGGCAGATTTGCTGTGGGCAACATGGGGAATTTCTTCCGAAGACGGCAAACGCGTTGTCCCGACGGCGCGCAACCGGCAGGATATCGACCTGTATGTCCTGCTGCCCACAGGTTCCTACCGTTACGACGCGGCAAAGAACACGCTGGTTCAGCTCGGCAGCGAAGACCTGCGCCCGATTCTGGCAAAAGAGCAGAAATTCGCGGGCGATGCGCCGGTTCACCTGCTGTTTGTTACCAAAGACAAGAAATACGGCGAAATGCACGCCGGGTCAATGTACCAAAACGCCAGTTTGTACTGCGCTTCAGCAGGGCTGAAATGCGTCGTCCGCGGCCTGTATGACCGGGCGGAAATCAAACAGGCGCTTGGGCTTGATGGCGATTATGAAGTCGTGATGACCGAAGCCGCCGGTTATCCGAAAGCACAGTAAGCCGGAATATCCTGCCCCACGGCCTTAAGCTGCCAAATCAAGCCCGGGGCGGGAAACGGCACAACTCCCGGACGACAAGAAAAAACGCCCGCGTGATTTTATCGCGGGCGTTTCGATTGGTGAGAGTGTTTGGGGCTGTGCGAACATTTGTCCGGAAGAGTGCCTGGGACATAACAGACGCTTTGGCCAGGGTTGACGTTATGCGTTTTTATGCGCCAGCTCCCGTTGCAGGGTTTCATAAACGCGCTGCACCTTGTCAAATTTGACGGCGGCATCAGGCTGTTTGTTGCGGTCGGGATGATATCGCAGACACAAGGAGCGATACGCCTTTTTCAGGCTTTCCGCAGTCAGCGTTTCCGGCGTCAGCCCGAAAATCCGATAATAAGCATCAAGGTTTATGCCGTCCGTATAAGGAGAAACCGTTTGGCCCTCCTGATAAAAGCGCTGCTGTTCGTCAGCACTTTCCCTGTTTAATTCGTCGACGACCTGCGCAAACTCTTCCTGCCATTCCGTTGAACCGCCGCTGTTAAAGCAAAGACCTTCCTTCAGCCGATGCAGCAAAACATCCACCGGATATGTGCCGCTGCGATACTTTCGCCAAAACGAATTGATAATCTTTAACCGTTCCAAGCGATAAAACTCCGCACGGTTATCACAATACTCCGCATACTTCTGCTGACGTTTGCGGGAATCCATTTTTCTGTGCACCACTCTGCCAAATACTGCCAAGATAAACAAGGCAAAAATGAAGATTGTTTCCATAAATTATATTTTAATAATTATTAAATTGGGTTGATTATAGCATCATCTTGTTTTTTGTCAACTCTTTTGAGGCCATGGCTATTGCAGTTCAAACATATCTTTGCCGACACCGCATAACGGACAGCGCCAATCCTCCGGCAGTTCTTCAAACGGGATATCTCCTTCGTAAACATAACCGCAAAGCGTACATGTCCAGCGTTTTTCGGCAGAGGCCGGCGATGACGGCTGAGCTGCGGATGATGAAGATGACGCAGACATTGCCGTTTGGGACTTTTTACAAGCGGCATTACCGGCCGAACGCCCGGCTTTATACGCGCTGAAAGCAATGGCGACCTGTTCCTTAAACCCGTCGCGATAATATTTATAGGTCAACGGCTCGCCGGAGCGGCTGTCAAATGCATCAACAACCTCGGCAATAAACACCGTATTGCTCGCATATATCAGTTTGTTGACAACCCGTACCCTGATTTTGGCCAAAGCATCCGAAATATACGGCAAGCCATCGATTTCCGCAAAGGGTATGTTCTGCCACTTTTTGACGTCGCGGCTGCTCTGATAGCCGAAATTTGCCACAACAAACGGGTCGGTTTCTTTCGCCAGAACGCTTATGCCGAACTCGCCGGCTTTTTCAATGCAGCTTTTGGTATGGCTGTTATTCATACATGACACCATTATCAGGTACGGCGAAACGGCGACTTGACTTACGGCATCGACCAAAGAGCCGGCGTACCCCTCCCCGTCTTGTACAGACAATACATAAAGACCGTTCGTTATCGTATATAAAGCGTTTTCCTGCATATTTCCCTCCGTCTGCCGATTGTTATGCCGTTTAATATAGACCGGAGCTGCTAAAATAGCAAGGGGAACTTTGGTGCTTTAAACGCATCTTCATACGACAGAAGGCAAAGCTTAAATCAAAATCTGAAATAAATAAAAGGATTATACGTAGATGCTGCAATTTCCGCCGAAGACAGGACAAATAATAAAATCAGCCATACGTTCACCAGTGTCCGCAGAACTTTATGTTTATATTTGATATCAAGCATCCCTTTGAATAAGGGCATGGCACAAAAGACAGCCGCCGTAAAGGCTATAATTTCAATATTATCAATATAATAAGGCAATTTATACGTAATCTGATGTTCTGCAATCAGACCGAACATATTCTTGATATACTCACACGCGTACGCCATATTATCGGCGCGGAACATCACCCATCCTATAACAAATGCGAATATTGTATAAAGATGCTGCGCTATATTGATTTTTAAACCACCACTTCTTTTATGCCAGCCGGTAATTTTTTCAAAAATGATAAACATCCCGTGCCACAATCCCCAAAAGACAAAGTTCCAACTTGCGCCATGCCAAATTCCCGTCGCTAAAAAGACCACAAAAAGATTAAACAAATTGCGCCTTTGGGAAACTCTGTTCCCTCCCAGCGGGATATACAAATATTCTTTAAACCATGTAGAAAGGGAGATATGCCATCTTCTCCAAAACTCGGTGATAGACTTAGAAATATACGGATAGTTGAAGTTTTCTAAGAACTTAAACCCAAAGATGGAACCTAATCCGATAGCCATATCCGAGTAACCGCTGAAATCGTAATAAAGCTGCAGAGTGTAAGCTATGGCACCAATCCAGGCGGTAAGCGTGTCAAACTGTTCTACCGGCTGCGCAAAAATTTTATCGGCAACAGCTCCTAATGTATTAGCAATCAGCATTTTTTTTGCCAATCCGATAATAAAACGCTTCACCCCATACGCAACTTTATCGAAGGTAACCGTTCTGCAGGAAATCTGTTCAGCCACATCATGATATTTGACAATCGGACCAGCTACCAATTGCGGAAAAAGCGTTATATATAAAGCCAGCTTATAAATATCCCGCTGAGCCTTGACCTCCCCTCGGTATACATCAACTACGTAACTGAGTGCCTGAAATGTGTAGAATGATATTCCAATCGGCATGATGACATCAATAAAATCGATATGCGTATGAAAAAGATGATTGATGTTATCCAGCACAAAATTAAAGTATTTGAAATAAAACAGAAAGCTCAAATCTACCAAAATCGTCGCAACCAAAAGCAACTTGCGATGTATAAGGTTACGGCTGCGGCTGATATAATTTGCCCCCGTATAATTCACAAGTATTGTTAAAATCATAATTGCCAGATATTTCGGCTCTCCCCAAGCGTAAAACAGCATACTGGCAGCAAGAAGAATATAGTTTCTTATCTCCGGACGCACCAATAAATAAATGGCACAAACAATCGGTAAAAACATAAAAACAAATGTCATCGATGAAAATAGCATGGCTTAGTCCTTTTTAATACATATCAATTAAGTAACTGATAGATCCTTCATTGATGAACATAACAATAAAATCGGGATCAAATTTTTTAAAAGTATCATATAACTCTTCTATTTTATGAGATGAAAGATAATTGTTTAATCTCAAAAGATAGGTTTCCTCAAAATTAAAAAAGCTTGACATCTTAGAAGTGTATGAGGAACCGATAAGCACAGCTTTGTAAAAAGCTTCCGGATGGTAAATAACTTTTTCGTCATATTTATGATTGATTTCTTTTACATTAGAAAACATAGATAGCATATTATAGTGGCGATAAAGACGTTTTAAATATTTTTCGCTGTTTAGAGTGCGTCGATTCATATCCCCGGTCTGAAAACCTTTATTGGCTTCAGAAATAACCTTGTTACTTAGCGTATAATTAAAATCATTTAGTTCAACACGGTTTGCTTTAGGAAATTTTTGAACAACTTTATCCATTAAGACATTGTACAAAACAAATGTTCCAAAATCAGTCATATGAGTGTCTGATAAATAGTACAGATAATCTTCTTTTTCCTCATTGATTGAGAGTAAGGTATCAAGAGGATACATAAATTCCATATTATCAATTGGGTTTTCTTTTATGTATTCTTTTAAATAGAGTGAGAAAGGTTGTTTGTTGTCAAGATTGAACCTGTCTCTTATACACATCTGACGCTGCCGACGATCTTACGCGTGTAGA
>OWIM01000450.1_pt1 | contig 22436 bp, 30 predicted proteins | sample 1732751 | NCBI WGS metagenome assembly OWIM01 (sample SAMN05065749, study PRJEB22554) | human gut metagenome | biome: ENVO:2100002; feature: ENVO:00000062; material: ENVO:00002003 | host: Homo sapiens | place: USA
TCCAATGTAATGTACGGTAAGAAAACAGGTGCCACTCCTGACGGTCGTGCCAAAGGGGTTGCTTTCGCTCCGGGTGCCAACCCGATGCACGGACGTGATAAGAACGGTGCCATCGCCTCATTGAGTTCTGTAGCCAAACTACGCTATCGTGATGCTCAGGACGGCATCAGTAACACATTCTCTATCGTACCAAAATCACTAGGAGTGGATCGGGAAACCCGTATAGAGAATCTGATAACCATGATGGACGGTTATTTCACCAAAGGGGCACACCACCTGAATGTAAATGTGCTGAACCGTGAAATGCTGGAAGATGCAATGGAGCATCCTGAAAAATACCCGCAACTTACTATCCGCGTATCAGGTTATGCCGTAAATTTCATCAAATTGAGCCGTGAACATCAGCTGGAAGTAATCAGCCGTTCTTTCCACGAAAGAATGTAACATCACATATACATTAATCGTAGGGGCGGGTTTTAAACCTGCCCTTACCAGTTTAAAGACAAACCATTATGATCAGAGTACATTCTTACGAGTCAATGGGGACGTTTGACGGTCCCGGCTTACGCTTAGTCGTATTTTTACAAGGATGCAATTTCCGATGTCTCTATTGTGCCAACCCCGACACAATTGACACCAAAGGTGAAAGTACGGAAACGGCAATAGACGAAATTGTGCGTATGGCTGTCAGCCAAAAAGCTTTTTTCGGTAAAAAAGGAGGTGTGACTTTCAGCGGCGGCGAACCTACATTGCAAGCAAAAGCACTGATTCCGTTATTCCAGCGGTTAAAAGAACAAAACATCCACATCTGTATAGATACCAACGGCAGTATATGGAATGAGGAAGTAGAGGAACTGCTAAAATGGACAGACCTCGTATTATTAGATATCAAGGAATTTAATAATGTGCGACATCGGCAACTGACAGAACGTAGCAACGAACAAACCATACGTACCGCTGAATGGCTTGAAAAAAACGGAAAACCTTTTTGGTTGCGCTACGTATTAGTTCCAGGCTATAGTTCCTTTGAGGAAGACATACGGGCATTAGGAGAGCACTTCAAGAACTATCACATGATTCAAAGAGTAGAGATACTACCTTATCATACATTAGGCGTACACAAATATGAAGCCATGGGAAAAGAATACAAACTGAACGGAATAAAAGAAAATACTCTAGAACAATTGGAAACAGCCAAAACGTTATTTGGTGAATATTTCAATACCGTATATTTAAATTAGAAAAGACAAACTTACCGTCTATCCGGTACTTAAGTTCCGTTAAGGAGATGAGCCCCATAATTTTCGCCTCATCTCCTTTTTATGTATAAGAAACAATATATTTATATCAGCACTACCATCACATCCCGTGCCCCATGAGCACCCATTACCAAGGCCTGCTCAATATCAGCTGTCTTTGACGGACCGGAAATAAAGGTTCCGAAACCATATTCGCCTGTATCTATCAGTTTATATGCTTCATGCATATTGTTCACAATCTTATTCTTATCTAGAAGAATAACCAACTTTTCGGCAATAAAATAAATGGCACGCTGCTTTACATCCTGCTCTATCCATACCGCACCATTCTCCGCAACCCCAATCTTTCCATCTATGACAGCCAAATCCGTCCCATTCAATTCTGCAGGATCTTCCAAATCATCGGGATTAAATGTTGCACAAGTAATACTCTTCAGATTAGAAGCGATGCGTTTGGCTCCAGGATAAGCTTTTTTAATGAAATCATTCACGTTCTCCTCTTTTTCCAAAAAAATGGCTTCTCCTCCTACTTGCTTCATGACGAAATAAAACTGTTCTACCTTACTGGGATAAGTCAATGCCATATCTTCCAATGGCTTTAAATCCGGTTTCTCATATTTTACATGTGTAGCACGCCGGATGCTCTGCAATATATCTTCTCTGCTGCTCATAATTTACTTCACTTTACCTTTCTTCCACATTTCATTGAAACTCTCCTTAGCAAATTTCGGCATTTCACGTCCTTTCCCCCAGTCATTCAATCCGTTATAGATAAGAAAACGCGGCACTCCGTTTACCAATGGCGCCCATTTTAATGCCATATTGAATATCGAAGGGCGGTTCATCATGAATTCCATGCCACCGGACATTACCTTTTTCATCCGGTCTGCCTTACCCAATTTATCCAAATCCTGGCGCCACAAATAGATCTGCTCCGCCAAATCCACTTTAGCCGGACATACAAACGAACAGGAATAACACAAAGAACAAGCCGACACATTGTCATAATAATGTAACGGCGCCTTCAACATCCCCAGGTTAATCCCGATAGGGCCGGGAATAAAATAAGTATAAGAGTACCCCCCACTACGTCTATATACAGGACATGTATTCATACAGGCTCCACAACGAATACAATTCAAAGTCTTGATATGCTTTGGGTCGGCTAATATCTTACTACGTCCGTTATCTACAATAATAATATGAAGTTCCCCACCCTCTCTAGGCTTTCGATAATGAGAAGTATATGTAGTAATGGGTTGTCCTGTAGCCGAACGGGCCAACAAACGGGTGAACACTCCCAATGATTCACGATCCGGCACAATTTTTTCCATACCAAAAGCCGCAATCTGTAATTTAGGCTGGGAAGTACCCATATCCGCATTTCCTTCATTGGTACATACCACAATCTCACCAGTAGAAGCTACAGCAAAGTTAGCACCTGTCATAGCCGCCTCAGCATGAATAAATTTCTGACGGAGATTTTTCCGGGCTGCATGTGTAAGGTAAGTAGGGTCAAAATTTCCTTTCTCCGTACCCATCTCTCGCTCGAAAAGCTCACCTACCTGTTCACGTTTGATATGAATAGCAGGTAATACAATATGGCTCGGCTTCAGATGCATCAATTGCAAGATACGCTCTCCCAAGTCGCTTTCTACCACTTCAATCCCTTTGCTTTCCAAAAAGGGATTAAGTTCACACTCCTCGGCCAACATGGATTTGCTTTTTATAAAATGCTTCACTCCGTGCTGGTTCAGAATATTGTAGACAATATTACAATACTCATCCGCATCCTTTGCCCAATAGACATGAGCTCCGTTAGCACGCGCATTGTTTTCAAACTCCACCAATAATTCGTCCAAATGGCTGTTACTATATAGTTTAGTAGCACATGCCATATTACGCAATTCCTCCCATTCGGGAACTTCTTTACTCAGTCTGTCACGCTTTGCCCTAACCAGCCAAAGTGTTTCGTCATGCCATGCGGCCTGTTTCTTGTTTTTCAGAAACTCCGCAGCTGCTTTTGAATGTTTCGTACTCATAATCCTGCCGCTAAGATTTCAACAATGTGCAATGTCTTGATAGGAAGTTTGTCACGGGCAATGATACCATTCTGATGCATCAGGCACGAACTGTCGGCCCCCACAATATATTCAGCACCGGTAGCAATATGACGCATCACCTTGTCATGCCCCATCTGCACGGAAACCGCATCTTCCTCTACGGCAAACATACCGCCGAAACCGCAACATTCGTCTTTGCGTTCCGGTTCCACAACTTCCACTCCTTCTACCAAAGAGAGCAAATCACGCAATTTGCTGAAATAAGGAATATTAAGTTCGCTGGCAGAAGAAAGTTTCATCAATCTCACTCCATGACAACTGTTTTGCAGACTCACTTTATGTGGAAACTTGGCTTTCAACGAAGAAGGCTTGACGATATCATGAATAAACTCACAGATATCATATATCTTACCTTCGCTGGCACACCGATGTTTGTCTTCTTTCAACAGACGACTGTAGTTATCACGCACAAAAACGACGCAACTGGCCGAAGGGCCCACTATATAATCGTAATTCTTAAACTGTTCGTCAAAATGACGGGCCAAATCTACCGCTTTATTCTCGAAACCTGCATTCGCCATCGGTTGGCCGCAACAAGTCTGATTGAGAGGATAGTCCACGTCCACTCCCAAACTTTTCAGCAGCTTGTACGAGGCTATCCCCACCTGCGGATATACCGCATTGATATAACAAGGAATAAATAAACCTACTTTCATTGTCATTAGTTAATATGTGTCCTATATTGAATAACAAAGTTAGAGGATATTTGTTAAGAAAACAACGAGATTTCTAACGAATAATGAAGCGGAATAGGTAAAAAAGCATAATATTGTGAGCAAAAGCCTTACTAATAAAAAAGTACTCCCCGCGAATCACTTCGCAGGGAGCACTTTTAACTAATAACTAACTTTGTGGTTTACGTAATTTCTATATGACTAACTTATAGTGCAAAGATAGAGGTTAGGGACCACATCCACAATCACTTCATTTAGGTATTCTATCTTATTCCACTCACCATTTGTAGGTATTATAAGTTCATCTTCACCTCGCTTAGTTCAACCAGTTTATTTACGATAGCGTAAATAGTCAATCCGGCAGGTGAATGTATCTGTAGCTTGCGCGCAATATTCCGACGGTGAGTTATCACCGTATGAATGGAGAGGAACAGTTTTTCCGCCGTTTCCTTATTTGTCATCCCACGTACCACGCAACAAATAATTTCTTTCTCACGCTGGCTCAACGCTTCCTGTTCGCCATCTGTTTCATCCACACCAAGATTCATCAGGTCTACTAACTTTTTATTTAAAACTTCGATGTCATCATATAGCGCTATACTCTCATCGTATCCCTTCAACAGATTGGTATCTGTGACTGAACACAACAAAGAAACGCATTTGACAGATGCCTGTGGATAGTTCGATTTGAACTCGTCCACGTTAAACCATCCTCCGAAAGTAGGATTTATGATTAGAATATCCGGCTGATGTCCCTGCATACAATTTTGCAGTCCTTCAAGAGAAGTTATTTCCACCGGCTGTATTATAAGATCAGGCATGCGCTTCAGCACAGCCACAAGTCCGCTACGCACAATGACTGAAGTTTCGGCCACCGCAACGTGCACAAGTTCTGTCCGTTTCATTTCCCCTCCTTTTCCAGCCTAAGTACAGCAGGCACAAACAAATAATCCTCTACGCGGCAATGAGATGCCAAATCTTGTTCACAACTGAATATGTCGAATAATACGGCGTTCAACAAATGGTTATTTCCTTTTGCCGGATAATATTTAATAATGATGTTTTTTAACTCAGTCAGTGTCGCATCTATCTGATCATGCCTGCGGGCAAACTGTGAGATACGGAATCCTCCCGTTTCTCGTCCCGTCATCAGATTCTCTACATAAGTAAACACATTCATATCTTCATAATCCATGTGTTTACGCACTTCTCCGGCATACTGATCAAAAAATTTCAGAATGAGAAATGCAACCTCGTTTTCCGTGGAACAATCTATAGCTTCTATCAATTTACGGCGTATGGTAGGCAGACAGAAATCAAGGAAATAATGATGTGCCTGTTTTAAATAATTCATCAATGAAGGCATAGAAATATCCTTCACATCATCCTCCATCCGGTCGCTATCTTCAATCATGAAGTTTACCACCGCAAGGAAAGTACGACAATCCACTCCATTTTCACGGCACACCTCCTGTACTGTCTTGTCTCCAAACCCTAACGAAAGATCAAAACGGCTCATTACCTGTAGCAATGTATAGTTATCACAGATAAGATAACTCATTTTGTCCGTCGGAGTATATTTACTTGTTTTATACATAGTTATGTTTTTTGTTTCTCTTTATGGCCGCAAAGTTACGGAAAATCACCAGGGTTATCAATCACTATAAATAGGTATTTTCTCTTGTACCCCATAATTCCCGTTCAACCGGCCAATGCCAGTCTTTTAATTATACATTAATATATAGCCGTTAAGATAAGTGGCAAGAAGCAACCACAAAAGATAAGGAACAAAAAGATATGCCGAAGATTTCCTCACCGGATAACTTTCTATCATATAATAAATAACAAGCACATCCAGCACCAGAATATTTGCAAAACCTAGCAACGGACTCCGAAAATAAAAGAAGAAAATGCTCCATGTAAAATTAAACAGAAGCTGGAATCCGAATAATCTGATAATCATTTGTCGTCTTATTGTCCATATATGCCAAATCAACCCGATAGAAATTCCCATGCACAGATAGATAAAACTCCAAGCAATGGGAAAAGCTATATCAGGGGGTGTACAAGAAGGTTTTTCCAATGCAGGATACCAGTTGAGTATGGACTCCGACTGAAAATAAGAAGCAGTACAGCCTACACCAAAACAGATAAGTATAGCAATCAGTATGGGGATTATTCTTTTCATAAGGAGAATTGTTTCTATTTATGCCATAATTAACAAACCAACCTCCGGATTTGTTGCAGAAACAGAACACTTCTCCCCTGCAGGTGTCTAAAAAACGTGCTCCCATTCGTTCGCTTACGATGGGAGCACTTACAACACAAAAACTAAACTAGACATGTCTGCAAATTTTAAGCCTATCTTTTTAAATATCAACAAGTTATTAGTAGTGCTTTTTGCCTTCCGACAAGAGCACGGAAATGTAATTATTTATGTACTATCCTGCCTTTTCATATCATAAAAGTTAAAAATTAATCCATTATTCTTATAATTATCGCACAATTTTACCGTTCATTTTTTTTATTTGCCAATCAAACTTTTCATCTGACCATTAGTAATTGCATGTAGAGTGTCCAAGTTGTGATGATGAATGATTGTGATGTTGAACTGGATGCTTTAAAGCCCTCAGTTAAGAGGGCTTTTTTATCTGAGAAAACTATTGCTATTTATATTTATCCATTGCGGATTTTCCATTTACGTTTTTAAAAGCAGCGAATAATTCTTTTAACACTTTAGCGTCTTTCCCTTTCAACTCCAAATCTTCATATCCATCTGAATATGTAATGCGTATCTTCTGTACTGTCGTAGTACCTAATTTAGATAAATCACCTGTACATATAAGATATATGCCTAATTTTTTATTTATTCCTGATGGCGACCACGCTCCTGGCTCTGATAAAGCGTATTCAATATTTCTAGTTTCTATAATTCCGTTTTCTGTTTTGAATAATATCTTAGCATCCTTTTTGCATGATGTAACTTCGTCACAGAATATACGAAACTCTATATAATCTCTATTGTTCTCATGTCTAAAACGTGCTCTTGTTTGATTTTTACCTGTCATTCCTCCTGTGTATATTTTCTCCCATTCTGTTGTGATCACTTTTTCTCCGGTAAAATCATCTACTTTCACGTTTACTTTTTGCGCAAAGCAAATGATAGGTAAAAATAGTAAAAGAGTAATCAATTGTTTTTTCATTGCTATCCAATTTTTCGTTTATTTTTTAATAATAATTCAGAATCTAAACGCTTCACCTTATCTTCCAATAGCTGAATTGTTTTATCTTTCTCATTGAGTGCACCTTGTAGAGTCGCAATTGTATCTACAAGTCGGTTCATCCGTTCCATGTTAGAGTCAGGTATGATATCCTGTTCATGCTCTATATCCGAAAGTAACATAGTTCCTTTCCCGCGCAACAACCATTCTGAGGAAATATCTTCAAAAGTGGATAATATAGCATTTACAGTTGCCAAACTGAGTTCCCTAACACCATTTAACTGGTTTGTGAGAGTATTGTCTTTTAATCCACACTTAATAGCAAAAGCTCTAATACTCAGGTCATAATGAGCAATAATAGTTTTAATTCTTTCAATCATACCAATGTAATCAAAAGTTAAACATTCTCAAACGAGAGAACATTTGAGTTTAATAATTTGCAAATACTCTCAAATGAGAATACCTTTGCAATACCAATCAATCAATAAACAAATATATGAATAATAGTTCACATATCCAATCGAATAGTAATAAAAGTTGCGCAAGAAAACGCGACTATAGGTTAGTTGTGGATGGCAAATATAACCGCAAAGCCATCATGCAGAGGGCATGGGCGTTCATGAAAGTTTATAAGGGATATACTTTGAAATCAGCCTTACGACAAGCTTGGATAGACGCCATTCTTGCCATGGAGGACTATAACTACTCACAGAACATCAAGCCCCGCCTGCCAAAATCAGGGCTCACGATGAAAAGCCTGTACGCCAACCCGACAGGTGACATGGCCAATGGATATGCAACCAGATAATTCAATCATACCAATCAAATATCAATCATCATGGAAGAAGAATTAAGAAAACGAATTGAAGAACTTGAAGCCCAAAACAAGGAGCTGAAATTTCAAAGCGACCAGAATGCAAAATTCTGGACTGAGGCAGAAAAAAGATGCAAAGTTCTTGAGGCTGCCCTTGAATCCATAGCAATTACAGCAGGCATCTTGAAAGATTCTCTTGTACAGAAGCCGTAACCTCACCGAAGTCAAACCAAACCACCGGCGGGCAACCGCCACCCGGTATGCTCTTGGGTGGGCGACCGGGAACACACAGAGAAGAGTTCTTTGACATCTTGGAATTTAGGAGTTCGCAGATTTCCTCCTGCACAAACCGGACTACGGGAGTAAGCATAATCTGCCAACGACATAATGCTGTGAGTAAGGGTCAGACTCGTGTCGTTGTAAAAATAATCAGCTAGACCTGTAAGGGCCGTTGAAACATGGATTTCAATTTACGATATATAACAGGTGATGTAGCTCAGTCAGGCAGAGCACATGGTTCCCATGAGGCCGGCGGTTCGAGTCCGCCCGTCACCTCTAATTAAGATTTTCTCCCGAAAAAGGCGTGATGCCGCCGACCGGATCGGCTCGGGAGAACTATTACTATAATTTTTTTCAATCATGACAGAAACAACAGAAAAAAAAGAAATCGTTCCGACACTCCGCAAAATGGCGGTCGGTGAATGTGAGGTATTCCCTTTAAGTCAGGCCAGATCAATCGGCAGCACGATTTATGGTGCCAATCTGGCTGTGGAACGTGCGAACGGATACAAATGGTCCGCGAAAACCAATATCGAAAAGAAAACGGTGACAGTAACCAGAACCCAGTGATATGATTTTTCTATGCAACAACAAGGTAAGGACAACTATGCTTATGGACAATACCGCTGATATCCTTCTGGATAACATCATGCGTGTGATGTCCGGAGAATATTTCGGACAGACAAAGGCAGCCGCAATAGTAGGCGGAAAGAAGAAACTGGAACGTCTGATCGAATCAGGCAAGATAGAGGCTGTCAAGCCGAGAAACTCGCAGAACGGAAAATGGTTCTGCAATGCCGCACAAGTACTAATGCATTGCAGGAATATGAGAAAGACTGGAAAAACCGGAAAAAAGAAACAAGAATGAAAAAAATACTATTCATTATGTGGATCAGCCTGCTGGCTGTTCCCACTCTGATGACTTTCACTCTGGATAATGAAGGTCATATAACTTATCTGAATGTGATCGGGCTGGTATATTCAATATGTACAGCTTTCCTTTGGGAAAGAATGATGCCCGGTTATATGGTCAGGTATATAAAGAAGTTGATCCGTGAGGATTGATCCTGGTTGCTTGTTATCGGCCCGGAAGCGTCCGGGCAAAGCGGATGTAGCTCAGTCAGGCAGAGCGCATGGTTTTCCGTGAGGTCGGCGGTTCGAGTCCGCCCGTCCGCACCAGTAGCCCGTGAGGGTGAACCTTTCAATCATATTGAATACTAATTAATCAATCAAGCCCGGAAGTGTCCGGGCGCATGGACGATTAGCTCAGAGGCAGAGCATCAGCTTCCCAAGCTGAGGGTCGCGGGTTCAAGTCCCGTATCGTCCACGATGCAATTGCATATTTTTACCTAAAGAGCGGGAGCCGTACCTACCCGTATAAACGTAGCCATGTTAGAGACTTCAAGGCAGTGAAGCAGAGAACAATTTGTTAGATAATAATTTAACCCAAAGCCGCTGGAAAGGACAGCGTGAGGTGGAAGCCCTCTTTTATATGTTATATTCTATATCTTCATTTATCCCGGTGTGTCATGACCGACTATCCGGGAACAAAGCCCGTGAGGGTGAATTTCGAATCACATAAATGAAACTTAATGCGGGCCACCTCACGGGATGGGGTGGCTATAACACGCATAAAACAACCGGGTTTCCCAAGAGTTCGGAAGACTGATCTTCGTCGGGGAGGGTTCGATACCCTCATGCGTGACGTCCGTGAGGATAATTGTATTTTTCATAATAATAGATTAAGATGAGAAAAGTCCACCGTACAGCGGTACGGTGGCAAAACGGAGAAATGGCGGAATAGGCAGACGCACCATTAGATGACAGGACGGCCAACCTTGGATGTGGCGGACCTGGCAACTCATCCCGGTTCGAATCCGGGTTTCTCCACCATGAACCTGTGAAGGCCTGACTAGTAGTTTTGTCGCATTTATTTTATGTTTGTGATTTCGGTGCATGGTCTGTGAAGATAGTGCACCTTTTTACCGGTTTACAAACATGCTATTAGAATTATAAATTGTATCAGCATATTGGCTGATTGTATTATATACCCCAAAGAATCCCTCTTCGGGGTTGCTATCCAAGTTCATCATCAGGAACGGGAAGCTGGAGAGTAAAATTGTATTCTTTGGCTTTTCCATTCTCCTAATTCTTTGGGAAAATGGCGATAAAATGGTGAAGATTCTGTTTGCCAAACTTGTCAACAAAAGATAACTTTATAGATATAAACAACTAAAAGTCAAACCAATAAAATTAAATTATGGCTGCTAAAAAAGAAGAAAAAGCACAAGGAAGTCAAATCAGAACATTATTGGCTTCCGAGATTGAATGCAGAGTCGGCACGATGAAGCAGAACGGCTGTTCCCTCCTGCTCTATAAAGATGCCCGTGTTGATATGCGTATGCTGGATGAGGTCTATGGTCCAAACAACTGGCAGCGTAGCCACGAACTGATAAACGGAAACCTGTTCTGCACGATATCTGTCTGGGACGCTGATAAAGGCGTATGGGTAAACAAACAGGATGTGGGTACGGAGTCCAATACCGAGAAGGAGAAAGGACAGGCGTCCGATGCCTTCAAACGCGCTGCTTTCAACTGGGGAATCGGTCGTGAGCTTTACACGGCTCCCTTCATCTGGATAACGTTGGATTCCTCGGAAGTATATGAAAAAACCGGCTACAATGGCTCCAAGAGTTTTGGAACAAATACCAAGTTCAACGTACAGTCGATTGAATACAACCAGCAGCGTGAAATCTCCAAACTGGTGATTGTTGACGGCAGAGGTGACGTAAGATATGTTTTCGGTGAAGTGAAAGAGAAAGTGAAAGAACAGGCACCTGCCAGAACCGTGCCTAAAAATCCGGCACAGACTCCTGCCGCTTTTACCGGTGCGCAACTGAAACAGGCAGTTGATGAGATGAATGCCTGCAAGTCACGGGCGCAGGTCCTGTCTGTCTGGAAAAGATACACAATCATGCAGAACAATAACGAGTTTCGTAACGCCTGTATTGAAATGGGCAAAAAATATCCTGAAAAGAAATGATAAAATTAGTAAAGTCCCCTGTGGTTTTCAATGAAGAGAACCACACCTATTTTCTTGGAGAGAAACAGCTCCGGGGAATTACCGGTATGATCAGCCGGCAGTTGTTTCCCGACAAGTACAAAGACGTTCCCGACCATGTGATGAGGCGTGCGGCCGACAAGGGCAGCCGTATCCATTCACAATGCGAGTTTGTGGACTCGACAGGGTTCGAACCTGAAAGCATCGAGGCGGAGAACTATTTACGTGAGCGCATGAATGCCGGATATGACGCGCTGGCCAACGAATACACAGTATCCGATGAGGAGTACTTCGCATCCAACATCGACTGTGTATGGGAAAAGGAAGGTGAGATCAGCCTGGCGGATATCAAGACCACTTACCGGATAGACAAAGAATCCCTTAGCTGGCAGTTGTCCATATACGCATACCTCTTTGAGAGGCAGAATCCCGGACTGAAAGTCAGAAACCTGTACGGGGTCTGGCTCCGTGGAGACAAGTCCGAGCTTATTCCTGTTGAGCGCAGGTCTGATGAAGAAGTAATGCGCCTCATGGAATGCGAAGTGAAGGGTGAGAAATACCTTTCCACAGAAATAGCACCTGCCGGAAGCCTGCAGTTGATGACTGCGGCGGCTGTACAAATGCTTATTGATATCCAGGAAGAGCTGGATTTTGCCAAGGAACAGAGCGAACAGATGAAGGAAGGACTGAAAAACGCCATGATAGAGAATGGGGTGAATGTATGGGATGCCGGACGACTGCGTGCTTCCGTCACTCCCGCCACAACAGGCAAGTCATTCGACACCAAGGCATTCCAGACTGACTATCCGGATTTGTATTCAAAGTATCTGAAATCTGTCGAAAAGAAAGCATCTATTCGTATAACCATAAGAAAGGAGAAAGAAAATGAGTGTGAATAAAGCAATCCTGTTAGGACATCTCGGAAAGGATCCCGATGTCAGATATCTTGAGGGCGGTGTCGCCGTCGGCCAGTTCTCTCTTGCCACGACCAAGCGCGCACAGACTTTGCCAAATGGCACACAAATTCCCGAACGTACCGAATGGCATAATATCGTAGTATGGCGTGGTATTGCCGAAACAGCCAAGAAGTATCTTCATAAAGGGGATAAGGTATATGTCGAAGGCGAAATCAGAAGCCGGTCGTTTGAAGACAAGAACGGTGTCAGGCATACTGTCGTTGAGATATTTGCAGAAAGCATGGAGATGGTAACTGTCAAGCAGCAGACACAACATGCCAGTTCCGATGATGAGTTGCCCTGCTGATGGAAGCCACTATTATAAAGAAAGACGGTAAAGCAACTCTTGACAAACCGTTTGAGTTCATGCTAAGCCTGCTGAGAAATGGGGAATATACCCTCACCATCAAACGCAAGACCAAGCCCCGTACCCTCAACCAGAATGCCCTCATGTGGCAATGGTTCCGATGTATCGGGGTCTGTTTCAGGGAATACACAGGAGAGGAATATTGGAGCACCGCTGACGGTGTGCAGGACATACATGATCTCTACTGCAAGAAATTTCTGAGCAAACAGGTGACCATAGGTGGAAAGACCGAAACCATATCCCGTGGCACAAGCAAGCTGAATACCTTGGAAATGACAAACTTCATGGAAAGCGTGAAGGCTGATGTCAACAATGATTTTGGCATCATACTCCCCTTGCCTTCCGATAAGTACTATTCCGCCTTTGTAGCCGAGTATGAAGGCAGATATTAATAATAACAAATTAAAATATAATTATGATTACAAACGATTATGAACCGGAGGAACTGCAGTTTGTCCTGCCGGAAGTTGTAAAAGACACATTCCCTCTTGAACTGACATTCGAAAATGCTGAAAACGAGAAGGAGATCATCAAGGCTGTCAACGAGCATTTCAATGTCATGTTCCCGGAGAATGAACTGGCAATGAGATATATGGATAATTTTGAAAAAGACGAGATCAGAAAGAAGTATTGTGAGCTCGTAGAGAAAGAGCTGCCAAGTGCCGAGGCAGAACTGCTGAGTGCAAAGGAAGAGGCCAAACGACTGAAGGCGGACGCTGAGGAGGCTCTTAATTCGGTTAGCAGACAGATCAAGGATTATGCCGCCAAGGTGACGGAAGGCACAAAGGAAAAGAAGCTGCCGCCAACCAAGACATTCCGTATAGCCCTGAACGGCTAACTACCTTTTCTATTCGGTAATAAACGGCCGTGTTCTGCTGGTCAAAGCTGAAAAGATTTCATCTTACGACAAATCTTCCCTGTGGGCGCAGGAGGATAGAAACCGCACAGCCATGATGGAACTGTTCGGACTGGATTTTCCGGCAGTGGAGAAACCTGACGATGATGATTTCGACAACGAACATGACATGATTCCGGATGACAGCGACGACGAGCTAGGTAATGAAGATGATCTGAACGATGCATTGGGATGTGTTGATTCTGACGAAGAAGAAAACTGATGAGCAGGCTACGGCATAAGAGGGGACGCAAGTCGGCGTATGCGCTCTCCCTGACACGGAATCCATATTGGGAGAAGGTTGCAAGGGAAATACGTATCAGGGACGGACACAAATGCCGGCATTGTAACGCCCTCTATCCGCTGGAAGTACATCATATGCGCTATAAGGTGAACGGAATGTCCATAGTCGGTCATGAACTCGAACATCTGGACTGCCTTGTCACCTTATGCGCCTCTTGCCACGAAAAAGTTCATAAAGGAGTTATCAGACTATGAAATATCAATTACGAGATTATCAAAAAAAAGCCAGTGATGCCGCTGTAATGTGTTTTAAGATGAAGTCAGGCAGGAACGGTCTTTTGGTACTTCCGACAGGTGCGGGCAAATCACTCATCATAGCGGATATAGCAGCGAGGCTTGAGGAGCCTCTGATTGTATTCCAGCCTAATAAAGAAATATTGGAACAGAACTTTGCGAAGCTGCAAACATACGGAATTTGGGATTGCAGCATATATTCCGCGTCAGTGGGCCGGAAAGAGATCAGCCACATCACATTCGCCACTATCGGCAGTGTCATCCGGCATATGAAGGACTTCCAGCATTTCAAGAACATTCTGATTGATGAATGCCATCTTGTCAAGCCAAGCGATGGAATGTACAAGAGATTCTTCGAACAGGCTGAAAGAAGGATTGTAGGGCTTACCGCCACCCCATACCGGTTATATTCCTGCATGAACGGAAGTATGCTTAAGTTTCTCACCCGTACCCGTCCGCGTGTCTTCTCCCAGGTCCTGTATTATTGCCAGGTAAGAGAATTGCTTGCCAAAGGGTTTCTTTCCCGGTTGAAGTATTACGATGTCACGAGAATTGACCTGACCAAAGTGAGGAGAAACTCTTCCGGAGCTGATTTTGACGACGCAAGCCTGTCTGATGAATTCCGGCGTGTGGATCTGTACGGCTATCTCATCTCCATAGTGAAACGATTGCTTCATCCCAAAGTCGGGGGAGCACGTAAAGGCATGCTTGTTTTCACCCGGTTCACCGCCGAGGCTGAAATGCTTGCACGGGAGATTCCTGACAGCGCCGTTGTAAGCGCGGATACCACCAAGTCTGACCGTGAGAGAATACTTGCCGAATTCAAAGCCGGGAAAATAAAAGTTGTAGCCAATGTCGGCGTGCTTACCACAGGGTTTGACTATCCAGAACTTGACACCGTCGTGCTTTGCAGACCTACCATGTCACTCTCACTGTATTATCAGATGGTCGGACGTGTCATTCGTCCGTGCCCCGGCAAGAACGGCTGGGTCATAGACTTATGTGGCAATATCAGGACATTCGGGAAAGTCGAGGATTTAAGGGTAGAACAACCGGAAAAGGACAAATGGTGCATCAAGAGCAATGGCAAACAATTAACTAACGTAATATTATAATCATGTATATCATAAGAGGACAAATACCATCAAAGAGCAATTGTTACAAGATTGTTTCTCATTTTGCCCCCAAGACCCGAAAGACACATTCCTCGCTTGCAAAACAGGAAGTGCTCAAGAAATACGAAAAGAACTTTTATATCCAATGCCCCGAACGGGGACGGATGATTGAGGGATATTTCAGGCTGAGGGCAAAAGTCTATTATAACAGCAAACGGCCGGATTTGGACAACTCACTGAAAATACTGCTTGACTGTCTGCAAATGACGGGAACAATCAAAAACGACCGTCAGTGCGTGTACATAGAGATTGAAAAATTCGTTGACCGGAAAGAACCGCGTGTCGAGTATGAAATAACCCCGGTTGAGTTCGGGTAAAAGAAACGCCTATGGCAAGACCTAATAAAATGGGATTGGATTATTTCCCTTTTGACGTTGATTTCTTTAATGATGAGAAGATTGTAGCCATATCCGGGGAATTCGGGATTAAAGGAGAAATTGTTGTAATCAAGCTGCTTTGTGCGATATACCGAAATGGATATTTCATATTGTGGAATGATCTGCTGAAATTCAAACTCCTTAGAGACCTGCCCGGAGTGTCTTCTGAATTGCTCGACAGCATAATGAACCGTTTAGTCTTATGGGGCTTCTTTGACAAAGACCTGTTTGATTCGATGGGAGTTCTTACCAGTGCGGGCATCCAGAAGCGATATTTCAAAATATCTAAAAGGCGTAAATCTGTGGATGATTTTAGATACTTATTAATCAAAGTTAGCGGTTGCGAAAACAAGGAAGTTTTTTCTTCCGACGATGGAGATGTATCGAGCGATACAGTTAATGTTTGCAATGGCGGGGTTAATGTATGCAATAACCCTTTTACTGCCGACATTAATGTATGCAAAAACACCACAAAGAAAAGGAAAAGAAATAATAAAGAAATCTCTCTATCGAGAGATAAAGAAAATCTTCCCCCTCCCGAAATTTTAGGCAAAGGATTAGACGAATGCTATGAGGAATTGTCAAGGGACATGAGCTGGAGTGAAATCGTAACGATGAATACACGTAATTCCGGTTACAAGAATTTTACGATGGATATGTTCAAAACGTATTTAAAACGTTTTTTCGAGAAGCTCCAGAATGAGGGGGAAAAGGTTAAATCACCAAAGGATGCGAAATCACACTTTGCTAGATGGCTGAAAATTGAGCTTGAAAAACAACGAAACAATGGGAACAATAGGAGCTGTTATACAAGCAAGCAGGAAGCTAACGCCTACGCTCTTAGCTTGCTACAACAACATAAGCGAGACCTCGAAGAAGGCTTGGCTGACCAAATGGAAAGACCGTTCTGAGGTTGAAAGAGTATTTTCACCAACTCAGTGGGGATATGCCCTTCAGAATCCGGAAAAGGCTTATATGGCAGACTGTCCCTCGCTGATGCAGTATGATGCGCTTTACGGCCATGGTTCCTCCGAATATTGGATTGACATACAGGTGTCTGGCATATTCGGGGCTTCCAACAGCAAGGAAAAGGGAGTTGCTGATGGAATAAGAATCTTCTGCCAGTCCTTTGCCTCACAGGTTAAGGCTTACAAACTTTCTGAGTTGATGTTGTTTTTCGCACGCTACAAAGCTGGAAAGTATGATAATTCATTCGCCTCTTTCGATGCCAGAAGAATTGGCAATGCCTTTTTCAAGGAGTTCAGGTCAGAAAGGAATTATGAGCTGGACGCTATAAACCGAAAGAGAATCCAGAATGAGATAGAGAACAGAAGATTCACTCCACCCGAAGGATATTCTTCTTTGAGCTGGTACAACGAACTAAAACGCCGTGCGGAATCCGGTGATGCAGAATCCAAGCAAATAATAGATTTATGGAAAAAATCAGAATAAAGTGGAGCTCCAAAGGCATGAAAAGACGTAAAGAGATATGTGAACGTTTCGGTTTCAGCTCATATCTTACCCTGAATCATGAATCTGAGGTGTATGTCAGAGCTGAGGACCTGCCTGTCTTTAACGAGACTGTACGGCGTGGTTTTCTGACCGTTTTACCCTCTGGTAAAAAGGCGTAAAAATGGCGAAGTTTCTGTTTGTAAAACTTGTTCTCAACGTTTATCTTTATTGATATAACAAACTAAAAGTCAAACCAATACATTAAAACTATGGATATTAAAAACATTCTGATTAACAAAATCAGTCCTTCTCCGATAAATCCGAGAAAGAGCTTTGATGGAGCCGCCTGTCCGGATGAGAAAAGCGGCGATGTTATCAACATTAACGATGCTTATAAGATGAAAAGCATGATTCCATTTTTGACAAACAACTAACGACCATGGCAAGTAATGAAAGTTTCAAACAGGCAATCAAAGCCTATCTGGACAAACGGGCGGAAGAAGATTCACTGTTCGCCCCCAAATATGCGAATGAGAAGAAAAGCATTGATGAATGCTGTAGTTATATCATGGGTGAAGCCAGGAAGCGTGGTAACGCCGTAGCGATTTCAGACGAGGAGGTCTACGGGATGGCAGTGCACTACTATGATGAGGACGATATCAAAATAAACCGGCTGCCTGCCGGAGAGAAAACGTCCGTATCATCCTCCGCCAAACCTGTGGAACTCACCGAAGAAGATAAGAAAGCGGCACGTGACAAAGCAATCGCACGGCTGGCGGAAGAACAATATCAGACACTCAGGAAGAAAAACGTCCGAAAGAAAGCGGATGATAATGTCCAACAAATGAGCCTGTTCTAATCATGAAACCGAGAACGAAACTTGAAAAACGTGTAACCGGACTAAGCGGCAAACTGTCCACCGTTACCGAAGTACAAAAAGAATGGGCGAAAGAACATGTATTCACCCACGAAGCATATAGGTGCAAGGATGAGCTATGGTGTTCCGAGTGCGGCGGAACATGGATAGACACAAGCAATAGCGAGCTGGGAACCACCCTGCTCGGTGATACGACCGAATGCCCGTACTGCCACCACAAACTGGACGTAAAGGTCAGCCGGAAACGAAAAGTCGAGGAAGAAAAGTATATGTCCATCTTACAGACCGCCGGAGAGTTCCAGATCATAAGACATATACTATGCTGCAAGTACGTCAGAAAAAGGAATTTTGATTTGAACAGCATACAGGATTATATTTACTATACTTTCTTTGAAGTGGTTCAGGAATGGATCACCGTCGAGGGGAAACGCACCATCATGGCAAAACCGATGAATATGGGAGGCAACGGATGGATATATTCGGAACCACTGAGCATAAAGGGTGAATATGGCAGTTACAGCTATAATTATCGTGGAGACCTATATGCGATATGGGGATGGATATATCCAAGAAAGAAACTGCTTCCGGAATTGAGAAAGCGGGGAATCGGGAAACGGTTCCCCGATGTACCCCCCTCAAAACTTGTACGAGACCTTCTGAAAGGTGGTAATGATGCGGAATTATGTATCAAGACCGGACAGACGGATATGTTGAAGCATATGTACAAAACGGGCTATTACCAGCTCCGATATAAACCGTCCTTCAACATCTGCAACCGCAACCGTTATATAATCAGAGATGCAAGCATGTGGAATGACTATATAAGCCTGCTGTCCTATTTCCACAAGGATCTGCATAACGCCAAATACGTATGTCCCAAAAATTTAAAAGCCGAGCACGACAGATTACTAAGAAAGAAAAATGAAATTGAGGCAAGGCAAAGAAGGGAAAGGGACAGAATAAAGGCTATCCAAAAAGAAAAGCAGCTCAAGGAGGATATAGCATCATTCTACAACCGGATGGAAAGATTCTTCGGCATGGAAATCAAAGGCGACGGTATAACCATCCGTCCGCTTGAAAGCGTAACCCAGTTCTACAAGGAGGGCAAAGCCATGCACCATTGCGTATACGCCAACAGGTATTACAGACGCAGTGAATGCCTGATCATGACAGCCATAGCCGGAGAAAAACATGTGGAAACCATCGAAGTGAATCTTAAATCGTTTCAGATAGTACAGTCAAGAGCCGTATGCAACGGAACATCAGAGTATCATGACCGCATTATCCAGCTGGTGGAGAAGAACATGAGTTTAATCAAAAAAAGAATAGCATAATGAAAGATTATATAGAATTTTTGAAAGACAAGATGGCAATCAGCCATCAGACAGGATTTGAAGTTAAGGCTGATGAACTTACCCCGTCGTTATATCCCCATGTCAAGGATACAGTTCGTTGGGCAATATCCGGTGGATGCCGTGCGATATTCTCCAGCTTTGGTATGCAGAAAACCGTAACCCAGTTGGAGATACTGCGGGTAATCCTGAACCGCACAGGAGGCAAAGGGTTGATAGTTTGCCCCAAGCGTGTAGTAGTGGAGTTCCTGACACAGGCCGAAAAGCATTTGGGCATGAAAGTGACCTATGTACGTACTATGCAGGATGTGAAGCAATGTCCGACCAATATCATGGTGACAAACTATGAGCGTGTCCGTGACGGCGAGGACGGAATAAGAATAGAACCTTCCTACTTTACCGTTACCTCATTGGATGAAGCGAGCGTGTTACGTGGATTCGGAACCAAGACCTATCAGGAGTTTCTTCCTCTGTTTGCAGAAGTTCCGTACAGGTTTGTTGCCACTGCCACGCCATCACCCAACAGATACAAGGAACTGATACACTATGCCGGCTACCTTGGAGTGATGGATACCGGGCAGGCACTTACAAGGTTCTTCCAGCGTGACAGCACGAAGGCGAACAATCTTACCCTCTATCCCCACAAGGAGAAGGAATTCTGGTTATGGGTAAGTACATGGGCGTTGTTCCTCACCAAACCGTCTGATTTAGGTTATCCCGATACAGGATATGAGTTACCAGAGTTACGGGTACATGAAGAAGTCGTGAGTGTGGATAATTCCACTGCCGGAGCCGACCGTGACGGACAGGTGAAAATGTTCCGTGAGGCTGCTCTAGGCCTTGCTGATGCAGCTAAGGAACGTCGGGACAACATGCAGGAAAAGATTGCCCGTGTGGTAGAGATTATCAATCGCCCGGAAAACAAAGACGACCATTTCCTTTTATGGCATGACTTGGAGGCTGAACGTGAGGCACTCTGCAAGGCAATTCCCGGATGTAAGGCTGTGTATGGCTCGCAAGATGATGAGGAAGCCGACAGAGTGATAGCGGATTTCAAAGACGGCCGTCTGAAATATCTGGCCGCCAAACCTGAAATGCTTGGTGAGGGTTTGAACTTCCAGTACCACTGCCACAAGGCAATCATGTTTATTGACTACCGTTTCAATGACAAGTTCCAGGCGATAGCTCGTATCTACCGTTTCATGCAGCAGCATCCCGTAGAGCTTTACTTGGTGTATGCCGAAAGCGAAGGTGAAATATTCAAATCATTCATGCAGAAGTGGGCGCAGCACCGCCAGATGGTAGCCAGAATGACCGATATAGTCCGCAAGAACGGTTTGTTCGGTTTGCAGGCAGAGGAAAAGATGATGCGCTGGATGTTCGCCAGTCGGGAAGAGAAGTCCGGCAAACTGTGGAAAGCTATCAATAATGACAATGTACTTGAATGTCAGAAGATGGAAGATAATTCGGTAGACCTGATTGTAACCAGTATCCCGTTCTCCAACCACTACGAATATACGCCTACCTATAATGATTTCGGGCATAATGAAGACAACGGCAAGTTCTTTGAGCAGATGGACTATCTGACACCTGAACTGATGCGTATTCTGAAACCCGGTCGATTAGCGTGCATCCATGTGAAAGACCGTGTACTTTTCGGCAATGCCACCGGTGACGGAATGCCCACTATCGATCCGTTCAGTGAAATGACGGTGTTCCACTATCTGAAACACGGATTTAGATACATGGGGCGTATTACGGTAGATACGGACGTAGTGAGGGAGAATAACCAGACCTACCGATTAGGCTATACCGAGATGTGCAAGGACGGTTCAAAGATGGGGATCGGTTGCCCGGAATATGTTCTTCTCTTCCGAAAGTTGCCTTCTGATACCTCACGAGCCTATGCTGATTTGCCGGTGACAAAGAATAAGAGCGAATACTCGCTTGCCCGTTGGCAGATAGATGCCCATGCAAGTTGGAAATCATCAGGTAACTCTCTATTGAGCTATGAGGACATGAAAGGAGCCGGAATAGACAAGATACGCCATCTGTTCAGGAACTACGAACGTGAGCATATATATAACTACGAGGAACATGTATCATTCGCTGAGGAATTGGAAACATACGGAAAGCTGCCTAAAACATTTATGGCTGTCGATCCGGTAAGCAAGAAAGATTGGATATGGGATGATGTCACCCGTATGCGCACGCTCAATACCAAGCAGTCACAGAAGAAACGGCAGAACCACATCTGCCCCCTCCAGTTAGATATTGTCGAGAGACTGATTGAACGGTATTCAAACAGGGGTGAGTTGGTGTTTGACCCCTTCGGAGGTATCGGCACAGTACCTTATTGTGCCATCAGACTGAAACGTAAGGGATTATCTACTGAACTAAATTATGACTATTGGAAAGACAGTCTTTCATATCTGTATGAGGCGGAGATGGAAGTTAGCGCACCCACATTGTTTGATTTGATGGACAGTGCCGTATGAACATCTATCATACAGAACCCAGATTCGACTGCGAGAAATTCGCTCCATGCGGGCGCATCTCCCTGCACAAATGCCGGAAATACAAAGGCAGACTGGATGAATGCAGGGGATGTACGCTTGTACGCCGTAAAGCCAAAACGGTTGCCGGTACGGAAGCCGGAAGAAAGGTTTGTCCGCATTGCGGACGTTCCCTTCCGCTCCACCGGTTTTATAACAGGACTGTCAGATGTGGGGATAAGGAATACCGATGTCTCACCTCCTGGTGCAAGATGTGTATGAGTGAAGTCGCAGCAGAAAGAAATCGTAATAATTAATTTAAAAATCCAATGAAAAACGTAACGAAAATAGCCAAGAAGTCCGCAGGGCTTAGCCAAAAATGCTCGATTTGCCCACTTATGCAAAGATGCACTTTAGAAATCCATAGAGCCTGTTTTGACAGCTTTGTAGAGGGTTTCAAGAAAGGGGCCAGAGCTGCTGAAAAAGAAATAAACAAGAAATTCAAATCGGAACAGATATGAA
>OWIM01000455.1_pt1 | contig 22208 bp, 16 predicted proteins | sample 1732751 | NCBI WGS metagenome assembly OWIM01 (sample SAMN05065749, study PRJEB22554) | human gut metagenome | biome: ENVO:2100002; feature: ENVO:00000062; material: ENVO:00002003 | host: Homo sapiens | place: USA
AGCGTCAGATGTGTATAAGAGACAGGTGCCGCCTTATATCTTAAAGAACATAACGACGGCGCAGTTGGTTCTGTATTCCCCCTTTTCCCCGAGACACAAGGCGCATTGCTCCTCTATTTCCTCCACGGAAATCCGCGACAGGCATTTTAAATTTCCGTTGTTGCAGTAATTCGTGCCGTAAAAATGCTGTACATAGTCATTTCCCCAGTAGTTTGCAGCCATATAGATTTCAGAGGCGAGCGGGCGGAGCACGTTGTTGAACAGAATGCGGCAGAGCCCTTTCTGATTGTATGACATCCCCTGTTTTCTGCCCATTTCAAAATTTATCTGAAGTTTACGGCTGCCGTTGTCCTGCAGAAAAAGCACCTGCCCCATATCGTTTTGCAGATAGCCCGCTTTGTATTTCCAGCCGGCCGGCATCAACGGCGATTTGGCTATGTCGCTGCTGATGTTGCGCTGGTCTTTGGGGAGGCGCAGCGCGTTAAAATCTGCCACGACATTTTGCACCAGCCAGGCGTATTCTTCGGCTATCCGTATTTGCCGGTGCTCGGTTAAAATCCGTCCCAAATGGTATATGCCGCCGACGGACAGGATGCCGACGATTGACAATACGCCGAGCATTTCAATCATGCTGCGCCCTGCCGCGGAGCATTTGCCGGCCGCTACTGCCGCAGCGGGGCGGTTTGGGCGCTGATGTTGTGTGCGGGCAGCCGGATTGTCGTTTTTCATATTGTTGTTTCCCTAAAAAATAAACCACCCTAAAAGAGAGGTGGTCAGGGAGTTGAACAATCATATATGCTTAGATGACTCTTCCAGCCTTTGGGATATTATTTCAGAGACAGAAATATCCTTGGACATACGCTGAAAGCTCCCCGGCCGTTGTCGGGGATATATTTGTTGACGGTGCTATATCAACACCGAAGCATATAAAGAGCCGTTCAAAGCTCCGCACCTCTTTTTCAGGCACTGCGGATACCCGTGTATCCGGTAAACGGCAGTTTAGGGATAAAATGTTAATATACGGTTAAGAAGGAGCGGATGGAGCGAAAAGTTTGTGCGGCCGACGGGGGAGGCAGAGGGCGGGGAGAGCGGGCGGAGCGGGAAGGCAGCGGGAGAGAGGACGGCGGCGGAGGCAGGTGCGGGAGAGAGGGGGAGACAGCGGGGGCGGCGCATAGGCGACAGGCAAGAAAGGAGAGCGGGCGGAGCGGGAAGGCAGCGGGGCGATACATACTTTTTTGTTAAAGATTTTGCGGTTTGGTATTTATTTTTTAATAACTTATGTTTATATTCAGTCCCGTAGATTTATTCGGGAGGCATATATGAGATTGAGAGCGGCGGGAGAGAGGACGGCTGCAGGCGGTGTGAGCGCGATGGCAGGCGGTATGAGCGCGATGGCTGGCGGAATGAACACGCTGGCGGACGGTGTGAGCGCGGCGGCAGGCATGATGAATGCTGCTGCCGGCGAAAGGGCGGCGGTTCGGCCGGCGGGAAACGGGGCGGCAACAGTGCGAGGAGCAACGGGAAATGAGGAGCCGGCGAAGGTTGAGAACGTTTGGAGTGAGGGTTCTGCGGGAGGGGCGCGATGATTTTCGGCGTTCCGGCGGCGGTGATTGCCAGCGTTATCCTGATTTTGAGCTACGCGGTTCTGTTTTCAGAAAAGCTGAACCGGGCGGTAGCGGTGATGCTCGGCGCGGCGGCGATGGTGCTGCTCGGCGTTTTGAGCTACGATCAGGCGCTGAAAGGCATTGATTTTAACACCATTGCGCTGCTTATCGGCATGATGATTATGGTCGGGATTATGGAAAAATCCGGCGCGTTCCAGTATGCGGCGGTCAAGTCGGCGAAGCTGGTGAAGGCGAATCCGCGCGGCATTCTTGCTGTGCTCGGCGTGGTAACCGCGGTGTTGTCGGCGTTTCTGGACAACGTAACGACGGTGCTGCTGATTGTGCCGGTAACGATAGAAATCACCCGTAAGCTGAAATTAAACCCGTATCCGTTTCTTTTAATGGAGATTTTTTCTTCAAACATAGGTGGTACGGCAACGCTTATCGGCGACCCGCCGAATATTCTTATCGGCGGCGCCATAGGGCTGTCGTTTACGGATTTTCTCAAAGAGCTGTCGCTGCTGGTGGCGATTAACTTGGCGCTGCTGGTGGCGGCGTTTGACTTCTTTTTCGGACGGAAGATGACGGCGACGGCGGCGGCGCGCAACGAGGTTATGAGCATTAACGAGCGCGACACGATTACCGACGCGGGGCTTCTGATAAAATCGGCGGCGGTGCTGGGTTTGGTTATTCTCGGCTTTATCGCCGGCGAGCACCTGCATATCGCCAACGGCACAATCGCTCTGTTCGGAGCGGCGCTTTTAATGATGCTGTATACGCTGGGGCTGCCGCATCAGGAGCGCGACAAACGGGTGGAAGACGCGTTTTCGCTTGTGGATTGGACGACGATTTTCTTTTTTACGGGGCTGTTTGCGCTGGTGTACGGGCTGGAAGTTACCGGCGTGCTGGAAATGCTCGGGCACAAGGCGCTGCTCCTGGTGGACGGAAGCATTCAGAAAGCGACGTTTCTGATTTTGTGGTCGTCGGCGGTGCTGTCGGCGGCGATTGACAACATTCCGTTCGTGGCGACGATGATTCCGCTTCTGAAAACGATGGAAGAAGCGCTGGGCGGGCGCGAGGCGATGATGCCGGTATGGTGGGCGCTGTCCATTGGATCGTGCTTCGGCGGCAACGGGTCGCTGATTGCGGCTTCGGCAAACGTTATCGTCGCGGGAATTGCGGCGCGCGAGGGGCATGCGCTGAACTTTCTTAAATTTCTGCTGTGGTCGCTGCCGGTAATGCTTATTTCCATTGCCATATCGAGCGCTTACCTTTATATTGTGCACTTTATGTAGAGGGAGAAGAAATGGTACGCTTTATACGGCAGGGGGAGAAAAGGCGCGGGGAGCGGCGGAAGTTCCGGACGAAGGAGCAATTATGCGGAGAGCAGCGGTTGGCGAGAGGGACAGCGGAGCAATGGTACGGCGGGCAACGGCAGTGCGGATATGTGCCGGGGCGGCGAGATGGCCCGGGGAGCGGCGGAATTACCGGGCGAAGGAGTAATGGCGAAAAGAGCGAATGACGAGAGGATGAGGAGACAGGACGGATATGAGCTTTAAGGGATTTGACGGATGCAGACGACGGACTTGATTTTCGGCTTTACCCACCAGACGGTCGCGCTGGCGGCGATGGGGCTGTGTTACTTTCTTTTGTTTACGGAAAAGCTGAACCGGGCAGTGGTTACGCTGCTGGTCGGGGCGGGGCTGGTGCTGTGCGGCGCGGTATCGCAGGAGGCGGCAATCGCGGCGATTGACTTTAACACGATTTCGCTTTTGACGGGAATGATGATTATCATCAATATCGCGGAGAGAACCGGCATGTTTCAGTACGTTGCGGTGTGGGGGGCGAAAAAAGTGCGCGCGCACCCGCTGGGCATCTTGATTGTCATGGGCTTTGTGACGGCGGTGTTTTCGGCATTTCTGGACAACGTAACGACGGTGCTGCTGGTTGTGCCGGTAACGATGCAGATTGCCAACAAGCTTGAGGTCAACCCGTATCCGTACCTGCTTATCAATATTTTCGCATCCAATATCGGCGGTACGGCAACACTTATCGGCGACCCGCCGAACATCCTCATCGGGTCGGCGCTGGAGCTTTCGTTTACGGATTTTCTGTTCCATCTGACGCCGGTGGTGCTGACGATTATGGCGGCAGTGGTCGGCATGTTTGTCTATTTTTGGAAAGACAGCCTGACGACATCGCTCAAAAACCGCGCGCTGGTGATGAATATTAACGAAAAAGACGCAATTACCGACTTTAAGCTTTTGAAAAAGGCGCTGTGGGTGCTGGGCATGGTGATGACGGCGTTTGTGGTCGCGCACGACATCGGGTTTGAAAACGGGTTTATCGCGCTGGCCGGGGCGGCGGTGATGCTGCTTCTGTATACGATGGGGCTGCCGCATACGCAGAGCGACGAAAAGGTGGAGGACGTGCTGCGGCGCGTGGACTGGACGACGGTGTTCTTTTTTGTGGGGCTGTTCGTCATTGTCGGGGCGCTGGACGAAAGCGGATTTCTGAAAAAAATGGGCGACTATTTCGTCGGGGTAACCGGCGGAAGCATCAAAAAGAGCGTGTATGTCATTCTCGGCGTATCGGCGGCGGCATCGGCAGTGGTGGACAACATCCCGTTTGTGGCGACGATGATTCCGACGCTGAAGGCGATGGAAGAAGCGCTGGGCGGGCGGGAGGCGATGATGCCGGTGTGGTGGGCGCTGTCGCTCGGGGCGTGCCTGGGCGGCAACGGGACGCTTATCGGCGCGTCGGCGAACGTTATCGTTGCGGGGATTGCGGCGCGCGAGGGACATCCGATAAGCTTTCTCCGGTTCCTCATCTGGTCGGTGCCGGTGATGCTTTTGAGCGTGGCGATGGCCGGGGTGTTTCTGTATCTGGAATATTTTATCTGAGGCGGACGACAGGCGGCGAATTGTGCGTCCGGACAGGCGGCGAACCGTGCGGCCGGACAGGCGGCGGGCAGAGCGGGCGAACGGGGGCAAACAGAGCGGACGGCAGGCGGCAGCCGGGGATTACCGCGGTGCAGAAATGGCCGGGAGAACGGCAAAATCCGGTTGAAAGGCAGTTTAAAGGGCTTGACAACCGTTTGCGGGCGAATATTCTGCCATCAGGTAAATACCGGCAAGGTATTGGCAAATACCATAAATTGGAATATGAGGGAGATATGATGAAACGGAATCTTATTTTCGGCATTGCAGTGGCTGCGTGTCTGGCCGCGGCGGGATATTACGCCTATGACCGCGCGCAGGGGAGAAAAGCTTTAATCGAGGCGGAAGAAGAAGTTACCGCGCCGGGGGAATTTTCGTTTAAGAAACTGCGGCAGAAAGCGCAGGCGATGGCGGCAACCCCGTACCAAAAGCCGGCAGAACTGCCGTCGGGAAAATTCCGCGGGCTCGACTATGACGAATACCGCGACATCCGCTTCAAACCCGCGGACGGGCCGTGGGCAAAGAACAAGCTGAAGTTTGACTTGCAGCTGTTCCATGTCGGCGGGATGTTTACGGCGCCGGTGGCGGTTAACGAGATTATCGACCGCAAGGCGGTGCCGCTGACATATCATCCGGAATTTTTCGACTACGGCAAGAACGAGATTTCGCCCAAGGATTTTGAGGAAGTCCGGGGCGGCGGCTATGCCGGGTTCCGCCTGCATTATCCGCTGAACAGCCTGACGTATCTTGACGAAGTGGTTTCTTTTCTGGGCGCGAGCTATTTCCGCGCGCTGGGGCAGGGGCACAAGTACGGGCTTTCCGCCCGCGGGCTGGCGATTGACACGGCGTCGATGAAAGGCGAGGAGTTTCCGGCGTTTACGGAGTTCTATATCCAGAAGCCGCGCCGCAATGCCCGCGAGATAAAGATTTTTGCGGTGCTGGACAGCCCGAGCGCGGCGGGGGCGTACCGTTTTACGCTCAAACCGGGCAAGGATACGGTAATGGACGTCGATGCGGCGCTTTATTTCCGCAAGCCGGTGGAGAAGCTCGGCATCGCGCCGCTGACCTCGATGTACCTGTTCGGCGAAAATACCAAGAACCGCTTTGACGACTATCGTCCCGAAGTGCATGACAGCGACGGGCTTTTGATGCACAACGGCGCCGGCGAGTGGCTGTGGCGGCCGCTGGACAATGCGAAGTTTCTGCGCGTCAGTTCGTTTGAGGACAACAATCCGTCCGGTTTCGGGCTGATGCAGCGCGACAGGTCGCTGGAGCATTATCTGGATTTTGAGGCCAACTATCACGAGCGGCCGAGCGTCTGGGTCGAGCCGGCGGGCGACTGGGGCAAAGGGACGGTGCAGCTGGTGGAAATCCCGTCGCAGCAGGAAATCCACGACAATGTGGTCGCATACTGGATTCCGGCGGAAAAAGTCGAAACCGGCAGAGAATACCGCTTTAAGTACCGTCTGCACTGGACGGACGACGTGGACGGCGAAGACGTTGAGGCGCGCGTGGCGGCGACTTATACCGGCGTCGGCGGCGTGATGGGCGTTCTGGGCAATACGGGGCGCAAGTTTGCAGTTGAATTTACCGGCAGCAGGCTGCGGCGTTATTTCGGCAACGGCGAGCTGGAAATCGAGGCGAGCGCGTCGGAAGGCGAAATCAAGCGTGCGCATCTGGAATACAGCACCGTGTCCAAAGGCGTTATCGCGTATGTCGACTTTGAGCCGGACGGCAAGACTTCCGAGCTGAGAATTGCGCTCAAACGCGAAGGGGAGATTATTTCCGAAGTCTGGACGTATCAGTGGCTGCCGCAATAGGAGGGGAAATGACCGCATCGGAAGACATTGACAACCTGGTTATCGTGCCGCCGGAAAAACCGCTGAAAATGCGGGCGCAGCCGATTATGCCGCCGCGGGTCAAGCGTATGTGGCAAAAACTGTGGCTGAAGCCGCGGGAAGAGCGGCGCGAGGCAGACAGGGGGCGGAACGGTGCCGGCGCGAGGGAGCATGCGGGCAGCGGCGCGGGCGACGGCAGGAATCGCCCGGCGCTGCGGCCGTGGTACGGCGCGGAATATGCGATGCTGGTGCACAGGCGCCGGCGGCTGCTTTCGACACTGGTCATCGTTACGGTGGCGCTGGGACTGCTTAAGTGGGCGGCGGCGATGCCTTCGGACATTACGGTTTGGACGCGGGCGGCGGTGATTGTGCTGTTTGTGCTGACGTTCGGGTGGATTGCGCTTTATTTTTGGTCGAGCATTCTGGGATTTTCGCAGCTGTTGAAAAGGGCAAGGATGCCGGGGATAACGTATCCCGCCGACGTTGAAGCGGCGTTGGATGCGGAGGCAGGCATTGCGGCGGACGACCTGCGGGCGCGGCAGAACCCGGCGGCGCCGAAAGTGCGGGAGATGGCTTCCTTTATTAAGGCGAAGACAGCGGTGCTGATGCCGATTTACAACGAAGAGCCGGCGCAGGTGATGGCGCGGCTGCTGGCTATCGGCGAAGATTTGCAACAGGCGGGCGCAGGCGGCAGGTTTGATATTTTTGTTCTGAGCGATACGACGAATCCGAAAATCTGGGTCAAGGAAGAGAAAATCTGGCTGGAGGCAAAGCGGATTTTGGAAAGCGGCAGTTTCGGCGCGGAGAGCGGGGAGCTGCGGGAGAGTGTGGCTGGAGCGGTCGAACACGGCGTTCGGGCAAGCGGAGCGGAGAGCCGTTCGGATACGGAAGCAGCCGGGAGGAGCGGCGGAACGGCCGGCGGCGCGGGGCTGCATATCTATTACCGGCGGCGGGCGCAGAATACGGCGCGCAAGTCCGGCAACATCGAGGATTTCTGCAACCGCTGGGGGGCGGAATACGACTTTATGCTGGTGCTGGACGCCGACAGCCTGATGACGGCGGAAACGATTGTCAAAATGGCGCGGCTGATGGAAGCAAACCCGCATGCGGGAATTATTCAGGCGTCGCCGCAGATGGTCAATTCCACGAGCATGTTTGCGCGGATGCAGCAGTTTGCGGGCAAAGTTGCGGGGCCGGTGGTCGGTGCCGGGCTGGCATACTGGCAGGCGGGCAACAGCAACTACTGGGGGCATAACGCGATTATCCGCACGCGGGCGTTTATCGACTGCTGCGGGCTGCCGAAACTCAAAGGCAAAGGGCCGTTCGGCGGCTTTATCCTGAGCCACGACTTTGTCGAGGCGGCGCTGATTGCGCGCGGCGGCTGGTCGGCGTGGCTGCTGCCGGAGTTGAAAGGCAGCTATGAGGAATGTCCGCCGTCGATGATTGATTTTGCGGCGCGCGACCGGCGCTGGTGTCAGGGCAATTTGCAGCATATCAAGGTGCTGATTTCGCGCGGGCTGCATCCGGTGAGCCGCGTGCATTTTCTGACCGGGATTATGTCGTATCTGTCATCGCCGCTGTGGCTGCTGTTTCTGCTGGCGGGGCTGTCGATGGTGTTGTTCCGCGAGTTCATTCCGCCGCAGTATTTCGGGCAGACGTATTCGCTGTTTCCGAACTGGCCGGTGTTTGACAAATATGGCACTATCGGGCTGTTCGTACTGTCGATGGCGATGCTGCTGGTGCCGAAATTTCTGGGGCTGGTGGCGTATCTTAAAGGTAATGCCGGGAAAAATGGCAGAACGGACGGCGTTTGCGGATATGTGCGGTCAGCATGGAACGCGGGCAAAAGCCTGGGGCTGGAAATCGTGGTGTCGACTTTAATGGCACCGGTGATGATGCTGTTTCAGAGCAAATTCGTGTTTGACATCCTGCGCGGCAAGTCGGTAGGGTGGAACGCGCAGAACCGCGGCGACGAGGGAACGAGCTGGCAGACGGCCTGGCAAATCCACAAATGGCATACGGTGCTCGGCGCGGTAACGGCGCTGGTGGTCTGGAAATATGCGCATGTCCTGTTCTGGTGGCTGCTGCCGATTACGCTGGGACTGGTTTTGGCGGTACCGCTGTCGGTCATCAGTTCGCGGGTCAGTGTCGGACGGTGGCTGAGGGAACGCGGGTGGTTTGTCATTCCTGAAGAAATCTGCGAACCGAAAGTGCTGGCGCGGGCGAAATGCTGGGCTGGTATTCTGGCGCCTTTTGAAGCGGGGAACGGCGGGCTGGCGATGCTGCAAAACGACCGGACGCTGCGGATGCTGCACTGCCGGATGCTGCCGGTAAACGGGCCGGCGCCGGAGTTTGCGCCCGAGGTGGCGGAAACGGCTGATGCCAAACTGGCGGACGGCAGGCTTGACGACCTGACGCGGGATGAGGAGATGTGGGCGCTGTATGAGCGCGCGTGTTAAATGAGAGCTGCAGCCAGCCGAAACGTGCGAAAAAGTGCGGCCGGTGAGGGCGAAGAAGGCAGCGGCTGATAATGGCCGCAGCCGGCAGGGCGGGGGCAGGAAGTTTGTTTTACCGCACTTTCAGATATTCGGGGTCGACCCTTACGAACGTAAAACGGGCGGCGCCGTAAAAATAGGCTTTGGCGCGGCTTATTTTCAGCCCCGGGGGCATTTCAAGCAGTTCCATTTTGGCGGTTTCAACGATGATTATGGCATCGTTCGTGAGCCAGCCCTTTTCAAAAAGTTTGGAGAGGGTAAGAACCGACAGTTCCATATTGTACGGCGCGTCCATAAAAACAAGGTTAAACTGTCTGGCGGCGGGCGGCAGGCGGCGGACGTCTTTCTGTATATAGGAAAGTTTCGGCAGGCGGCAGGCGGCGGCATTCTTTTTGACCAGTTCCAAATCTATGTCGATGAATGTTACCGAGCGGGCGCCGCGAGATGCCGCTTCCAGGCCGATGGCTCCGGTTCCGGCAAAAACGTCAAGAAAATCATATTCGGAAAGCGGCGCGGGAAGCATGGATTCCAGAATGTTGAAGAGTGCTTCGCGTGCGCGGTCGGAAGTGGGGCGGATGCGGTCGTTTTTCGGGGCGAAAAGCTTTTTGCCGCGGCGGGTGCCGGAAATTATGCGCATGGGGTCGTGCCTCCGGTACCGGTACGGTTGCGGGAACGGGGAGACGCGGCCGTATCGGCCTCGGGCCACAGGCTGCCGAGCTGTTCGCGCAGCGTTTTCTGCGGAACCTCGCGGACTTCTCCGGGTTTTAGCGAACCAAGCTGAAACGGGCCGTAGGACAGGCGTATCAAACGGGCGACTTCCAGGCCGACGGAGGCCATAAGTTTGCGGATTTCACGGTTTTTGCCTTCGGTTAGCGAAACGGTGAGCCAGGCGTTGGTGGCGGTACGGGAGGCCGGGGCGGTTTCCGGCACTGCCGCGGCAGTGCCATTGCGAACCGGCGCAGCGGCGGGGTTGGGGCGGCTGTCTATGGTGATTTTGCAGGGACCGTAAGCGATACCGTCGATAGTGGCGCCTTTTTCGAGCTTTTTCAGGCGGCGTTCGTCCAAAAAGCCATGAACTTTGACTTTGTAGCGGCGGCTCCAGCCGTTGGATGGGAGTTCCAGCGCGCGGGAAAGCCCGCCGTCGTTGGTCAGCAGGAGCAGCCCTTCGGAATTGAGGTCGAGCCTTCCGACGGAGATGACGCGCGGCAGGCCGGCGGGAAGGTGCGCAAAAACGGTGTCGCGCCCTTTTTCGTCTTTGTGGGAGGTAACGAGCCCGGCAGGCTTGTGGTAGAGCCAAAGGCGGGTTTTGTCTTTCGATTTGATTCTTTCACCGTCGAAGAGCACGGTTTCGGAACCGTCGACCAGAAAGGCCGGCGCGGCTACGGTTTCGCCGTTGACGGTGATGCGCCCCTGTTTTATCAGTTCTTCGGCTTCGCGGCGGGAGCAGACGCCGGAGCGGGCCAGAAATTTTGCTATGCGTTCGGGCATTTAAGGTTCCTTATTTGTTAATCCGGAGCGCCGGAGGTGTTTGGTGCCGGGTAGCCGGAGGGTTAATCCGGAGCGCCGGAGGTGTTTTGGTACCGGGTAGCCGGAAGGGTTAATCCGGAGCGCCGGAGGTGTTTGGTTCCGGGTGAGCCGGAAGGGTTAATCCGGAGTGCCGGAGGTGTTTGGTGCCGGGTGAGCCGGAGGGTTAATCCGGAGCGCCGGAGGTGTTTGGTGCCGGGTGAGCCGGAGGGTTAATCCGGGAGTGCCGGAGAAAGGATGCCGTACGGAACAGGCGGCGCGTGCGTCAGGTCCAATGTTCCTGTTCCAAGAGAATGCAGGCTTTCTGCGATACCGCCAGATATTCGTTGACGACGGCATTAATTTCCTTGACGCGTTCGGGTTCGATGTGCATTGCCGCGGCGATGTCAAGAATATAGTCGATTTCGCTGTCTTCAAGGCTGCTGTCGATATTGGCGACCATACACATATCCTTTATCAGCATCAGCGCCTTGGCGCGGTCGGTTATCATCCTCGCCTGCATCATCAGGGCGGTGCGGTCGGAAGACTTTATCATATTGGCGAGGCTTTCGCCGCTGACTTCATATTTCAGCGCCGCCTCTTTCAGATAAAGCAGCTCTTCGCGGCTGACCTGGCGGTTGGCGGCGACCGTGCCGCAAATGATTTTCAGAAAAATAAAACGCTCGCCGTTGGAAAGCGTGTTAATAAAATTCTTATCCGGGTAAAACATTGCAGACCTCCGTTGTCTGACAGGCATTGTAGGCATTTTTTTGCACGATGTAAAGAGTTTTTTTACTGTCGGCGGTTAGACTGGAAACAAATACGGCGGAGAAAGCAGCCGGGAAGAGCTGCGGAGAGGGGCGCAAAGCGCCTGGCCCGGCTTTGGGACGAAGAATGCAGCCGGGAGCAAAGCCGGGTGCGGAAACGGAGACAGTAACAGAATTATCAACGGGAGCGGAACGTTATGGAAGGAATGAGAGGTTCGGTATTTAAGGCGGTGTTTTTGAACCCGCTGGTATGGATAGGGCTGGTGCTGACCGGTTTTACGCTGCATTACGAGGGGTATGAGGGGGCTTTTAACGTTTTTTTTGAACTTGAAACCTATCGCAATCTGGCGCTCGGAGCGGCGGTTTACGTTGCCCTGTTTGACCGGCGCTATAAGCCGGGCGGGGGCAGGCTTGACATTTCGGAAACGCTGGCGGCAGTTTTGGAAGCGATGTATGTTATTGTTCTGACATGGGGAATTACGCTGTTTGCAATCGTTAACTACCATCTGGGCGGCATGAGCTACAGCGCGGGGCTGCGCGAGCGTTACCGCGCCAACGGCTGGATTAAAAACGACAATGCGGCCGAAGACGCCGCGGCAGTGCGCGAGATGACATCCGGGGTTTTGGAAGACGGCGGCGTGGAGCTGGAAAAGGGAAAACGCTATAGGATTATGCCGCAGGAAGACGGCAGCATGGTGATTGAAGTTATTGAGGAGTGAACGGAGAGAGGCAGCAGCCGGAGCAACCATAAAAAAAGCCTCCGAAAATCGGGAGGCTTTGGGGTTAGCAAGGCGTGTTTCAAAGCGGTCGGACAGCTCCGAAATCGCCGGGAAACATTGTGTTTGTTAAAACTTGAACCACGGTTCCATTTCTTCGGCTTTTGTCCAAACCGAGGCAATGAAATCCCGAAGTTCGGGCGACGGAGCGCTTAAAGGCTTGGCGTCGCGGCGTTTGATTTCTTCCATAAGCGTTTCCGGAACAGCGGCGATGTTTTCAAGCATCGGACCGGAGAAAGCTTTGCAGCCGTCATAAAACTTTCCGTGAACGGAAATGTTGCCGTTTGCGGGATTCATTGTTATAAACGCTTTGGCATTGTTTTGTGCTTTTCTTGCAATGTAAATTGTTTCCATAATAAATATTTTAGTTTGACATAATTTTACTGATTTCGGTTATGTTTATAGCATATTTTGGAGAGGGTGTCAACAGACTTTTGTTTATTTTGTCATTTTTTTTGTTTAGAGTGTGGCAGGGCGGACGGAGCGGCAGCTTACAAACATCGACACCCCCTCGGAAATTTTTAAAAAAGCGTCTGACGGCGAAAAAAACGGGGTTTATGGGGATAAATCGAAAATCAAGCTTTTTATTTTGAGGCGTTGTGGTAGTCTGAGGGCAATAAATCGCACCGATACGGCGTCCGGGCGGAAAGTTCGCGCGGCGGTTTTGGGGCGGCAGATTATGTTTTAACGAGAGGTTTTTTATAAAATGGCTGATGAGAATGACGAGATGAACGGCAGCAACGGTACGGACGGGGCGATGAACGGCGGCAACGGGGATAACGGCGCGGCGAGTGCGGGCGCGCAGAATGGCGCGGACGCGGACAAGGCAACAGGAACCGGCGCGACGGCGGCGGCGATGGTGAATCTGCCGAAGGAAAACATTGCGCCGACGATGATTGTCGAGGAAGTGCGCCGTTCGTATCTGGACTATGCGATGAGCGTTATCGTTTCCCGCGCGCTGCCGGACGTGCGCGACGGCTTAAAGCCGGTGCACCGCCGCATTATCTACGCCGCGTACGAAAACGGCTATGACTACAACAAACCGTTTAAGAAATCGGCGCGTATCGTCGGTGAGGTTATGGGTAAATACCACCCGCACGGCGACATTTCGGTTTACGAGGCAATGGTGCGCATGGCGCAGCCGTTTTCGATGCGCCTGCCGTTGATCGACGGGCAGGGCAACTTTGGTTCGATGGACGGCGACTCGGCGGCGGCAATGCGTTACACCGAGGCGAGGCTGGCCAAGGTGGCGCACGCGCTGATTGAAGACATCGAGTGCGATACGGTCGACTTTATGCCGAACTATGACGAATCGTTACAGGAACCGACGGTGCTGCCGGCGCGGTTTCCGAACCTTTTGGTCAACGGCACGAACGGCATTGCGGTCGGTATGGCGACCAACATTGCGCCGCATAATCTGGGCGAAGTTCTGGACGCGTGCACGGCGTATGTGGACAATCCGGACATTACGATTGAAGACCTTATCCGCATCGTGCCGGGGCCGGACTTCCCGGCCGGCGGGCTGATTCTGGGCTACGGCGGGGCGAAAAATGCGTATCTGACCGGGCGCGGCTCGATTATGATGCGGGCGAAGTGCACGATTGAGGAAATCCGCAAGGACCGTGAGGCGATTGTGGTGCACGAAATTCCGTACCAGGTCAACAAGGCGATGCTGGTGCAGAAAATCGCCGAACTGGTGAAGGAAAAGAAAATCGAAGGCATTTCGGACATCCGCGACGAATCCGACCGCCAGGGCGTGCGCGTGGTTATAGAAGTCAAGAAGGAATTTCAGGCCGACGTGGTGCTGAACCAGCTCTATAAATATACGCAGCTGCAAACGAGCTTCGGCATGAATATGCTGGCGATTAACAACGGGCGGCCGATGATGATGAACCTCAAGGACATTATTGCGGCGTTCGTCAAATTCCGCGAAGAGGTTATCCGCCGGCGCACGGTGTTCAAACTCAACAAGGCGCGCGACAGGGCGCACGTGTTGGTCGGTTTGGCGATTGCGGTCGAAAACCTCGACCCGGTCATTGAGCTTATCCGTACCGCGGCAAACCCGACGGAAGCAAAAGACGCGCTGCTGGCGAAAGCATGGCCGGCAGGCGACGTCGAAGCGCTGGTTAAGCTGATTGCCGAGCCGGGACGCGAGGTTGTCAACGGAACGTATCGTTTGAGCGAGGCGCAGGCCAAGGCGATTTTGGACTTGAAACTGCAGCGCTTAACCGGTCTGGAACGCGACAAGATTCACGACGAGTTGCGCGCCATCGGGCACGAAATCGAAGAGTACCTGTCGATTTTGGCAAGCCGCGAAAAACTGATGGGGATTATGAAAGACGAGTTTGCGGCGATTAAGGCCGAATACGCGAACCCGCGGCGCACGGTGATTGAGGACATTGAGGTCGATACCGACATCGAATCTTTAATCCAGCGCGAGGAAATGGTGGTTACGGTTACCGAGGCGGGCTACATCAAGCGCGTGCCGCTCAACGCCTACAAGGCGCAGAAACGCGGCGGCAAAGGCAAGTCCGGCATGACGACCAAAGAGGAAGATTTCGTTACGCGGCTGTTTGTGGCGAGTACGCATACGCCGGTGCTGTTCTTCTCGTCCAAGGGCATTGTGTACAAGATGAAAGTTTACAAGCTGCCGCTGGGGTCGCCGACATCGAAGGGCAAGCCGTTCGTCAACCTGCTGCCGCTGGTTGAAGGCGAAAACATCACGGCGATTATGAAACTGCCGGAGAACGAGGACGAGTGCAAGGATCTGTCGATTATGTTCGCGACGGCAAGCGGAAATATCCGCCGCAACTCGCTGATGGATTTCGTCAACGTACAGGCGAACGGCAAAATCGCGATGAAACTCGACGAGGGCGACAAGCTCGTCAACGTGGCGCTGTGCGACGATGCGTGCGACGTTATGCTGGCGGCGAAGTCGGGCAAGTGCAACCGCTTCCCGGTTGCGGACTGCCGCGTGTTCGTCGGGCGCAATTCGTGCGGCGTGCGCGGAATTAAGCTTATGGACGGCGACGAGGTTATCTCGATGTCCATCCTGAAGCATACGGACGCAACGACCGAGCAGCGCGACGAATATCTGCGCCTGTCTTCGGCATTGAAGAGAATTGAGGTTCCGGAGAACGGCGACTTTGACGAAGAGGCCGCGTTCAACGGGCTGGAGCCGCAGATGAGCTTTGAAGAGTTTAAGGCTATGCGCGAGAACGAGCAGTTTATCCTGACGGTTACGTCCACCGGCTACGGCAAGCGCACCTCGGCCTATGAGTACCGGATTACGGCGCGCGGCGGCCAGGGCGTGGCGAATATGGAAATGTCCGAGCGCAACAAGGCGGTGGTCAGCTCGTTCCCGATTGAGGACGACAACCAGATTATGATGGTTACCGACGGCGGCAAACTTATCCGCATGCCGGTCGAGGATATCCGCATCGCCGGACGCAAGACGCAGGGCGTTATCCTGTTCCGCACCGCCGAAGACGAGAGCGTGGTTTCGGTAACGTGGCTGGATGCGGACGATGACGACGAAGACGCAGAGCTGTCTGAGGAAGTCAACGAGTTTGACGGTGTGGCCGCGGCGGACGAAAGCGAAGAGTAGCGCGGGCTGCGGACGGCAGAACAGGGAAAGCGGCGGCAGAGTCGACGGCCGGGCTGCGGCGAGCGGTTCGGCCGGTGTTGTAATCGGGTACAGCCGGTGCGAAGGGATATGAAACGGGCGGATTAGCTGCGCGGCGCTTGGCGGCGGCGGAATGTGCCAGGCAGAGGAGCTGATTGACGACGGTGAGTTTTTATGTAACGAGGTATGCCGATGAAAATTTTAATTTTAGGTCCGCTGGGGGCAGGCAAGTCATCGCTGGCTTATGCTGTCAATAAAAAGTTTAGCCTGCCGCGGCTGAATTTGGACGAGGCCTGCCGCTGTCCTGTTGACGGGAGTTATTACCCGCAGGAAAAACAGTTTGCCACGCTGGAAGTTTTTCTTAACAGCCACTCCGAATGGGTGGCTGAAGGTAGCCAGCGGCATCTTTATGAAAAAATGCGCCCTGATGTTATTATTGATATGCGGATAAACCGTTGGGTTGCAATATGGCGTTTTACTCTGCGTTTTTTCAAAGCCAAAAAGCTGGTTGGCAAACAGATAGATAAAGATTTGCCGGTCCAGGCTTATCATTATCGCAAAATAACGTTGCGCAAAATTCGCGATTATGACATAACCGGGCAGGAGATTAATGCCGAACTGGCCGATTTTCTGGTTTCTGTACGGGTTCCGGTTCTCAAGTGCCGCGGCTATAAGGATTATGAGAAAATTTTTGCTTATATCAGACAGCAGAGACAGTGCGATGAAGCGTGAGGTACGTTTGGTGCTGCGGGATGCCCTGTGCTCTGTGACGAATGGGACGCGGCGCAGCGGAGCGGGCGAGAGAGCCGGCGGATTGACGGTGGAATGTGAGAGAGAGGAAAAAGGCTGCAGATGACAAATTATGCAATCGACATAACGGAGCTTTGGCCGCCGCTGAAAAGTTTTAACGCGGTTCGCGGAGCACGGGTGCTGACGCCCGAAGCGGCGCGGGATATCCTGACCCACAGCAATCATCCGCGGGTGATGGACGAACTGGCGGCAAAAACCGGGCAGGCGCTTGCCGGAGGCGCGGATTACGGCTTGTGGCGGGAAGTTGTGCTCGGGATTGTTGCCGGGAGGGCAGGGCGCGATACGACGCGGGAAAAAATGCGGGCGCTGGCGGAAGCGAACGGCGACGGCGAAGCGTTTGCCGCGGCGGCGGGTCAGAAAGTTTTTATCGGTTTGGGCGGTATGCGCAGAGATGTGTATGATGCGCGCGGCCGGGGTAAAAACGCCGAGCTGAACAATATGGAACTGGCGGACTATGCCGACATCGTGTTTGCGGCAGACGTTGAGCGGATAAGCATTCAGAAAAGCAACGACGTTCCGGCGGCAGTGCTGGATTTCCGGCCTTATCCGAAACTGGAAGTGCTGGCGTTGGGGCTGTCGGCATTGTCCGAAGAGGCCGAATTAAAACTGCCGCAGGGCATCCGTTGGCTGGACGTTCGCGGCAATGTGCGGCTTTTGGGCGATTTGAGCGGGTTTGCAAAGCTGGAAACCCTGTATGCGGGGCTTTTTGACCGTACCGATTTCGACGGGCGAGGTTTTGCGCTGCCGCCGCATTTGCGGGAGCTGTCGCTGCCGGGGGCGACATTTCCGCGGGACGTGCTGGCGCAGCTTAAAGGCTGCCGCGATTTGAAAAGGCTGATGCTTTCAGGCAATAAGACGACGGCGGGAGAAAAGGCGGTTTATTTTGAGCTGCCGGAAGGGATTGAGGAACTGGAACTGTCGTCGGTTCACGGGCTGCACGGGGATATGTTTAAGCTGGAAAAGTACCGGCACTTGAAGAAAGTCGATTTGTCGCATACCAATCTGGAATTCAGGGAACTGCGCCTGCCGGAAGGGATTGAGGAGCTGACCCTCAACTATACCGGCGGTTTGGCGCGGGACGTGCTGGATTTGAGCCGGTACGGACAGCTGAAAAAAATCGGGCTGCGTACGTGCAGACCGTCGTTTAAAGAGGTTTTGGTGCCGGCGGGCTGCGCAGTCGACCGGGGAATTGAGTCCGGGCTGGAGAAACCGGACGTCAAAGTGCGGAAAACCGGAGGGCTGAACGCGGGAAAGATTTTCGGCAGGCTTTTCGGGCGCGGCGGAAACGGCGGTTAAGAGGCGCGGGCGTGTTGTGTCGGGCGCGGCGGAAACGGCGGTTAAGAGGTGCGGGCGTGTTGTGACAGGCGCGGCGGAAACAGCGGCTGCGTGAGGGAAATGCAAGTGTGCGGATTATGGCAGCAGATAGTGCAAGTGCGGCAGAAGATGAAGCGAATGGGGAGAAACAGCAGCAAATGAATTTGACAGTCGTTTGGAGACAACCGGGAATGTAATGAGCATACAGTCACAAATGTATGTTTTAAAATTTTGTTTTCTAAATGTTTTTTTATATATGGCATTGACAGGGACGGAGAAATGTGGTATCCTTTTTAAAAGGCTTTGCTTTCATTGCAGTTGTGCGGGCAGTGCGCCGGGAGGCGGCCGATAACGGAGGAGGATACAATTATGACTGATAAACGGGATTATATCATAGAAATTACGGCAAGGAGAGATCCTCTGGCCTGTTTTAAAATGATTGAGGAACAGGACGGCAAAGGGTTTTCTCCGGCGTTTGGCGAGAAAATGCTGACCCATACCAATAATCCAAAGATTATATCCATGCTGGCGGAACGCACTGCGGCGGCTTTGGCGCAGGGGGGAGATTTTGCCGCGTACGAAGCGCTGGTTTTCGGCATTGTCGCGGGGCGGGAAATTAATGACGATACGCGCGGAAAATTGCAAGAAGCGGCTGCAGCCCACGGGAGAAAGGCGGATTTTGACTATATTGACGGTTTGCCGAAGTTTATTGATCGCGACGGACGGCGCAGTAATCTTTTTGACGCATGGCATATGGGAGAACGCGCCGATTTGGCCGGACGGGATTTTACCGGTTATACGGGTATCGGTTTTGCTCCGGAAGTGCGGGAAATTAATCTCTCTCAGGCGAAGAATCTTCCGCCGGCAGCGCTTGATTTCAGCGGTTGCAGGAATTTGCGCTTCTTGTCGCTCCGCGGTGCCGACGCGCGGCGGACGGACAAGGTAAAACTTCCGGAAGGGCTGGAAGAGCTGGATTTGTGTCGCAATATGCGCCTTGCCGGCGATTTGAACGGACAGAAAAAGCTGAAAAAACTGGTACTGGAGGGAGAAAACCTGATTGAAAACAAATTAAGGCTGCCGGAGAGCCTTGAAGAATTGCATTGCAGCGAGACAAAGGGAATTTTGGCGATTACCGGCAATTTGGCGGACTGTACAAAATTGAAAAAGCTTTCGCTTATCGGGTGTGATCTGAGGGGATGCGGGCTGGCCCGCCTGCCAGAAAGCGTTGAAGAGCTGGATTTATCGTTTTCCTACAATATGAGCCGGTTTATGACAGATCTTTCGGCATATAAGAATTTGAAAAAAGTTACGTTTAACGGTACGGATTTTGCCGCCGGGGATTTGAAACTGCCGGAAGGCTGTGCAGCGGTGATTAACGGAAGGGCGGCAGTAGGCGCAATGTCCGGCATAGAGACGGCAGAGGCTGTGCGGACGGATAAAGTTGTGAAGGCCGGCAGGTCAGAGAAGGCGGCGCCGGAGCGGAGCAAAGTCTTGCGCGGGATGATTGCAGGAAAGCGGGCAATGATGTCGCGTAATCGGGCGTGAGCGCTGCAGCGCAGCCTGACCGGACAGGCGCAGCGGCGTGTCCGGCAGGTATTTTATGTTGTTGAAAAGCGGAGTGAAGCGAAGAGAGGCGCGGCGGAAACAGCGGTTAAGAGGCGCGGGCGTGTTGTGACAGGCGCGGCGGAGACGGCGGTTAAGAGGCGCGGGGCGGAGCCGGTATGGCCGGCGAGAGAACGATGCGATTCGGACGCCTTGCATTTAAAAGGTTAAATTCAAGTTAAAATCTGCATAAAACCAAAAAATATGTTGAAAAATTATTTTAACGGCGCTATACTCCGCACGACTTTAAAAAGATAAGAATTTGTAATTACAAAATTATTCTACATCATACCGGAGCTGACGAGCCAACCCTTTGAAAATAAACAGTTTCAAAGGCGCTTTCGGACTCTGGGAACATATTTTAAACTTAAGTTTTTCGTATAACCTTCTGCGGTCGGGGTTGAAAATGGCCCGAGATGTTTCCGATTTGGGCGCGAATCGTGCCAAACGGCGGGAGTCCGGGTGCATATCATAAGTATTGTCGCAGAATCTAACCAGTAAGGATTAAAAAAGATGAAAGAATCTTATACGAGCAAGAAACGTGTAAGAAAAAATTTCGGGCGGATTGATGCCGTTATCGACATGCCCAGCCTGATTGAGGTTCAGACCGGTTCGTACAACAGCTTTATCAACAACGTTGACATGTACGGCAACCATTGCGAGTTCGGTCTGGAAGAAGTATTTAAATCCATTTTCCCCATCCGCGACTTTTCCGGCAACGGCGTGCTGGAGTTTGTCAAGTACGAACTGTCGCAGCCGAAGTACGATGTCGAAGAGTGCATGAAGCGCGATCTGACATACGCGGCGCCGGTAAAAGCGACGCTGCGCCTGGTCGTATTTGACGTGGACGAAGCCACGGGCGCGAAATCCGTGCACGACATCAAGGAACAGGACGTGTTTATGGGCGATATCCCGCTGATGACAGACAAGGGTACGTTTATCGTCAACGGCACCGAGCGCGTGGTCGTTTCGCAGATGCACAGAAGCCCGGGCGTATTCTTTGACGATGACAAGGGCAAAACCGTCGCTTCGGGCAAGAAACTGTTTGCGGCGCGCATTATTCCGTACCGCGGTTCCTGGTTAGATTTTGAATTCGACGCCAAAGATTTGGTTTACGCGCGTATTGACCGCCGCAGAAAGCTGCCGGTTACGACGATTTTCTATTCCCTGTATTCGAAGGAAACCGAAGAAAAAATCGCCGAGCTGAAAAAGCAGGGCAAGCGCATTGACCCGTCGGAAATTACGGGCATGAGCAAAGAGGAAATCCTTTCCTACTTCTATGACATCGACCATGTCGAAAAGCTCAAAAAAGGCTGGAAAGTCGCGTTTGAACCGGCACGGGTCAAGGGCGTCAAATTCCCGTTTGATTTGGTTGACGCCGACACCAATAAAGTTGTCTGGGAAAAAGACAAGAAGCTGACGGTGCGTTCGGCACAGAAGCTGGTTGACAAAGGGCTGAAGAGCTTTTTGGTTGACGACAACTACCTGTACGGCAAATTCCTGGCGAAGGCTCTGGTTATCGCCAAGACCGGCGAAGTTATCGCCGACGCGGGCGCCGAGCTGAACGAAGAGCTGCTGACCGCAATTAACGAAGCAAAAATCAAAGAACTGGATTTGCTCTATATCGACAACGTCAATGTCGGGCCGTATATCCGCAATACCCTGGAAGCTGACCGCAATACCAACCGCGAAGAAGCTCTGGGCGACATCTTTAAGGTTATGCGCCCGGGCGAACCGGTTACGCTGGAAGCGTCGGAAGCGATTTTCAAGATGCTGTTCTTTGATGAAGAAAGATACGACCTGTCTTCGGTCGGCCGCGTGAAGATGAATTCGGCGCTGGATATTCCGTTTGCGGAAGCTCCGGATACCTGCCACATTCTGCGCAAGGACGATATTCTGCGCGTGGTTAAGCACATGGTTGAGCTGCGCGACGGCAAGGGCGAAGTTGACGATATTGACCACTTGGGCAACCGCCGCGTGCGTTCCGTCGGCGAGCTGATGGAAAACCAGTACCGCATGGGCCTTTTGAGAATGGAAAGAGCCATCCGCGAAAAGATGAGCTCGGAAGTTTTGAACAACGTCAAGCCGCAGGATCTGGTCAATGCAAAACCGATTGCCGCGGTTATCCGCGAGTTCTTCGGTTCGTCGCAGCTGTCGCAGTTTATGGATCAGAACAACCCGCTGTCGGAAGTTACGCACAAGCGCCGTCTGTCGGCATTGGGCCCCGGCGGTTTGAGCCGCGACCGCGCCGGCTTTGAAGTCCGCGACGTACACCCGACGCACTACGGGCGTATCTGCCCGATTGAAACGCCGGAAGGCCCGAACATCGGTTTGATTAATGCTCTGTCCACATACGCGCGCATTAACAAGTACGGCTTTATCGAATGCCCGTACCGCAAGGTGGTTGACGGCGTGGTTACCGATGACGTGGTTTATCTGTCGGCGGACGAAGAGTCCAAGTACATCATGGCGGAAGCAAATGCAAAAGTCAAAGAAGACGGACACTTTGAAAACGATTTGATTACCTGCCGCAAAGCGGGCGAAGTCATTTTTGCAAAACCGGAAGAAATCAACTTCATCGACGTTTCGCCGAAACAGCTGGTTTCGGTCGCTGCGGCATTGATTCCGTTCTTGGAAAACGACGACGCGAACCGCGCGCTGATGGGTTCGAACATGCAGCGCCAAGGCGTGCCGCTGCTGCGTTCCGAGGCGCCGCTGGTCGGTACCGGCATTGAAGCGACGGTGGCAAAAGATTCCGGAGCGACGCTGGTTGCCAAATACGACGGCGAAGTTGTGGCGGTTGACGCGAACCGTATCGTTATCCGCAGCCACAACAACGACAACGTGGCCGATATGGGCGTGGAAATTTACAGACTGTCCAAGTTCCTGTCTCTTATACACATCTCCGAGCCCACGAGACTACGCTGCATCTCGT
>OWIM01000470.1_pt1 | contig 21752 bp, 26 predicted proteins | sample 1732751 | NCBI WGS metagenome assembly OWIM01 (sample SAMN05065749, study PRJEB22554) | human gut metagenome | biome: ENVO:2100002; feature: ENVO:00000062; material: ENVO:00002003 | host: Homo sapiens | place: USA
ACGAGATGCAGCGTAGTCTCGTGGGCTCGGAGATGTGTATAAGAGACAGGAAATTTATGGTGCGAATATAATTGCGTATAAATTTGCAAAGCATTCTTACTATGTGGAAAAAGAAAGTACGAATTAGCATTGAAATACCAATACACCAACACACACAGGCAGCTCTCCGGGGCTGCTTTTGTTGTGCTTAAAAACGAAACGAATGAGAGGTGGTGAGGCTTGGCAAGAGCGCGAGATCCGAATAGAAGCAAGGCTTTTGAGATATACAAGGAGCATGCTGGGAAGATTGATTTAGTTGAGATTGCAAACCGGCTGAACATTTCGCCTGGGACAATCCGTGGATGGAAATCTAAGGATTCCTGGGACGCACAGCTGAATGGAACGCTCCATAAAAATACGGAACGTTCCAAAAGAAAAAGAGGCGGTCAGCCTGGGAACAAAAACGCGGAAGGGCATGGAGGTACTGGTCCGCCGGAGAATAAGAATGCATTGAAGACGGGAGAGTTTGAGACTCTCTTTTTTGATTACTTAGAACCAGATGAGCAGAAGCTGATCCAGACAGTACAGCCAGATAAAGAGCAGCTGCTTCTGCAGGAGATTCAGCTGCTGACTGTCCGGGAACGGCGTATGTTAAAGCGGATTGAATCCCTGAAGCTCCTGGAGCAGACTTCGGATCCGGAAGATGACCAAGGGGAGGATGAGCTTGAAAAAGCACCTCCCGGAATGTCCGTTACAAAGTACAAATCCGGTATGGAGAAAGGCAAGCCCACCCTCTTAAGGGAATACGAAGGAATCCTTGGCCAGATCCAGTCCATTGAGGATGCTTTAACCAGAGTCCAGGCCAGACGCCAGCGGGCAATTGAAACCCTGCATAAGTTTTGCTATGATGATGCTCACCTGGAGCTTGAAACTATGAAGTTCGAGCTGGAGCTTCTGAAACAGGATGGACAGAACGAGGATGATACAGATGACGGCTTCCTGGGAGCCATGAATGCTTCTGCCGAAAATGTCTGGGGTGATGAGGATGTATGAGAAACTAAACAGCCTTAAGAAGCGCCTGCAGCAGATGAAGCAGAACCGGACAACCAGACAGAACAGCCAGACATTTCACTTCTCTCCATTCTCAAAGAAGCAAAAACAGGTACTGACCTGGTGGTGCAAAGAATCCCCAGTCCATGACAAAGATGGAATCATAGCAGACGGAGCTATCCGATCAGGAAAGACTGTCAGCATGTCGCTGTCTTTTGTTATGTGGGCAATGAGCAGCTTTGCAGGTCAGAACTTTGCCATGTGCGGAAAGACAATAGGTTCCTTCCGGCGAAATGTTTTGTTCTGGCTGAAACTTATGCTCCGGTCGAGAGGTTACTCTATCACGGATCACCGCGCAGACAATCTGGTAGTTGTGCGGAAGAATGGCATTGAAAATTATTTCTACATCTTTGGCGGCAAGGACGAACGTTCCCAGGATCTGATCCAGGGTATTACTCTGGCTGGTGTGTTCTTTGATGAGGTTGCACTGATGCCAGAATCCTTTGTCAACCAGGCAACAGGACGTTGTTCTGTGAAAGGCTCCAAGTTCTGGTTCAACTGTAACCCGGACGGACCGTATCACTGGTTTAAGGTCAACTGGATCGATAAAGCTACGGGTTACCTGGGAAAAGAACAGGTCAGAAAGATCCGCCAGAAGGCAAAAGCAGAAGGCAAGGATCCAGGACTGAAAGAGCTTCTGTATCTGCATTTCACCATGGATGACAACCTGTCCCTGGATGAAGAGGTAAAAGCCAGATACCGCAACATGTACATTGGCGTATTCTTCAAGCGTTACATCCTGGGATTATGGGCAGCAGCCGAGGGCGTTATTTATGATATGTTTGATGAAGCCAGGCATGTCCGCGATATCAAGGATTTCTTTCAGCTTCTGATCAACGGCAACCGATATGTTTCCTGTGACTATGGTACTCAGAATGCAACCGTCTTCCTGCTCTGGAACAAAGGCAGGGATGGAGTCTGGTACTGTACCCGGGAATATTACTATTCAGGACGTGATAAAGGCAAACAGAAAACAGATTCTGAATATGCAGATGATTTAAAAAAATGGCTGGATGGCACGAAGATAAAAGCAATCATCGTGGATCCATCTGCAGCTTCCTTCATTGCAGAGCTCCGCAAGCGCGGGTACAAAGTGCTGAAAGCCAACAATGATGTGTTGGATGGAATCCGCCTAGTGGGAATGCTGCTGAATTTGGAACTGCTGAAATTCGCCAGTTCCTGTACAGAAACCATAAAAGAATTTGCTTCCTACATCTGGGATGAAAAAGCCCTGGAACGTGGGGAGGACAAGCCAGTTAAGCAGCACGATCACAGCTGTGACGCTGTACGGTACTTTGTGAGCACAGTGCTTGGCAGCAAGATGGCAAGACTTCGAGAAATAAGTAGGTGAGAACAATGTATATATTTACAATTCCAAGAGAAAAATTTGATGAGAGGGCACCGGATAAAAGGATCATCCGTCAGCTGATCAGTAAGCACATCAGCCTGGTTGGAGATCTGAAAAAGAACATGGATTATTACCAGGGCAAACATAAGATCCTGGAAGATGCCAAGCGGGAAAACAGGCTGGTATGCAACCATGCAAAGGACATTTCAGACACAGCCAGCAGTTATTTTATCGGAAATCCTGTTACTTATAAGTCAGATGCTGATATAAAGGATTTGACAGATTCGCTGGAGACAGCAGGGACAGATGAGACTGACGGTGATAATGGTCTGGATCTTTCCATCTATGGCCTGGCTTATGAATATGTGTATGTGAAGGAAAATGAGAATAATCTACTGACCAAGAACCTGTCCCCGGAAAATACGTTCATGGTAAAAGATGACAGCATAGAGGAAAACGAGCTCTTTGCTGTCTATTATTATGTCCGGAAAGATGATTCGGGGACAGGTCCGGAGCATTACATAGCAACCGTGCTGACGCCGAATTACAAGTATGAACTGGACATCCAGAACAATGAAGTACCACAGCTGACAACAGAACTGCCAGTTCCCCATTACCTGGGAGAAATCCCGATTATTGAGTATCTAAACAATAAGCTGGCAATCGGTGACTTTGAGCTTCAGATTCCTCTGATCGATGCATACAACGCGCTGATGAGCGATCGTATCACAGACAAGGAGCAGTTTATTGATGCCATCCTTGCCATTTATGGTACGCTGCTTTCAGATGAGGATGAGCCTGGTACAGAAGAGGAAGATCAGAACATCAAAAAGGCAAAAGAAAGGCTGAAAAAATACAAGGTACTGGAAATGCCGGATACAGCTAAGGCAGAGTACTTGACCAGGACGTTTGATGAATCTGGTGTTGAGATTCTGAAGAAGGCTATTGAACAGGATATCCACAAGTTTTCCCATATTCCCTGTATGTCGGATGAATCCTTTGGTGGAAATGTGTCTGGTGTGGCCATGGAGTTTAAGCTCCTGGGAATGGAGAATATCACCAAGATAAAGACCAGATATTACAGAAAAGGTTTAAGAAAGCGCATTCGGATTTTTTGCAATTATCTGGCACTCCATGGTAAAAGTGTGGATCCGGCCGGAATCACAATGACTTTTACCAGGGCACTGCCGAAGAATCTGCTGGAGATATCCCAGATTGTGGCAAACCTGTGGGGAAAAGTAAGCAGAAAAACACTGCTGTCCCAGGTACCGTTTGTGGATGATGTGGACGAGGAACTGAAAGCTTTGGACGAAGAGACAGAAGAGAACCTGAAACGGCAGCAAGAGGTCTTCGGCATGCAGGAGAACACACCACCACAAGATGGTAATCCGGATCAGAAGGAATCAGATAAATCGCAAAAGGATGATGCCGAATGAGTAATTACTGGGAAAGACGCGCTGCTTGGGACTTATACAAGAACCTGGATGACGCGGAAGCCACAGCTGATCTGATTGCAAAAGTGTATAGAAGTGCTTCCATGAATCTGACTTATGCTGCGAAAGACATATTTGAAAAGTATATGACAAAGCACAAATTGTCAGAGACAGAAGCCCGCCGGTTATTGGATACCTTACAGGATAATACTTCCCTGGATGAACTGTTGCAGACTTTGAAGAATAAAGATTATTCCGAAAAGACCAAACAGGAGCTTGTCCAGGAACTGGAAGCTCCGGCGTATCGTGCCAGACTCGAAAGGCTTCAGGACGTTATGCAGCAGGTAGATAAGTTAATGGAAAACGTCTATCATCAGGAGCAGCAGTTTGACACCAGTTTCCTCCGTGATCTGGGAGAAAAAGCTTATTACCAGTCTATTTACAATGTACAGAAGCGTACCGGCCTTGGCTTCAGTTTTTCCCATATCAGCCAGAAGCAGGTTGATCAGGTGCTCCGGATGAACTGGTCCGGAAAGCATTACTCAAAGCGTATCTGGAAGAATACAGAAAATCTGGCACAGACATTGAAGGAAGAAATGCTGGTCAGTCTTCTCACTGGCCGCACTGATCGGGAAACAGCACAGATCATTGAAAACAAATTCGGGGCAGGAGCTATCCAGGCAAGGCGTCTGGTGAGAACAGAGAGCTGCTTTGTAGCCGGTGAGCTTACCGCCAGGGCTTATGAGGAATGCGGCGTAGAGAAATACCGATATCTTGCAACTCTGGATTTGCGAACAAGCGAAATTTGCCGGAGCCTGGATGGGAAGGTTTTTACTTTGTCAGAAAGACTGGTAGGAAAGAACCATCCGCCAATGCATCCTTGGTGCCGTTCTACCACTATTAGCATCATTGATGAAGAAACTCTCGCTCGGATGAAAAAAAGAGCTTACAACCCAGGTACGGGACGTATCGAGTTGATACCGGCAAATATGACCTATGACCAGTGGTATGAGAAATATGTGAAAGGGAATGCCAAAGCTGAAGCACAGGAAAAAGCAATTAAAAATAATTCTTCTGACAGAGAACAGTATGAACGTTACCAGAAAGTTTTAGGCAAAACCGTCCCAAAATCTTTTGCGGATTTCCAGGATATGAAGTATAATGAACCTGAGATGTGGAAGTTCATGAAGCTGGATTACCAGAGAAGAAGTGAACTTCTGGAACATCCGGAACTGAAGCTACCGAATGCGGAAAACGCTATTTTGCCGGAGCCTAAGTTTACAAAATATCTTTTCGATGAAAATAGCGAGAAGGGATATCCTAAGGGCAGAGCCTTTACAGACCGCCTGGGCTATGGAATGGATAATTGGCAGAAGCTGCAAAAAGCATTAAAAGATGGTGCGCCAAGGTATCCGGCTGTTTTTAAAGAAAATGTAGGTTTTGGCGATAAATATGAGCAGAAAATGGTCTTATATGGGGTGAAAGGTGCACCCGCAAATGTTATTGTTGGCTGGATTTTGAAACCAGATGATACATTGGCATTAACAAGCGCCTATATCAAGGAGAAGTGAAAATGGAAATCAAGCAATATTGTACAGTAGTTTTAAAAGATGGCAGAGAGGCTGCTGTTGTTGAAATATGGGATGATACGCATTTCCTTGTAGACGTAGGAGACTCGCCTGCTGACTGGGATACCATTGATGTGACCATTGATGATATTGAAAGAGTGAAAGGTGATTAGGAGGTGTGAGAATGGATAATTTCACTGTTATATACAAGATTCTGAAAGCCTTGGAACAGGCTATGGATTATGATGAATTTGATGTAAAGCAGATATCTCACACAAGGCTTAACATTTCTTACCAGCGCTGGGAAAAGATTATGATCATGCTTGCAAAATCCGGATATGTCGAGGGTGTGATTTATGACCAGTGCAGCAGCGATTACAGTCCACACATTGAAGAGCCGATTGCTCCGGTAATTACTTTGAAAGGTCTTGAATATTTAAGTGATAATTCACTTATGAAAAAGGCAGCTAATATCCTGAAAGGAATCAAAGAAGCTGTTCCTGGCCTATAAAATGCTAATATAGTTATAAAAACAATGATAGCACGTTGAAAAACGTGTTATTTTTGTGCTTATTTTTAAGAAATCATGTAAGCTGAATTGGAGAAAAATACATGAAAAAGAAAGTGTTGCTAATGTTTATTCTTGCGTGCTTTATATGGAGCTATTCCATATGGCATGAGCTTGTCTCAATTGTATCAAAAAATAATTTTTATTAAATTTGCGCCAGCGCAAGAGGAGGTGAGAACCATGAAGGTAAAAGTAATCAAGCGTTACAGCGATATCCGTCTGCATAAGGTAATCGAACCTGGTACCGTCCTGGATGTGGACGAGGCCAGAGCAGATCACCTGGTGAAGGAAGGCATGGCTGAAATTGTAAAGGAACCAGCTAAGACCGCACAGAGAAAGGAATAGGTGATCCAATTATCTCCCTTTGGGGCGCAGGGTGACGCGTCTTATTTTTATGCTCCGAAACGAGGGTAAACTAGAAAATCTGAAACGAATGGCCCGGGCCTTGAAAGGGAATAGGCTGGGCGGAAAGGATAGACATGAGAAATAGAGTTGTAAAAGCATTTTGTAAAGTACCAATGAACCTGCAGCTTTTTGCAGAAGGAGGAGACGGCGCTGGGGCTGATGGCGGCAATGGCGGTGGATCTGGCGAAGGCGCAGGCGGTGAAGGTGGAGCTGGTGGAGATACCCCTCCATCTTTTGATGACTTCCTGAAAACAGGCGGCAACCAGGCGGAGTTTGACAGACGTGTCCAGAAGGCGGTCAATACGGCAGTGACAAAAGCCCAGGAGAAGTGGCAGGCACTGGCGGATGATAAGCTTTCCGAAGCCGAGAAGCTGGCAAAGATGACCAAGGAAGAAAAAGCGCAGTACATGCAGCAGAAAAGAGAAAAGGAACTTACCGACAGAGAGGCAGCAATCACACGCAAGGAACTGATGGCAGAAGCCAAGAACACCCTTGCCAGTGACGGGCTTCCCCAAGAGCTTGCAGAGGTGCTGAATTATTCAGACGCTGATACCTGCAAGAAATCCATGGAGAAAGTCAAGGAAGTGTTCCAGAGGGCTGTAGAAACTGCAGTGGAGGAAAAGCTGAAAGGCGGCAAGCCTCCGAAAAAAGCATCTGGCGGTGACGCACAGAAAGCCCTGGAAGAACAGGTGTATAACATTATGATGGGTAGAAATTAAAGGAGAGTGAATAAAGTATGGCAATTAACACATTAGCAGCTGCAACCTTATTTATGACTATGCTGGATAAGGTAGCAGTACAGGAAGCAACCACCGGTTGGATGGACGCCAATGCAGGACGTGTGATCTATAATGGTGGTGATGAAGTAAAAATCCCGACAATGGCCCTTCAGGGAATGGGAGATTATGACAGGGACAATGGATATACACAGGGCTCTGTTACTCTGAAATATCAGACTAAAACAATGACTCAGGATCGTGGACGTCTGTTCAATCTTGATCCAATGGATATTAACGAGGCGAACTTCATTCCAACAGCGTCTGCTGTTATGGGTGAGTTCCAGAGAATGCACGTAGTGCCGGAGATCGACGCTTACCGTATCTCTAAAGTAGCTACAGAGGCAATCACAGCTGAAAAGGCAGGAATGGTGGATTACGGCTATACTCCGGGAGCCACTGGAACTTCTGCGCTTAGAGCTTTTAAAGAAGGTATCAAGGCGGTACAGGATAACTATACCGGACCTCTTGTATGCCAGGCAACTACTGATTTTATCATGGAGCTGGAATTGGAACTTGCCGGAAAGATTACCGCGACAACCTTTTCTAAAGGCGGTATTGACACACAGGTTCCTTCTGTGGATCGTGTGCCGATTATTCCAACATCCTCTAACCGTATGTATACTTCTATCAAAATCAATGATGGAAAATCAGAAGGACAGAAACAGGGCGGTTATGAAAAGGGAGCCACTGCAAAGAATATCAACTTCTTTATCTGCCCAGTAACCACACCGATTGCGATCACAAAACAGGATGTCATGAGAATCTTTGATCCGCTGGTTAACCAGAAATTAAACGCATGGCAGCTGGATTATCGTAGATTCCATGATATCTGGATCCTGGAAAACAAACTGGATTCCGTTTATGTGAATATCAAGGAGGCAAAAGCATGAGAGTGATCAGAGAAAATGTAGAACGTGAAGTGGATGCTTCCAAGTGTGAGCAACTGCTCAAAGACGGATATGAGCTGGTAGAGACTTCCGGGGATTCCAAAAAGGAATCCCCAGAGGCAAAAGCTCCTGGAGACCTTGACAGCATGGGCCTGGCAGAGCTTCGGGCTGTTGCCAAAGAAAAAGGTCTTTCCGGCTATTCCAGTCTGAGCAAAGAAGAACTGCTTGGTGTCCTGAAAGGGTGATTGGATTGACGGATGAAGAGAAAGTAAAAGCCATAGAGCGTTTGAAAATCCTTACCGGCAACAATGATGAGAAACTGATTGGAGTATTGATTGACGAGGCGGAAGCGTTTGTTCTGGGGTATACCAACCGGACCAGGCTTGTTACCGGGCTTGAAAAAGCTGTGCGCGATCTTGCTGTGATTGCCTTGAACCGTCTGGGAACAGAGGGCGAGACAGGCAGAAGTGAAGGTGGTGAGTCCTATTCTTTCGACAATGCTCCCAGGCAGATTTATGATGTACTGAACCGTTTCCGGCTAGCCAGAGTGGGAGGCAGAACCTATGAGACTAAAGCAAAGTAGACTGAAAACCTATTACCACCGCAAACGTACTGTACAGAAAGATAATGAAGGCAGCACTTACGAAGAGTACGGTGCTGCCAGTTCTTTTTCCGGGGAATCCTGGTCTGCTTCCGGGAAAGTCCAGGCGCAGCAGTATGGACAGCGACTTGGTTACATCCGTAATGTGAAAATTGATGGAGGATATGCCATCAAGCCGGATGAAAATGGACGGTTGCATTACATTCTGGATAATGGTACTGATCTGATGGAACTGGATGGAATCTGCCTGTTCGTTGGTGAGAATACTGAGCCGGATTACAGGATTGTTGCAATTAAACCATACCGTTTTCTGACGCTGGAGGTGGAACGGACATGAGCGCGGAAGGTCTGGATGAACTGGAAATAAAGCTGGATCAGCTGGCAGATGTAGATCTGAATAAGGCAGTTGGAAATGCTATCCAAACTGTACGAAGCGCAGCCGTTATGAATGTACATGTGGATACAGGGGAACTCAGGCAGAGCATTTATGCAGAGGTGGAGGATAACGGTGATACGGCAACTGGCGTCTGTTGGACAAATAAACCTTATGCGACCTATCTGGAATTTGGTACCGGACCGAAAGGCCAGGAGAACCATGCAGGAATTTCACCAGAGATTACACCAGCCTATACGCAGAATCCCTGGTGGATCCATGAAAGCCAGGTGGATAGGCGTGTGGCTGAGAAATACCACTGGTTTTACCTGGATACTCCAGATGGACGCTTTTATCTGTGCACTGGACAGCCCGCCTATCCGTTCATGTATCCGGCGTTAAAAGACAGTCAGGATCAGATCCTGGAAGGAATGAAAGCTGATTTTTCAGCTGCTATAAAGGAGAGCATTAAATGAAAAATGTAAAAGATGAAGTATTCGCGGCACTGTTCACTGTTTCAGAGCATGTGTCTGATACATACCCGAAAGAATGGGCAGGGAATGAACCAACCATTCAGTTTACCGAAGAAGACAACAGCGTCTTTGAAGGCAGTGGAAGTGCAGAAGGAATGAGAGAAGATAAATCCAAGGTACGGTACCGCATTGATATCTGGGATTTTAAAAATACCTCACCAACTGCAGTTGCTGTAGATAAGGCTGTGTCCGCTCTTGGGTTAAAGCGTATCGGCTGTGCAGATGTTCCGGATCCATCCGGCATGAAGCATAAGCAGATGAGGTACGAAGGAATTATTGATATGGATTCAGACCAGGTATACTGGCTGAATTAAGAAAGGAGATCGAAGCATGTTAGCAAATGGTGCAAAGTTAGGATATAAAAAGAAATCTGAAGCAAGCTCCGCGTATAAAGACCTTCCGGGATTGAAAGAGATTCCGGAGCTCGGCTCAGAGCCGGAAAAAGTAGAAAATACAACTCTTACAGACCCTAATAAGATGTATGAGCTTGGAATTGGTGACTTACCAGATATGGTGTATAAGTACAAGTACGATAACACTAAGGCAGACAGCCCGTATCGTGTTATGCGTCAGGCGGCAGAGGACAAAGAAGTATTAAGTTTTGAAGAGTCAGATATAGATGGCACCAAAATCCAGTATGACGCACAGGTCTCCGTAAAACGTACTGGTGGAGGCGTCAACGGTGTGATCGAGTTCGAACTGACTATGATCGTGCAGTCTGATATTGTATACGTGGATCCGGCATAAGGAGGTAGCACATGGAGAGTTTAGGCGGATTAAATGATGTGTCCGAAAAGGACGAGATGAAAGAGGAAAAGGTTGTAAACCTGGATGAAGAGAAAAAGAAGCGCAAGCCCTTCTGGTACTGGACAGTAAAAGGCAGGGATTACAGACTGAAACTGAAAGCTTCTACAATTGGTAAGTTGGAGAACAAGTATCGCCAGAATATTATGAACCTGGTGGAAGACATGCCCTCCCTGTCGGTCATGCTGACTATTATTCAGGCGGCTATGGAGCCCTGGGAGCATGGGATTGATTACCCGGATATCCAGAAGATTTACGATTCCTGGACAGAGGAAGGTGGAAACCAGGTTGATCTGTTTAAAAAGGTGGTAATCCCTACCCTGGTGGTTTCGGGTTTTTTCCCGGAGAAACAGGCTCAGAGTATCATGGAGGAGCTGGAGAACCAGTAAAGACAACCTCAGAATTTCTGAGCGAATTGTACCCATATGCCCTTGATGCAGGTATTTCCATTGACCTGTTTTGGAATTCTTCTGTAAATGAGATCATAGACATGCTGGAAAGCTACGGCAGACGGAAAGAGCAGGAACGTAAGCTGAAAATTCAGGACGATTTCATTATAGCAGAAGTGATTGCACTTAATATCCTGGCACCTGTTGCTGGTGATAAAGAAGCAATGCCCCATCCCTGGGATTATTATCCCAGTTTCTTTGAAGCAGAGAAAAAATCCTGGGAAGATAACCAGCTGAAACAGCAGATGGAAGACTATAGGGAACGAAGAAAAGCATATATTGCAGAAGTAAACAGACGAAGGCAGTTAGGCTTATAACCCGACTGCCAGTTTTTATGCCCTGAGGAGGTGAAATGAATGGCAGACGATAAGAATCTTGCAACCTTAAAGGTTACCGTGACAGCGGATAAGAGCCCATTGAAAAAAGCACTGGACAGTGCCAAACAGGACACTGCGAAAAGTACATCGCAGATCCAGGGGATGCTGAAGAAAATCAGGAAAACAATGTCCTCTGTTTCTTTAAAGGGAATGGTAAAAGACTTTCAGGTGAAATCTGGAATAAAAGTACCAACTCAGGAATTTAAAGATGCAACTGAGAGCTTATATGAGTTAAAGCGTAGACTTGAAGAAGCTAATGAAGTGCTTGATAAATATTATAGTAAACGAGAAAAGATGGAAGCCTTGGGCGTAAAGACGGAAAGCAAATCTTGGAAATCTTTAGCATATGACATTGAAAATGCAGAGGCAGCAGTAAAGAGATATAGTAAAGCAGTAGATGCAAAAGAGTCTGAAATAGTCGAACTTCAAAAAGGAAGCGGATATAAAAGAGGATATTCATTTCCAAAAGAAATGCTAAAAGGCATTGGTAAGGTAGCAGGCCTTGGCGTATCCGCAGTTTCAAAAGGCTGGGGTGGACTGGTAAGAATCCTTGGCGGAGTCACCTCTGCATTTTCAAAAGTAGGCGGTGTGATCAGACGTACATCTGGTTTATTCGGTGCACTGATTCAGAAATTCACAAGCGGAATTCCTATTCTAAACCGGTTCACCGGTGGAGTAAAAGACAATGGCAGTTCCTTTGGCGGCGGACTGAAAAATCTGCTGAAGTATTCCTTGGGAATCCGAAGTCTGTTTGCCTTGGTGAACAAGCTACGGAGTGCACTGGTGGATGGATTCAAAAATCTGTCTCAATACAGCGGGGATACCAATAACAGCCTTTCCATGCTGATGTCTTCCTTGACTCAGCTGAAAAATGCTTTTGCAGCAGCATTTGCACCGGTACTGAATATTGTGGCACCAATCCTGAATGCAGTAATCCAGAAAATCATTTCAGTGGTAAATGCAATTGGACAGCTTACCAGTGCTTTGACCGGCGCCGGTACTTTTATCAAAGCGAAGCGGTTGAACCAGAATTATGCAGCCAGCCTTGATAATAACAGCAAGAGTGCAAAGAAAGCCAATGACGCAAACAAACAGTTGCAAAGAACCCTTCTTGGGTTCGATCAGATCAATAAGCTGGATGACACATCTGGAACAAGTGGCTCCGATAGTGCTGCTACTGGCGGCCTTACTGGAAAGGACATGTTTGAGACACTAAATGTTTCAAACGAAATGAAAGCACTTGCAGCACAGATCAAGGAAGCCTGGAGAAATGCTGATTTCACTGAAATTGGCAGAATTGTTGGACACAAGCTGAATTCAGCCTTGCAGAACATTCCATGGGATTCTATTCAGAATACCTGCAACCGGATTGCAAAGAGCACAGCTACATTCCTGAATGGTTTCATAGAGGCTACGGACTGGAATTTAGTTGGGAACACGCTATCCCAGGGAATTAACACGATATTCGGAACAGCTAATACCTTTGCTGAGAATTTCAACTGGGAGAGTCTTGGAAATGCCGTAGGAAACGGTATCAATGGTGCTCTTGGCGGTCTTGACTGGAATCTGATCAATGAGACGGTCTTTAATGTTGCGAAAGGTATTACGGATGGACTGAACGGATTTATCCAGACAACAGACTGGGGACTGGTAGGGCAGTCGCTTGGAAACGGGATTAATACAGTTATAGGTTTTATTCATACTGCAATAGAGAATTTTGACTGGATCGGAACCGGTAATGCATTGTCTGAATTTGTAAACAGCGCGATCCAGACGGTTGACTTTGCTGGCATTGGAGATACATTCTCCGATGGCTTGAAAGGTCTGCTGGATTTTGGAATAACTGCTCTTGAAGAGATTGACTGGTACCAGCTGGGAGAAAAAGTCTGGGAAGGTCTTGCGGCAATTGACTGGAATGGAATCGCAGACCGTACTTTCGAACTGATTGGTGCGGCCTTTGGAGGTCTTGCGGCTTTCTTGGGAGGCGTAATCAGCGAAAAAGTGCAGGAGGCAAAGCAGTATTTCCAGAAGAAGATTGAAGAGTGCGGTGGAAATGTAGTCGAGGGTATTTTTAAAGGTATTGTTGATGGTGTGAAGGGAATCGGTACCTGGATCAAGCAGCATATCTTTGATCCATTTATCGATGGTTTCAAAAATGCATTCGGAATCCACAGTCCATCGACAGTCATGGCTGAACAGGGTGGCTTTATTATTTCAGGATTCCTGAAAGGTCTGAAGGATAATATCGGCTCTGTCTTAACCTGGATTGGAAAAATTCCAGGAAGGGTGAAGGACAAGTTGTCAGATGCCAAGGACTGGCTGGTTGAGACTGGCGGAAATGTTTTATCTGGTTTAAAAGATGGATTGAGTGAAAAATGGGACAGCATAGGGGACTGGTTCCAGGATCTTCCAAATAAGATCAGCAATGCAATCCCAGATTTATTCAATACCGGAAAAAATGCAATTCAGAATTTTGCCAGTGGATTTGGTTCCGTACATATTCCGCTACCGCATGTTTCCGTATCCTGGAATAAACACAATGTAGGTCCTGTGAGTTTCTCTACACCAAGCTTTGGATTGAGTTGGTATGCCAAAGGCGGTTTCCCAGAGAACGGTGAAATGTTCATGGCACGCGAGAGCGGCCCTGAGTTGGTCGGCCGAATGGGAAGCAAAAATGCCGTTGCCAACAATAACCAGATTATCGAAGGCATTCGTGCCGGTGTATATGATGCTGTGGTCAATGCGCTGGAGAGCAGATCGCAGTCCAAAGACAGAGAGGCAGAGATCCATATTTACCTGGAAGGTGATGCAGACAAGTTGTTTAAGATTGTCCGAAAAAAGGGACAGCAGTATCAGAAATCTACTGGGAAACCGGTATTTAGTTAGGAGGTGGTCGGTTGAGTGACTTTGTAAGCAGTGGAACAACTACTACAAAAACATCTTCAGATATTGAAATTGATGGAGTGCCAATGCCAGGTCTTAAGCTGAATGGCCTTACCGTAACCAAAGAAAAAATATGGTCAAAAAATACCGGACGTGCAGCCAATGGCGAGATGGTGGGAGACCTGATTGCGATTAAATATACTTTGGCAAAAAATAGTCCGCAGCAAAGATACACTTTTTCGATGATATTTTATCTGATAAATTACACTTTTTCGATGATAGATTAAGGTGTTTGGCGCATTTTTTCGATGATTGATCCATTTTTATGTACCAGCTCAATAAAGTAGACACTAAAAATAATCTTTAGTTAATACTATTTTTAAAAGTAGTCAATACTACACTTTTTCTTAATTTCTCTTTTGCGAAAGTAGACATTCTCATCTATTTTCACAAGTTTTTCTTTTTAAAAGTAGACATCTTATTCAACCTTTTGATTATCAGCATGATTTTTCCTCTTCTGTACAAATTTCGGTAATTCGGATAGTTCCCTCTTAGAAAAAGTGTCTTTTCTGTCTAATTCACCTTTGTAATATCTCTTCCGATAGCCTACGGGAGTATCATACCCAATAGCAAAACAGGGGCGCTGCTTATTGTAGTATTCCATGTAGTTCTCTAAAACAGTTCTTACCTGATCGCGCGAACGACAATTGTCAATTCGGTAGTCTATCATCAGTTCCTCTTTTATCCATCCATTAAGAGCCTCATTTACGGGATTGTCTGTGGGTTTCCCGGCACGTGACATAGACCTTACTATCACAGTATCTTTTATAAGGTCATTATAAGCCATTGATGAATAAACACTGCCTTGATCCGTATGAAGTACAACAGACTCGGAAGAGCCCTTCAACAGGGTCACTACCTCTTTCAATCCATCCACATATTGTTCACGGGCGCCCCTACGCTCGGCCAACTTCCAGGACAATATCTCTTTAGTGAATACGTCAAAGTAGAAAGTCAGCTCAAAATAGAATATCCAGAACTTAAGTACAGTCATGTCAGATACTATCACCTGGCGGGGACGGTCGACCGTATCCCATGTGGAAAATATCAGATTAGGATATCGATCACGTACCTTGCGAGGCTTATAATGCACCTTGTGGCAGGTTTCAGACTGTATTCCAAGATATCGGAAGCACTTATAGACGAAGTTGTCACTGAGAATGAGGTTGAGATTATGACGTATATAAGCAGCCGTCCAACGGTATCCATGTGACGGATGCTCCGTATGGATCTGTTCGACGATTTCGACCATCGCTTCCCTAGTGATGTCACGCATAGAAGGTTCACGCCTCTTCCATTTATAATAGCCGGCACGGCTCACACCCATCATGGGGCAGATATCCGCTATCGCAAAGTCTCTTGACAACATATCGACTATTTTAAATTCTTCGGCTTTAAACGAACATACTCCGTTTGCCCATCCTCGGTCTGACGTACCACATAATTTTTTTTTAAACGCTCGTTCTCTATGCGGAGTCGCAGAATCTCCCGCTTATAGGCTTCTTCCGTAGGGTTGAGACCCTCAGGAAGAACACCCTTTAGCTCTGCGTCAGCACGCGCAAGACCTTCTAAGCCACCTTCATCATACTGCCTTATCCATTTTTTGAAGGCTGTGTCAGAGATGTTGTTGACTGTACAGAAGTCACTTAACTTAATCAAGGAATTGCTCTTGAACTTACGTATCAAGAACTCTTTTTCCAATGGATTCAAATGTTTTGCCATAAAAGTTTCTCCTTTCCGGTAGATGACAGGGGTAATCAAAACGGGCTAAGGAAGCGCCCTTTCGTTCGGGCTACCCCCTCTCTACAGGGCGCTTCCTTTATCCACTTACGAAGATAACCAATCTCTATCTTTTTTCTACCTTCCAGTGTCTACTTTTTGAGGTGCAACATTATGCAGCGGCTCAGAAAGTGGCCTGTTTTTTATGTGGCGAGTACTTTTGTAATTTGTCCAATCATATTGCCAGCATTAAATTTTTCAGAGTATTTTAAAGCATTAGTTGCCAATAGTGTGTATAGTGCTTTATCCGATAGAATATTCTTGATGGCATTGGCTATTTTATCCAGTTCTTGTACGTCTATCTTGTAACCGTTCTCTCCGTCTACAACCATTTCTGCAATTCCTCCTTCTGTGGGCACTATCACTGGCAATCCGGCAGTCATTGCTTCCAATGCCGTCAGTCCGAATGTTTCTACTACCTGTTCTTTATCGGAAAGATTCAAAACGAGTGAAGCCTGATTGTAGAAAGGTACAACATCATTCTGTCGAGGATATATGGTCAGGTTTTTGCAGATATTTATCTTGTGTTCCTTCATAAAGCAGTTAATGTTTTCCTGCGTATCGTTCACCACTAATTCAAAAGTAAACTGTGGTAATCTTTGTGCGAGTTCGATAAACTCTAGTGGACTCTTATACAATTTCAATGAACCGAGCATTAAAATCTGTTTTCGCTCAAAGGCTGTTTGAAGATTGGGAGTCAGTCTGTTTACGAAATTCTTTGGCAGAGCATTGGGTACAACTGTTACACCTTTTTTCCGTTGCAGGAATGATGCTTGATATTCTGATACGCAGATGATTTCATGTGCTAACTTCTGCATGGCAGTAGCCAGTGCCTTATAGAATGCCCCCTTTGCAAATGCGTTCTCGTGATAATGATAAACTACGTGTTTATCCATGATGCGCCCGGCTAATGCTGGTCCGATAGGAAGTAAAGTGTTGATGTAGAATACCACATCTTTATGGAATAGCCAGCGGAACGCCAATAAAAAGGTGTAAATCTGTACAGTACTATAGCGCAGTATTGTTATTGCTGGATTATTGGAAAAACGGTAAGAGTAAGAGTACTTACGCAAGTTCTTGTAATGCAGTAATTCATCCAGTGTGCCACCTTTGGAAGATATTAAATCTACTTGATACCCCTTTTGGAGTAAGCCTTCCAGCACCATTTTTAGTACTTTGGGACTGCCACTGTAGTCGTTAAAGAGGTGGAAACAGATAATACGGTTCATTCCTGTAAATATTTTAGTAAGGATATCCAGGTTTGAAATGATTTAACCATTTCTCTGTTTATGTTCCCTTTCTCACGAATAGCGAAACGGGATATTATCTCCAATAAATAGAGTGAATACATTTCCCGGTCTATCCATTTTCCATTTTCTGAATTTATATATTCGATAATCTGTGAAACGCTCCAATGCTTCTCAAAATATGCCGTTTGAGTAAAGAAGTGATATTTATCTAACTTGGGAGGGTAGGTAAGCCGTGCATATTCCCAATCGAATACAAATAATTGTCCGTTCTCCATAAACATATTCCATGGAGTGAAGTCAGCGTGATAGGTAGAAAAATCCATTTCCTGTTTTTGGTATTGCAACAATATCCGATTAATGCCAGTCGTTACCAATGTGACATCCACTTCTTGGGGAAGCCATTCGATATGCAACTGTAAATCAGTTAATGTCCGGTAGTAATCACTTTGCTCAAAAGTAATGAGTTGATGGGTGCTTTTATAGAGTCTGTCAAGAAAATCTTCATGTAATGCTGTCCATTTATGCACAACTTGTGAATTCCGGGTTTTTACTGTACTTTGCACGAACAACTTTATTCCATCTGTTGTTTCTCCGCAGAACATGCATACTGGTGTTTCCTTTAATCCTTTTTGATTCAACTCTTTTAGAATATGGGCTTCGCTTTTGAACAAAGTAGCAATATTCTCACTGTCCGTCACCTTGCAATAGCCTAAAATACGTTTGTCTTTGCTGATTTGCATTGTAATCTTCTGATGTACACAAGGAGTACCGCAGAAAATCGAAAAATCGATCTCCGCTTCGTGGAATAACTGATAAAACAACCGCTTCAACTCATTATTTATGTCATAATACACACCTGTCTCTTAGATGACTTTGGGAACGAATGGTAGACGGTGTAGCCGCGGAAGTAACGCTTTCACCATTTTTCCATTTCGTCCGCTGGGCTGGTAAAGATTCATTGCCACCTGCATATTATGTGCAGGCATCAGCCAGGTTTTACCGTCAGCATTAGAAAAACGATATAGATGTTTACCTGTTCCCTTTATTAGAAAACGTTCTAAAATAGAATCGACTTGCATTTATTTTATTTAGAAGAATAAGATATATAAGCCTTGACAATCGCATCGCGAATTTCTTTCCCGTGATTCTCCCATGAGAATTTGAAGGAGGTTTCTTGTGCCCTTTGTCCCAGTACTTCCCGTTCTTTTGAGTCTGTGAGACGTAATATTCCGTCTTTTATATTCCGGATGACTTCTTTTCTTCCGGTTTGCGGAATTAAGATGGCATATTCATTGGTAAAGTAGCGGGTGTAACCGGTGGTATCCAGACAAATCAACGGTTTACCCATAGCCATGCAGTCGAATGATACGGTAACAGCACCCTCTTTTAGGGCAGCGTTAATCACAACATCTGCTCTATCCATCATTGTTTTATAAGTTTCCATAGGAACTTTTCCTGTAAGTGTCACAGCCTTTTCCAACTTAAATTTTTTAATAAGTTCTTCAAGTCTTTTCTTGTCCGATCCATCCCCAACGATTGTCAAATGAAGATGAGTATTTTCTTTTATAGCTTCTGCCATAGCTTCAATCGTTAGGTCAAAACCTCGCCATGCATCCAGATGTCCTACAGTGATAAATTCAATCGTATCATTTTTCTTTTGGGATACTCTTGGTGTGTTGATAATATCTGCTGCCACATCAGTAAAAAGAATTGCTTTGTTTGCGTACTTCTGTGGTACTCGCTTATGGGTTATTTCTGTCTTACAAAGAATTAGATTAGCCTGTTTACAACGTTGTCTAAAACCTCTGTTATAAAATGTTGCTGATATTGCTATCCTCCGGATTTTCTCTATGATTTGCGATTTCTTATTGTAATGACGGGAGTATTCTGAAGGAATACTCTCTAATCCACCAACTGGTCCCCATACGAAAAATTGCGTTTGTCCATATTTACTCACCTTCCAGAGTACATTGCCGTAAGTAAGGTGATGGAATATGTGAATGTCATTTTTCTGCATTGTTCGTTTCACGATGTCATTAGTGCAATACTGCCAGATATTGTAGTAAGTGCGTACACCTCGCAAACCTTTTTTCCAAAACCGTGCCCATTTGGGCCAGTCGTAATAAAGGAAATGTATATGGTTGTATTTGGGATGTTTAGTAATCCAAGGTTCGATAGTATGTTGATTGCTCTTGCGAGTTAATACCCATAGCTCAAAGTACTTGGACATCTCCAGTACCCAATGCCAGCCCACACCGATTTCGCTACCTAAATCCGGTTCACAAGCGTAGGCGGAGATAAATAATTTAAGTTTATCTTTTTCCATTTATTCCTTATTTCTTCGTTTTGCAGTCTTGTAGCGGTGAATATATCTGAGTATTCTAAACAAGGGAATTGTTAATGTAGAAAATACGCAATATAATATAGGAAAGACCATTGTATACTGGAATGATAATAGAGAAAAAGAGCATCTTCTCTGATTTATTTTTTCGTTTTCCATAGTTGCATATTATTTTAATTTTATTGTAAACTGGTCTAAAATCATTTTAATTGCATCGTTTACCATTTCCTGCACTGGACGATTTCCGTCAATTGGGAGTATACGTTTATTAGTAGAGACCAATTTCTCGTAGTCAGATACTTGCCGTTTAATCTCATCCAATTGCAATTCCTGTTTTCTGCGATAAATCTCTTCGGGGGCCACTTTGATATAAAAAGACAAACGAGGTTCCGGCATAAATTTTACAAATTTTTTCCTGATCCATATGGGCAAATTGAGCCGTGTACGACCTGGATCGACAATTAAGTCATAAGCATAACGGTCGAAGATTGTGAAACGATCGTGCAGAATATCTTTCGTTGTTACTATGAACCATCCCAATATATAATCAATCCAGTAGTAAGTAATCCTTGTGAAAGAACTCATTATACCTACTGGTTTTGCGCGATGAGGAACGGAATAGTTGGTGTCTTGTTCCATTATCCCCACTTTTTCTCCTATTTCTCCCAAATTAGGCAGAATAGTAGGGCGGAAATGATAAATATGCCCGCAACTTGTATCTTTTGTGAAATAGAAGGCCATTTCTTCTACAAGGCTATTCAAAAAAGTTGTTTTGCCCGCTCCGTCAGGAGCCATCACAGAGAAGGACTTTACATACCTACGACGACATAATACCAATCGACATAACTTCAACGCATAGAACTTCATGGTATGAATTAAACACGATAAGGGGGCTTTTCTCAATGCGTAGTGGCGTAACTGTTGGGTTAGTTCCTTATGCTTCGATAACAACTTGTCATAATCTCCTTGAACAATGAATTCCAGTTCGACTTGTGCTAGTTTATCTCCTAAAATTCTCTGAAGTATGGAGGTAAATTCAGGATAGAGCTGATTCGTTTTAGATATGACTTGCTTGTATTCCTCTTTTAGTTTAGGGGTTTTATACCCGAATTGTTTGTATACAAATACCATCACTCCTTCATATAATGGATCAACTACTTTGAATCCTTTGTATTCAGATGTATGTTCATAGAGTTCATCAAATGTGAAGACTTCACATCCTTTTACTCGATAACCTCCGATAATATCAATATGAATACTTAAATGCTGCTCTATATCCATGCCATGCCAACAATAAACGTCGGTAAATCGTATCATATACAAGTGCGACAGTCCATGCTGCTTATAGATACTTGGCAGAATTGTATTAGCAATTTTAACTTTGGAAGGCTCCACAATAATATCTACATCCTTCGACTGGTTAGTCTCCGGCAAACCTTCATAATTTCGAAGAATGAAGTATCTGACTTGATTTTTATCTAACTCTTTTATTAAATCCATCAATATGGTTCCATGTTTTTTATCCCAATGTTTATTCATCGCTACTATGATTATTTCATGAAGTTTCTTATTCTGATTTCGAGTGTACGAACTGATTCTTTTCCTATTATTTTTAGGAAAAGACTGCGGCATTTTTTTAGCAATGGACGCATCACTTTTACCCAAAATATATTATTTCCTCTTCGCTTCTGACGTTCAGTGAGCCAGCTCATAGAGTAATGGTGTATACCATAAGTGTCATCAGATAGTCTGAATTGGTTTTCACCAAGTCGTTTAGGATAGAAATATTCTCTTGGATATATAATCAAATCTTTTATTATTTGCAATGTGCGGTCACACTTTGCTCCATCAGCTATAAGAATATCGGTTAATATAGAAACATTGGCGGTATTATCTATACGTCCCTTTTTATCTATGAAAGAATGAGTATTGTAATATTCCAGGAAACGTTTCATTACGAAGTGTTTTGCTTCAAAAGCCATAAACGCCGTACCAATATTCGAGTGATTTTCCCATCCTAAAACATTGTTATTACCCTTTATTAATGTATCTATAGGTTTTAATACTTCGTAATCTGTATCAAAATATAATCCACCATATTCATAAAGAACTTTAGTACGTACATAATCACTGACAAAAGCATATTTTTTCATGTCATAAGCTTGCTTACAGCTGTCTCTTATACACATCCCGAGCCCACGAGACTACGCTGCATCTCGTATGCC
>OWIM01000484.1_pt1 | contig 21252 bp, 17 predicted proteins | sample 1732751 | NCBI WGS metagenome assembly OWIM01 (sample SAMN05065749, study PRJEB22554) | human gut metagenome | biome: ENVO:2100002; feature: ENVO:00000062; material: ENVO:00002003 | host: Homo sapiens | place: USA
GCATGGAAGAAGTGGTGGTCGGCGTGGTCGGCGTGCTGCAGCTGGAAGTGCTGGAGTACCGCCTGAACACCGAGTACAACGTGGAGATCCGGATGCAGCAGCTGCCCTTTGAACAGCTGCGCTGGGTGCAGAACGACCCCGACACCTACAACCTGCGGAATCTGGACCTGACCAGCGACACCAAGGCTGTGGAGGATATGAAGGGCAACCGCCTGCTGCTGTTCACCTCCGACTGGGCGGTGCGCTGGGCTGAGACCCACAACGAAACGCTGAAACTGAGCGAGTTCGGCAATATCTGAGTTGAAAGAGAGCTGCGGTGCGGGAATATCCCGCAGCTGCGGTTCTTTTTTCATAAAACACAAAAAATACAACGAAGAATGCCAGCTGCGGAATGCGCTGCTCCCATTGCGGGGAACACTGCTGGCATGGAGGGAAAATATATGCAGAATATCAATATTGGCAAAAGCGGCATTCAGGTGCCATTTCTCGGCATGGGCACCTGGGCCATCGGCGGCGGCTCCTGGTGGGGCGATAACGACGACAGCCTTTCCGTCAAGGCCATCCAGACTGCTGTGGAGCAGGGCATCCAGTGGATCGACACCGCTCCCATCTACGGCCTGTACCACAGCGAGACCGTGGTGGGTGAAGCCATGAAGCACATCGACCGCGACAAGGTGGTGCTTTCCACCAAGTGCGGTCTGGAGTGGCGGCATGAAACACCGGTGCTGCACAAGGTCGTGGACGGCACCACCGTTTACCGCGACCTTTCTGCAAAGAGCATCATCGAGGATGTGGAGGACAGCCTGCGCCGCCTGCACACCGATCATCTGGATGTGCTGTACACCCACTGGCAGACCCCCGATTTCGGCATCTACCCGCTGGAAGAGACGGTGGAAGCCATGATGAAGCTGAAGGAGCAGGGCAAGATCCGTGCCATCGGTGCATCCAACGTCACTGCGGACATCATCCGCGGCTACTGCAAGTACGGTCAGCTGGATGTCATTCAGGAAAAGTACAGCCTGCTCACCCGCCGTGTGGAAAAGCAGCTGCTGCCTACCTGCAAGGAGCTGGGCGTATCGGTGCAGGCATACTCTCCGCTGGAGCAGGGCCTGCTGACCGGCAAGGTGACCATGGACACCACCTATCCCGAGGGCAGCACCCGCAACTCGAACCCCAGCTTCCAGCCCGCCCGCCGGGCACAGGCGCTGGACATGCTGGCAAAGTGGGGCGACCTGACCGAGAAATACGACTGCTCTCTGGCACAGCTGGTGATCGCCCTGACCGCCCGTATGATCCCCGGCCTGCATGTGCTGTGCGGTGCCCGCACTCCGCAGCAGGTGATGGACAACGCCGGTGCGCTGAACATCAAACTGGACGGTGCCGATGCCGTCCGCATGAAGTGGGACGTGGATGCCATTTCCTGATGGTTTGACCATCGGAACAGCCTCCGCTTCGCTCTGGCCGTATTTAGAGGAATTCTTCTTTTATGTTTGGGTCCTGAAAAGCCTGCGGGCTTTTCAGGACCCTTTTTCACGCAAAAGATCGAAACCGGCAGATGATGCCGGTTTTCTTTATGACTCTTTCTGTGAAAATGCAATGCCGGACAGCCCGCAGGCCGCCCGGCATTGCTCTTATAAAAATAAAAATTCCGCTGTTTATGGCCAGAGCAAAGCGGAGGCCATTTAAAATCGTCAGCTGTTCTCCTTCCAGAACAATCCGCCGCTGGTCTGGAACAGCATCCACGGGTTCACGCTCTTGCTGCCAAGCTTGAAGTCCATGGTCAGCTCCTCGCCCAGCACGCCTACAGCCTGCCCCTTTTCCACGCTCTGCCCGGCAGAGACGGAAAGAGTCTGCAGCCCGTACAGGTAGCTGCGCATCCCGCAGCCGTGGTCGATGACCACCGTGTTGCCGGTGAGAGCCAGCTCTGCGGCCAGCACCACCACGCCGTTTGCCGGGGCGCGGCAGGGCTCGCCGGGAATGGTATAAAGCTTTGTGGAGTTGGAACGGCTGCCCTGCCTGCCGTTCACCACCCTGACCTGACCGTAATCCACAAGGGTGGTGTAGCTTTCCACCGGGTTCACAAAGCCGCCCTGCCACATTTTTTCCCGCGCGGGCGCTTCGTACAGGCCCCAGACTGCATTGCGGAACTGGGTGTTTGCCGCATCCGATGCATCCGGTTCCGGCTCCACGTCCACCATGCCAAAATCCTTGGGCAGCACGATGATGCTGCGGGTGATGGTCTCGCCGTTCACGGTAATGTTCACCTCATGCCCGCCGGAGGAAGCGTTGTATGCCGCCGGGATGTAGGCCCGCCAGCCATCGGCTGCACGCACGCACTGCACATTGCCAAGGTCGGTCTCCACAGTGGGTGCTGCATCGCCGGTCATGCCGGAGATGCGCAGGCCCACAATGCCGCCCTGCTCCACCCGCTCGGCGGAAAGCTCCACCTCCGCGCTGGCCTGCAGGGTGAACCGGAAGGCATAACGATACCAGCCGGTGGGCTTTGCGGGCTTTTCCAGCCCCAGATTTTTGCGCACTGAGCCGGTGCTGCCGCCCTCAAATTGGGTGGCCATGCCGCCCTCCGGCACCCGCCAGACCGATAGCTCTGCCTTATATTCGCCGTTGGCCGGGAACAAAAAGCTTTGATAATCGCTCACACTGCCCACAAATACAATGCTGCCATAGGCGTTCTGGATGGTGAGGGTGGTGTAGCTGGCCCAGTCCGGCAGGGTGATGGCCGGGTGGGCCGTGTACAGCGCGCCCAGCTTCTGCACCGTGAGGGTGGCGGGGCTGGCAAACACCTTATCGAGCTTTCCGCCGATGAGAGGCACCTGCCAGCACCAGCCGTTGGGTTCCAGCGCTTCGGTGCCAAACTGCGCGGTGCTGTCCGGGCAGCCGCCCTCGGTGGTAAAGGCATAGCTCACGCCCATCACTGCGCCCAGAAAGATGCCTACGCCCAGCACCACACCCACGAGCCAGAGCAGAAAACGCTTCATGATACACTCCTTCTATGTAGCAAAAAGGGCGCACCGGCACAGCCTTTTGCAGACTGCCGGTGCGCCCGAAGGTTTACGGTTCGTGTTTTTTATTCTGCAGCATCCTCTGCAGGGGCAGCCTCTTCGGCAGCAGCCTCCGGCTCTACCGTTGCAGCATCGTCCTCGCCGAACAGCAGACGCTCGTACTCGTCCAGCTCCTTCTCACGGCGGTGCAGGTAAACAGCAACAGCAGCAAGGGCACCGGCAACAGCGGCCAGAACAGTGATCACAGCGACCAGACAAGATTTCTTCATAGGTTCAATACACTCCTTTTTTCGTTGAAACGATGTTTCAGCTTTCATTCCAGTGCTTGTTGGCTTTTATTATACCCGTTCCTGTCAAAAATTACAACCATTCAGGTCAAAAAGGCCAAAATTTCATACCATAAGCTTCTTATATGACTTAAACGCACCGGGCAGCGTATACTCGGCCTGCAGGGCTTCCCGGCTTGCCCACACGCAGCCTGCCGGGGCATCTTGGGCGGGCACATGCAGCAGGATGCCGTTCATATGCCACTCGATGTGGCTGAAGATGTGCTTTGCAGCGGGCAGCGCTTCCGGCGCGGCGGTGCCGGTATCCACTCCCATGGCCTGCAGGCGGGCAAGGACCTCTCCGGCTGCAAGGGCTTCACCCTCCCACAGTACCGGCTGCCACAGCCCGGCAAGCAGGCCCTTTTGGGGCCGCTGCTGCAAAAGGAAGCCTGCCGGGCTTTCCAGCAGGGCCAGCGTCACAGGCTGCAGTCTGCGGGGCTTGGGCGCTGCTTTGCGGGGCAGCTCCAATGCAGTGCCCGCAGCACGGGCGGCGCACAGGTGGGCAAGCGGGCATTTTTCGCACAGGGGCGCACCGTTCGGCACGCAGACCAGTGCTCCCAGCTCCATAAGGGCCTGATTGTAGTCGCCGGGCGCATCCGGCGGCTGGTGCTCCATCACGCGGGCGGTGAACGCTTTTTTCACTGCCGGTTCCGTGACGGCAGCGGGGTCGTTGTACAAACGGGAGAACACCCGCAGCACATTGCCGTCCACGGCGGGCACCGGGATGCCGAAGCTGATGGACGCAACGGCTCCCGCCGTGTAGTCCCCGATGCCGGGCAGGGCGCGCAGGGCATCATAGTCGGCGGGCAGCTGTCCGCCGTACTGCTCGCAGACGATGCGTGCAGCCTTTTGCAGGTTGCGCACCCGGCTGTAGTAGCCAAGACCCTCCCAGAGCTTGTGCAGCTTTTCCTCTTCGCAGGCGGCAAGGGCCGGAATGTCCGGCAGGGCGGCGAGAAAGCGTTCGTAGTAGGGCAGTGCCGCCGAGACCCGGGTCTGCTGCAGCATGATCTCGCTGAGCCACACATGGTAGGGGCTGGGGTCGGTGCGGAAGGGCAGGATGCGGTGGTTTTTGTAAAACCAGTCCAGCAGGGCAGAGGAAATGTTTTCCACTTGTTTTGTGCTCCTTATCAAAAAACGGGCCGCCGCAAGGTGCAGCAGCCCGGTAAAAGTATGCGCGCTTATCAGAAGCCGTATGCAGTGCGGGGGAAGGGCAGCACGTCACGGATGTTCTGGATGCCCGTGAGGTACATGATCATCCGCTCGAAGCCCAGACCATAGCCTGCGTGCTCCACGCCGCCGAACTTGCGGAGGTTCAGATACCAGTCGTAGCTGGACTTGTCCAGACCCAGCTCGTCCATACGGGTCACGAGCTTGTCGTAGTCCTCCTCACGCTGGCTGCCGCCGATCAGCTCGCCGATGCCGGGCACCAGCATATCGGCTGCGGCCACGGTCTTGCCGTCGGCGTTCTGCTTCATGTAGAAGCTCTTGATCTCCTTCGGGTAGTCGGTGACGAAGACGGGCTTCTTGAACACCACCTCGGTCAGGTAGCGCTCGTGCTCGGTCTGGATGTCCACACCCCACTCCACGGGGAACTGGAACTTCTTGTTGTTCTTCTTCAAAATCTCGATGGCATCGGTGTAGCTGATGCGGCCGAACTCGCTGCCTGCCACCAGCTCAAGGCGCTCGATGAGGCCCTTGTCGATGAACTGGTTGAAGAAGGCCATCTCATCGGGGCAGTTGTCCAGCACATAGCGGATGACGTACTTGGTCATGGCCTCGGCGGTATCCATGTAGCCGTTCAGGTCGCAGAAGGCCATCTCCGGCTCGATCATCCAGAACTCCGAGAGGTGGCGCGGCGTGTTGGAATTCTCGGCACGGAACGTGGGGCCGAAGGTGTAGATGCGCCCCAGCGACAACGCGCCCAGCTCGCCTTCGAGCTGTCCCGATACGGTCAGGTTGCAGGGTTTGCCGAAAAAATCCTGCGAATAGTCGATCCGCCCGTCCTCGGTGCGGGGCGGATTGTTCAGATCGAGCGTCGTCACCTGGAACATGGCGCCCGCACCCTCGCAGTCGGAGGCCGTGATGAGCGGCGAGTTCCAGTAGTAGAAGCCGCGGTCGTTGAAGAACTTGTGGATGGCGAAGGCCATGGCGTGACGGATGCGCAGCACCGCGCCGAACGTATTGGTACGCGGACGCAGGTAGGCGATGTCGCGCAGGAATTCGAGCGAATGTCCCTTCTTCTGCAAAGGATAGGTTTCGGGATCCGCCGTACCGTATATCTCGATCTTCTCGGCCTGCACCTCGACGCCCTGTCCCGCACCGCACGAAGCGACCAGGCGTCCGTCCACACGCAGACAGGCTCCGGTAGTCACCTTACGGAGCAGCTCCTCGTCGAATTTCGCCAGATCGACCACAACCTGCATATTCGCCACACACGATCCGTCGTTCAGGGCGATGAAAGCCACGTTCTTATTTCCACGTTTGGTTCTGACCCAACCTTTCACAACGACCTCGGCGTCCGTCGCCGGCGACTGCAGCAATTCTGCGATTCTCAAGCTTTTCATACGTTCGGTAATTTCTTCTTGTTTTTACTCATTCTTAAAGATAGACAAAGATAGGATATATTTGTGATTTGTCAAAAAAAAAGTACCTTTGTCAATCGCATTATAGTACAATTCCGCCATGAAACGAATTTTCCTCGCAATCGCCGTCCTGTGTTACACCGGGGCCGTTTACGGACAAGACGGGGGACGCATCCACCGTTCCGAATTCGTCCCGTTCGACACCCGCGAAGACGCCGATGCGCTCAACCGGAAAAACACCGACAAATACCTGGTTTTCGCCCCCGAACTTCTGAACGACGGGGAAGAGGTGCTCGGAATCGGGAATGTGGTCAATCTTCCGAACGGTTGGTTCGACTCGTTCATCTACCTCCATCTCGAAAACACGGGCACGGCCTACACGCTCCGCGTCAATGACCGCACCGTAGCCGTGGTCGAAGACCCTTTCGCTCCGGCCGACTTCGACCTTACCCCCTACGTCAAACAGGGCGATAACCTCATTTTACTGGAACTGCACGAAAGTAATACGCCCGAATTGCAAAAAGGTTTCACTCCGACCCCGGTAAAACCGTTTACCAACAGTTATCTTTTCGCCCAGGAGAAACGCAGCATACGCGATTTCAACGTAGCGCTGATCCCCGATTCGACCCGCAAATTCGGCGTGCTCGACCTGGAGGTGATCGTGCAGAACGGCTACAACTACGAGGAACCGATCACCGTCGGGTTCGACATTTACGCCCCCAACGGCAAGCTGCTCGATTTCAGCGTAAACGACATAACCGTTCCCGGACGCTCGCTCGACACGGTACGCTTCTCGCCCTACATTTATCACACCTACGAAAATAGCTGGGGAGCCAAAGGCGCCGCCCCGCTATACCGGGTCATGCTCTACACCAAACGCAAGGGAGTCTTCAAGGAGTACATCCCCCTCAAAGTAGGATTCGGAAAGACGGAGATGAAAGACGGGAAGATTACCCGTTTCGACAAACCTGTCACTATCGTTTCCGAAAGATACAACGCGGCAGCGGACGCCGCTGCCACGCGCAAAGAACTGCTGGCGCTCAAGAAAAAAGGGATCAATACCATCTGGCCCAATGCGCCTCAACCCTACTGGTTCTACAATCTGTGCGACGAACTGGGCCTCTTCGTGATCGATCAGGCCAATATCAACGCTCCGGAAAAGCGCGACGACCGCACCACAGGCGGCACACCGAGCAACGATCCGCGTCTTGCGGACGAATACCTCGAACGCGTGCGGAACATGTACTACCGCTCCCGCAACCACACCTGCATCATCGGATTCGCTCTGGGCGGAGAGTCGGGCAACGGATATAATATGTACAAAGCCTATCAGTGGCTCAAGTCCGTGGAACCTTCGCGTCCCGTAATCTGCATCGATGCCGACGGAGAGTGGAATACGGACCTGGAAATAGTCCCCTGAAAACCGTAACGTACCCCGGCCGCACATTCGGCCGGAAACCGTCATGCCTGTTGGCGAATCGCCGGACGCAGAAACAACCTCTCGCCGTTCCGCCGCCAAAAGCCGCCGGCAGGACGACCATAAACCAACCAACGTGAACATCGAACTGATCGTAATCGGAAAAACGGACTCCAAGGAGATCGAATCGCTGCTGGCCATGTATGCCCGGCGAATCAATTTCTATTGCCGTTTCGCCGTCACAGTCCTGCCCGACGTAAAAAACACCAAGAACCTCTCGGCCAAACAGCAGCGCACGACCGAGGGCGCCAGCCTCCTGCGTCAGTTCGGCGACGGGGATTACGTGGTGCTGCTCGACGAACGGGGCGACGAATACCGTTCGATCGACTTCGCCTACTGGCTGCAAAAACGCATGGCGAGCGGCATCCGGCGGCTGGTCATGGTCATCGGCGGCCCCTACGGATTCTCCGACGAGGTATATGCACGGGCCGATACCAAACTGTCGCTCTCGAAGATGACCTTCTCGCACCAGATCGTGCGAGCCATCTTCGCCGAACAGATATATCGGGCTTTCACCATCCTGAACAACGAACCCTACCACCACGAATGAGCTGTCCCCCGACAAAACCGGCCATCGCCGTCATTACGCCCAACATCCTGATCGGGTTGGGCCTGCGGACGATTCTCGAAAAGGTAGGTCCTCCGGGAGAGATCGCCGTGTTCGACAGCTTCACCGAATTCATCGCTTCCGGACCGGAACGCTATTTCCACTATTTCGCCGCCATGCAGGTTTTCATGCGCCACCGCACCTTCTTCCTGGAAAACAGTCACAAGACGATCCTGCTGGGCAAAGGGTATTCGGCCCAGTTCGCCCGAATGCGCCAGATCGATATCTTCGGCGGCGAAGAACGACTGGTACACGATCTGCTGTGCCTGCGCAGCGAAGCGCCCCGACCCGACCATGCCCTTCCCCGACAGAACGGCGCTCCGGCCGCCAACCTGCTCTCCGTACGCGAAACGGAAGTGCTGACGCTCATCGCTCAGGGTTTGCTGAACAAACAGATCGCCGACCGGCTGCAAATCGGGCTCACGACCGTCATCTCCCACCGCCGCAACATCATGCAGAAGCTCGGCGTACAGTCCGTCGCCGCACTCGTCATCTGCGCCGTCAGCATGGGCTACGTGGACGAAAGCGACATCCGCACTCCTCATAAATGAGGGTTGCAAAAACGATCGGAATATCGTTCCTTTGTCCCCGAACAATCGCGGTAAAAGCGAACGCGGCGCTCCGGCGAAATCGGAGAAAACCGACGGACTCTACGGTCTGCGCCGTTTTTGCCGTTCGAAACGATCCGATGATCCGCCAGGCGATCCATATCATCTTTCTGTCGGCGTGCATACTCCTGCACGCCATGAGCGTATGTGCCGCCCCCGCGCTGCCGGAAGACTCCACTCCGGCACTGGCGGACTCCGTTATCCAGGTGGAGGACATCCAGGTCACGGCCATCAAACAGGGCCTCAACCTGCGCAACCAACCCGTAACGGCTTCCGTAATCGGACGCACGGACCTGGAACGGCGGCACGTCGCAGCCCTGAAAGAGGTTTCGCAGGTGGTTCCCAACTTCCACATCCCGGACTACGGCTCGCGCATGACCTCTTCGATCTACATCCGGGGACTGGGCGCCCGCATCGACCAACCGGTGATGGGACTCAACATCGACAACATCCCCTACCTGAACAAGGACGCCTACGACTTCGATTTGACGGACATCGAGCGGATCGAAGTGCTGCGCGGCCCCCAGAGCACGCTGTTCGGACGCAACACGATGGGCGGCGTAATAAACGTCTATACCCTGTCGCCCTTCACCTTCGAAGGAGTGCGGCTGGGCATGGAATACGGCAGCGGCAACACGCAGAAATACCGGATTTCGACCTACTACAAAACAAGCGAACGGGTCGGCTTCTCGGTCGGAGCCTACTATTCCAAGACCGACGGCTTCTTCAAGAACCTCTATACCGGTGAAAAATGCGACTGGGAGAGAAGCGGCGGCGGCCGGTTCAAGGTACAGTACCGCAACCTGCACGGACTTCGTATCGACAACACCTTCTCGTTCGTCAAGCTGGAACAGGGCGGCTACCCTTACGCCTATGTCGAAACCGGCCAGATCGCTTACAACGACCCGAGCGATTACCGCCGCACGAACTTCAACGACGGACTGACGATCCGCTACGAAGGAGAGAAATTCTCCGTAGCGAGCATCACCAGCAATCAGTACCTCGACGACCGGATGAACCTCGACCAGGATTTCCTGCCGCTCTCCTATTTTACACTGACACAGGCCCGCCGGGAGCACGCCGTGACCGAAGACCTCGTGTTCCGCTCCCCCGACGACAAAGCCTACCGCTGGCTCCTCGGTGCTTTCGGCTTCTACCGCCATACCAGCATGCACGCACCGGTGCTCTTCAAGGAGGACGGCATCCGCAACCTGATCCTCGATCGTTTCGAGCCGCAGGGGATTCACGCCGAATGGGGCGAAGATACGTTCCTGCTCGACAGCCGCTTCCGCACGCCCGACTACGGAGCGGCCCTCTACCACGAATCCACCTACGACGCCGGCCGATGGCGCTTCACGGCAGGCCTGCGCGTTGATTTCGAGGCTTCGAAGCTCCACTACCGAAGCTATGCCGAAGCCACCTACACGACCCAAACACCCGACGGCACGAGCTATCCCCATGCTATTCTGGTCGATCAGCCGGGTACGCTCAAACAATCCTTCACGGAGATACTTCCCAAAATATCGGTGCTCTACCGGATGGGCAGCTCACGGCGTAACACGCTCTACGCCACCGTCAGCAAAGGCTACAAGGCCGGCGGATTCAATACCCAGATGTTCTCGGATGTCCTGCAGCAGCAAGTGATGAAACAGATGGGATTCGGCTCGCTCTACGACGTGGCCGACGTGGTGACCTACAAACCCGAGAAAAGCTGGAACTACGAGGTGGGTGCCCACCTCTCGACCCCTTCGCACAAGGTGCAGGCCGATCTGGCGCTCTTCTACATCGACTGCCGCGACCAGCAGCTCACGGTCTTCCCCGAAGGACAGGTCACGGGCCGTCTGATGACTAACGCCGGCCGCACGCGCAGCTTCGGCGGCGAAGCGTCGCTGCTGGCTACCCTCTGGCGAAACCTCGACCTGCAAGTCGCCTACGGCTACACCCGCGCCACGTTCGTCAAATTCGATACGGGCAAAGCCGACTACGCTGGCAACTTCATCCCCTACGCCCCGCAGCACACGCTCTACGCCGGAGCGTCCTATACGCTCCGCACGGGCTGGAACTGGCTCGAATACGTCATCTTCCGAGTGGCTGCCAACGGTGCGGGCCGAATCTACTGGAACGAAGCGAACACCTTCTCGCAACCCTTCTACGCCCTGCTGGAAGCCTCGATTCGCTTCGAACACCGCCACTGGGCCGTCGATGTCTGGGGACGCAACCTGACCGACACCCGCTACGATACATTCTATTTCATGTCGATCGGCAACTCGTTCCTGCAGCGGGGCCGGCCACGCACTTTCGGCGTTTCATTGAGCATCACCCTATAAAATTCCATACTATGAAAAAATTCTTCACGTTTCTCCTCCCCTTCTCCCTGCTCGCCTCGGCTGCTTTGAGCAGTTGCTCGGATGGCTGCACCGGCGATCCCGATCCTACCCCGGAACTCCCCGACGGGTATACGTATGCCACGGAAAACACCTCGATCAACGACGGAACCGTCACGGCCAACATGCTTTTCTTCGGCACCTCGACCGTCACGACGGTCGCCTCGGGCGCCACGTTCACCGACGGGAAAGCTCTCTTCGAACTGGTTGCCGACGGCGAAGGCAAGGTGCGAATCCTGATGCACGAAACCCGCTTCGCCGCCGAAATGCCCGCCCTCGAAATGGAAGTACCGGGTATTTCCTACACAGGCGAGGAAAAAACCATTGACTTGAGCGCCGCCTCGGTCACACCGGAAATCAAGGGCACGCCCTTCGCCAAATACGTAATCACCAACCTCACGGGCGAGGCCGCAAGGACCGAGCTGACGGTTACCTTCACCTGCGCCGGCGCTTTCGATGTAAGCTATCAGGGACGCCTGATTATCGAAAAATAAAATTGTTTCAAAAATTTCGGGCGAAACTCTCAGAAATAATCTTACTATGCTTGATTTGGGCATGGCTCGTATCATCGCTGAATGTATGGATAAATATTATTCAGGTCAAGGAAGTGAAGTTTCAGTCGCAACCCAGAAAGTTGCGCAAGATGATCCCTTACACATCAATAGTCCGGAAGGACAGCCAATGTATGCGTACAAAATCAAGCAGTTCCTTTTAGCTTTCGCTCTCGGCATGACAGTGTCTTCTCCGTGGGATGGTTGTTTCAATGCCAATGGAGGTTATATTGTCGTAAAAAAAGACGGTGATGTCATTGGTTGCATCCATTTTTAAGGAGGGAAAAAGAGTGTTGAATTTACGTGATTATCAGTATTTTGTTTGTTTGTCAAAATCTATAATCAGTTAGTTTCAGCACAAAAAATGCGGATAATGGACGTTGTTTCGTTACTAAATCATTACCCGTGAAAGAGTAATATTTAACATATATGAGAGATGCTATTGCACCGTTTGTCACCGATTTGCGTATCAAGGTCTAACTCGTTGATATTTAACTTTGCAAACAAAAAAAACGAGTATGGCAAGAAGTACATTCAAAGTGCTGTTCTACGTGAACGGCAGCAAGGAGAAAGACGGTATTGTCCCCATCATGGGACGAGTGACAATCAACGGTACTGTGGCGCAGTTCAGTTGCAAGCAGACCATCCCGAAAACCCTTTGGGATGCGAAAGGCAACCGAGCCAAAGGCAAGAGTGCCGAAGCACGGAACGTCAATCTGGCATTGGACAACATCAAGGCGCAAATCATCAAGCACTATCAGCGCATATCCGACCGAGAGGCATACGTAACGGCTGAAATGGTGCGCAATGCCTACCAAGGGGTAGGAAGCGAGTATGAGACACTGATAAAGGCTTTTGACAAGGATTGCGCCAACTTCCTGAAACGTGTCGGCAAAGACCGCAGCATCGGCACGTATAAGGTCATGGTAAGGGCAAGGAACTATGTCGCAGCCTTTATCAAGTCATTCTACAGACGGACGGACATGTCCATGCTGGAACTTACGCCCGACTTCATCAAGGAGTTTGCGGCTTATCTTACGGCTGAACGGGGACTGAAAAACGCCACCATCTGGCTGAACTGCATGTGGCTGAAAGGCGTGGTCATGCGTGCGCACTATAACGGACTGATACCGAGAAATCCGTTTGCGCAGTTCCATATCAGCCCGAATGTTAAGGAACGGGAATATCTGACAGAGGACGAAATCAAAAGAATCATGGCGCACGAGTTTGACAACCCCACCCTCGCATTGGTGCGAGACCTGTTCATTTTCGCCTGCTTCACCGCCTTGTCTTTCGTGGATATGAAAGAACTCACAACGGACGAAATAGTGGAGGTGAACGGTGAGAAATGGATATTGTCGAAACGGCACAAGACAAATGTCCCGTTCCAAGTGAAGCTGCTGGATATTCCCTTGCAGATAATCGAACGGTACAAGTATCTGTCGGAAGACAGGCTGGTTTTCGGGAAAATCAACTATTGGACGATGTGCAAACAACTGAAAAAGGTAATGGCGGAATGCGGAATAGAGAAGCAAATCTCCTACCATTGCGCACGTCATACATTTGGAACACTGGCTCTTAGCAAGGGGATGCCCATTGAAAGCGTGAGCCGTGTTCTGGGACACACGAACATTGTGACAACACATTTGCAGGTACAACTATTATTGCTATCTTTGCACCAACTTAATAATCAAGAATATGAGAGGTGCAATTTATTCACGTGTTTCTACCTTAGACCAAGATTACAAGAGGCAGACCAACGAATTAAAGGAATATGCCCAATATATGGGCATAGAGATAACCCATGTCTTTGAAGAAAAGGAAAGCGGTTTTAATGATGACAGACCAGAGTTTGCCAAGTTAAAGGAACTGACAAAAGACGATATTGATATAGTCTTGGTTTGGGAATTGTCAAGACTTAGCAGGAGGTCTCTCTATCTCCAGCAGCAGATTGAATATTTCACAAAGAAAGGAATATGCGTTTATGCCAAGAAAGAGAATCTTAGGACATTGGACGAGAAAGGAGAGGAAGACAGGAACACCAAATTCATCATTGGCATAATCGCCATGATTGCAGAGCAGGAAGTGGCTACCCTTAAGTCAAGAAGCATATCCTCCAAGAGAAACAAGATAATCAATGAGGGGAACAGCTACACATACAAAGCTCCCTATGGCTATGATTACAGCACAGAAACGAAGAAGCTAAGCATAAATGAGGAAGAAGCCAAGACTGTCAGACGGGTTATAGAACTCTCTGCCAACGGTTATTCAAGTGCGAGGATAGCCCTCATTCTGAATGCAGAGAACATACCAACAAGGAGCAAGACCAAAATATGGACTATGGGAACAATCAATACCATGCTGTCTAATCCTGTCTATAAGGGTAAAGCTGAATATATGCTTAAAGGTACTGAACCCAAGAAAGGCAAGAGATATAAGAGACCTATTGATGTCGCCATTGTCAACACCCCTGCCATTGTTTCAGCAGAATTATATGACCTGTCAAGGGAGAAGATGAAAGGGAGGGCATTCAGAAGCAAGAGCACAGGTGTCAAACACTTCCAATTACTAAGAGGGCTGATTTATTGTCCTTACTGTAAGATTAAATATACCTATGAGGGTGGCAGGGATTTATACGTCTGCCATGACAAGCACAAGAAATCCAAGAACAAGCCAGACTGTTTCAGTAAGGCTATCAAAGCTACAAGGATAGAGAAGATTGTTTGGGAGTTGGTAAAGCTGCTGTTCTCACAGGAATTAGCCACAGGCAAAGCCCAAGAGCAGGAAGAACCGTTAAGGCAGGAGATTGAAGCCCACAAGAAGCTGCTCATGGGCATAGAAGAAAAGTTGAACGATTTGACAGCACAAGCCAATGCCATAGTAAATGCAGCGATTGACATCAAGCGTGAAATGCCCAATATGCCTGACTTATATATCAACAAGATAAGAGAAGCAGCGTCTTTAGATAAAGAATCAAAGAAATACCAATATGAGAAAGACAGACTGAACAAACTTATCCTGTCCTGTGAGGACAAGATTAAGGCTATCAATTCATTGTCCAACGAGAAAGTTCTTGTAGATAGCATTACTGATGATATGGAACGCTACGAATTGATTCACAAGGTTATTGACCACATGATTATATATGGTGAAGATTCTGCATATTCTTTGGTTGTGGTAACTTTCAAGACAGGACAGGAGGTTTACATTGGCTACAAGTCAAAAGGCTATCAATACTATACGATATTCTATCCCTCACAGAGTGTTTGGGTTGATACAAAGAAACGATTGGGCTGCATAATGACAATGAAAGCCCCTACGTCTTTAGAATTTTCATTGGAAACTCTTACTAAGGAATATTCTATTACAGATTTTGTAAAGATGTTTAATACTCCAGAGAACAGACATTATTATGAGAACCAATAAATCACCTATATAGTTGTTGAACCAAATAGATTATAAGTAATGAACCCAATAGACAAATTTACCAATATAGATGCAGTTTACCCTATTACTGACGCAAAGGAGGAAGATACACTATTAGATTATGTTTGGGAACTTGCCATGCTGATACACCCTGCCCTGCCTAAAAAAGTCAAGGGAGGAGCATTGGAGGGAAGTGAAGCCTTACCCACCTTTAAGGAACGATACAATAACAGGCTTATTAAAATGCCACTAACCTATGAAGAATATAAGAAGAACAAAGAGATACAACCAACCCTTGCAGGTTTGGAAATAGATTCAGACAAGTTTTGGTTTCTTCTCCTCTTTATTTGGGATTACACACAAGGGCAATGTTTCAATGCCCAAGAACTTGCCCCGTCACCCATAGGTGAACTGAATAGTTTTATCAGACTGTTATCTCAATATAAGGCAGTTGGAGAGAATCCACTGACAGACCAAATACAATTCAGTAAAGACATCACATTATCCATTCAAATAAATGGTAAAGAAGTGCAGACTATACAGCATCCCAATACCATTGGTTACTTGTTGTCCTTATGTGAAAAGAGCTTCCAATCATTCTGCGATATGGAATTGGAAGATATGATAGCAATGTGCGAAGTACCCTTAAAAGAAACAAACAATACAGAATCCAATAGTAGCCAAATACGCTATTTCACCCTGCTGTTCAAGTCCATGTTACAGCCATTCCCTAATGGAATCATGACAACACAAAAACGAAGAAGCAGGAGCAATGAAGTTTCCTACAATGTTACATTCCTAATATCAAGGCTTATCTATCTGACAGGAATCTCCCCAAATGAGGAGTTTAATCTGGATGAGCGCACATTAAAAGGCTATCTAAGTAATAAGAGCAAATTGACAAATGTCAAAAATAGAATCTATTAAGAGCATATTCATTTAAGGGAGAGTAACATCTCCCTTAAATTTTACTCTCTCTAATCCTCATGACTTCTTTCCATCTTTGCAGCATCAAAGGAACAGGACTTGCAAGGCAGACAAGTTAAGAGAGAAGCAAATCCCCTTAAATTTTACTCTCTCTTAATCTTCTCCAAAGTTCCGACCTTTGCAGCGTAATCAAAAAGCCAAGTGCGCATAGGTTTGACGGTTACACAGAACATTATTAACAATTAAAATTTAAAGAACAATGAAGAAGATTTATTTAGATGTTAAGGTTGTAGCTAATAATGAAGTAAGAAATGTAGCGTTCGCACAAGGCATTAATAGAACTATCAACCTAAATAATGTAGAGAAGATTTTAGCCATAATGAAAGTCAAGGGTTACAGAAAGGCTGAAATGGTGCAGGTAATCAAAGCTGAGGAAGCAATCAAAACAGGAGATATTGTTTTAGTTGACATTAACGGTAAAGAGATTGCCCCATCAGAAGCAGCCAACTACTTCCTTGTCGTGGACGGACAGCACAGAACTGTCGCTGCAAGCCTTTATAATGAATGGGCAAGGGATAACAAACAAAATGAAATAGTAGTACCAGCCATTATTGTAGAGTTGCAGGATGAAACTATCGCTGAGTACATAAATGATATTAATATCACCAAGAAAGAATGGGGTACTCCAGACTATGTGCGTGGTGCAGCCAACATCAATCCAGAGAATGAGTTCTTAAAACGATATAATGAACTTATAAAAAGTGAGAGCAATCCCAACGGTTATTCCATATCAACATTAAACCTTATCTTCTGTGGCAGCAATAATGCCATATCCAAGAGCGACTTCTCATTGTTATGTTCTGGTAAAAAGGAGAAAGGCAAGAAGACCAAGAAGCCAATCATCCCTGCACATAACATGGAAGTAGGAAACAAGTTCATCAAAATTTGCAAGGATAAAGGGTTTAAAGATGCGGATATAGCCAAGAGATACTTAATTACTGAGTTCAATAACATTAAAATTACAACTTCCAGCGTTGATGAAGCATACAAGATATTCCAATCAATAACTGCTAATGATAAAACTGCCATGTTCAATTCTAATAGTAATTTGGACGAAAATCTGGTTATATCACAATTTAAGGAGATTAAAGAAAGACATAACGCTAAACAGGTAAATAAGACCACTATTGTTATGCAGCCGTCAAGTACCAAAGAAGAAATGACAGATGAAGCTACTGAAGATATACCTTATGCAGAAGTTGAAGAAGCAGAAGATATAATTGGAACGCCTTTTGGGTTGCTAAGAAAGAAGTAACCCCATTCTCCAATATAGTTCTTAGACATTCTGAATAGTCTAAAGTTTGATTCTTAAATGTGTGGTCTTATCATTAGTTCCCCACTTGTGGAATTACTATCTTTATAGTAGTACAGACAGATAATTCCACCACATAAATTGACGGACTACAAACTATTCAGAATATCTAAAATGGAAGAATTTACTTATGAGCAAATAAGGGCTAAGGCTCTTAGACAGGGAGTGAAAGATAACAAAGTCCATATTGGATTGTGGGCTAATCTTAATAACTATCTAAAGACAAGGAGAAAGAAAAATGGAAAAGTTACTACCTATTATATATCATTGCAGAAGTTGGCTTATTAACTCATTAATATTTAAACTGATATGATTATTCATTTACCAACAGGGAAAAAGTTCCACAACAGAAAGGAAGCCAAGATATACTTTGGGACTGCCCACTATTATAAGATGGAACGAGAGAAGAAAGATTTAGTGTTTACCAATAATGTTCAATCAGCTACTAATGAATATGAAGATACCTCAAAGACACCTACAAAGCAGGACAAGTAACATTAGGCAGGACTATGCCACCATTAATAAATCAATAGTGGATAAACTCAATCCACCCAATTTGTACAGGTTCTTCTGTCTGTCTTTATATAGAAATGACTATTATAAGGTCAGATGGAGAATTAAGGATTTAGCCAAACGGACTGGAGAGGAAGAAACTGCACTAAAGAATTTCAATAAAGATATAGAAGCAGTGTTGGTCAGAAAGAGATACAGGGAAGACATCAACCACCCTCTTATTGAATTTACAATGAGAAGTCTTTACTGCATCCCACCAATAGACCGCCCCAACTTTATAACACTGTCCTACCTCTTTATGAAAGTGAATTTGGATATTAAAGTGAAAGGCTATTATATCAAGCTCCTATTGATAGCAGAAGATAACAAGATATTGCTTTCTTCTAATAAATTGGCTGACAAATTAGGAATGGGTAAGAAAAATATAGAAAGTTACAATCTGGATTTATATGGTGCTGGTCTATTGAAATATTTACCTAAAGGGATAGAACTTACTCCAAAGGAACTACTATTAAACAATGATATAGCCAAACAACGTAAGGAGTGGAATCCCATCAACTCAAAAAACGTGTTTAAGATAGGCTTCAAGCCATAATAACAGGCAAGCAGGATTTTTCGTACTGTTTACTAATATATTAATAGATGGTACGAATAATCCCAAATCTATCTTATTATGAATTTAGAAGCATTTAAAGTTGGATTTCTAAGGTTGGGTACAACATTTAAGGCAAAAAGTGGATTTTATAACCCCAATCCCAAAAATGTTGTACGAGATACCATACCACTATTTTAGCCCCCCTCTCACCAAGTAAAAGGAAAATAAGAATTGATAGACAGCCACCCACCCCTTCAACCATTATAAATTTTACTATTCACCTCACATCATTCATGGACTTCTTAAAGCGATACACAATACAGACATAATGGTAATATAGTCTAATTGTAATACGCTTAAATGTAATTCAGCGAATTGTAGTGAAGTCAAAATCGTTATGGAGCAATCCTAAATGATATGGACTTTACCAATTCCAGAGTTAAATCAATCAATAACCATTTAAACAATTTATCATTATGAGAAATTTAGTTATCATGCCAGCTATGGCACAGAACCGTGAGAGAATGAATTTGGGTGAATATGCAGAAGAAGCTACAATTATTGTGGACGAACCTGTAAGACCAGCCAAACATTTCATTGAAGCCAATACACAGGAAGCAACCTTGCATCATCTGAAACATGAGTGCATTACTCCTGTGTTCTCCAAAGACAATGAACTGACCATTAACCATGCCGCATTTGTGGAAACCATACAGGATGCAGCCCAATCATTTTTTAGTGGTGAGAAAGTGGAACAGGCAGATATAAGAGTAAGCCATATTATCAAAGGTCGCATCCCAGCAGCCATCCACAAACCTGCCAACCAACTGTTGGAATCTGACAAGACCATCTATTATGAGAGAGCAGCTTTCAGCATTGATGTTCCAACCATCTATGAAACAGTGGGTGGAAACAAACTGAACTTGTCTATCGTAGGTGTGAGGGCTTATAATCAGATGAACCTGTACAGCAAGAAAGTTCCAGAGCTGTTCAGATTGGCTATTGGCTTCAAGAATCAAATCTGTTGCAATATGTGCATCTTTACAGATGGCTACAAGGACGATTTAAGAGTAAGCAATACAACAGAACTCTATCGTGCAGCATTGGAACTGTTCAATAACTACAATCCAGCCAAACATCTTTATCTGATGCAGCAGTTGGGCAATACTTCCATGAGTGAACACCAATTTGCACAGATTATAGGCAGGATGCGACTTTACCAATGCCTGCCAACAGGCTATCAAAAGGCACTGCCAAGAATGTTGCTCACTGATACACAGATTAACAGTGTAACCAAAGCATACATTCACGATGATAATTTTGGCAGCTTTGGAAGTGAGCTTAATATGTGGAAGTTCTATAACTTGCTTACAGGAGCTAACAAGTCAAGCTATATTGATTCATTCTTAGACCGTTCTTTGAATGCTACTGAAATGGCAACAGGAATCAATGCGGCTTTGCATGGTGACGAGAGATATAAGTGGTTCATTGATTAAATGGGCTTATTGATTGAGAGAGGAAAGGGCAGCTATTCAGTTAGTTGTCCTTTCTTTATATCTGCCAACCTATTAAAACTTAGAATTATGGATATAGATTATACTGTGGGTGAAGTGGAACTGTCCTACAAACCAAAATTTAAAAGTCTGCATCAAGTAACTTGTTCAGAGGATGCTTATAAATACTTGCTTCCTACCTATAAGGAAGGTACAATCTGTTACAAAGAATACTTCAAAGTACTGTTTCTTAACCAAGCCAAGCAAGTTTTAGGTTACACTCTTATATCAGAGGGTGGAATTACTGAAACTTGTGCTGATGTAAGAGTAATTCTACAAGCTGCATTGCTCACCAATTCAGTAGCCATTATCCTTGCACATAATCATCCAAGCGGTAATCTGAAACCAAGTAGGCAGGATATGGAGATTACTAAGCAGGTCAAGGATGCAGCCCAACTTATGAGGATTACAGTTTTAGACCACCTCATATTAACAGATGCAGGATATTACAGCTTCGCTGATGAGGGAGAATTATAATAAGGTAGAGGGCACTCAATTTCTAAGTTGGGTGTCCTTACTTACATAAGCTGAACGAACATTCAGCACTTGTAACCAACTATTAATAATTGTGAATTATGAAGACATACATAGCATATCTAAGGCAATCCACCATGAAACAACAAATATCGGGTCTTGGTGTGGAAGCACAACGGGAGATTATTCACAACCATGTGAAGAATAAACCCATACTTGCTGAATATATTGAAACGGAGAGTGGAAAGAAGTCTAACAGACCTCAACTCCTTGCAGCTTTGGCAATGTGCAGGAAAACCAACTCTATTCTGATTGTAGCCAAATTGGATAGGTTGTCAAGAAATGTAGCGTTTACTTCCAAACTGTTGGAGAGCGATGTTGAGATTGTGTTCTGTGACTTCCCCCAAGCCAACAGACTAATTCTGCATATCATCAGCAGCATAGCCGAATATGAAGCAGGGCTAATCAGTCAGAGAACCAAACAATCACTTCAAGCCAAAAAAGCAAGGGGTGTGCAGCTTGGTAAATCGGAAAACTTGATGAACAAATTTGAACAAGCCGTTCAACATAGTATCGTTACCAACAAGGCTAAAGCGGATAACAATCCAAATAACATGAGAGCAATAGCATTGTTACGGTCACTCACAATACAAGGCAAATCATTATCTGAAATGACTTGTCTGTTGAATGAGCAAGGTTTTGTTACATCTAAGGGATGCAAGTTTCAGATTACACAAGTCAAGAGGTTGCTTGTCAGAGCAGGGTTGATGTCGTGAAGTCACTTTGAAAGGCAGGACAAATTTAGAGCAAGGGCAGTCTTATATACCTGTCTCTTAT
>OWIM01000495.1_pt1 | contig 20966 bp, 21 predicted proteins | sample 1732751 | NCBI WGS metagenome assembly OWIM01 (sample SAMN05065749, study PRJEB22554) | human gut metagenome | biome: ENVO:2100002; feature: ENVO:00000062; material: ENVO:00002003 | host: Homo sapiens | place: USA
ACGAGATGCAGCGTAGTCTCGTGGGCTCGGAGATGTGTATAAGAGACAGGCGTTTTGGGGCATAACTTCCCCGTATGGCTGAAATTTAAAGGCGGAAAAGGTGTTGCCTCAACATTCGGTTTTATTCTTGTAACCTGTTGGCCGGTAGCTGTTATTGCTCTTGGTATCTGGCTGGTTATGGCGTTTGCGTTCAGGTATTCGTCCCTTTCGGCACTGACGGCGGCCGTATTTGTTCCGGTGGCGTCGTATTTTCTGGCGCCGTCTTTAGAATATACTGTTGTGTACGCACTGGTCGTATTGCTTGTCATTGTCCGGCACCATGGCAATATTCGCCGCCTTCTGAACGGGGAAGAAAGCAAAATTAAACTAAAGAAACAATAAGCAATAGAAGACAGACCGGTGAACAGAGAAAATTTAATATCCTGCATTCAACTTATTAATACGCCGGGAATAGGTCCGATAGGGTTCAGAAAACTGTTGCGGCAATTTGGCAGTGCGGAAAACGCGCTGTCTGCGCTTTCGCGGAAAAAAGAAGTTTTTTCGCGCCGAAAAGCCGAAGAAGAGATTATGACGGCGGAGTTAAAGCATGTTGAAATTATCACGGCAGAAGATGAGGCTTATCCCTATAATCTGAAACAAATTGAAGATTTTCCGCCGATTCTCTATGCCAAAGGAAATATTGAACTGCTTAAAAACGACAATATGCTGGCGGTGGTCGGTTCACGCAGTGCTTCATTGAGTGCGTTAAAACTTGCCGGAAGAATTGCTGCGGATATTGCTCGGAAAGACGTGGTTGTCGTATCGGGGATGGCTCGCGGTATTGACGCGGCGGCACATCAGGGAGCCTTGGAAGCCGATGGCGGGACGATAGCTGTGCTGGGAACGGGGATAGATGTCGTTTATCCTCTGGAAAATGAAAAATTATATAATAAATTGGTTCAAAACGGCTTGGTCTTGACGGAATATCCGTTTCATACCAAGCCGCAGGCAACAAATTTCCCGCGGCGTAACCGGATAGTTTCCGGGCTAAGCAAGGGTGTGCTGGTTATTGAAGCCGGGGTTCGCTCGGGCTCTCTGATAACGGCGCATCAGGCTTTGGAACAGGGACGGGATGTTTATGCCGTCCCCGGGGCGCCTTATGACGGGCGGGCATCTGGCTGCAACAAGTTATTAAAGGAAGGCGCGATTTTGGTGGATGATGCCGACGATGTGCTGGATAATTTTGATTTTTCTCCGGTTACATTTGCGCCGCGCCATGTCAAAGAACCCGAAACCGCCGATTTGTTTGAATATTCGCTTGACAATACGGAAAATAATTCCGATATTCCTGAACAAAGCGGCGACGAATATTCAAAATTGCTGTCATTGGTTTCTGCCAGCGGGGAAGATGTTGACGAGCTTATCCGGGCAATGGGGTTGCCGACGGAAAAAGTTCTGACCATGATTGTTGAACTGGAATTGGATGACCGGCTTATGCGCCTTCCGGGAAACAAGGTCGCTAAAATTTGAGGGATTTTTAGATGAAATTAGTTGTAGTGGAATCACCGGCAAAAGCGAAGACGATTAACAAATATCTGGGCAAAGATTATAAGGTTCTTGCAAGTTACGGTCATATCCGGGATTTGCCGAGCAAAGACGGTTCTGTCGATCCTGAAAAGGACTTTAGCATGGTTTGGGAGCTTAGCTCCGGCGGCAAAAAACGTCTGAATGACATTATAACTGCGCTCAAAGACTGCGATACGTTAGTCCTCGCATCCGACCCGGATAGAGAAGGGGAAGCTATTGCCTGGCACATACTGGAAGAATTAAGCGCCAAAAAGAAGTTAAAAGATAAGAAAATTGAGCGAGTTGTTTTCCACGAAATTACCAAACACGCTGTTACCGAAGCTATTCAAAATCCGCGCCAGATAGACGACAATCTTGTTTCGGCATATATGGCTCGCCGTGCTTTGGATTATCTGGTGGGGTTCACGCTTTCTCCGGTCCTTTGGCGTAAATTGCCCGGTTCGAAATCGGCCGGGCGGGTTCAGTCCGTTGCCCTGCGTTTGATTTGTGAACGCGAAATGGAAATTGAGAAGTTCAAGCCCGAAGAGTACTGGACGGTTGATGTTGACTTGGAAACGTCTGAAAAAGCGCTTATTCCGTCGCATTTGATAAATCTGGACGGCAAAAAACTTGAAAAATTTGATATTAATACCAAAGAAAAAGCCGAAGATGCCAAAGCAAAAATTGAAGCGCAGGATTTTAAAATTTCCAAAATTGAGCGCAAAAAAGCCAACCGTTATCCGGCGCCGCCGTTCACGACGTCTACGTTACAGCAGGAAGCCGCGCGAAAGCTGCGATTCCCGGCCAAAAAAACCATGCAGGTCGCGCAGCATTTGTATGAAGCCGGTTATATCACTTATATGAGAACCGATGCCGTAAACCTTTCGGTAGAAGCCATTTCTGCCTGTCGGGAAGCAATTTTAAAATATTTCGGTGAAAAGTATCTCCCGAAATCGGCTAAAGAATACAAGACCAAATCCAAGAACGCTCAGGAGGCACATGAGGCGATTCGCCCGGCGGATGTGATGAATACGCCGAAAAAAATGGAAGAAAAACTGGATTCGGATGCATATAAGCTTTATGAACTGATTTGGAAAAGAACTATAGCCTGTCAGATGGAACCTGCCGTTTTGGATAAGGTGGTGATAGATTCTCTGTCCGGCGACGGTAAAATACTGCTGCGAGCTAATGGCCAGGTAATAGCTTTTGATGGTTTTTTGAAATTGTATCAGGAAAGCCGCGACGATGATAACGACGATGATGAAAACCGTCTGCTGCCGAATGTAGAAGTTGACGAAGCCGTCGCCAAAAAGGCGATTAAGCCTGAACAGCATTTTACTACGCCGCCCCCGCGCTTTACGGAAGCAAGCCTTGTTAAAAAACTTGAAGAACTTGGTATCGGGCGTCCGTCGACATATGCATCGATTATTGCCGTTTTGCAAGAACGTAAATATGTAAAAGTAGAAAAAATGCGCTTTATTCCGGAAGACCGCGGGCGTATCGTTACAATATTCCTTGAAAACTTCTTCAAAAAATATGTTGAATATGATTTCACGGCGCAAATGGAAGAGTTTTTGGATGACGTGTCTGCCGGTTCTATGGAATGGAAAAAGCTGTTAACCGGATTCTGGAACAAATTTTATAAAAATATTCAGGCGGTTCAGCCGTTGCAGGTCAGTGAAGTTATCAATAAAATTGATGAAGTTCTGGCATACCATCTGTTTCCGCCGAGAGAAGACGGCTCAGACCCGCGGCTTTGTCCGGAATGTCATAAAGGGCATTTAAGCATAAAACTGGGCAAATTCGGCGCCTTTTTGGGGTGTTCAAACTATCCGGAGTGCAAATATACCATGCCCCTGACTGATATCAAGGAGGAAGAAGAACAGAGCGTAGAGAAAAAGCCCAATCCCGAAGATAAGTTGTTGGGCAGCCATAACAGCCTGAACGTTTATCTGAAAAAAGGGCCGTATGGTTATTATGTTCAGCTGGGCGAAGACGCCACGGCCACAACCGAAAAGCCGAAGAGGATTGCTCTGCCCAAATTTATTGCCCCTGAAAATCTGACTTTTGAACAGGCAGAAACGCTGGTTAGTCTGCCGAAAGATTTAGGCGACGGCATAACCGTCAACATCGGTAAATTCGGCCAGTACATCAAACAGGGTTTGAAATCCAGATCCCTGACCGGTAATGACAATATTTTCAACATTACCAGAGAACGGGCCGAAGAACTGCTGAAAGGTGCGGTGGCCAAGCCCGAGGCCAAAGTTCTCGGTCAGCATCCGAAACTAAAGGCGGATATCCTGCTGGCGGCGGGTCGGTACGGGCCGTATATTAAGTGCGGTAAGAACAATTACCGGATTCCTAATGAACTTAAAGGAAAAGAGATTACCGTTGAAGATGCACTTAAAATCATAGACGGTGCAAAGTAAAGTTTCTGGAAACGTATAAAACTTAACAGCCTGCTTTCTAAAGCCAGAGATAAAGGGCGCCTTCGGGTGTCCTTTTTTGTGATACAAATAATCATATACGAATAATCCTCTTGACTAACCGGATAATTTTGTTACTTTAACGACAGCACGATTAAAAATTTAATCGTGTCAGAGCCAGAGATGGCTCGGAGTCTTAGAAAACTCTGCCGTTAGTAGCGGTGCTGGATATAGCATCGTCATATTGTTATCTGCAAAATGCGGAAACAATAGATATATCCCCGACTGTCGAATGGTCGGGGAGGTTCTAGCGTATGTTCAGAAGCTCTGTTGGCTTTAAAGGCTAAAACGGTCATTCCTACTAACATGATTTTCTAACTCTCCGATCGCCTTATTTCAGGCGATTTTTTGTATACTGGAGGACTGTAATGCTGGAAAATCATAATCAATATGGCCGTTCTATGCTGGAGATGTTGGGCGTACTGGCCGTTGTCGGGATACTTTCGGTTATCGGTATAAAAAGCTTTCAATACGCCATGGAAAGGTATCGTGTTAATGAATTGGCGGAAGAGTATATCGGCTTTATTCAGAACCTGCTGCCTTATGAAACGGATTTTGTTAAGATTAAAAAAACAAAATCTCCTGAAAAAGCCTTATATTTGGTGCCTTATATCAGAAAGATGAATGTTATTCCGCCCAAATGGCAAGTCGTCAATGGAAATTATTTGCGAGACAGCATAGGGGTCTTGCTTGATCCGCATATGCGTCACGAACCGGGCGGAATAAGAGAGAATAAAATAACCTGGAACTATATATTAAAATCGGCAGAAACCAATGTTTCCTCGCAAAAATTATGCGAAATAATGTATGCGCGTATCGTTCTTCCCTATCACGAACTGATAAGTATGGTGGCATATTTTACCGATGAAACCGAGGGGAATTCTTCCGGCGTACACGAATACGGCGACAATTATTGCAACGGAAAAAGCAGACAGTGCATAACAAGCCTGACGCTGACCGATATTCAAGACAGGTGCAGCCGCTGTGAGGACAAAAATAAACGATGCCTGCTGGTCATCAGTTTTTGAACTAAAAAGGCATTTCGTTTTCTGAAATGCCCTTTCGTTTTCTCTAATAACAAAGCCAGTCTAACCGTTGTATCAGAAAATCCAAGCGGCAATTAAGGCTGTGCACAAATTTTTATCCCACGCTTCCCTCAAGCGAGATGTCAATCAGCTTTGCCGCCTCAACCGCAAACTCCATTGGCAGCTTTTGCATAACTTCTTTGCAAAAGCCGTTAACGATAAGGCTGACCGCGTCTTCTTCGGAAAGGCCGCGCTGTTTGCAGTAAAACAACTGTTCCTCGCTGATTTTTGAAGTCGTCGCTTCATGTTCCAGAATGGCGGAATTATTGCTGTTTTCTATGTACGGAACGGTATGCGAACCGCAGGTCTGTCCGATAAGCAGGCTGTCGCATTGCGAATAGTTGCGCGCATTGTCGGCATTCTTTCCGACCTTGACCAGCCCGCGGTAAGTCTGGTTTGAAAATCCCGCCGAAATCCCTTTGGAAATAATTTTGGAACTGGTGTTCTTTCCCAGATGAATCATCTTTGTCCCGGTGTCAGCCTGTTGCTTGTTGTTAGTAATGGCAACGGAATAAAATTCGCCTTTTGAATTGTCGCCTTTTAAGACACAGGATGGGTATTTCCAGGTTATGGCGGAACCTGTCTCCACCTGCGTCCACGAAACTTTGGCGTTATCGCCGTCGCACAACGCACGCTTTGTAACAAAGTTATAAACGCCGCCTTTGCCGTCTTTGTCGCCGGGGTACCAGTTCTGCACGGTAGAATATTTGACTTCCGCATCTTTATGCACCACAATTTCCACAATCGCCGCATGCAGCTGGTTTTCGTCGCGCTGTGGCGCCGTACAGCCTTCAAGGTAGGAAACGTAGCTGCCTTCATCGGCGACAATCAGCGTCCGTTCAAACTGTCCGGTATTTTTTGCGTTGATGCGGAAATAAGTAGAAAGCTCCATCGGGCATTTGACCCCTTTGGGAATATACACAAACGAACCGTCGGTAAAAACGGCCGAATTGAGAGCTGCGAAAAAATTATCGGTGTATGGCACGACCGACCCCAGATACTTCCTGACCAAATCGGGGTGTTCTTTAATCGCCTCGGATATGGAACAGAAAATAATCCCTTGTTTTCTGAGTTGCGCTTTGTAAGTTGTTGCCACCGATACGCTGTCAAACACGGCGTCAACTGCAACCACGCCGGCCAGAACTTCCTGCTCTTTCAGCGGAATGCCGAGCTTGTTGTATGTTTCCAGGAGCTTCGGGTCAACCTCGTCAAGGCTTTTTGGCTTAACGACCTGTTTCGGTGCCGAGTAATAATATAAATCCTGATAGTCTACCGGCTCATAGCTCAGCTTTGCCCATGTCGGCTCTGTCATCGTCAGCCATTTCCGATAGGCTTTGAGCCGGGAATCCAAAAGCCACTCCGGCTCTTCCTTTTTTTGTGAGATTAACCGGATGATGTCTTCATTCAGCCCTTTGGGGGCAATATCGGACGCAATGTCCGTTACAAAGCCGAATTTATAGTTGTCGCCGCTTTCATCGGCAATATTGGGCAGGCTGCTCATTGTTCCGTTTCCTCATATTCTGTAATTTACCTTTGTATAAAATAATATGGTGTAAAAATCAAGCCGATAATCTTCACCGTCTTGACGAATCCTCAAATATATAGTTCCCGCCGTCTTAACGGATATTTCTGCCGGCAGTCTTCTTTTCTGAGGAATGTTCTGAGAACTCCGACGGTTTAACGGATATTCCGCCCGGCAGTTTTCTTCTCTGGTTAATGTTCTGATAATCTCCGCCGGTTTAACCAATATTTAGGTATTTTATTATAATACGAAAAGTAATAACAAAGGAAAAACAATGAAAAAAGTCTGGATTACATTGCTTTTTGTTCCTCTGCTTTTCGGCTGTTATGCCCGAAGCGGTGGGATTCCTCTGTTTAACGGCTATGGCTACAACTATGCTCCCGGCAGCGTTGTCGTGCAGAAAGGGGATACGTTATACAGCCTTTCCCGCAAATATCAGGTGCCGCTGCGCGGAATGATAGAAGAAAACAATCTCTCTGCGCCGTATGCTTTAAATATCGGCCAGACGCTCCGCCTGCCGAAACGCCGGACGCACATCGTTGCCAAAGGGGATACGCTGTACGGCATTTCTAAAAAATATAACGTGGATATCACCTCTTTGAGCCGCCTGAACGGTTTGGATGAGCCGTACACGCTCAATGTCGGGCAGGCTCTGGCTTTGCCGGGAAGTTTGGCCGGCAGCGGCAGTTCCGGCGCTTCGTATCAAATAGCGTCTGATTACGGCGGAACGTCAAGCTATTCGTATACTAAAGGGAAGACGGCGGCAAAAAAGGCTTCAAAAACAACATCGTCGGCACAGAAGAAAACGTCTGTGTCCAAAACCAAAGCCAAACCGGCCGCGAAAGCCATTGCCCGCAAAGCGCCGCGCAAAACCGTGTCGACATATCGCAAGAGCAAATTTATCTGGCCGGTAAAAGGAACCGTCGTTTCAAACTTCGGCGTTGTCGGCAAAGGGCGCCGCAACGACGGAATAAACATCAAGGCAGCCACCGGAACTAACGTAAAAGCGGCAGACAAAGGGGTCGTTGCCTATGCCGGCAACGAGCTGAAAGGGTTTGGCAATCTCGTTTTGATAAAACACAGCGATGGCTATATCACCGCGTATGCCCACAATCAGCGTTTGTATGTCAAAAAAGGGCAAAAAGTGTTGCGCGGGGAAAAAATTGCAACGGTAGGCAGCACCGGCAGCGTAAATTCGCCGCAGTTGCATTTTGAAGTCCGTGCCGGCAAAAAAGCGGTTAACCCTCGGACGTATTTGCCGTAAAATGTTATTCGCCGTTATCTTCCGCGCACCTGCTTTCTCCCCGTTCATTCCGCTCCCTCACCCCAGGGCACCGAGTCCTCTCTCGCTTTGTTAGCCGCTGTATTCGGGTAAAAAAGGCTTGCCAAGGGATTAAAAATATGGTAAATTGTTCTATATGAAGCGTAAAAGGCGGCCGTAAAGCCGCATATAACAAGGTCAAAAGAGGCAAAAATGGAAGTAACGTTTTTAAGGGAAGAAGACATCTGGGGCGACCGTGCGTTGGAAGTGATACAGGCGTATGGCACCGCCGTAGGCATTTCGGATGTTGCGATTGCCTTGGGAACATGCATGGGCAGCGGCACCAAAAACAGTGCCGGCGTGGCTTCCGGATATGCCTGGTCGGCGTCTTCCGGCGAAGGTGGAGACGTCCGCACCGTCCACTAGTGCGGCGACAAGATCAGCGCTGACCCTTACGGACGTAGAGCCGCCGGGTGTCCCGCTTTGCCGTTCTCAGTAACATCTTTAATCCGCCCGAACAACGTGAGGGCAATGCGTCTTGCCAACGGCAAGACGGTACAAATTTGCGAATATGGGGCCTATCCGCAAACTGTGGCGCCCAAGTCTGTCAGTCAGGAATTGGAAGCCCGGTACCAGAAAAATGCCCTTAAAACCACCGGCAAAACTTATACTTTCGATTCGGCGGAGCTTGATGCCTACAGTACCGGTTTTACCCCGCGAAACTGTGCGGAGTACAGTTTTGCGGGCAAAAAATATGTCCGTATCGAGGGCAAGCCTTATGACAGCGATTCTATCCTGTCCGACGGCACATCAGTTCAGAAAGGTCAGGCGTATTGGTTTGAGGTTCAGCCGATAGAATGGCTGATGGACCCTAAAGGCACGTGGGTGGCCAGACAGGCGCTGTTCGCCGGCATTCAGTTTGATACTGACAGCAGCTATGACGGCAATTTTGCCAATACGGCAATGTATAATTATCTGCAAACGCATTTCGCCAAAGAAATGGAAGCACAGCATCAGTTTGAGGAAACGTTGTCGCGTCTTGCGATTCGCAACCGTTATTTCAGCGCGTATGTCAGCGGTTTCGGAAACAATAAGGAGTTTTACCCGAACGGCGACAAACCCGGCTTTACTCCCGCCGCCATTCCGTCCCGGCTTCCCGCGCCCAATGCCTCGTCCGGCCGCACGCCCAATACTCCTGCCGCCAGACTTGCGTCCGATACTCTCGTTTCCGGCGCGCCAAATGCCCCGTCACGCCCAACACTCCGGTCGTGCCCGTCGTTCCTCTCTCCGGCCCCTTTACTCCCGAAAAAGCCCGCGCCATCATCGCTGTTACCAACGATAAAATATTTATGCGCGACCTGTTGAAGCTCATCGCCGCATTCCCCAAAGAGGAGCAGGGACAATTCAAAAACGTGGTGCTTGAGGTCTTCAGCCCCGACCGCAGCTCCCGCCCGCAACCTGCCGAAGTCATCGTACTCGGCAAAAAGCTGGCAGTTTCCGGCGGTTATGAAAAGGAATTGAACCGGGTTTTGCAGGGACAGGGCGACAGCGGCAACTCCGCCGTTTCATCGTTCGCCTCCCGCCTCGGCAAGCTCTTCGGCGGAAGATAAGCCCCGCCAGCCGTGTCCATCCTCCCGCCTCGGCAAGTTCTTCGGCGGAAGATAAGCCCCGCCTGCCGCATCCATCCTCTCTCCGGCAAGCTCTTCGGCGGAAGATAAGCCCCGCATACCGCATCCATCCTCCCTCCGGCAAGCTCTTCAGCGGAAGATAAGCCCCGCCAGCCGTGTCCATCCTCCCTCCGGCAAGCTCTTCGGCGGAAGATAAGCCCCGCCTGCCGTGTCCATCCTCCCTCCGGCAAGCTCTTCGGCGGAAGATAAGCCCCGCCAGCCGTGTCCATCCTCCCTCCGGCAAGTTCTTCGGCGGAAGATAAGCCCCGCCTGCCGCATCCATCCTCCCGCCTCGGCAAGTTCTTCGGCGGAAGGTAAGTCCCGCCTGCCGCATCCATCCTCCCTCCGGCAAGTTCTTCGGCGGAAGGTAAGCCCCGCCTGCCGCATCCATCCTCCCTCCGGCAGCTTCTGTAATGGTGAACAAAACAATTGCCATTATCTTCTTTTGTTGTAAAAACCGTGGTAAATCTGCGAGTTTAATGTTGTGCCGCAGATTTTTTTACCCTAAACTCTTCACAGCATAATTAAATTTTAATGGAGAACACCACAATGTTTATAACAGAAGCTATTGCTGCGACTGAAACGGCTGCTGCTGTAGAGCCGAGCCCGATGGCCGGTTTCCTCATCCAGCTGGTACTTGTTTTTGCAATCTTTTATTTTCTGCTGATTCGTCCTCAGCAAAAGAAGATGAAAGAACATGAGGATATGCTGAACGCAATCAAACCTAAGGACGAAATAATCACCGGCGGCGGCATATATGCCAAAGTTGTCAAAGCCGATGATGCTGTTTTGACGGTGGAAATAGCAAACGGTGTTGAAATCAAAATCTCCCGTTCCAGCGTCAGGGAAGTGGTTTCTGAAACCAAAGAAAATTCGGAAAAAAAATAACTTAACAGAGAGAACGAATAATGTACAAATTATCATTACAAAGAATAGTTATGATTTTGGCGATATGTTTGCTTGGCATATTTTTTGCCGTTCCGAACTTCGTCAAAGATCCTAAAACGACGCTGCCGTCATGGTGGCAGCCTGTAAATCTGGGATTGGATTTGCAGGGCGGTTCCAGTTTGCTGCTTGAAGTGGATATAGATACCGCGTTAAAAGACAGAATGCAGGCTTTGGAAGATTCTGCCCGTGCTTCGCTGAAAGAGGCCAGAATCCGTTATCAAAGCATAAATTCCGGCGCTGACGGGCTGAAGGTAAAAATTGAAAACGCCAATGCCCGTTCCAAGGCATTAACGCCGCTGCGCAAGATGGACGACGGATTGAAGGTCGCTGACAACGGCAGCGGAACGCTTGTTGTTACTTATGATGAACCTGCGTTAAATGAAATCAAAAGAAAGCTGGTCGACCAGTCCATTGAAATTGTCCGTAAGCGTATCGACGAATACGGAACCAATGAACCGATTATTCAGAGCCAGGGATATGGACGTATATTAGTACAGCTGCCGGGTATCCAGAATCCGGAAGAAGTAAAGATTTTGCTCGGCAAAACCGCTAAAATGACATTCCATTTGGTTGACAGTTCGACGACGGCCGCCGAAGCCAAACGCGGTAAGCTGAAAAGTTCTTCGCGCTTAATCCGCGGTATAGAGGGCGAGCAGTATGTTATTGTAAGAAAGCCTGCCGTCGGCGGAGAAACGCTGACCGATGCCGGCGTATCTTTTCAGGATGGAGCTCCTGCTGTCAGCTTTAAGTTTAATAATCTTGGTGCCAAGAAGTTTGGTGAAGTAACCAAAAACAATGTTGGCGAACAGCTGGCAATCGTTTTGGATGACGAGGTTATTTCCGCTCCGACAATTCAATCGGCGATTACGGGCGGTTCGGGCGTTATTACCGGAAATTACACCTCCGAAAGTGCTCAGGAATTGGCTTTGCTTTTGCGTTCCGGTGCTTTGCCTGCTCCGCTGAATATTCTTGAAGAACGGACGGTTGGTGCCGGCTTGGGTGCCGATTCTATCGAAGCCGGAATTTTCGCATCAATAATCGGTTTTATCGGAGTTGTCGTTTTCCTCGTATTGGCGTATGGTCTGTTCGGGGTATTCACAACGATTACCGTTTTTCTGAACCTGTTTTTGATGCTGGGGGCTTTGAGCTTAATCGGTGCAACGCTGACGCTTCCGGGTATTGCCGGTATCATTTTGACAATCGGTATGGCAGTTGACGCAAACGTTCTTATTTTTGAACGTATGCGGGAAGAAGTCAAAAACGGCCGCTCTATAAAAGATGCCGTAGAAAGCGGTTTCTCTATCGCCTGGGGGACGATTATTGACTCGAACCTGACGACGCTTATTGCCGCCGCGGTACTGTTCTATTTTGGCAGCGGTCCTGTCAGAGGCTTTGCCGTAACTCTTGCAATCGGTATTGCAACGTCAATGTTTACGTCCGTAACGGTAACAAGGCTGATTATTGCGGCATGGTTTAACCGCTATAAGCCGAAAGCTTTGCCGATTTAATTGATAAGGAATAACTAAAATGACTATGTTAAAATGGATCACTAAAGACACTAATATCAATTTTATGGGAGCGCGGCACTTTACTTATGCGCTGTCTTCCCTGTTGGTGATATTATCATTTGCCAGTATGTATATCAAAGGTTTTAACTTTGGTATCGATTTCTCTGGCGGCGTATTGATGGAAATAAAGTCAGAGCAGCCGATTAATGTAGAGGAAATCCGCTCCAAATTAAGCGTTGTAAAGCTGGACGAATTAAATTTGCAGACGATTGGCTTGGACGGCAAAGAACTGATGATTCGTGCTCAGGCTGACAATGCGAACGAAGTAGCCCAGCGCAAAGCCGTGGCGGAAATCCGGGAGATATTAGGCAATGGTTACGAATATCGGCGCGTAGAAACCGTTGGGCCTCAGGTGGGCGATGAATTGAAAACGGCAGGAATTGTCGCTTCTGTTCTGGCTATTCTGGCGATTGCAATATATATATGGATACGGTTTGAGTGGCAATTTGCCGTTGGTACTTTATTGGGATTGTTTCATGATACCGTAATCACGGTTGGATTGTTGTCGTTTTTCCGGTTTGATTTCAGCTTAACAACGGTTGCTGCGATTCTGACATTGGTAGGTTACTCCGTAAATGACAAGGTTGTAACGTACGACCGTATTCGTGAAAACTTGAAAAAGTATCGTAAAATGCCGCAGGAAGAGCTGATTAACAAAAGCGTTAACGACATCTTCTCCCGTACAATATTGACTGGCGTTACAACGCTTGTTGCCGTTATCCCGTTATATCTGTGGGGCGGCGATGCATTGGAAAGTTTTGCCTTTACGATATTGGCCGGGTTGATTATCGGTACTTATTCTTCAATTTTTGTATCGGCAGCAGTTTTGAATTTGTTTGACTTAAGGGCTGTTAACCACAAAGATGAAGATAATTATTTCGGTTCAATCGGCTAATTTGGCTGAAACATAGCCAAATTCCAAAAGCTCCCCGGTAATTTTTGCCGGGGAGCTTTTGGGTTGAAAGAAATGTTTGTGAACCTAATTATAAAATCTGTGGGCTGCTTGTTTAGTTTGTACTTTGGGAGGAGTAAATTTGCAAAGTTCGGGTGCTCCTTCTACACGTTTAAATACTTCTTCTGCGAAGGCCATTTTAGCAACGTGCGTAATAAAAAGCGGACGTTCTAATTTCAATTTGCCGAGTGTTTCTTCCAGAGCTTCAAAGCTGTCATAAATTGTACCGACAAACATAAGGTTGTCTTTTAATTTATCTCTGTTCGCTTTTTCCATTTTCATACCTCACAAAAATTATAAACCAAACACTGAAAAAGTATGAGTTGGAAAACTTTTTTAAAGCTCTTAATAAAGCTATATTGACACAATAATATTATACAAAAAACCGATTCTAAATCATAAATTTCTGCCGAATTTGTTCACTGTGGTTGAATTTAATGTTTTTGGAGCCCGATACAAAGTGCTTTTTATGCCAATTGTCGGCAACCATACCGACAAGCTCGCTGTCCATTTCATGATGTTCCGCAAAATTAAACCGGTTTGCCAAATCATATACAATATAATTGGCAATATTTACTTTATTCATAACAAACCTCCTCTCAAATTGATGCTATCAATATAAAGAGTTGTTTTTACAAAATAAAGGGATGTAAAACCAATGTCTATGTTTATAAGGTGTTTTTTGCTCTGGACACCTGTATTGATAAACCTAAAGTTCTAGTTTTACTTAATTTTTTATTAAAGTCCAGCCTATTCCAGTTTCTCTTTCAGTAGTTTGTTCACAAGTCCGGGATTTGCTTTTCCCTGCGACTGCTTCATTACCTGTCCGACAAACCAGCCGATAAGCGCCGTTTTACCGCCTCTGTAACTTGCAACATTATCCGGATTCGCCGCAAGAACAGCGTCAATAACAGCTTCAATTGCCGAAGTGTCCGTAACTTGTTTCAATCCCCTTTTTTCTACGATTATTTCCGGATCTTCTGACGTCTCGGCCATAATCTCAAAAACATCTTTGGCAATTTTCCCTGAAATGACATCCTTACAGATTAGATCAACAAGTTTTCCCAAATTCTCCGCGCTTACAGGCGAGTTGGCTATATCCAGATTTTTCCTCTTGAGCATGGCAAAAAAATCTCCCATCAGCCAGTTAGCTACTTTCTTGGCATCTCGTCCGTTAGCAGCTTTTTCAAAAAAATCCGCGGTTTCTTTATTTTCGCAAATAACCATTGCATCATAAGGCGTTAAGCCCAACTGCGAAATAAACCGGGATTTTTTTGCATCAGGAAGCTCTATAAGCTCGTCTTTGATTTTATTAATAAATTCATCGCTTAGAACTAACGGAGGCAGATCCGGTTCAGGGAAATAGCGATAATCATGAGCAAATTCTTTTTTGCGCATAACTTTGGTCGACAATGTTGTCGGGTCAAACTGTCTGGTTTCCTGACAAATCTCCCCACCGTTTTCATATACTTCGATATGCCGCCGTGCTTCCGATTCAATTGCCTGCATCACAAATTTAACACTGTTGACGTTTTTCATCTCGCAGCGGGTTCTTAATTCGTCTGTACCGTACGGGCGAACCGATACGTTGACGTCGCAGCGCATGGAACCTTCATCCATATTGCCATCGCAGGTTCCAAGATAACGTACAATGGAACGCAGCTTGCGCAGAAAAGCACCTGCTTCTTCAGGCGCTCTGAAATCTGGTTTGGTAACAATTTCCATCAAACCCACGCCGGCTCTGTTCAAATCGATAAAACTTTTGTGCGGATCAATATCGTGAATGGATTTTCCGGCATCCTGCTCAATGTGCATTCTTTCAATTCTGATTCTTTTGCTTTCGCCATCAGGCAAATCAATATCAATATAACCTTCTCCGACAATCGGATATAAAAACTGCGTAATCTGGTACCCTTGGGGGAGATCCGCATAAAAATAATTTTTGCGGGAAAATTCAGAATATTTATTAATGACAGCATTCAAGCCTAATCCGGTTTTAATAGCCTGATGGACACATTCTGTATTAAGCGTGGGCAGCATTCCCGGCATTCCGGCGTCAACAAAAGAAACGTTTTCATTGACGTCATCGCCGAATTCGGTAGAAGCTCCGCTGAAAATTTTAGACTTTGAAATTATCTGGCAATGAATTTCCAATCCGCAGATAATTTCCCATTTTCCTTTTTCCGTTTCAATAATGTATTCTGACATATTTTATATCCTAACAAAATTAGCGCCGCGTTCCAGCTGGTAGGCTGTTTTGAAAATGGTCCCTTCATCAAAAGCTCTGCCGATAAGCTGCATACCTAACGGCAGCCCGTGAGAGGAAAGTCCTATCGGTAAACTTAGAGCTGGAAGTCCGGCAAGGTTGACAGATACCGTAAATACGTCATTCAAATACATGTTTATCGGATTTTCCATCATAGATTTGTCGCCAATGGCAAAGGGTTCAACCGGGCTCGTCGGCGTTAAAATAATATCACACTTTTGAAAAGCTTCGTCAAAATCGTTTTTAATCAGGCGGCGAACCTTTTGTGCCTTCAGGTAATATGCGTCATAATATCCGGCAGACAATACATAAGTACCGATGAGGATGCGGCGTTTGACTTCTTTGCCAAAACCTTCGGTTCTCGTATTTATATAAAGCTCATCAAGGCCGTTGCCGTCAACCCTCAGGCCATATCTGACGCCGTCATACCTCGCAAGGTTGGAAGAAGCTTCTGCCGGCGCAATAACATAATAGGCCGGCAGGGCATATTGCGTATGCGGCAGGCTAATTCTGACAATTTCAGCCCCTGCGGCTTTCAGAATTTCGGCAGCTTTATCCCAATACCCCGCTACTTCGGCACTCAGCCCGTCCGGTCTGTATTCGTCAGGAATTCCAATCTTCAGGCCTTTAATACCTTGTCCGATAAAAGCAGCAAAATCGGGAACTTCTTTTCTGGACGAAGTTGAATCTTTATCGTCATATCCGGCCATGCTGTTGAGCATTAAAGCACAGTCGGTAACGTCCTTGCAAATAGGCCCCGCCTGATCAAGTGAAGATGCAAAAGCAACAATGCCGTAGCGGGAACAGCGTCCGTATGTCGGTTTAATACCGGTAACGCCGCAAAAAGCGGATGGTTCGCGAATGGAGCCGCCGGTATCTGTACCTGTTGCCGCAGCACACATCTTTGCGGCTACGGCGGCGGCCGAACCGCCGGAAGAACCTCCGGCAACAAGCGGCTTCTCTTTGCTCCACGGGTTAATTGCCGGTCCGAAATAACTTGTTTCGTTACTTCCTCCCATTGCAAATTCGTCCATATTCAGCTTGCCGAGAAACAAAGCCCCGTCGTCAAGCAGGTTTTGCGTAACTGTCGATTCGTAAGGCGGTATAAAATTTTCAAGAATATGTGAACAAGCCGTCGTTCTCAAATCTTTGGTGCAAAACAAATCTTTTATGCCCAGAGGGATACCCTCCAGTTTACGGTTTGAACCGTCGGCATATTTGACCTCTGCGGCTTTAGCCTTTTCTAAAGCCTGCTCGCCCGCTGTTGTAATATAGGCATTATATTTTTTATTGCTTTCCATTGATTCGATATAAGCCTGCGTAAGCTCAACAGGTGAGATTTCTCTGCGTTTAAGTTTTACAAGGGCTTCACTAATAGTCAAATCTGTCAGTGTATTCATCTTGTTTACTCCACAACCTTGGGCACGACAAAATAGCCGAATTCCTGCGCCGGTGCATTTTTTAGAATTTGCTCGCTCATTTGCCCGGCTGTTATATTATCCTGCCTTAAAGTCAGTGCTTCGTCATTTACCGACACAAGCGGTTCAACATTGTCTGTATTGACCTCTCCGAGCTTTTCTACCCATTCCAGAATGTTGTTAAATTCAATTTTCGTTTCTTCAAGCTTTTCAGGTTCAACCTTGAGCCGGGCCAGAAAAGCAACCTTTCTAACTGTTTCGTTGTCCACAGACATTGGCATTCTCCTTGCAAAATACCCTAATTTTCTATCACGGCCAGCTTTTTTTCAAGTTTAAATTTTCCCAAAACGGAAAAAAAGTGGATGCACGTTTCAGGTAATATTTTTCTTGCCAAAATATTTTTTCTTGTATCTAATAGAAATGTTTTAAATATATGGGTAGAAGTCATGCAGTTTAAAATACGCGACGTTTTTCTGAACCACCCGTTAATTTGTTTTTGTGTAATTCATTTTCTCATTTGGGGGTTCCTCCCTTTTTTCAGAACAGGAGCGCCAATGGACAGTATGGAGGCTGTCTGGTGGGGAAAGTTTTGTGTTTGGGGAACAAATAAGCACCCTCCGCTGTCCGGCTTTCCCGCTTATGGCATATATCTGTTATTTTCCGAAAATATTAAAGCAGTCTATATACTGAGTCAAATTTGTATAACGGTAGGTTTCTGCTTTATTTATAAACTGGCATCTTTGCTGCTGGAACAAAGAAAAGCTGTTCTTTCGGTGATGCTGTTGGAAGGTTGCGTTTTTTATGGATTTTGTTCTCCGGAATACAATGTTAATGTTATGTCGTTGGCTCTTTGGCCTGCTGTTGCATATTTCTTTTACCGGGCCGTAACGGAAAATACGTTGTGCCTGTGGTGCCTGGCTGCAATCGCCTGTGCAGCGAATTTTCTGAATAAATATACTGCTGCATGGCAGCTTTTGGGATGTGCCGGTTTTTTGTTTTTCACGCCGGAAGGGCGGAAAATGCTCAAATCATATCGTCCGTACGTCGCTCTTGCTGTTTTTCTTTTGCTAATCTTTCCTCATTTTTATTGGCTGTGGCAGCATGATTTTATGGTTATTGAATATTTTTCTTCACGCAGCGGGGGAGTGTATGGTCAGGAAATGCCTCTTTGGGAAAATGTTTTGCACCATTTAATCAGCCCGGCAGAGTTTCTGGTGTCAATGCTGTTTTATGGTGCGGGAACGTTGGCGTTGTTTTTTGCTTTTAGCCGGAGTTTGGAACCGGAGGAAATAGATTTGGGCAGTCGCCGGTTTCTGTTTTGGCTTGGTCTTTTCCCTCTGTTGTTGGTATTGGCATATGGCTTGATAAGCGGCAGCCCCGTAAAAAGCATGTGGGGATATCCTCTGTTCTGTCTTTTGGGAATAATGCTGTTTAAATTTGTTAAATTTAATATGTCCGTAGAAATGTTTATAAAATTGCAAAAAGCCGTTTATATATTAATGGCTGTTTATGCGGCTGTATACGGAGTGGTTTTGCTGCTGAGCAACAGCCCGAAATATAATCTCGACGGCAGAAAGTTTGCTGCCGAATACACCAAATTGTGGCACAATCAAATGTCCCGTCCGCTAAAATATGTAGCCGGAGAAGTATGGCTTTCCGGGCTTATGGCTCTGGAAAGCCCAGATAAGCCGGCACCGGTGATATGGGGTGAGCCTTGGCGCAATCCTTGGATAGATTCTGAAAGTTTTAAGAGAAACGGCGCTTTGGTTTTTGCAGAAAGCAGGGAAGAATATAATGCCTATATGTCCGGCAGTCAGCAAAAGGCAGCGCCTCCCGAAGAAATTGTATTGCAATTTGAAAATATTTTTGGGAAGAAAAGGAAGAAAAAAATTTATTACGGTTTTCTGCGGGGAGAACGGCTATGACGAAAAAAATTATCAGTATCGTGATTTCGGCATATAACGAAGAAGGGAACATAAACGAACTCTACAAGCAGCTGTTACAGAACACAAAAGAAAAAGACTGCCGCTATAAATATGAATTTGTTTTTGTTAATGACGGTTCAACAGATAAGACGTTGGGGAAGATAAAAGCGCTCCAACATCATGACAGTGATGTCCGCATCGTAAATCTTAAACGCAACTTTGGACATGAAATTGCCATGACAGCCGGAATGGATCACGCTTTGGGTGATGCCGTCATTTTTATGGATGCCGATTTGCAGCATCCTCCGGTTTATATTCCGCAAATGGTGGAGCTGTGGACAGCAGGAGCGGAAATTGTTTTAAGCCGCCGGATTGATAATTTGGCGACCGGAAAAATTTATAATTTTTGCTCTGCTGTTTTTTATAAAATCCTAAATTGGCTGTCTGATACAAAGATTCCTGCCAAAAGCCCGGATTTTCGTTTAATTGACCGGCGGTATGTGGATTTTCTAAAAGGCTTTAACGAACACGACCGGCTTTTTCGCGGGCTGTTGAACTGGATTATGCCGACGGATAAGGTAAAAGTGATAGAGTTTATAGCGCCGGAACGGTTTAGCGGAAAGTCAAAATACAATTTTTTCAAAAGCTTTTCTTTGGCGACAGATAGTATTATTCAGTTTTCGGTGAGACCTTTGCGGCTTGCCACATACATAGGGTTATTCGGGGCATTGATTTCACTGGTGATGGCTGTGTATGTTATTATTGAATATTATATAATCCAGCATCGTACACCGGGATATGCTACGATAATGGTAACATTGTCTTTTCTCGGATCTGTTATTCTCATAGCTTTGGGCATTATCGGCGAATACATCGGCAAAATCCACATGGAAGTAAAGAAACGCCCTTTATATATGGCAGATTATCTGATTGTTCCGCCTTCGAAATTAAGAAAATCAGATGGAGACGGTGTATTTAAAAGAAAAAAGGAAGCTGAGTAAAATATATGGTTGAGATTATAGTAAACGCAGATGATTTTGGTATAAGCAAAGGCGTAAATTACGCCGTATTTAAAGGTGGAATGTTTGGAATCCTTAATTCGGCAAGTTTGATGGTTAATCAAAAATATACAGAAGATGCAATTCGGATAAGCAAAGCGGTGCCACAGCTTAAAATAGGGTTGCACTTAAATTTTACAAACGGATATTCTACAGCATCTGCGGAAAAGGTTCCATTGCTGACTGACGGAAACGGGAAGTTTGTTAACGGCTTTATTAAATTGCTCTTGTTAACGCTGCTGCAGCCCCGAAAGATGAAGTATCAGATTTGGCGGGAGGTGGAGGCCCAGATATTGGAAATGAAAAAATATCAGCTCTCTCCGGTTCATGTCGATGGACACCGCCATATCCAGATGATACCGCTTTTCTATAAAATTGTGGCCAAAAATTGTAAAAAATACAAAATACCGCGGATACGTCTTGTAAATGAAGACATTTTCCACACGTGGAAAACGCAAGGAGTATTTGCAGGGATAAAAAATGGCGGTATCATTAAATACATGGTGCTAAAGATAATGACACTGTATTTAAAACAGGTGGCGCCGGTTTATTTTTTCAGTATTTTGTTTTCCTGCCGGATAACACCGGAATGTATGCGTAAAATACGTATTCCCAAAAAGTGGAATGCGATAGAGATAATGGTTCATCCGGGAATGCCGGAAGTTGATAAAAAAGATTTGTATGGTATTTCTGATAAAAATATCTTATCCTCAAACAGGCAGAGGGAATTGGAAGCAGTTCTTGATAAAAATTGTTTGAAAGATATTGTAAAATGATTGTGGAAACATATAGGCGTTTGGAGAATTTTTGGTTTAGCATAAATCAGAAAATCCGTTTTCTGCTTGTTGGCGGTTTTAATACTGGAACGTCTTTTTTGATATATTACGCCTTCCTGTATATAACGCAGGGGCGGGAACAAGTGTCGCTGTTGCTGATGAATGTTATCAATATTAATATTTCTATTATGACAATGCGTTACTATGTTTTTCAAAGCAAAGGAAATTTTGGCAGAGAATATGCAAAGGCTTTTTCTTCTTATATTCTGCTCTATTTTATAAATACTGGGTTGTTGGCTTTTTTTGTAAGAGTTATACACTTCAAAGAATGGCTTCCTGCTGACAGTATTATTTTGATGTTGCCAAATTTAAATAAGGCGGCAGCCCAGCTTTGTTGTATCGTCATTATTACCTTTTTGACATTTTTTATTCATAAATACTTCTCATTTCGCAAAAATATATAATATCTGTCTCTTATACACATCTGAC